>ENA-UOOE01000116-UOOE01000116.1-fermentation-metagenome-genome-assembly--contig:-NODE-116-length-80585-cov-6.919968_pt1 | contig 80585 bp, 65 predicted proteins | sample MGYA00245776_ERZ724021 | MGnify/ENA primary metagenome ERZ724021 (study PRJEB28704, sample SAMN03018321) | fermentation metagenome | biome: anthropogenic terrestrial biome; feature: soil; material... | reverse complement strand
TGATGCAATTCATGATACAGTACATGAAATGTGTAAAGATGAAGCAAGACATGGAGCTGCTTTTAAGGGATTATTGAATAGATACTTTAAATAAAAATATGAGTTAAAAGGACTGGCACACTAATTAATTAGTGCAACAGCCCTTTTTTAATATCTTAAGCTAAATACATAAAATAAGATATAGCATCTTTTGTTGGAGTTTCAAAGTCTATATTTCTCTTATGGTAGGCATTATTTCCATATTCGTAACCTTGATTATCACAAATATAAGCATAATCAAAACTTTTTGGATCTGCCCATTTCATAAATGTATATGTGTGGGTAGGACCACTTCCATAAGAAGTAGTAAAACATATGTCTCCTGGCAAAAGCTGAGATAAGTCTGTAGAAACTTGCCATCCTCTGCTTTGAAGCTGGTCTGTAAGTTGAACAGTATTGCATACTGCCTCTGGCAAATCAGTAAGTCCTGCACTCCTCAAAGCTTCGCTTGCATAAAACACACAGTTATTACTTGTGATTCCACCGTGAAGTTCAATAGCTCTTTCCAGTACAGATTGTCTATTATCATAATTCATAAGATAATTATAAAGGTTTGTCCCAATTTGAGATTGAACTCTACTGTCATTTGTAATGGATGATACAGGTTCAAAGGCCTTTATAGTTAAATTTAATGTTACTGATTTATCGTATCCATCGACTGTACCTTTATAAGCATAGACACCAGGTATACTTGTCATATCCACGGACTTGTCCCAAGATACATCTACAGAAGTAGTAGTGCCATTTGACATTTTGGCAGTTACTGTTGTAGGTAAAGTGTATTCATCTTCCTGATTTATAGTTACATTTATGTCATCTATGGAAGTTATAATTGGTGCTGTTTTAAATTCTACTACTGTAGGATTTTTAAGCTTTTTATTGTATCTGGATACTATATTTCCACTTATAGTTAAAGTATAATCTGTTTCTGGATTATAGACATTCGTGGGTGATACAATAACTGACATTCCATAATCTGTTGAAGAGAAAGTTAAAGGAATTTCAGTATTATTATTATCAACTAGTTTAATTTTACCACTTAATGAGTTTACATCTACTGGTTGATTAAAGCTTATTTTCCACTTTTTGCTTACAGGAATACTAACTTTTACAATGGTATCGTAATTGCTACTTTGGTCCACATTTGAATTAGCTTTTTCTGCAGTACTTTTTTCTGCAGTACTTTTTTCAGTGATGTTTTTATCATAGCTGCTATTAGTGTTACCATCAATAGTTTTTGAATTAGAATTGTCTTTATTAGTGTCTAAACTGGCTGAAGTATCTAAACTAGCTGAAGCGGTAACAGTTGGTACGGCAGAAGACTTGTCCATATTATTTTGAGCTAATGCAACTGTGTAGTGAGAGCATTGAGCAATTGCATAGATTCCGCAAAATAATACAAAGTTTCTTATAAGTTTCTTCACTTTTTAATCGCTTCTTTCTGTTTTTGTTTTGATTTAATTTATGTAAAAAATACACCTCATCTATTAAGTTCAAATTTATCTACTTACTATTTAATCCATTTTTTAACCGCACTTTGTGAAGGTGATTTGCGAAAAATCATAGACTTTAGCTTTCCGATTTTTTCAAGGCGAGGTAAGGAATGGCTGTGTCTCTAGATAAGTTTAATAGACTTAGGTATATTTGCTTATAATTTTTCATGTAAAAGGGCAAAACTATAATAACAAATAAGAGTATAGCATAATATTAATATATAGTCTATATAACGTATAATATATAATATTCTGAAGGCATATGGACAATTAAATTTAAAAGAGGAGAATTTTTTTTGAAAGAAAGAGTATTTAATAAATTAAAGGAATTTATTTTTAGATTTATACAAGACGATGTATTGGCACTGGCTTCACAACTTGCATATAGTTTATTATTTTCTATTTTTCCTTTTTTAGTATTTCTTATAACTCTTATAGGATATAGTAATTTAAGTAGTAATGATATATTGCTAATTTTAAGAAATGTATTGCCTAAAAATGCACTGGAATTAATAGAAAGTACAGTGATTAAAACTGCTAATAGCAAAAATATTGAACTTTTATGTTTAAGTTTGATTCTTACACTATGGGCACTATCAGGAGGATTTCATGCTGTTATAAAAGGATTGAACAAAGCGTATAATCAAAGAGAGACTAGATCCATATTTAAGATATATATTATATCTATACTATGCACTCTAGGGGTAACGTTAATAATTTTATTTACTTTATTGTTTTTAGTATTTGGGCAAATGATTGGAAGCTTTTTAGCTTTTAAGTTAGGATTTTCTAGACAATTTAGATTTTTATGGGATATATTACGATATATGACAATATTTTTTGGAACTGTACTTATATTTGCGGCAGTCTATATTTCTACTCCAAATGTAAAACTCACATGGAGAAAGGTATTACCTGGTGCAGTCTTTTCCACTATAGGTATTGTAATAGCTTCTATAGGTTTTGCTTTTTATGTAAATAATTTTGGAAATTATTCTAAAATCTATGGAAGTATAGGAGCCGTAATAGTACTTTTAACCTGGCTTTTTATTTTATCTACAATAACTATTTTAGGAGGAGAGTTTAACTCAGTAGTATTTAAAAAACAAAAAAATAGTTTTTAAATATGTTTTCAATTTCAATACACTTATCGTTATATTTCTAAACTTTGTTTAGAGGTCTATATAAATTTTCCACATATGGATAAAAATTTTTATAAAAAATTAAAAATATATTGACAAAAATTTAGGTAGTTGTATAATATAAATATAAATCATAGTAAAACACTCAAGAATACTTTGAAAAAGAAAAGTAGCTTAAATTAAGTTTTGCAGAGAGGAAACAGTTGGTGAAAGTTTCTAAATTAAGTTTAAGTGAAGTGCCCTTTGGAGTTATGTGGTCGAATTAATAGTAGATTACATCGGGTTCACCCGTTATAGTGATAGAACATAGCGCTGTGTTCGATTGAGAGTTGGATTTTTTGAAAATCTAATTAGAGTGGAACCACGGAGTATAAACTTCGTCTCTATATAACATATAGAGACGGGGTTTTTTTTGATTTCAAAGTAAGTTGTATGCGTAGGACATTAATTTTTATATAAAATTTTGGGAGGTATTAAAATGATATTTAATAATGCTATAGATATGATAGGCAACACACCTTTGTTTAAACTTGATAATTTTAAAAATGAGGATGCAGCAGATATATATGTTAAACTTGAAAAATTCAATCCCGGTGGAAGTATTAAAGACAGAGCTGCCCTTGGTATGGTTGAGAGAGCTGAGAGAGAAGGACTTCTAAAAAAAGGTGACACAATAGTGGAGCCAACTAGCGGTAATATGGGCATAGCTCTTGCAATGATAGGAAAATTAAAAGGATATAAAGTTACAATTGTAATGCCAGAAACTATGAGTGTAGAGAGAAGGAATATGATAAAGGCTTATGGGGCAGAATTAGTTTTGACAGATGGAGCTAAGGGCATGAAGGGAGCTATAGAGAAATCCTACGAAATTGGTAAAGATAAAGAGGGTTACTATATACCACAACAATTTATAAATACTGCTAATCCTAAAAAGCATTATGAAACTACAGCAGAGGAAATTTTAAAAGATTTAAAAGATGTAGATGCCTTCGTAGCTGGTGTTGGCACTGGAGGAACAACAATAGGAGTAGGAGAAAATTTAAAAAAGCACAATAAAGATGTAAAGGTAGTTGCAGTAGAACCAGCAGGTTCACCAGTCCTATCAGGAGGTCAAACTGGAGCACATAAAATACAAGGTATAGGAGCAGGATTTGTACCTGATATTTATAAATCAGAAATTGTAGATGAGATTATAACTATAACAGATGAAGAAGCTTTTAAATATGCTAGACTTATGGGAAAAGAAGAAGGAATACTAGTTGGCATATCTTCAGGAGCTAATATAGCTGCAGCAATTCAGGTTGCAAAAAAGCTTGGAAAAGGTAAAAAAGTAGTAACTGTAGCACCAGATGGAGGAGAGAAATATTTATCCATGGGATTATATGATTAATATATAATTTAATCAATTCACAGTTCACAATTTTGGTAGATTTTTTTCCGCGAGTGTTATGAAAAATCTAAAAACTAAGTAGTATGAACGTTAAATTTTTAGATTTTCTGTGATAACAGAAAATCATTCTTAATTGTGCATCGTGAATTGATTACTTAGTATTATTTTTATATTAAGTGAAAATTTCGTATGTGCGAAAGTTGAGTATATAATTTAGAAGTTTATTAGAAGCTGAACAATAAATTTGAAAGGAGAAAACAATGAGAAAACCATTTAAGCTATTAGCTTATGATATTAAAAATGCTATGAAAAATGATCCAGCAGCTAGAAATCCGTTAGAGGTTTTTATATTATATCCCTTTATTCATGCTTTGATACAGTATAGAATAGCACATTTTTTTTATAAGAAGAAATGTTTCTTTATTGCTAGGTTAATATCACAAATTGCTAGGGGTTTAACTGGAATAGAAATACACCCGGGGGCTAAAATAGGAAAGGGATTATTTATAGATCATGGTATGGGTGTTGTTATAGGTGAAACTGCAGAAGTGGGAGACAATGTAACACTTTATCATGGAGTAACTTTAGGAGGTACAGGAAAGGATACGGGAAAAAGACATCCTACAGTAGGAAATAATGTATTTATAGGAAGTGGAGCAAAACTTTTAGGGCCAATAGTTGTAGGTGATAATGTAAAAGTGGGTGCAAATTCAGTAGTTTTAAAAGATGTACCAGCAAATTGTACTGTAGTAGGTATACCAGCTAAAGTAGTTAAGGCTGAAAGTAATACTGTTATAGAAATAAAAGACTATGCAGGAAGAAGAAAAAAGATATATAATGAGATGATAATATAATTTCTATATAAGCAGGTGGAATGTTTGAACTATAAGGAAGAGATACTAAGTTACTGTAATAAGATTGGCTTGGATACTGTAGGATTTACAAAATGCAGAATATTCACCGAATTAAAAGATTGTTTTAAATATAGAAGAGAAAATTTGCTTGAAAATGAATTTGAAGAAAAGAATATTGAAAATAGAGTTAATCCATATGTATATATGGATGGGGGAAAGACAATAATATCAATTGCCTTTCCCTATTTATTTGAGAAACAAGATGAAGAAAATATAAGGTTTTCTCTGTATACTAGAGGAAAGGACTACCATGTAGTGGTAGGTTATTATTTACAAAAAGTGTGCAGCTTTATAGAAAATTTAGGGGGAAAGGCTGTATACTTTGTAGATAGCAATTCTTTGCCTGAAAGATATATAGCTTTTCAGTGTGGAATAGGGTTTATAGGGAAAAATAATATGATTATTACAGATAAATATGGATCTTATGTTTTTTTAGGAGAAATAATAACGGATATAAAAGTAGAATCTGATATTCCACTAGAAACTAAGTGTGGCAATTGTAATTTATGTGAAATATCGTGTCCTACAGGTGCTTTACGTAAAGATAAAAATTCTAATGTATGTATGTCATATATAACTCAAAAAAAACATATAGATAATAAATATTTTTTGCAATTTCAAGGAAGGTTATTTGGATGCGACACTTGCCAAAAAGTATGCCCATATAATGGTGATGTTGCTTTTTCTAATATACATGCTTTTAAGCCTTTTGATTTTATGAGTAGAGTTGATTTAAATGAAATTGTAAATATGAATAAAAAAATATTTACAGAAAAATATAAAAACACATCCTGTGGATGGAGAGGTAAAAATATTATTCAGAGAAATGCAATTATAAATATGCTTACATTAAATAAAAGTATTAATTTGGAAGATAAAAACATAAGATCTCCCTATGTAAGAGATTATTATCATAGACTTTTACAGTTTTTAAAATTATAATTTATATGAGAGCGGTACATTTAAAAAAGTATACCATATAAAGGAAAGGTGGATTTATTTATGATTTCTCCATGGATGGTCAAATTAATAGGATGTCTCCCTAAAGGACTTGTAGTTTATATTTCAAAAAAGATATTAGATGGTTACTTAAATAGATGTGCGGATATAAAAGTAAAAGGCATTGAAAATTTAAATGAAATTGAAAGACCTATAATATTTATCTGCAATCATTTAAGCAATTCTGATGCACTTGTGTTAGATAGAGTACTTAAATTAGAAAACCTGACTTTTATAGCAGGTAAAAAATTAAACCAAAATTCTCTAACTCAGCTTGGTATGTGTATTACAAAAACTATTGATATAAAACCAAATAGTGCAGACAAGGATGCTATATCTAAAGTTGTAAAAACTGTAAGAAGTGGCAGCAACATACTTATGTTTCCTGAGGGAACGAGAAGCAGAACAGCAACTTTAGCAAAAGGAAAAAGAGGGGTAGTTTTAATACAGAAGTTAACCAAGGCTGCAATTCTTCCTATCGGTATCTCTGGTACTGAAAAACTTTTACCTATAAGTGACAAGGATATGGCTCTAGAAAGTTTTCATAATGCAGAGGTAAATGTAAACATAGGAAAGCAGATAGATATACCACCCCAAAATAAAGGTGAGAACAAACACGTATATGAAGACAGAATATCTGATCTATTTATGGAAAAAATAGCAGAACTTTTGCCTGAACAATATAGAGGAGTATACAAGTCTTAATGAAGGTGATAAAAGTTGGATAAACAAAATATAGATAATATATTGAAAGTACTGAGAGAAACCTATCCAGAAGCCAAGTGTGCATTGAATTTTGGATCTCCTTATGAATTGCTAGTGTCCACTATACTTTCAGCTCAATGCACCGATGTAAGAGTGAATAAAGTTACATCAGAATTGTACAAAAAATATAATACTCCTGAAAAAATGATCTCTTTAACAGAGGAAGAATTAGGAGAAAAGATAAAAAGCTGCGGTTTTTTTAGAAATAAAAGCAGGAATATACTTTTAACTAGCAGAGAACTTGTTGAAAAGTATGGTGGAGAGGTCCCACATACTATGGAACAATTACTACAACTTCCAGGGGTAGGTAGAAAAACTGCAGATGTAGTTTTGTCCAATGCTTTTGGAGTTCCAGCAATTGCAGTGGATACTCATGTATTTAGAGTTGCTAATAGGCTTGGAATTGCTGATGGAAGTACCCCTCACAAGGTAGAAATGGAACTTATGGAAAATATACCCAAGAATATGTGGAGTGATTCACATCATTATTTAATATGGCACGGCAGACGTATATGTAAGTCAAGAAAACCTGATTGTGAACACTGCCCTTTAGCACTTTACTGTAAATATTTCAATCATTCCGATGAAACTAAGCGTTGAAGTTTAGAATTTACTTAGAATTTCTACATATAGATCATAAAGTTTAAAGTTAAATCTATAATTACTTAAAATTGCTTATTATAAATCTCGGTTAGATTTATAACTTTAGCATTTAAATCAAGCTAGCAATTTGGATAAGTTTAATTGTAGAGTTAACTATCTATAGTGATTCTAACTAAAAAATCAACTTATATGAAGGCATATTTTTACAATAATGAAGCTCTTTTAAATATTTTGTATATAACGCTTAGAAAAAAATTTTTGAAAAATCTAGAACTTTTGAATTGTTTGAGGCACGAGTTTTCAAAAGTTCTTAGTATTTTTCAAAATTTTTTGTTTAGCCTTATCAAAATATTTAACGAGCTGAAGGTTGTAAAAAATATCCGGAATATAAGTTGATTTTTCGTTTATAAACTCTACAAATTTATAATGTGTCTTCTTACAAGATCAAGGGCGGTCATAGTTGCCCTTTGTCTTACCACATCTCTGCTGCCAGAATACTGGCACTTCTTAACATAGGTTTTGCCATTTTTATAAAGGCCTATATATACAAGACCTACAGGCTTTTCGAAAGTACCGCCGCTAGGTCCTGCAACTCCTGTAGTAGCTATACCTATATCAGTATTTGCTGTTTTTGCTATACCTTCTGCCATTTCTTTTGCAGTTTCATAACTAACAGCACTAAATTTGTCCAGAGTATCCTTTTTTACTCCTAGTCTTTTCATTTTAGCCTCATTACTATAAGTGATGACACCTTCTTTAAATACAGCAGATATGCCAGGATAATTTACAAGCTTTGCCGCTATTAAACCACCAGTACATGATTCTGCAGAAGATATAGTTAACCCTTTGTCTATCAATAATCTTCCTAAGACATCTTCCATAGTGTCATCATCTTCACCATATATATTTATGCCAAGTTTTTCTCTAATTTTAGATTCTACAGGTTTTATAAGTTCTACAGCTTCTTCTTCCGTATTTGCCCGCGCAGTAATTCTAAGTATTGTATCATTTTGCTTTGCATAAGGAGCTACAGTGGGATTTACACTATTATTTATAAGATCTGATACGCTTTCTGCCATAGAACTTTCTCCAATACCACAAATTCTCAGTGTTTTAGACTTTATTACTCCATTACTGTATTTTTTTAAAAATGGTATTACATAATTTTGAAACATAGGCTTTGCCTCTCTTGGAGGACCTGGAAGTATTATTAAGATTTTTCCGTTTTGTTTCATACAACATCCAGGAGCTGTACCATGTGGATTAGGAAATATAGAAGCATCTTCGGGAAAGTAAGCTTGCTTTATATTATTACCCTCTAAATTTGATTTTCCCATTTTCTTAAAATAAGATTCTAATTGGCTAAGTGAATTTTTGTCTAAAATCATTTCCTTGTTAAAGTATTTAGCACCAGTTTCTTTAGTTAGATCGTCTTGTGTAGGTCCAAGTCCTCCAGTTGTAATTATAATGTCAGTTCTTTCAAAAGAGTTCTTAAATTCATCTAAAAGTCTTTGGGGATTATCTCCCACAACAGATTGGTGATACACTTCTATACCAAGATCAGCTAATCCCTTAGAAATAAATTGTGCATTTGTATTTACTATATCCCCAAGTAAAATCTCTGTACTAACGCATAATATCTCAGCTTTCATTTATGTATTACCTCCATATTTAATTATATTTGTGAAATAGGCATACTTTTATGATATCATAAAATTTATGCTTATCTATTAAAAATTAATAATAATTAACATAGATAGTTTATATATAAAAACCTAGTACTCTATAGTATATAACTATGTAAAAGTAAAGAGGTGATACTAATGAGTAGAAAAAGAAGAACTAGGAAGTCAAAGGGAATTAGGCAAAAGATTATAAAATAGATAAAAATTCAGATCAGGATTTCACAAAAGGAAATGGTGTTTTTAAAACATAGTATATCTATTGATAAACTCCGTCAATGGAGTTTTATTAATAGTTTGGATTTTATTAGATTTTGTTGTAATATATAGTATAAAGGGAAATAAAGGGGGAGATAATATATGACTTTTTTAAAAAAGATGGGAGTACGGGCGAAACTAATTTCATGTTTCCTTATTGTAGCTATATTAATTGTTATTGTTGGAATTATAGGTATACATTCATTGAGAATTGTAGGTTCCAATTCTGAAAAAATGTATAGCAATAGTCTTGAGAGCGTGTACATGCTTACAGATATGAAACAAAATTTGACGCAGGCTGAATCTGATGTACTGCAATTGGTATATGTAAGTGATAATCTTAAAAAGTCTGACTTAGAAAAAGATATTCAACAAAATAAGAATAAAGATGATAAATATATCTTGAATTATGAAAAGTTACCCATGAATCTTGAAGAAAAACAGATATGGACTACATTTAAAAGTCAAGTTAATCAATATAGGACTTTGAGAGAAAATGTTGTTAAATCTGTAAATACATCAAGTAATGATGAGGCAGTAAGACAGTATGAAAAATTAATAGGGTGCAGTACAGAAATGCTTAAAAACCTTGAAAAACTTATAAGTATGAATAATGATAGTGCTAAAACATCTAATGTAGATAATCATTTAATATATATAACTTCATATAGGTCTATGATAATATTAATGATAATAGGGGTACTAATTGCAATAGGTCTTGGATTACTTATATCAAGAGATGTAAGCAAACCACTAATGGAGACACTAGATTTTGCACAAAATTTATCAAAATTTGATTTAACCCATGAGTATCCAGTTACTAGAAAAGATGAATTTGGTAAGACGAGTGAAGCACTTATAAAGGCACAGAAGAATATCAAAGAGCTTATAAAGGTAATAATGGATAATTCACAGGATATAAGTGCATCTAGTGAAGAGCTTTCCTCTACATCAGAAGAATTGTCATCCAAAGTTCAACAAATAGACAATGCAGTAACAAATATAACGTCTCAAATTGAAGATGCAAGTGCATCATCAGAACAAATATCTGCATCTATACAAGAAGTAGATTCAAGTATCAATGAGTTATCTGGCAAAGCAATAGAGGGAAGCAATAATGCAAACAATGCAAAACAAAAGTCCATCAAAGGCAAGAAAGATGGAAAAGAGATTATGAACGAGGTACAAAATTTGTATAAAGAAAAGAAAAACAATATGCTGCAGGCAATTGAAGATGGAAAGGTTGTTAAGAATATAAGGGTTATGGCAGATACTATTTCGGGTATTGCAGAACAGACAAATTTGCTGGCACTAAATGCATCCATAGAGGCAGCTAGGGCAGGAGAACAGGGAAAAGGCTTTTCAGTAGTTGCACACGAGGTAGGAAAACTTGCAGAGGAATCCAAAAATGCTGTATCAGGTATACAGGATACTATTTTAAAGGTTCAGGATGCATCTAAAAAGTTATCTCAAAATGGTACTGATTTATTAAAATTTATAAATGAAGAGATATATGGGAAAATTGAACAACTTAGAGGGATAATAGATTACTATAGTGAGGATTCAGATTTTGTAAGTAAGATGTCGGAAGAAATAGCATCTATGTCTGAAGAACTTACTGCCACAGTTGCTCAAGTAAGCGATGCAATTCAAAATGTAGCATCAACTTCACAGAAATCAAGTGAAAATGCGCAAAATATAAAAATTGGTGTTAGTGAAACAACCAAAGCAATAAATCAGATAGCTTTAGCCGCACAAAGTCAGGCTGAATTTTCACAAAAGCTCAGCGGAATGGTACAAAAATTTAAGATTTAAATCATATGGTAAAAGACATTGCAGGCAATTATTTTGGAATTGCTAAAAAAGCTATACTAGCATCATTGACAAACTGTTATGAAAGATATATACTTATAGCCAAAAGTGGGAATGGAGATAAATGAAATTGCCATTTTGTTATGGCGCAAAGTTATTCCTTTGCATAAAAATCACAGGAACACGGCATTAATGTATTTTAAAGTATATTAATGCTGTTTTTTAATCGGTTTTTTAATTCAAAATATATAGTACAATAAAGAGGGGGTATAAATAAAATTTAAAAAGGTTTTAATTAATATATTTAAGTGATATTTTAAGAAAGGATGTTTGTAATTGTGGGTTACGTATTTATTATTTTAGCTGCTGTAATTTTTAGTACTATGGAAATCGCAGGTAAGCTAGCTGTGGGGCTAAATCCACTGCAATTAAATTTCCTTAGATTTTTAATAGGAGGATTGATTTTATTTCCACCAACTATTAAAGCTGTGAGAAATAAAAAAATGAAGTTTAAAAGAGATGATTTATATTATTTCCTAGGTACAGGATTTTTATGTGTTGTACTCAGCATGTCTCTGTTTCAATTGGCAATTACATTTACAAAGGCATCTACAGTTGCCGTAATTTTTAGTACAAACCCTGTATTTACGGTAATGTTTGCATATTTGTTCTTAAAAGAAGATTTAAATAGTGGTACTATTATATCAATTGTACTTAGTCTAATTGGTATAGTGTGTATATTAAATCCTTTTGGTACAATTAGTGATGTAAAAGGTATAGTATTATCTATTTTAGCAGCTGTTACTTTTTCACTTTATAGTGTAGTTGGAAAGTTGAGATCTGAAAAGTATGGAAGTATTACTTTAAACTGCATTAGTTTTTTAGTTGGAGATGTTATTATGCTCCTGATTATATTATTATCAAATCTTCCAGTAGTTAGCAGCATAATAAATCCTAAGGGTGGTTTAAGTTTTATATACCATATACCAATTATTTATGGAATAAGTGCTGCAAATATAATTCCAGTAATATTTTTAGGAATTGTAGTAACAGGATTGGGATATATGTTTTATTTTATGGCTATGGACGAGACTTCAGCAACCACAGCATCTATAGTTTTCTTTATTAAACCAGCACTTGCACCTATTTTTGCATTACTTGTCTTAGGTGAAAAAATTCCTATTAACACCGTCATAGGAATATGTTTTATACTGATTGGATCTTATTTTTCCTTTACAGCTAAGAGTAAGGCTGGAGTTGGAGAAGCAGAAAGTTAAATAAGAATACACTAAATATATTACGAGGGGGATGTAATATGAAATGGTTTAATAATTTAAAAATTAAGCAAAAACAGGTTATGGGTTTTTTTATAGTAATTTTATTTGTGGTAATAATAGGAATAATAGGTACACTAAATATGTATAAAATAAATAAAGGTTCAAGTAGCATGTACAGTGTGAATCTGCAAAATGTTAGAAACCTCGATAAGGTTGATGCCAATATAATGCACCATCGTCTAGAACTAATGAATCTTGTAGAAAGCAGGGATAAGAATAAAGTTGAAGATACTGTGCGGACTATAACGCCTTATCAAAATGAAGATAATAATATACTTAACAAATATAAGAACTCTGATTTAACTTTACAGGAAAAAAATTTGCTATCTAAACTAGAAGGTCAGTTAACTGATTGGAGAAACATATGTGATAAAATTGTAGACCTCATGCGTCAGGGAAAATATGATGAAGCAGCAAATTTAAATAAAGAAGCTATTACGTATAGAAGTAAAGTGACATCTACTATCGAGCAGTTAACTGAAATTACAGTAAAGGAAGCTAGTAATAAGAACACTGGAAATATAGATACATATAATAGATCATTGTATATGATAATGATACTTACTCTAATTAGTATAGCTGTAGCTGCTTTTCTAGGAAATAAGGTTGTTTCATCAATTTCAAGGGAAGTAAATAATATTTTAACATTTACACATGCTATAAGCCAGGGTGATTTAAGTAAATCCCTTCAGATATTAAGTAAAGATGAGATGGGAACTATAGCTAGAGAACTGGATAAGGCCAGAGAAAACATTAAGAGTTTGATAATTGAGATAACACAAAGTACTGAAAATATAGGTGCCTCTAGTGAAGAACTGTCTGCTACTACGGAAGAAATTTCTTCTATGATGACAGCTGTAAATGAATCTACTTCGCAAATAGCAGGAGGATCTGAGGGCTTAAGTAGAATTACAGAAAAAATAAGTGGCTCCTGTGAAGAAATGGAACAAAGCACAAATGAACTTGCAAAAAAGGCAGATAAAACTGCAAAATCTTCAACAGAGATAAAAAAACGTGCTGTGGACATAAAGGAAAAGGCAGCTCAAAGTATAGAAGAAGGTAATGAAATATATAATAAAAGAAGAGATGATATTATAAAGGCCATTGAAAAGGGCAAAGTGGTTTCAGAAGTGAAAATTATGGCAGCTTCTATTGGTGATATAGCAGAGCAGACAAATCTCCTAGCGTTAAATGCAGCTATTGAAGCTGCAAGTGCAGGTGAGCATGGCAAGGGATTTGCAGTAGTTGCAGATGAAGTTAGAAAACTGGCAGAAGAATCTTCAGAAGCAGTTGGAAATATAAATAAAATGGTACTTGCAGTGGAAGATGCTTTTTATAGCTTGTCTGATAGCGGCAGAGGAATTTTAGATTATATGGCGAATAATGTTAAACCAAATTATCAATTTCTAATGGATACAGGGCTGCAGTATGAAAAGGATGCAGAATTTACGAATAATATGTCAGAGGAAATTGCCAAAGCTTCAAAACAGATTAGTGGGATAGTGTCTCAGGTAAATGATGATATTCAAAGTACAGCAGCCACTGCTGAAGAGTCTGCTGCTGGGTCTGAGGAAATTTCAAGCAGTGTAAATGAGGTTACCAAGGCTATTGAAGATATAACCGCTTCTTCTCAAAGTCAGGCAGAACTAGCACAAAAACTTACAGATATAGTAAATAAATTTAAAGTATGATATGTGACATATTAAAGACAGAGGAAAATATAACTGGAATAAAGGTGTCCATTGTAGATCAGGAGATTGATCAGCTCACAAAATTAATTATTAACAAAAATAAGTCATAAAAATAGATTCATGAAAGTAAAGTGTTCATGAATCTATTTTTTTAATTTATTTTAAATGCACCTACCATTTCTTGAAGGTTGTCAGATGAGTATTCTAAAGTATCACTTATTTCTTTTAGCCTTGTTGTTTTACTTAGTATTTCTTCAAGTAAATTCAGGGATTCTTCAGTGCTACTAGTACCTTTAACGGTTCTTCTATTTATTTCATCTGCAGCTTGATTTATATTTACAACCATGTTGTCTACATCTTCGCTTTCTTTATTAGTTATTTGGAATATAGTATCCATTTTCTTATTTATATCTTCTATATTTTCTATAATATATTTAAAAGCACTTATACTATCTTTTATACTGCTTGTGGAACCTTCAACTTTAGATCCAATTTCATTAACTTCATGGAAGGTATTTTTGATTTCGTTTTGGATATTGGTAACTAAGGTACCTATGGATTTTGTTGCATCATCTGTTTCAATAGCTAATTTTGATATTTCTTCAGCTACTACTCCAAATCCTTTCCCTGACTCACCAGCTCTTGCTGCCTCTATGGTGGCATTTAATGCTAGAAGTTGAGTCTGATTACTTATACTGTTTATTGTAGTAACTGCAGTGGTTATAGCATTTGAATGATCTCGAAGTACTGTTATCCTAGTAAGGGTTGTCTTCATAGTCTTTTCTAGATCATTTATAGAGTTAACTATACTTTTAAAATAATCATTGGCTTTTACTGCACGGTCACTAGTATTTACAATTTTGTCTGTAACTTCGTTTATGAGGGTATCCATTTCCTGTATTGATGCAGACAGATTGTTAAAGTGTTCTTTAGTACCTTGAAACAGATTATTTTGTTTTTTGGAAACGTCTAGCAGTCCATTAACGGTTTTAGCTACTGTATTCATATTATCTTTTACTACATTAGTTAAATTAGAAACTACTTCAACAGAGTCTTTTGATGTCTTGGAAGAAATACCAACTCTTTTTATCATAGACATTTCATTATTTATAAATTTGTCGAACCATCTTGAAAGTTCACCTATCTCATCGTAAGAAAGTTTGTCTACTCTTTTTGTTAAATCTCCTTCACCTTCAGCTATCATGTGAAGTATATCCACAGTTCTGTTTAATGGTTTTACCACTAATTTTTGTGATACTGCATAACTTACTATAGTAAGTATACACCATGCTAATATGGAGGATATTATTCCAGCATCGGGTTTTAAAGAATAAATTGCACTATTTATAGCTATAACCAAAGCTGAAGCAATTGATATTATAATAGGGATTTTTAGATTTATACTTTTAAAGTTATATATTTCAGATATATCCCCTTCACACATCATGCCCCAGGTTTCATTACTGTAGGGAGGGGTTATAAGGGTACCTTTACCACCTACAAGTATATGTCTGTAGTCAGGATAGCCTGGCCAGGTATCTAGGTTTTCACCATTTTTAATGGTATTTTTAACCCCCGGATGTAAATCTCCTGTTTCGGGATCCGTAAATCTTATTTCAAATTCTGTGTGTTTTTTAATTTTAACAATACTTCCCTTAGAAGTCCTTACGCCATCTTTAAGATTTTCTCCTTTAGTAAAAGTATTATCTTCAAATCTACTTCTGGATATAGCAGTTCCAGGCAATATATTTCTATCTGTTTTTACCATAAATAAATAATTGTCACCGGAATCCTTATATATATGGGTATCTTCATCCTGAATTACATTGCTCATATCGTCATTGAGTATTCGTCCTAAAAGTATTCTTTTGTCACCGGAACAATTCACATAGGGTGTAGAAAAAAGTAAGGTTACTTCATCCACAAATTTCTTTTTGGATAAATCTACATCTAAAGTATGTTCGTCCTCATAAGGACCGTACATGAGTTTTTGATTTTTTATGCCGCTTTTATAATTAGGAAAAGCACTCATATCAATACCTATATGTTTTTTACAAGTAGAACTTAATATTTTTCCACTTTCATCTAATATGAATAGTTCACAAAAATCCTCATATTGCTTTAATTTTTTATCCAGTTCATGTAGTAAAGTACTGTCATTTTCATCAAAGTTTTTTATGATATTTTCTGTATTCTCAAGCTGCATCCATTTATCCCTAAACCAATTGTCTAGTGCTTTTTTTCTTCCTTTTGATATACCTTCAAATACCTGTCTAGATTGATTCCTGATTTTTTTGTTTAATGAATACATTAATTTTAATTTTATCATAAACTGCCCCTCTTTTATCCAATAATATAATTTGAATTTTTAATAGTTAATCACATATTTTAAATACTTTTAATTATTATTGTACAATATATTTTATAAAATTTTAATAGTTCTTCTAAAATAAATAATTTTGATTTATGATATTTCTTAATAATATGTAGTATATTTCTTAACTATATATATAATACTGAAATATATAAGAATAAATTCTTATATATATATTAGTGCATCAAATTTTGCAATTGTTAATAAAAACATACTTGTGATAATAAATTATTAAAAAATTGATATTACTATTGATAATTTGTCTAAAAAATAGTATTATATATATAAGTTTTCTAAAAAACATAATTATTTTTTTAAGGAGGTATTTTTTATGAACGGAATAAATGGAGCAGATACAGTTTTCGTACTTATAAGTGCGGCATTAGTAATGATAATGACTCCAGGACTGGCCTTATTTTATTCAGGCATGGTTAGAGGAAAAAACACTTTAAACAGCACCCTTCATAGTTTTTCAGCTTTAGCAGTTATATCTATTCAATGGATACTTATAGGATATACACTGTGTTTTGGTACAGACATTGGCGGAATCATAGGTGGTTTTAATTTTGCAGGTTTAAAAGGAGTTGGATTTGCACCAAATGCAGCTTATGCAGCTACTATTCCACAGCAAGTATATATGCTGTTTCAGCTTATGTTTGCTATAATAACTCCAGCACTTATATCAGGGTCTATTGCAGAAAGAATGAAATTTATACCTTGGGTAGTATTTGTTTTACTTTGGACAACGTTAGTTTATGATCCTATTGCTCACTGGGTATGGGGAACAGGTGGATGGCTTAAAAATCTCGGAGCTTTAGATTTTGCAGGTGGTAATGTAGTTCATATTAGTTCAGGTGTTTCAGGACTTGTAGCAGCACTTATGCTTGGTAGAAGGAAGAATGTAGGCAAACCTAGTAACTTGCCGATGACATGCCTAGGAGCTGCCATACTTTGGTTTGGATGGTATGGATTTAATGCTGGAAGTGCACTTGCTATAAATGATGTAGCAGTAAATGCTTTTATAACTACAAATACTTCTGCGGCATCTGCAGCAATAAGTTGGAGTATTTGTGAACTCCTCTATAGAAAGAAAGTTACTTCTCTTGGAGTTGCCAGTGGAATAGTTGCAGGTCTTGTAGCTATAACTCCAGCTGCAGGTTTTGTAAGTCCTTTAGCTTCAATACTTATTGGATTAGTAGGAGGAGCTATTTGTTATACTTCTGTTACTTTTGTAAAAGCTAAATTTGGATATGATGATGCACTTGATGCTTTTGGATGTCATGGTATAGGAGGAATATGGGGAGGAATTGCTACAGGAATATTTGCATGGAAAGCAATAAACTCTGCAGGTGCAAGTGGACTCATACATGGAAATCCTAAATTGGTTTTAATTCAACTTATAGCTGTTTTGTCAAGTGTTGTATATTCTGCAGTAGTTACATTTATAATAATTAAAGTAATTAAAGCTGTAAGTGACATAAGAGTAACTGATAAAGATGAACAGATTGGACTTGATGTTACAGAGCACGGTGAAGAAGCTTATGGAGGAATGAATATTTAATAATTAACTATTTTATTGTAAGAAAGGGAACTCTAGTTTAAAATTAAGAATTGAGGAAGATAATCAATTTTAATAAAATAGAATAGAATAAAGTTATATTATAAAAGTTAATATGTTTAAAGGAGGTAAAATAATGGGAGACAAACTTAGTAAGATTGATATTATTACTTCTGGCGGAAGATTTGAAGAGCTTAAGAAAGCATTAGGAGATATAGGTGTTTCAGGTATGACTGTTACAAATGTTTTAGGGTGTGGAATGCAAAAAGGGCATAAAGAATATTATCGTGGATTAACTATGGATATTAATTTATTGCCTAAAGTTAAAGTAGAAATAATAGTTTGTGAGATACCTGTAGAGAAAGTTGTTGAAACTGCTAAAAAAGTTCTCCACACTGGAGAAATGGGTGATGGGAAAATATTTGTATACAATGTAGAAAATGTTATACGAATAAGTACTGGTGACGAAGGCAAAGCAGCCCTTCAATATAACGAACATGATAAAAGGTAATGATAAACAGATTTTTCTTGGCATCAGGTGGAGCTTTAACTCCACCTGATGGCTATTAACAGGCTTCTAAGTGCCTTTAGAACTTAGAAGCCTGTTATCCTTTAGGGAAAATCGTTATCCAGGGATGTAGCCGCTTGCCATGTACATTTGAAGAAAAAATGAAATTTAAAAATATATTAATTTTTAGTTAAGATATTGGTGTTATTAGTGGCATTTGACTTTATTTATATTTAATAGTAAAATAACTTAATAATAGTTGGACGCAATGAAAAAATTTCCACTATGTAGGCAATAGGGAATTTTAAATCTAGTAGTGTACCCGGCCAACAGTTAATAATGTTTATTAATTGTTGGTTTTATTTATTTTAAGGTTACTGGGAGGATAAAAGTTATTATGATAAAGATTCTAATTGTTGATGACTCTAACTTTTCTCAAAAGATAATATCTAATTTACTAAAAAGTTTTTTGGATAATGCTGAGTTCTTTTTTGCAAATGATGGAAGAGAAGGCTTTGACAAATACAAAGAGATTAAACCGGATTATGTATTCATAGATTTGTTGATGCCAAATATAAATGGTAAAGAATTGATAAAATTAATAAAAGAATATGATGCTAGTTGTAAAATAATTGTTATTTCTGCAGATGTACAAAAAAACGTAAGAGAAGATGTGGAATCATATAACATAATGTACTTTATAAATAAACCATTTAATCGGGAAAAAGCAAAGTTTATATGCGATAGAATAAGGAATTGTAAAAATGAATAGTAATGCTTTAAGATATGATATACTAAAGGAATTATTTAATATAAGTATTGGTAAGGCTGCAAGTATTCTTTCAGAAATAACAAATAAAAAGATTTTGTTAGATGTTCCTAATATAAAAATATTAAACTTTCAAGATGAAAAATTTAAAGTAAATGGATATCTACCTGATAAAATGGATGGAACACTAATGGTATCTTCTATTTCTTTTGAAAAAAAATTAAAAGGCAAGGCAAATTTAATTTTTCCTGCTAAAAAAATGAGAACTTTTATAAATCTTTGCTTAAATGAGGAACAAGAAAATAGTGAATATTATGATATGAACTTTACAGACATAGATTTTGATACTGTTAAAGAAATAGGAAATATAATTTTAAACTGTATCTTAGGGGGGATTGGAAATTACTTAAATATTAACTTAACATATACTTTACCTGAAGTTAAGGTATTTGATGTAATAGATTTTAGCAAAGACATTAAAAATGAAGGATATATATATACCTTGATTTTATATATAACTTTTCTCATAGATGATGTGGAAATAGAGGGTGCTATAATAATTGATTTAACATTAAAATCCTTAAATGAATTGATGAAAAAAATTGATGAAGTAAGGGATGAACTTGATGAATAGAATTTTATTTGATGCTCTGGATAATGTTAATGAAGGAGTAGTGGTTTTAAATGAGCAATTTAAAATTTTATTTTGGAACAGTTATATGGAATATATAACTGAAATTGAAAGAAAGTATATTATAGGTAAAAGTATTTATGAAGCACTACCAAATTTTAATAGAAATTATTTTAATGAATCTATAAAATCTTTAATGAATAATAATAATGAATATAAATTGTTTTTTTCAGCAACTATGCATAAGGATCTAGTTAACGATAATGGAAAATTTAATTTAAAGATAAGCAAGTTAGGGAAAGGTAAATATAAATTTTTATTCTTAGAATTCATTAACGTTACAAATGAATTTGAGAGAGTTAATCAATTAAAATTATATATAAACAAATTATCTCTTTTAAATAAAAAATTAAAGGATAAAGAAAAAATTATTAGAAAATTGGCTTATTATGATAAACTAACAGGGTTGGGCAATAGGGTGTTGTTTTATGAAATTGCAGAGAAAATACTTGACAATTGCCATAGAAATAACAGTATGTTAGGGCTAATGTTCATAGATATAGACAATTTTAAAAGTATTAATGATACCTATGGACATACAACTGGTGATAACGTTCTCGTCGAAGTGGCAGATATATTGAAGAAAGCTACGAGAAAAAATGACGTAATTGCTAGATTTGGTGGAGATGAATTTTTAGTATTGCTGCCAGATATAAAGAACTTTAATAATTATAAAATCATACATTCTAGAATTATAAATACTAAAAAAAGGATTATAAATTTGTATGGTAATAAAATAAATATATCTCTTAGCACTGGAGTTAGTTTTTATCCTCAAGATGGGAAAAGTATTGATGAGCTTATAATAAAGGCTGATGAGGCAATGTATATTGCAAAAAACGTAGATGGAAAAGATAATTGTTTTTGCAGCAAATATATTGTGGGGATTTAAACACTCAACTATAAAGTACTCATTTTAAATTCAAATATTAACAATATGATCTAAGGACATAAGTTGATTTTTTGCTTAGAAAGTCTATATAATGATTCTAATGGAAATTTAACATATACGTATAATTTAGGAGGAAAAAATGGATTATACTTTAATTGCCACATCAACTTTTGGACTTGAGTCCGTAGTGGCTAAAGAACTTAAAAACTTAGGATATGATGATTTAAAATTGGAAAATGGTAAAGTCACTTTTCCTGGAGATGAGATGGATATAGTTACCTGCAATTTGTGGCTTAGAACTGCAGACAGAGTGCTTATAAAAATGTCAGAATTTAAAGCTGAAAGTTTCGAAGAACTTTTTCAAGGAACACTTGCTGTAGATTGGGGAAATATGATGCCTCAAAATGCGTTTATGCATGTAACTGGAAAATCTATAAAATCCAAACTACATAGTGTGCCAGATTGCCAGTCAATAGTTAAAAAGGCTGTTATTGAATCTATGAAAAAAAAGTATAACAGAGAGAAGTTTAGTGAAGATGGAGTAGAATATAAAATAGAAGTGGCAATTTTAAAGGATATAGTGACATTAACTATAGATACTTCCGGCGAAGGTCTTCATAAGAGGGGATATAGGAAAAATTCAGGTGGCGCACCTATGAAAGAAACTTTAGCAGCAGCTTTAGTTCTCTTGAGCAAGTGGGAGCCTTCTAGAGTGCTGGCAGATCCTATGTGTGGTTCTGGGACTATTGCCATTGAAGCTGCTATGATAGGAAAAAATATAGCACCAGGTTTAAATAGGAGCTTTGTATCAGAAAAGTGGGATATAATTCCTCATGACTTATGGGAGGATTTGAGAAAGCATGCTAGAAATTCTATAAATAACAAGGAGTTTAAAATTTTAGCTTCGGATATAGATGGCTGGGTAATTAAAACTGCAAGAGATAATGCTAAAAAAGCAGGGGTGCAAGAGCAAATCACATTTCAAAAAATCTCTGTTCAAAATTTCAGCTCAAAAAAGAAATATGGCTTTATAATAAGTAACCCACCTTACGGTGAAAGGCTCGGTGATATGAAAGAAGTGGAGAAACTTTATAAAGATATGGGCAGCGTATTTTCAAAACTTGAAAATTGGTCCTATTTTATAATAACAGCTCATGATGGATTTGAAAAACAGTTTGGAAAAAAATCAGACAAAAATAGAAAATTATATAATGGCAAATTAAAATGCTATTATTATCAATATTTTGGAGAAAAGCCAAAATATAATTAACTTTGTAACCTATATAAGATGGCTTATACATTTTTTATTGTATATAAGTCATCTTTGTTTTATACCATTTATTAATAAATCACAGTATTTTTCTGTAATTTCACCTATAGACTTTTCATACTTTTTATATGCAGCATATCCTTTGGAAAATTCTGTTTCTGGTATATTAAGTCTTTCTATAACGAAATCCCTGAGGAGTACCATATTTCTAAATATATAAAATATTAGAATATTTTTATCTAAATCTTTACGTATTAATTTCTTATCCTGAAGTACATCTACTATACCTACAAATTCTTTTCTATTCATTGGCAAATATGATTTAAATTGCTTACTCTTACAGGCATGAAAAAGAAAACTAGCATAGTTGTAATACATAAAATCAAATTCTAATAAATGAAGTACAAGTTTTTTTGATAGCGTTATATCATCTAAATGCTTTTCTTCTGGATTAAAATTGGTTATGTATGTTAATTGCTTGTTTAAAGTATAGTCAATAAGAAAAATGTATAGGTCTGTTTTATTATTAAAATATCTGTAAAAGCTTCCCTTAGCAATTTTTAAGTTAGTTATAATTCTATTTAAAGAAGCTGAATCAAAATCATGATTTGCAAATTCTTCAATAGATATTTTTATAATTTCTTCCTGCCTCTCTTTAGGCAAATTGCAAAAAGTTTTATTAGGCAAGGTTATCACTCCTAATTCATAGTTTTATAGTTAATACAGTTTGAAGTATAAATTTCTAATTATGTAATCCCTTTAACATAGTAATTATAACATTTATGAGAAAGTTTTGTATTATTGACAATGTGTAAAACAAAGTGGTATAATTTATTAAATTGACCATATGGTCGCGACTTATCGTTCTTATATTAGGAGGTGTACTATGCCAAATAAACTTCTCGATAATATTAAGGAGAAAAATATTAAGGAGAAAAATAAGGAGAAAAAAATATCTAAAATTAAGTGGAAAAAAGTATTTAAAATACTTATTATTTGTTTAATTGGTATACTTATTTTTTTACTAGTGTTTCATTTTAAAGATGCTTTTAAGAATAATGAAAAAGAAACTACAGTTAGAAAGTATCCAGTAAAAACTTTAGAAATTAAAAGTGGAAGTTTCCCTATGACACTCCAATATGAAGGATTAACAGGAGGCAGTGAAGTTAGAAAATTGTCTTTTAAGAGTTCAGCTAAAATTTCAAAGATATATGTATCGAAGGGTCAGCATGTGAAAAAAGGAGAAAAATTGGCGGATCTTGATAAAACTGATTTGAATTTTGCAGTCCAAGCTGCTAAATCTCAAATGGATACAGCTTCAGCACAATATAGTAAAGCAGTAAATGGGGCACAACAGGAAGATATAAATAAAGCTCAAATAGCTGTACAAAATGCACAGGATAACAATAATTATTATAAAGATTTATATAATAAATATCTTAAATTAAATCAATCAGGAGCTATTTCAAATCAGCAGTTAAATGATACAAAACTTCAGGTTGACAGTACTCAAAATGCATTAGATAGTGCCAAGCAAACTCTGCAGCAGCTCCAAAATGGGTCTAGACCAGAAGATAAACAAGCAACTTTGGATCAGTTAAATACAGCAAAAGCTGACTATGACTCAAAACAAAGTTTACTCAACGATGCTACTATGACTGCAGATATGGATGGTTATGTTGTTGATGTGTTAGGTAAAGAAGGAGAAATGCAGCAGGCAGGTAGTCCTGTAATACTATTTAGAAGTGAAAATCAAGTTATTACAGTAGGTTTATCACAAGATGATGTAAAGAAAGTAAAAGTTGGGACAAAGGCACAAGTAAATATTGGAGACGATAAAGCACAAGGAGAAATTGTAAATATAGTTCAAATGGCAGATAGTAAATCTGGAACATATAGTGCTGAAATCAAATTGTCTACTGCTATAGATGCTAGCAAATATTATGTAGGTGAAACTTCAACAGTTTACATAGATATGGGTCAAACAAATTCTATATCAATTCCAATTAGTTCAGTTTTAAATGATGGAGAAGATTATGTATATGTAGTCGAAAATGGACATGCTGTGAAGAAAAATGTAACTTTAGGTGATACTGATGAAGATAAAGTTTCAATAGAAGGCCTAAAAGATGGAGATGAACTTGTAGTTGAAGGAATGAAAAATCTAAAATCAGGATATAAAGTTACAGTTAAATAGAAGGAGAATATGATATGGGATTAATTAAAGCAGCTATAAAAAATAAAAAAATTGTATTATTCCTGGTGGCTATAATTATAGTTAGTGGCTTTTACTGTTATAACGATATCTCAAAACAGGAAACTCCAGATGTTGCATCTCCAGCAGCTATGATTACTACGGTTTATGCAGGTGCCTCACCTAGTGATATAGAAAAGTTGGTTAGTAAAAAGGTTGAACAGAAAGCAGAAGAAGTTGATGGATGTGACTATGTACAATCTTATTCAGAAAGCAATGCGTCAATAGTTATTGTTTATTTAACCAACGACGCTGATGAAGATAAAGCATGGAGGGATTTAAGGGATAAGATAAAGGATTTAAAGTCTGACCTTCCAAGTGGATGCGAGGATAGTGAAATTAATACTAACCTTACAGAAACGGCTGGCAGCATAATAAGTATATCAGGTAATAACTATTCTTATCAACAATTGGGAGATTACGCTGATGACATAAAGAAACAGCTTCGTGACACTGAAGGTATTTCTAGAATAGATGTAAAAGGTAAGCAGGACAGGCAAGTAAAAGTAGATGTAGACTGGAACAAAATAGATAAATGTCAAGTATCTGTAGCAGATATATGTACTGTATTAAAGGCCCAAAATGTAGACATACCATCGGGGTCTTTAAATTTAGCTACAGGGAAAATCAAAGTAAATACACCGGGTATGTTTAGCTCACTGCATGATATAGAGGATACTGTTGTAGGTGTTTCAAGTAGTACAGGTGCAATGGTGAGAATTAAGGATATAGCCAAAGTATACATGGACTATGATGATGATTCGACTTATAAATTTACTGATAATGGACAAAATGCAGTATTACTTACAACATATTTTTCCAAAAATAAAAATGTAATTCCAATAGGAAATGATATAACAAAAAAATTAGATACAATAAAAAAGGGGATGCCAAGTGATCTTAAAATAGATGAAGTTACTTTTCAGCCTAAAGATGTAAATGATTCTGTCTCATTTTTTATGAAAAATCTTAGAGATGGAATAATACTTGTAATCATAACTGTTCTTATAGGCATGGGATTTAGAAATGCAATGGTTGTATCTACAGTTATACCTATATCAATATGTATGACTTTTGTTATTATGCATGCACTTGGAATTAAGATTGAGCAGATGTCAACTACAGCACTTATTATAGCTCTTGGAATACTTGTTGATGATGCTATAGTAATAGGTGATGTTATACAGGTTGGGATAGATGATGGTATGGGAAAGGATGAAGCGGCGTTTACTGGTATAAAGAAATTGTTTGTGCCAGTGTTTACTTCTACCTTAGTCATTGTAGGAGCTTTTTTACCTCTGCTTTCAATATCAGGAGTAGTTGGTAAGTTCATAAAAAGTCTTCCACAGGTTGTTATAATATGTGTAATCTGTTCTTATTTATGTGCACTGCTTGTGACTCCAGCTATGTCTTCATTATTTTTTAGAAAGAGCAAGGAAAGCAAACGAAAAAACCCAGTTCGTATGATGTTTGAGGGGCTTTTGAAATATGGGCTTAAACACAAGAGGACTATTATTGGAGCAGCTTTATCTGTTTTTGTAGTAGCATTAATTTTAATGAAAACATTGGGAATGCAACTTTTCCCTTATGTGGATAAAAATATAATATATATAGATGTTTCAAATGAAAAGGTTGCAAATATAAAAAGTACCAGCAAATTAGTGAAACAAATAGAGGGTATATTAAAGCAGCAGAAAGAGGTTACAGCTTATACTTCGGCTATAGGTGGTGGCATGCCTAAGTTTTATGTATCATTAAATACAGTTGCACCTTCTGATGATACAGCTCAAATCATGATAAAAGTAGATTTGAATAAAACAAAGAGGTTTAAAACGAGGCAGGAGTTAGTAGAATATATACAAAATGAAATAGACAATAGAATTCCTGGGGGTACAGTTACAGTAAAACAACTGGAGGAAGCAGTACCTATAGGTGCACCAATACGTTTGAGAGTTGATGGAGATGATCTAGACCAAATTCAGAATGCTTCCGAAAAAATACAGCAGCAGTTAAAAAATATACCTGGAACTATGAATGTAAGAGATGACGCTGCTAAAAAAACTTATGAATATCAAGTAGATATAGATGAAAATAGAGCATCACAACTTGGAATATTAAAATCAGATATTCTTCAGCAAATTAATATTGCACTTAAAGGTTATAAGGCTTCTACTTATAGAAAAAATGGTAATGAATATGATATTATGGTCAAAACAAATATTTCATCTGTAGGAGATTTAAAAAATTTATATATTGAATCAAGTATTACTAAAAACAAAATACCTTTATATGAGGTGGCAAATGTTAAACTTAATTCAGAAATAGACAAAATAACACATTATAAAGAAGATAGAACTGTAACTATTTATAGTGATGTTAAAAGTGGATATAATTCAGTTAATATAGAAAATGCATTGAAGCAAAAAATAGATGGAATGAATTTAGATCCAGTAAAAGTTATATATGATGGGGAAAAGGCTCAGATAAGTAAGTACTTTACAAGTCTTGGCGTAGCAGGTGTGCTCATTTTAGTAATAATATATGTACTTTTGTTTATTCAATTTAAATCATTTGTACAACCACTTGTAATAATGTGTTCCCTGCCGCTGTCACTTATAGGAGTTTCAATAGGGCTTCATGCTTTTGAAATGAATTTTTCACTTACAGCTTTTATGGGTATAATAAGTTTAATTGGAGTTGTTATAAGAAATGCTATACTTCTTATTGAATATATAAATAATGGTAGAGAAGACGGGCTTTCCATAGATGATGCTTGTATGTTTGCTGTAAGCCAAAGATTCAGGCCTATAATATTGAGTTCTACGGCAACTGTTACAGCACTTATACCACTAGCTTTTTCTGGAAGTGCACTGTTTGGGCCTATGTCTGTTTCTATGATGTGCGGACTTTTGACAGCTACATTTCTTACCTTTGTAGTAGTACCTGTAGTTTATTCTATGGTAAATACTAAACTGGAAAAAAGGGTAAAGAACAAAGAGATTATTACTAATTAGAAATATTATATAAAGAAAAAGTTCAGTGTGATTATACACCCTTATGTTTGAAAAGCATAGGGGTGTTACTTTTTTTAGAAAAATTTAATATAATTTTGGTTGTAAAAATATTCGGAGTATAAGTTTATTTTTCGTTTAGAAACTCTATAAGATCAAGTTTTATTTTTTAGCTATATCTACTCTTACAGATTTCCCCTTGATGGTTTTGTGTTTAAGTCCATCGAGAACTATATTGCCTTTGCCTGATAGTATATCCACGTAAGAAAAGTTATCCTGAACTTCTATTATGCCAACATCATTAGGATTAACACCATCTATGCTTGATATAGTTCCAGCAATGTCTCCTGGTCTTATTTTTTTCTTTTTACCTGCACTTATATATATTTTTGTAATGTCTTTGTTTAATTTAGTGGACTTATCTTTTTTTATCTTAGGTGCAGTTTTTAATTTTTCTCTATATATATCCTTACCTTTTTCTACGTCTTCTTTTGATGGGATTTTACCTTTTTCAATAGTAAGATTGAAGGATTTTTCTATTTCTTCTAGAAATCTATATTCTTTAGGTGTAACGAAAGTTATGGCAGTTCCACTCTTTCCTGCACGACCTGTTCTTCCTATTCTATGAATATAACTTTCTTTTTCCATAGGTATATCGTAGTTTATGATATGGGTTATGTTTTCTACATCTATTCCACGGGCTGCAACATCTGTGCATACAAGGAAAATAAATTCTCCCCGCTTAAATCTTTTCATAACATCAATTCTTTCAGATTGAAGCATTCCTCCGTGGAGGCCACTGCAGGGATAACCTTTACCCTTCATTTGAAGTACAAGGTCTTCTACATTTTTCTTTGTCCTGCAAAATATCATAGAGCTTTCTGGTCTCTGAGTATATACTAGTTCATTTAACAGATCAAATTTTTTATATGCTTCTATCTGATAATATACTTGATTGATTCTATTTATTACAGGATTTTCGGCTTCTATTTCTATATTAATAGGATTATTCATATATGCAGCACACAATTTAAGTATTTCCTGGGGAATGGTTGCAGAAAAAAGGAGAGTCACTCTATTTTTAGGAAGCTTATCTAGGACAGCTTTAACTTGGTCTATAAACCCCATATTTAGCATTTCATCTGCTTCATCTATGATCAAATATTGTATTTTTTTCAGGGAAAGAGAACCTTTTTCTATATGATCTAGTGTTCTTCCTGGTGTTCCAACTACTACATGAGTTCTTTGTTTAAGTTCTTTTATCTGAGTTGTTATAGGCTCTTTCCCAAAGATTGCAGTACAATTTATTCTCTTAAATCTTCCTATATCGGAAAAATCCTCTTTTATTTGCAGTGCCAGTTCTCTTGTAGGAGCAAGTACTAATACCTGGGGATTTTTTTCTTCAAGTTCTATTTTTTCGCAGATTGGTATGGCGAAAGCTGCTGTTTTTCCGCTGCCAGTTTGTGACTTTACTATAATATCCTTATTTTTAAAAATAAGTGGTATTACTTTTTCTTGAACTTGGGATGGATTTTTATATCCTAATTTTTCTATTGATTTTAATATATCTTCACTTAATGTAAAATCTTTAAACTTTAGTTTATCCATAATTTTTTTACCTCTCACTTTGTCTTAATAACATTTATAATACTATTATGTGTTTGTAATGTATAGGGGATTTAAGGGGGTTTTTACTTTTGACCATTTATGTACTTTATTCTTTCTACTATTATTGAACATAAAGAAATTATATAGATAATATTTTAAAGTCCGGATATAAAAACCAGACTTCAAATTTTCGTGTTTATTATGCTTGTACAAGCTTTTTAGTATGTTCTTCCACCATTTCAGGAGTCATGTCAGTTCTTCTTGCAACTCCACTTTCTATGGCAGCTTTTGCTACATAGTAAGCTACCTTTGGTGCTATCCTTGGGTCGAAAGCATCTGGTATAACATAATCTTCATTAAGTTCTTTTTCAGTTATTATGTCTGCTATAGCAGATGCAGCAGCTATTTTCATTTCTTCATTTATTTTTGACGCTCTTACATCAAGTGCCCCTCTAAATATTCCAGGGAATGCAAGAACATTATTTATTTGATTTGGAAAATCCGATCTTCCTGTACCGACTACTCTAGCACCTGCAGTTTTTGCTTCATCAGGGTAGATTTCGGGTTTAGGATTGGCCATAGCGAAAATGAGGGGATCTTTACCCATTGTTTTTATCATTTCAGGAGTAATTACTCCTGGAGCAGATACACCTATGAATACATCAGCTTCCTTTAGTACATCTTTGAGCTCACCTTTTACCATACTAGGATTTGTAATTTCCGCCAGGGATTTTTTTGCATCGCTTAAATTTTCTCTATCTTTTGATATAGCACCTTTTCTATCACATACAATAATGTTTTTAACTCCTCTGCTTACAAGTAATTTTGATATTGCTGTACCTGCAGCTCCTGCACCATTTATTACTACCTTTAATTGCTCAAATTTTTTGTTTACTATTTTAAGTGCATTTATCATGGCAGCTAAGGTTACCACTGCTGTTCCATGTTGGTCATCATGGAAAATTGGTATATTGCATATTTTTTTTAATTTATCTTCCACTTCAAAGCATTCAGGAGCCTTTATATCTTCTAGGTTTATTCCTCCAAAGGAGGATTCTATTAATTTTACTGTTTCTACGATCTTGTCTGGATCTTTACTGTCAATACAAATAGGAAATGCATCTACTCCTGCAAAAGTCTTAAATAAAATAGATTTACCTTCCATTACAGGTAAACCAGCTGCAGCACCTATATTTCCAAGGCCTAAAACTGCACTGCCGTTAGTTACTACTGCTACATAATTTCCCTTAGAAGTATAATCGTATAGGGCATTATAGTCCTTGTTGATTTCAAGACATGGTTCAGCAACACCTGGAGTATATGCTAAACCTAGATCTTTTCTTGTTTTAACAGATACTTTACTTTTAAGTGCTATTTTACCTTCATGATCCTTATGAAACTTTAATGCTTCTTCTTTTAAATTGTTCATATGTAAACCTCCCTTATAATTAATTTACTATAGGGTTTTTGATGGAAGCTATATTTGTATATGTTAATAATTCAACTTTCGCAGTTTAAGCATAATGCGAAACATTTTTTAGAGGACAATTGACAGAGGACAGAGGACAGTGAAGGTAAGTTTTCTTCCTTATGTCAGAAAACTAATTTATTTTTTTAGGCTTGTTTTGCTAATGCAAAAAAGCTTCAAATTTATATAAGTCAGCAATATTTCGCTTTAGCGAAATGAGTCATTAAAAATTTAATTAAAGATTTTTCGTAGTGCAGCGGAGAAAAATCCTCCTTCACTGTCCTATGTCAATTGTCCTCTGTCCTCTCGAAAAAGTTGTTTCGCATTATTTTTATATTAAGTTAATTTCTTATGTGCGAAAGTTGAGTTAATACATTGTTATTAAGTGAAAAGTTTGTATATATAAATATAAGCTTAAATCAGAAACCCTATATTAAGCAAATTCGTATTTTTTTAATTTCCTAGGTTCAGTCATACTTATAGGATCTAGTATGCGATCTAATTCAGATTCCTTTAAAATTCCATTTTGAAGTATGATGTCTTTTACGGGTTTTCCTGTTTTTATAGCATTTTTTGCAATTGAGGCAGCCTTCTCATATCCAACATAGGGTGTAATGGCAGTAACTATGCCTACACTATTATACACTAAACTCTTACATCTAATTGTATTTCCTGTTATACCTGAAATACAATTTCTTGTAAAAGTTTTTACACCGTTAGTGAGAGTTTCTATTGATTCAAATAAATTAAAGAATATAACTGGTTCAAAGGCATTTAGTTCCAGCTGACCAGCTTCAGCAGCCATTGTTATTGTAACATCATTTCCTATAATATTAAAGGCCACTTGAGTCATTACTTCTGGAATTACAGGATTAACTTTTCCTGGCATTATGGAAGATCCATTTTGTTTTGGCGGAAGATTTATTTCTTCAAAACCTGTTCTTGGACCTGATGACATAAGTTTTATAATTGTATTTAGTTTATAAAAATTAAGGTGGAGTAATAGAGTAGGTAGGATGTATTTTAATATTAAATTGAATGCTTTTTAAAATTTAACAAATACTATCCTTAAGATTATATAAGCTTGAGGTGGTATATTTAATGAAAAGTAATCAAAAAGGACTTTCAGCAGGTCAGCTTACAATGATGGCTTTAGGAACTGTAATTGGTGGTTCCTTTTTTCTAGGTTCTGCCGTAGCTATTCATGCGGCAGGACCCTCTATTATTATTGCGTACATACTAGGAGGAATTTTAGTATATTTTATTCTCTCTGCACTTTCTGAGATGACTGTATCTAATCCAGCTCCGGGATCTTTTGCTACCTATGCAGGTAAAGCCTTTGGGCGTGGAACTGAATTTGTAGTAGGATGGGTTTATTGGACAGGAATGGTTCTAGCTATGTCCAGTGAAGCAGTGGCAATATCAATTTTAATCCGTAGATGGTTTCCCAGAGTATCAATGTCTTTGATTGGAAGTGTTATTATTATTTGTATTACACTGCTCAATTTATTAGGTGCAAGTAAATTAAGCAAGCTTGAGAGTGCCCTTGCTTCTTTTAAGATAACTGCCATAGTATGCTTTATTATTATTGGGATAGTCCTAATTACTGGATTGGTAGGTGGAATTCCACGGGTCGGATTAGGCCAATTAGGTAGGGAGCCTTTTTTTTCTGGGGGAATAAAAAGTGTTGCAGGAAGTATGCTTACAATTATGTTTGCCTATGCTGGTTTTGAAATAATTGGTTTAGCTGCTTCAGAGACTGAAAATCCCGAAAAAATAATTCCAAAAGCCATTAAATATACTGTTTTAAGTCTTGTTGGGCTTTATATAGTTTCTGCAGCTGTAATCTTATTTTTAATTCCTACAGCTGCTGTTAGTGAAAATGTAAGTCCCATGGTGGCAGCCCTTAACAATTGGGGAATGGGTTGGGCAGGCAATGCTATGAATATAATAATGATTACTGCTATACTTTCTACAATGCTAGCGGCTATGTTTGGGCTTGGAAGGATGATTCGATCGTTGGCAGATGGAGGTCATGCACCTGAATTGTTAAGAGATAGGACAAATGTTCCTTATAGAGGAATGATATTTTCAGGATTTTCCATGCTTTTAGGACTCATAATTGGACTTTTATTTCCAAAAGTGTATTTGTTTTTAGTAAGCTCTGGAGGATTTGCAATACTTTTTACCTATGCAATTATTGTAGCTTCTCATATTCGTTTTCGTAAAAAAAGTTTACAGAAATTAAAGAAGAAGGGTTATCCCTATGCTTCATGGATTACTTTAATAAGTATTGTTGTTATTATTGCAAGTATGCCTTTTATTCCGGGGCAAACATCGGGTCTTGTAGCTGGGGTTATAATTATTGCTGCATACTTATTTATATATTTAGGTGTAGAAGTCTATAAAAGAACTAAGGAAGCTGCCAGTGTGAATGATAGGTTAAGTGTGAAAAAACAGATATTTGGTTTGCTTACAGAGTTTTCTGAAGAAATTACTAATCATAAGAAAGGTAAAAAAGAAAAATAAATTGAAATAAATGTTTTAATTTAATTTAATATAATATAATATAGAGTTAGATTAAGTTTTTATTAAAATAAATATGTAAAAATGCCATAAATAGTAATGCATATTTACTTATAGTATATTTTCTGGTTATTTTTTAAATAGAGAGGGGTATAGTAAAATTATGATCAAGGTAAATCAAATAGATAGTGTAAAAGAGTTTGCTAAAGTTCAAGTAAATTTAATATCTGGAGGAGTTATATACGGAATTACAGAAGGAGATACCATGACATGGGTACAATCTTCAGATTCATTTAAAATAGATGCATTTCACGTTGGTAAAAAGTTTGATAGTAATAGTACAACTATTACTGCAATTCGTGAAAAAAGAGTATTGTCTCAGAAAGTTCCTCGTTCTGTTTATGGAATAAGATTTTTAATAACTTCAATTCCCATTGTAAATGAACAGGGTAAGGCTATAGGTGCTTTTTCTATAGCTGTACCAAGATTTCATTCCGTAGCAAAAGCTTTTGAAAATTTTGCACCCATGTTAGTCGAAATGTTTCCAGAAGGTGCTTTTTTTGGAGTAACTGATTTGAAAAAATTTATACGTATACAATCTTCAAAAAAATTTCATATTGACTCTATAAAACTTGGGGACGAGTTTGGAGATGAATTTATTGGCAAAAAGGTGATAAATTCAAGGAAACGCGAATCGCAGGAAATAGATACTTTACAATATGGAGTTCCTGTTACAATATCAAGTTATCCGTTAATTGAAGAAGATTCGAATGAGGTTGTTGGGAGCTTTTTTATGATTATACCAAAAGAGGTTGCGGCAAACTTACGCAGCATGTCTGGCAATCTTACAGAAAGTATTACTGGAATATCTTCTGCTATTGAAGAATTGGCAGCATCAGCATCACAAATACATACCAATGAACAGGAACTTAATAGTGATATAAATCAAATAACACAATTATCAGAAGAAATAAATGAAGTATCTTCTTTTATAGAGGATATTGCAAATCAAACAAAGATGTTGGGACTAAATGCTGCTATTGAAGCTGCTAGAGCAGGACAAGCAGGAATTGGGTTTGGCGTAGTGGCAAATGAGATAAGAAAACTTTCTGAACAATCTAAGAGTACGGTGCCTAAGATTAAGAAATTAACAGATAATATTAAAGAAAAAGTAGATAGGTCTAGCAAGAAAAGTAAGGGATCTCTGGCTTCAAGTCAGGAACAGGCTGCTGCAACTGAAGAGATTACAGCAAGTATAGAAGAAATAACTACCATGTCAGAAAAATTAAATGAAATTGCACTTAAACTTTAAGTACATATAGAATTTCTAAGCAAAAATTTTTTATACGATGACTGCCCGCTATAATACCCCCATGCACTCTGTTTATATTTTAATGAAGTGTTTTTGTTTTTTGAATCGTTATAGTAGGTGTAAGGATAAAAAAGGCGGTGATGGTTATTCAAAGAGACGAGTTTGCAAACTATATAAAGCAATATGAACGTTTAATCATTACTATATGTTTATCTTTTACAAAAAATTATTTTGATGCAGAGGATTTGGCACAGCAAACTTTTTTAACTGCGTATAAAAATTATGAGAAATTTCAAGGAGAAAATTTTAAAGCCTGGCTCACTAAAGTTGCTGTAAACAAGTGCAAAGATTATATGAAAAGTCCTGCACGAAAAATAAATAGTTTAACTGATGAAGACTATGAATGTTTGGAAGACAAGAAAAATTCACTTGAAAGTACTGTAATGGAGAGGGATATTTCACAAAAAATATATGATTTGTGTAATAAATTAAAGGAACCTTACAGGACTGTAGCAGTAAACTATTTTTGTAAAGATATGAAACTTTCCCATATGGCTAAATGCACAGGACAGAAGCTAAAAACTCTGCAAACACATCTGTATAGGTCGAAAAAACTGCTGAAAACTTTGTGGAAGGAGGAGTTTATGTGAGCAAAATATTATTTGATGAAAATGGACATGTGACTGAAAAATTAATAAAATCCATTAAAGATGGCTCTTTAGAAAGTGATGAGCTTGTTATAGTGTTGGAACATATTTCATTGTGTGAAAAGTGTGCTGAACATCTTGCTGATAGCTTTAATGATAGTGAACTTGTAAAAGCTCCTTTCGGATTTTGTGAAGAAGTACAGAATAAATCAAAAAAGAAAAAGAATAATGAATTTCTTTTTTATTCAATGAGAGTTTCAGTTGCAGTCTGTATGGCACTTATGATTGTTTTTTCAAGTGTACTGAATTTTATGGCAAATACAGAAAAAGTAGCAGACATTGCTCCACCTAATTTAAGTGTTATAAACTCAATAAATACAGATATAAACAATTTTTCTCAGAATATAATTAATATGGGGGTTTTTAATAATGAGAACGAAAAAAGGTAAGATTTCAACGTTTATTTTTTCACTTTTACCTGGTGCAGGTCATATGTATATGGGATTTATGAAAATGGGAATATCTTTTATGTCAGCTTTCTTTTTTATCATATTTATATCTAGCTGGCTTGATATAGGTCCTCTACTATTTGTTTTACCTCTTATTTGGTTTTATTCCTTTTTTGATTGTATAAACAAACGGTATTCCCCGGATGAAGAATTTTTAAATTTAGAAGATAATTATTTGTTTTCTCTTGATAAATTATTAAAATTTGATCAAAGCGTATTTAAAAAACAAAGATTATTTATAGGTATAGTATGTTTATTCCTTGGGTTGTATTTAATATGGTATAACGTAATGAATACTTTATGGGGACGTATTCCAAATGAAGTATATGAGATGCTATCTAATGTAACGAGAATTGCACCACAAATAATTATAGGTATTGCAATAGTTATTGCAGGTATAAAACTCATTAAAGGGAAAAAAAGGGAGATGGATAGAGATGTTTAAAGGTCGTAGAGTTGGTACCCTTACAGCAGGTATAGTACTTATCATGTTTGGTACGTTGTTTCTGTTAAACGTGGTACTCCCAAATATCAATTATTATGTAATAATGTCACTATGGCCTCTTATTTTAATTTTTCTAGGTATTGAAATCATTGCATCCTATGTAGTAAATAATGAAGAAAAGATGAAATATGATACAGGTGCCATTATTTTAATAGTAATACTATCTTTTTTTTCAATGGGTATGGCAAGTGCACAATTTATAATTACTCATTTGCCTCAGTGTAGAATAATTTTTTAAATATATTCATAACATCCTATTAAGTTGATTTTAAATAGTAATTGACAAAAATTGATTTGATGTTTAATATTAAATTTGCAATTTTTGTGTATATTTTAATAGGAGTGATTTATATGTTGATGACTGATCTTAAAAGATATAAGGCTGAGACTTGGGATATAATGCAATTTATGTTTGGAAAATTCAATGATCATCAACTTCATTGTGTAATTGAATTTGATAATCATATTGATGAAAATTGCTTAAAAAAAGCAGTGTATATGTCAACCTGGGTATTCCCATTAGTTACCTGTAGGTTTGTGGAAAAGCATTCCCCGCCTTATTGGGAAAGTTGTAACTTTACAACAGATGATTTTGTAAAAATAGTTGAAACTGAAAATGTCCATGAGGAGATAGAAAAATGTATTGTACAAAAAACATATACATTTAAAGGTCCACAACTTAAGATAAATATTATAAGAAGCAATACCTATGATTGTCTTTGCATAATAATTAATCATATGCTCTGTGATGCTGCAGGTTTTAAAGATTATCTTTATATAGTAAGTTCCATATACTCTAATTTAAAAAGTAATCCGGCTTATACCCCTAATTTTCAGATAAGTTCTAGAAGTGTAAAACAAGTACTAGATAACTTTGGTGATTTGGATAAAGTTAAAATATTTTTTTCTTCATCACAGCTCTCCAAGTACAAAGGAGATGTTTATTTTACATTAGAAGGAGATAATAATAGTTCATTTATTGTCATTCATAAGATTACTGAGAATAGATTTAAGTTTATAAAAAAGTATGCTGAAGAAACTAAAACAACTATAAATGATATTGTTCTTGCAGCATATATAAGGGCTCTTCACAAGGAATTACATTGCAGCCATATAGCTCTTCCCTGTCCTGTGGATCTTAGAAGATACATTCCGGAAAGGAAAGCAGAGGGGATATGCAATCTGACATCAAATATGGTATGTGATATAGGCAAAGACATAGGTAAAGATTATAAAGAAACTCTCTTAAAGGTAAAAAAGTCCATGGAACATGAAAAGAAAAGTTTTTCATGTCTTAAAGGCCCCATGATGCTTGAAATTATATTCGCCATACTACCTTATAAATTTGCAAAATCACTTGTATCAAAAACATTCCACAATCCTCCTATAGCTATGACCAATATTGGAATTATAGATGAAAAAAGGCTCTCATTTTATGGAACTAAAATTAAAGATGCTTATATAACGGGATCTATTAAATATAAGCCTTATTTTCAAGTTGCCCTTACTACATTTAATAATAAAATGACCTTTAGTATCAACTTTTATGGTACACAAAAAGACAAGGAAAAAATTCATAGCTTTTTACAAACACTTGATGATGAACTCCCTAAACTGATATAATCTAAATCAATAGAGAATGTACATTCACTATTAGCTAAACTTTCGCACATATAAAATTTTGACTTAATATAAAAAATTGCGAATCAGTTTAGTTGACAATTGAAAATTGACAGTGGACAATGAAGGTGGATTTTTTTACGTTATACTACAAAAAATCTTTAATTAAATTTTTGAAAGCTCGTTTTGCTAAAGCAAAACATAGCTGAGTTAATTCATATCAAGTGATTCTTAGGTTCAGATGGAGTTTGCTTATAAGGATGACTTTCTCCAGCTGAACCTTAGAAGAACTTATCCAGGCGCGTAGCAGTGCTTATCCCCCACTTTGAAAAAGATGGGGGGTGTTAGCAATGGTAGCGATCGGATAAATTTAAAGATTTTTTGCGATAGCTAAAAATCATCCTTCACTGTCAATTGTCCACTGTCCACTTTTAACTATATTAAGGTGTTTGGGAGGAGCATAAATTGAAATATAAATATATATTATTTGATTTAGATGGAACAATTACGGAGTCCAAAGAAGGAATAACCAAATCTGTGCAGTATGCATTGAAGAAATTTGGTATTATAGTGGAAAGTCTTGATTTGCTTGAAAAATTCATAGGTCCACCATTAAAATATTCATTTAGTGAATATTATGGTTTTGATGAAAAGCAATCTCTTCAGGCAGTACAGTATTACAGGGAATATTTTGAAAAAAAAGGAATAATGGAAAACAAAATATATGACCATATTGAAGATTTACTAAAGAAATTGAAAGAACTAAATTTAAAATTAATTATAGCTACATCAAAACCTACAAAATTTTCAAATATAATATTAAATAGCTTTAATTTATATCAATATTTTGACGCTGTGGTTGGAAGCAATATGAATGGGACAAGATGTACAAAAGGAGAAGTAATAAAGCATGTAGTAGAAAAATACAACATTAATCCAGAGGAAGCTGTAATGATAGGAGACAGGAAATACGATATGATAGGGGCAAAACAAAACAACATGGATTGTATAGGGGTAACGTATGGTTATGGATCTTTGGAAGAATTAAAAAATGAAAAACCAACCTATATTGTAGACAGTGTAAATGGCATATTGGGTAAAATTACACAGCAATAAAGAGAGTTCCTAAGTGAAAAATAAACTTATACTCCGTATAAGTTTATTTTTAAGTTAGAAATTTATCTTATACATAATATTAACTTTGATTTTTATAATAAAGTTAAATCACCCTTTAAAGATTGAATAATATGGTGTTTCATGTAATTAATGTTAGTTAATGTTAGTTAATACATCATAGTAAGAAGTTATGAAGCAGGTTATAGTAATAGACGAGGTGATAAAATGATCTTTTCTATAGATAATTGGATAAATGAGCTTGTATTAAAGATAAAGAATGAATATGGCGGTAGGCTTGACTTTATTGGTCTGCAGGGAAGCTATCGACGCAAAGAAGCCAGTGACAATAGTGATATAGATATTGTAGTTATTCTGAATAAGCTAACTATTCAGGATTTGAAAAAATATCGAGCGATAATTTCCAAAATGCCTTATAAAGAAAAAGCCTGCGGATTTATTTCAGGGAAAAGTGAAATTATAGGTTGGGAAAAATCTGATTTGTTTCAATTTTATTATGATACGCAGCCAATCTACGGCAGCATAGATTATTTGTTGCCCCTTATTGACAAAGAAGATATTAGACGTGCTATAAAGATAGGTGCGTGCAATTTGTATCATGTGTGTTGTCATAATTTCATCTATGAAAACAATCCAGAAATTTTATCAGAACTTTACAAGTCGGTATTTTACATTTTGCAAGCTAAGTATTTTTATAAAACAAATAAATATATAAATAGTAAGATCGACTTGGCAAAACTGCTAAATGGGACTGATAAAGAGATACTGGATATTTGTATGAATAAAAAAAAACTGATTGCAATCGATGAAGGGAATTTTTCCTTGTATTCAGAGAAGCTCATTACATGGAGCAGTTCTCTTTTGAAAATTTAACATAATTACTAAAAAACAAATAATTTATAAAACACCTCATTATTCAAATTTGAATTATGTGGTGTTTTTGCGTCGTACTTCAAATATATTTTGAACGAACTTTATTCAAAAATGTACTATCCACTCTCAATTATTAAGTTAGAAACTCTATGGTATTTAGCTTTTATAATACTTTTTAGGGGAAAGTCCAAACATTTTTTTAAAGGCTCGCACAAAGTTGGAGTAATCTCCAAAGCCAGATTTTATGCAGGCATTGGATGCATTTTCCCCGTTCTTTATCAACAAATTGGACATAATTAATCTTTTTTGAAGTATATAATTATGAAGTGTATACCCAGTTTGTTCTTTAAATTTGTGCATTAAGTAGTATTTACTTACATAAAATTTAGAGGATAGAGCATCTACAGAAAGATTTTTGCTTAAATTCTTATTTATATAATCTAAAATATTATCCATGCTCTTATCATATTTTATATCATTGGACTCTGAAATATTTTTTTGTTTTAAAAACAATCTGTTTATATAGACTATAAACTGTAAAAAATAAGAAGTCCTCAGTACGTTATAACCTAATTCTTTGTTTTTAAAGGTATCTTCAATTTCAAAAAGTATTTTTTTTACATCTGTAAGCTGGGTACCTTCAAGTCTTAATAAATTAAACCTTTGTTTTGACGCCAGTTCAAAGCAGCTTAGTAAATTACAGTTGTGATTATATCTTATTAGGAAGTCCGAATTTAACCACATGATTATGCGTTCATAAATTTTATCTGAATCTATAACAGCTTTGTGTATATCATTGCTGTTTACAAGGAGTATATCCCAGGGTTTTAATTTATAGGACTTACCTTCTATTAGGTAGGTTACATTGCCTGATATAAATATTACTATTTTATTAAAATTATGATAGTGGAATTCGAAATTAATATCTTTTTTATCTTTTAAGTGGAATATTTGAAAGTCGTTTTTCAAATAACCTCTCTTTACTTTTAAAGTTGTATCTTCAACCATTAAATCATACCTCAACTATATTATATCTATATGCTAAAGCATTTTTTGCAATATTTCAAGCACTTTTAGCAATAAAACAAGTAAAAAATCAGTATATAATAAGTATAAAGATTAAATGAAAAATGAGGTGTTTTTATGAATTTATTTACTGGTTCTGCGGTTGCAATTGTAACCCCATTTAAAGATGGTGATGTAAATTTTGATAAATTAAAGGAACTTTTAGAGTGGCATATAAAATCAGGTACAAAAGCTATAGTTATTTGTGGAACTTCAGGTGAAGCCACTACCATGACGGAAAAGGAAAAGAAAGATGCTATAAAATTTACTGTAGATACGGTAAATGGGAGAATACCAGTAATAGCTGGTACAGGCAGTAATTGTACTGCTCAGGCTGTGGATATGAGTGTGTGGGCTGAAAGCGTAGGGGTAGATGGTCTCCTTGTGATTACTCCTTATTACAATAAAACTACACAAAAAGGTATTGTAGAACATTTTAAAGCAATAAATGATAAGGTGGAAACTCCTATAATAGTTTATAATGTTCCGGGAAGAACGGGGTTAAATATACTTCCTAAAACTTTGAAAAAGTTATGTCAATTTGAGAATATAAGTGCTATAAAAGAAGCCAGCGGCAATATAAGCCAAATTGCTGAAATGAAAGCACTTTGTGGTGACGGGATTGATATATACTCTGGAAATGACGACCAGGTAATTCCAATATTGTCTTTAGGGGGACGGGGGGTAATATCTGTAATGGCAAATATTGTACCTTGTGATATGGAAAAAATGTGTGAATTGTTCTTTAAAGGTGACATAGATGCTGCACTTAAATTGCAGTTAGATTTATATCCACTTATAAAGGCAATGTTTATAGAGACGAATCCTATTCCAATAAAAACTGCTATGAATATTTTAGGCAAAGATGTTGGTAACTTGAGGCTTCCTCTTACTACTATGACAGATAAAAACTTAAAGATATTAAAAAATGAATTAAAAAGTTACGGACTTTTAGAATAGAAATCAACAGTTTGTAGAAATGGGTGATAGAAAATGAAAAGTTTTTTTAAAAACTACAAGTTTTCCATTATATTATTAGGTTCAATAATTTTAGGTGCAATCATAGGTGTGTTATTAGGATCTAAGGCATTAGTATTAAAACCTTTTGGAGACTTATTTTTAAATTTAATGTTTATGGTAATAATACCTTTGGTATTTTTTAGTGTTACTTCTGCTATAGCAAACATGAAAGGCATGAAAAGACTAGGCAGAATTATGGCAAGTACCTTTGTAGTATTTTTATGTACTGCACTTGCAGCTTCCATAATTGGTCTTATAGGTGCTTTAATAGTAAACCCTGCAAGAGGTATAGATTATTCATCACTTAAAAAGATTGTAACATCTGGAGGTGGTGCTGCTGAGAAAGTGAAACAAGTAGGACTTTTACAGCAGATTGTAAATACCCTTACTGTTTCAGATTTTATTTCTCTGTTTTCTAAAAGTAATATGCTGCAGCTTATTGTATTTTCAGTACTTTTTGGCATTTCAACTTCAGCTCTTGGAGAAAAGGCTGAACCTGTTGCTAAATTTTTAGAGGCGGCATCCAATGTAATGATGAAAATGGTTAAAATAATAATGTACTATGCTCCTATAGGTCTTGGATGTTATTTTGCGGCAGTAATAGGATCACTTGGACCACAAATACTTCAGGGATATTTAAGGGTATTTCTTCTCTATATAGCTATATCAGTTATTTACTATTTTGGGTTCTTTACTTTCTATGCATTTTTAGCTGGTGGTAAGAATGCAATTAAGATATTCTGGAAAAATGCTGTGGCTCCAACAGTAACGGCACTGGCAACTTGTTCAAGTGCAGCAAGTATTCCTGTTAATCTGGAATGTACAAAGAAAATGGGAGTGTCAAATGATATAGTGGAAACTGTAATTCCACTAGGGGCAAATATTCATAAAGATGGATCTGTAATTGGTGGTGTTATGAAAATTACTTTCTTGTTTGGGCTATTTGGAAGAAATATGACCAGCGTTACAGCTATACTTTCCATAATTTTTGTATCCTTTTTAGTTGGGGCTGTAATGGCAGCTATACCTAGCGGTGGTATGATTGGTGAGATGCTTATACTAAGCGTATATGGACTTCCGACAGAGCTGCTCCCTATAATTGCTGTTATAAGTGTAATAATAGATGCACCGGCTACTGTGCTTAATTCCACAGGAAATACAGTATCTAGTATGGTAATATCCAGGCTTGTAGAGGGAAAGTTAACATTTGAAAAAAAGTATGGCATAATGGAAGATAAGGAAGACTGTAAGATTGTATAACTCAACTTTTGCACATAAGAAATTTTGACTTAATATAAAAATAATGCAAAGCAATATTTTTGAGAGGACAGAGGACAATTGACAGAGGACAGTGAAGGATGATTTTTCTCCACTATGCTACGAAAAATTTTCAATTTAAAAGAAATTTATGTTCTTTTGTTTTTCATGGGTACTCTTTTAGTAAGTAATTATCTGAAAATCATAGATTTTAGATACCTACTTAAGCGATGTTTTGCTTTAGCAAAACAAGCTTAAAAATAAATTAGTTTTCTGACGTAAGGAGGAAAACTCACCTTCATTGTCCTCTGTCCTCTGTCAATTGTCCTGTGAAAAGTTGCTTCGCATTATTCTTAAACTGCGAAAGTTGAGTTAATTTTAATTAGATAATGGGGGGTATTTTATGAAATATAAAATTGGACACGAAATTAAATTTACTCAGAGCTTTTGGCTGCCAGTAGAAGGTGGCAAAAAGGTAAAAGTATTAAAAGGCGATAAAGCTGTAGTAGTTAAAAAGGTAGATGATAATTTGGGAGAAATATTATATATGACAGGGGAAGCTTCTGGTAAAAGTCAGATTATAAATATTCAAGTGGATGACCAAATAGATGGGGATTATATAGCAAAACAGATAATGGAAGGGCTTTAATTGAAACATTATAGGCTTTCCAAACGAAAAATCAACTTATACTCCGGATATTTTTTACAACCTTCAGTTCGTTAAATATTTTGATAAGGCTAAGCAAAAAATTTTAAAAAAATACTGAGAACTTTTCAAAAATTTTTCCCTAAGCCTTATATACAAAATATTTAAAAGAGCTTCATTATTGTAAAAATATGCCTGCGTATAAGCTGATTTTTAAGTTAAAAAACCTGTATAGGGTTTTCAATTGAAATTTGTCATTATATGATATTGTATATGTTAACTTTCAATCTAGAAACTCTATATTAATCAGATTTTAAAGTTTTATAATTAATGGTAGTACTTTCACTGCAGCATACTTCTATATTTTCTTTACATATTTTAGTATTTAATTTTACTGGATATTCCCATAATGAATAAATACATTTTAAAGTAGCTTCCATATAATTTGAATTTAATTCTCTTCCGTCGTAAATGTGTTTTAATACGAGGGTATTATCTTTTTTTAAAATATCATCAACTACAATATTAGGAATAGCACCCATACCGCAGTTATTGCATAGTGTATTTCTAATTTCAGTCCATCCGTTTTCATCAGGAATCTCTTTTATTACGTAGTTGCTTTGTTCTTTTGCATATTCAAATAAATTAAGTTCATAACACAGCTCTTTTGTTAAATATCTTCGAATAAAAGATTCATCTCTTTCCAGTGCTCTTACCTCAAATATTTTATTCTCTCCATATTTTTTATCTAGGTCTTCAAATATTTTAAAACCAATATAGTAAGGGTTGATTCCTCCCATAATAGGTGTAATTATATCATTATGTCTTTTGATGAATTCAATGTGAAGTGAAGGTGATAGGTTGAGTTTATTTAAGGTTTTATAGTGCCAGTAGCTTGCCCAACCTTCATTCATAATTTTTGTCTCAATTTGGGGTATGAAATATGCAGTTTCCTTTTTTACTACATATAAAATATTTTTTTGCCATTCTTCCAGGTGGCTGTGGTTTATAATAAAATCTATTAAGTCTTCTTTTGATTCTTCTTCTGTTTTTTTTGCACCTATAGTTCTGTTTGTTTGAAATCTTATGGAATGGGCTGTATTTAAAACTTTTTCTACTTCCTCATATCCTATACTTGGGTCATTTATATATTCTCTTATCATATCTGCGTGGTTTTTAAACATTTCAAGAGTATAGGATGCTTTAGTACCTTCTTTAAATAATCTGTTATTTTTAAAGAAATCATTATGCCCATACACGTGAGCCATTGTTAAAATTTGAAGTAATAGCGTGTTGTCCTTCATTAAATAGGCAAGACAGGGGTTTGAGTTTATTACCATTTCATAAGGAAGTCCTGTAAGGTTATATTTGTAAAGTGATTTTGTCCTATCATAGGATTTGCCAAAACTCCAATGGGGATATCTGGAAGGCATCCCTAGATAAGCTTCATATCCTATCATATCTTTATAACTTACAATTTCAAATTCTTGAGGGTAAAAGTCAAGCCCTGATTTTTTAGATGTGTCCTCTATAATGTCGCACCATTTTTCTAAATCTGTATCTGTATACTCCAGCAAAATCACCTTCCTTCCAGTTCTTTTTTCAATATTTTTTTAAGGGATATCCATAAATCTTGTTTTTCATTAATAGTTACAGTGGAAAAGTTATTTTTATCTATTCCTCGACGGAAAATATTTTTTATATTACTGCCAAAATAATTAGGTATGATTTCTGCATAGCTGAAAAGGTTGCACACTTCACATAAATCTTTGGCAGCTTTTAAAGCATTTTCGTTGTCTTCATCCCAATTGTCACCATCACTTACATAAAAGGTATATACGTTCCAGTAAGCGGGATTATAATTTTCTTCAATTACTTCAAGAGCTTTGTTTAATCCACTGGATATATAGGTTCCACCAGATTCTACTTTGTGGAAAAATTCATTTTCAGTAACTACTTTTGCTTTAGTGGAGTGGGAGATAAATTTAATTTCAACATGGTTGTATTTGGTTTTTACAAACTGATATAAAATAAAGAAAAAAGATCTAGCCAGGAATTTCCTAGTGCTATCCATAGAACCTGATGTATCCATTACACATAGGATAGCAGCGTTTAGTTCACGCTTTTTTTTCTTTTTTACTCTAAAATATCTTAAGTCCTCCTGCCTAAAAAGAAACCTTGAGTTTATATCTTTAGGGGTAATTTTATTTTTAAGCAGTGGATCCTGGGAAGCTTCTCTAATAGCTCTTTTAGAATTTTGCTGTCTTTTTAACTTTTCTATAACAGTTCTTTTTTTAGCAAGCCTCGGATTTATTCCATTTTTTTGATATCCTGCTTTTTTAAATGATTTTTCAGACAGTAGTTCTGAAAATTTTTTTTTGTCCATCAAAGGTAATTCCATATCTTCAAGAAGGTAATTCATAAGTTCCTCTAGAGTAATTTCCGTTTCATACATGTCCTCTCCTTCTTCATTACCTGCACCACCTTTGCTTTTTCCACCATTTTTGCCTAGGAATCTTCCAATTTTATCTCCTCTTTTTTGCGATCCGTCTCCACTTCCAACTTGGTGGCTGTTGTCTCCATATATAAAGTGGTATTCTTTGATGCCCTTTATTGGAATTTTAATTTTTTTATTTTTACTCTGACCTATAATGCTCTCTTCTGATATTATATCCGCAAGATTATCCTTTATGGATTTCTCTACTAATTGCTTATGGCGTCTTCTATCTTCTAAGGATCTATCATGGTGATCTCTTGGATTAAATTCTCTAAAAATGGCCATAATATCAATCCTTCCATAGGTTGTTGGCAGCATATTTTAAAATAACGTCACAGCAGTGGTCACAGTATCCAGCCGCCTTCATTTCCTCAACCATGGAATTGTACTTTTCATTTTGTTCCCTGCCTCTTACTTTTGATTTAGTTATAACTCTGGATAATTCTTTTACAGATGCAGTGAGTTTTTTCTCAATAGCTTCTTTAAGAGGTTCATAGGAAGTGTAGCTAAGCTTTCCTCCATTTCTTATAACGTAGAACATATATGAAGTTACATCTGTTCTAAATCCTTTTGCAGAATTTTCAGAGATGCCAATATGTTCTTCTATTGATCTCATGAAAGTTTCATCTGGTTCCAGTTCTTCTCCTGTAGATTGATCCTTAATTTTATTGTTATTTACATAAGCTTCTGCATGGTCTAGGTAATTTTCAAAAAGACTTTCTGCCTGTTCTTTAAAACTATGAATAAAGGCTCTGGTTATTTCTTTTTCCAATACTTTGTTGTATTCTTTTCTAATGGTATCTTTTATAAAAGTTAAATATCTTTGTTTATCATCCTCAGCTATATCCAAATCTTTAACTGCTTTTGTCAAGCTTTCTATTACGCTAAGAGGGTTTATACAGTTGTATTCTGAGTTTGAAAGTGCACTGTCTAAAGCTTTTACTATAAATCTAGTAGAAATACCTGTCATTCCTTCTCTAGGACCTGCTTCCTCTTTTAATTCTGAGAAGTTGATTTTTTTAGTTGTACCTTTTTCAACTATATCTTCTCCGTTGTAAATTTTTAATTTTGTCATAGGATCTACTTTGTTGGAAGGTGAAAGTCTGGACAGAATTGCAAACATGGCGGCTATTTCTATGGTGTGTGGGGCTATATGCGCATTAAATTGACTTTTACCCAGTATCTTTTTATATATTTTTACTTCTTTGTTTAATTCCATACAGTAGGGAACTTCGATTTTTACTATTCTATCAAGTATTGCCTCATTAGTGTGGTCGGATTTAAATTTGTTCCATTCAGATTCATTGGAATGTGCCAAAATAATTCCATCAAAATAAATCATGGAACCTTTGCCTGGAGATGGAATTGATTTTTCCTGGGTAGCTGTAATTATTGTATGGAGATATTCTACATCATTTTTAAAAACCTCAATAAATTCTACAAGTCCTCTATTACCTACATTGAAAGCACCATTTAGCGAAAATATTCTAGGATCATCTTCCGGGTACATATCCATTTTAGATATATCAATAGAACCTGTGAGTACAGATGTATCTTGGTTGTTAGGGTCAACTGGAGGTACTACTCCAATGCCTTTTCTCGATCGTATGGAGAAATCAGTAGTAATTACAGGAAATTTTTCATATTCTCCGTTATATTCATGTTGTAACCTGTACTTGCAAATAGGGCATAAGTCACCTTCAATTTCCACACCTAGTGCTTTTTCAAAACTTTCTTTTAAATGTTTGGGTATAAGGTGCAGGGGTTCTTCTCTCATGGGGCATCCTTCAAGGGCATAAATGGGTTCTGAGGTTTCAAGGGCTTTTTTAATTGATTCCACTAGGGATGATTTACCAGCACCTACGGGACCTACTAAATAAAGTACCTGTCTGGATTCTTCTCCCCTCATTGCTGCCGAATGGAAGTAGCTTACTAATTTCATTATGACTTTATCAATTCCAAAAAAGTCATCTTTGAAAAAGTTATACTTTCTAATCGGCTCATTTCCATATAACTTTTTTATTTTTGGATTTTCTTCAGGCTTTAGAACTTCATAACCTTTATTCATTATAATATCATACATTCTTCTATGAGATAATTTTACGATTTTAGGGTTCTTTTTTACAATTTCTAAGTATTCCAGAAAAGTTCCTTTAAATTCATGCTTTTTTCTTATTTCTCTGTCTTTTTCAATTATATCCTTAAAGTTCATATTCTCCTCTCCTTTTTATTCTATTTATTAAATACTACGCATCATGGGTATTTATTATGTATAATAATTGATAGCACTATGGTTTCAACTTATCCGATGACTACCTGCTCTAATACTCCCACTTCTCCAAGTGTACGTGGCGAGCAGCTACGTCCCTGGATAACGATTTCCCCTAAAGGATAACGCCTTCTAAGTGCTGAATCACTAAGAAGGCTGTTAATAAGCATCAGCTTGAGTTAAAACTCCATCTGATGCCAAGAATTCTGTTTATAAGGATACAGACAAAAGTAAAGGGAAAACGTTCCAGCAGTAATAAATCCCGATGGAATGTTTTCCCTATTATTTAAGATCTTCTAGTAGTGATTTGAAATGTTCTAAGGCATGAATAAATTGATCTACTGTTTCTCTATCTATATTTTTTACAGTATCAGATATACAGTTGGAAATAAAAATTTGCCTTATATTTACTATGTCATTTTTTTCCTTAAATTCTTCTGATATAGATAGCTTTACGATTCTTCTATTAGTTTCAGGGATTTCTCGGGTTACAACACCTTGATTCACCAGACGATTTATTATACCGGATACAGTACTCTTTGCAAGCATTAAATGATTGCTCAACTCATTTAATGTCATACCTGGCTTTTTGTACAAATGAACTACGACTGATAGCTGAGGTGCCGTAAATCCATATTTACCTGCAATTTCCCTGAATTTATCGCCAATAATTTTATGGATACTTTTAAAAAGGTCAATTATTTTATCCGATTGCGCTAATATAAATTCATCATTTTGTGGCGGCAAGTTCTTTTGTGTTGGTATTGTGATCATCTCCCTTCCTTGTTTTTTTACTTTTCATCATTAAAGTTAAGACTATAGTGATAAATACTATAATAGAAGTAACAGCAATTGCATACGCCATAGCATCTATAGTGGCTTGTCCCTGGAGCAGTTTACTTAATGTAGATAATGCAGAAGCTTTAGCTGTTCCTTGAGGCTGACCTTCCTGCATATACGATCTTGTAAGTACATTTATTGTATCACCAGCGGATTTATTATAGATATTTATTTGTTCAGATAGTTTTAAATAATTGTAGTTAGTTTTGCTTTGTATTATGGCGGACATTACTGTTACACTGAGGGAACTTGCAATTTGTCTTATAGTACTGGAAATAGCGGATGCTTTTCCAATCAAGTTTTGTGGTACTACATTCATTCCTGCAGTATTAATTGGCATCATGGTAAATCCTAGCCCAATTGATCTTATGCATAGAATAAAAGTTATCATCTCTCTACTGGAATTCATATTTATTAAAACTGAAAGATGGTAGGAACTTAAGGCTAGTATTATAAGTCCAGGTATAACTAGAGGCTTGGCACCGATTTTATCAAACAAGTTACCGCTTACAGGCATTAGTATTCCAACTACAAGTGCAGCAGGCAGCATGATTAAGCCTGTTTCCATTGCCGTATATCCTCTTACATTCTGTAGGAATAGGGGCAGCACATACACTCCACCCATAAGTGCCATGGTCAAAACACAGATTATTATTTGACATATACTAAAATCAAATAATTTAAATACACTAAGATCCAAAAGTGGCTCCGGGTGAGTAAGTTCATTTATTATAAATAGTATAAGACTTAAGCATCCTAAAGTCAAAAGCAGGGGGTATTGTACTTTGTGCCAGTCAATTGAAGTCCATTCTCCAAGCACATATAAAATGCTTACTACTCCAATTGTAGAAGATAAAAATCCTATTATGTCAAAGGACTTAAATGTAATTTTTTTAGAACCCTTTAGTAAAAATCCAGCCAATATTACTCCCAGTATGCCTATGGGAACGTTGATATTGAAAATAAGCCTCCAGTTCATATTTTCAATAATATATCCACCTAAAGTAGGTCCTATGGAAGGTGCTGCCATGGAAGCTATCCCCCAAATACCAAGAGCTAGACCTATCTTATCCCTGGGAAATATTTCGTATATTATGGACATACCTACAGGCATTATCATGCCGCCGCCTAAAGCTTGGATAATACGAAATGATATCATAGATGTATTGTTCCAGGCAAATCCACACAGCATGGAGCCAAGAGTGAACATTGCAAGTGCAAACATATATATTTTTTTGGATCCGAAAACTTCCTGAAGATATCCTGTAAGGGGTATAATTGCTCCAAGAGCTAGGGTATAGGATGTAAGTATCCATTTTGAATCATCCATGGATACCCCAAATACTGCCATCATCTTTGGAATGGCGATATTAACTATACTGCTGTCCAGTATAGACATAAAGGTACCTATTACTACAACTATTAATGACAGCCAGCTGTATATGGATTCGTTATTGTTTTCTTCCATTACACCACCCCACTACTTTATGTGAATTTTAACAACGGCGTTGGTACCTGGAAGTATTTTGCTGTTAAATTTGTCTAGAGAAATCTTTACGGGTATTCTCTGGACTACTTTTGTAAATGTTCCGCTGGTAGTGGTTGGTATAATGGATAGCGCCGATTGGGCCGCCTCTCCTACGGATTTAACATTGCCTGTAAACTTTTTAGAATCATATTCATCTATAGAAATGTCAACTAGCTGCCCAACTCTTATTTTGCCAAGCTTTGTTTCCTCTATATTAGCAGTTATATAAAGTTTATTTGGATCTATTAAAGTAGCCAAAGTTTGTCCCGAAGACCAAATTTCACCAATGGTTCCCTGCTTTTTAATAATTATACCATTTATGGGAGATCTTATTAAAGACTTATCTACATCTGAATCAGCCAGGTTTGACATTTCCTGACGGGCCAATATTTGATTTTTAATAACAGTATCACCTTCATCTACATTGAGTTCTAATAGTTTTCCACTGATTTGAGGGATTACATTTACTAAGTCCGCATCTACTTTTGCATCGTCTGTTGAAATATAATAGGTGTTTTCATACCAATAATAAAATCCTATACTGCTGAGTGCTGATGCAATTAATACTAATATTCCTACAATCAGTATTTTCCGTTTTTGTTTCATATTTGAAATACCTTCTTTCTCTATTTTTTAAGTCCAATTTCGGCAAACATACCAGGCTTTAACTCAGAATCTTTGTCTATTAGGCTTACCTTAACTAAAATATCCCTACTTTCAGAATTTAAATTAGAGTTTATAACGACTATTTTTCCTTTAAATTGCTTATCTGGTATTTCAGATATTTTTGCAACTACCTCTTGTCCTTCTTTAATCTGGTTTACAATATCTAAAGGCGCATAGGCATTTACATATAGATTGCTGGAATTTATTATAGAAAGAAGTATTTTATCAGTGGATGGTGTATCTCCTACATTGACATTTCTAGCATTTACTACTCCAGAAATAGGCGCGGTAATAGTAGCATTGCTGACAGCTGTTTGTGCAGTTTTTAAAGCTGCTTCGGCCTGGTTTACTTGAGCCTTGTAAACATCTATAGCAGATTTTGTAGGACCATTGTTTAACATGGCAAGTTGCTCCTGAGCAGTTTTAAGTTGTGCATCTGCTATAGCAAGCTGTTGATTGACTGAATCCAGTTCCTGCTGGGTTGCTGCACCCGCATTTACTAAAGCTTGTACACGGTCATAATTCTTTTTTATTGTTTCATAACTTTGGGAAGCACTGCTTACAGAAGCCTGAGCCTCAGCAACTTGTTCAGGACGGGTGCTATTTTGTGCGTTGGTTAAATTTGCATTTGCAGTGTTTAAAGCTGCCTGGGCTTGATCAACTTGCCCTTGAAGATCCTTTGTATCCAATTTAATAATTACATCACCCTCGTTTACTTTTGAACCTAAGTCAACAGATATTTCAGAAATTTTTGCAGAAACTTTTGAAGTTATATTTGCTTGTTCATTTGTTGAAATTTTTCCGCCCATTAAAAATTGATCACTAGTACTTTGATTGATGTTTTTAATATTTTTACTTGTAGTGTTTGTAGAACCGCAGCCTGTTAAAAATATTGCTATAGCCAGGCTAAATAAAATAGCTTTTTTCATATATAACCTCCCTGTATAATTTATATAAATTATTTTTATCTCAACTTTCGCAGCCTAAAAAAATTGTGAATTAATTAAGTGTTCATGCACTCTTTGCATTTTCCGTAAAAAATTAGACTGTGATTTTTAATTTTAAATTTATCTTTTACACATTTATAGTTTACACGGATATGGTTCACACAAAAACTGTTCACATAGCAACAGTTTTTATTATATACTTTTTTGTTTTCATATTCAAGAATATTATTCCAGCATCGTTGAAAGGTTTTTAAAAATTTAGACTGTGGTTTTCAATTTTAAATTTATGTTATTTGTTATGATGAAACAATTTTACTCTTGAAAAATCTGCCTTGTTGAATTGTTTTACACAAAGTATAAAGAACACAAAGATCTATTATTACATACTTCAGCTTCATCCATATAACTGAAGACAAGCAAATTAAATTTTATTATGAGGATTATATGGATGAAGATTATTATGTAAAGGACTAATAGTTGACATTTAGAAAAGATAGTTTATAAAAAGTTATTTTTTGATACTTGACATATGGTCATATTTTAATTAAAATAAAGTTTAGAATTTAAGTGAAAAATACACTTTAAATTGGTCCTGTGAGGCCAGAAAGAGGTATATTATGGGTAAGTTTTTTTATATCCTAAAAAAAATAAACAGTTTTGTATTTAAATATAGAAACTTTGGCAATAGAAAGATTGTTTTTAAAATAATTTTTCTATTGCCTTTTTTGTTTTTTAAAATGGATAGGTGTATTTTTACTTGTAAAAATGCAGGAGGTATATTATGAAAGCAAAACTTATATTGGAAAATGGAAGTACTTTCCAAGGGGAAGCCTTTGGGTATTTAAAAGATACTATAGGTGAAGTGGTATTTAACACTGGAATGACAGGGTATGAAGAAATACTTACAGATCCATCCTATTATGGTCAGATAGTAACTATGACATATCCCCTTATAGGAAATTATGGAATTAACTTAGAAGATATGGAATCAACTACGCCAAAGGTAAAAGGGTTCATTGTAAGAGAAGCATGTAGTTATTCCAGCAACTTCAGATCTGAACTCGAACTTTGTGACTACCTTAAAACAAATAAAATTTTGGGACTTTCTGGAATTGATACTAGGGCACTTACGAAAATGCTGAGAACAAATGGTACCATGAAGGGAATTATAACCATAGAAAATCTGGATTTCGCCGCTGTAGAAGATAAGATTAAGTCTTTTTCCAATAAAAATGCAGTATCTAAGGTGAGTACGGAGGAAAAATATATTGTAGGTGAAGGCAAAAAAAATATTGCTATTTTGGATTTTGGAATTAAAAAAACAATGGTAAAGGCATTTGTAGATAGAGGATGTAAGGTAACTGTATTTCCTTCAAATACTAAAGCAGAAGATGTACTTCAAATCGACCCGGACTTGATATTCTTATCAAATGGTCCGGGAGACCCAGATGATCTTACCTGTGAAATTGAAAATATAAAAAAACTTATAGGCAAAAAACCTATTACAGGAATATGTCTTGGACATCAACTTTTGGCTTTAGCTCTTGGTGGGAGCACAGCAAAACTTAAATTTGGCCATAGGGGATGTAATCATCCTGTAAAAGACCTTGCAGGTGGTAGAGTGCATATAACTTCTCAAAATCATGGCTATTATGTAAATAAACTGCCTGAAGAAATGGAAATAACCCATGTAAGTTTAAACGATGGAACTATAGAAGGAATGAAGCATAAAAGTCTTCCTATATTCTCAATACAATTTCATCCAGAAGCATGTCCGGGACCGGAAGACAACAACTATATATTTGATGAATTTATGAGATATGCACTTTAAAATAGTTGAGAGTTGAGAGTTGAAAGTTGAGAATTGATAATTGTGAACTGTGAATTGTGCATTGAATTGAATAGAAGGGAGATAGGTTTTATGCCTTTAAATAAAAATATTAAAAAAGTACTTGTAATAGGATCTGGTCCTATAATTATAGGTCAGGCAGCGGAGTTTGACTATTCCGGAACTCAGGCTTGTGAATCTCTTAGAGAAGAGGGAGTAGAAGTTGTACTTATAAATAGCAATCCTGCAACTATAATGACAGATAGGGAAGTTGCAGATAAAGTTTATATAGAGCCACTTACAGTGGAATTTGTAGAAAAAGTTATAAAAAAAGAAAGACCGGACAGTCTTTTAGCAGGCATGGGTGGACAGACTGCATTAAATTTGACAGTAGAATTGTATGAAAAGAAAATACTTGAAAAATATAACGTAAATATAATAGGCACCTCTATAGAAGCTATAAAAAAAGGTGAAGATAGGGAACTTTTTAGAGATACCATGAATAAAATAAATCAGCCTGTTGTGGAAAGTGAAATAATAACGGATATAGAAAGTGGCAAAAAATTTGCAAACAGAATAGGTTATCCTGTTATAGTAAGGCCTGCATATACATTAGGTGGAACAGGCGGTGGAATAGCTGAAAATGAAGAACAGCTGGAAACCATACTGGAATCGGGGCTAGAACTCAGCTCCATAGGTCAAGTACTTCTTGAAAGAAGTATAAAAGGCTGGAAAGAAATCGAATATGAAGTTATGAGAGACAGCTTTGGAAACTGCATAACCGTATGTAATATGGAAAATGTAGATCCTGTTGGAATTCATACAGGAGACAGTATAGTAGTAGCTCCCAGTCAGACATTATCTGATAAGGAATATCAAATGCTTAGAACTGCCTCTATTAATATAATAAATGAGGTTGGAATAGAAGGTGGATGCAATGTTCAACTGGCACTTAATCCGAAATCTTTTGAATATGCAGTTATAGAGATAAATCCAAGGGTAAGTCGTTCTTCAGCTCTGGCATCAAAGGCTACTGGATATCCTATTGCAAAGGTTGCAGCTAAAATAGCTCTTGGATATGGACTGGATGAGATAAAAAATGCAGTTACTAAAAAGACCTATGCTTGTTTTGAACCATCTCTTGACTATGTGGTGGTAAAAATACCCAAATGGCCTTTTGACAAATTTCACAATGCGGATAGGGAACTTGGTACAAAAATGATGGCTACAGGTGAAATAATGGCAATAGGTAGTAACTTTGAGGCTGCATTTTTAAAAGGCGTAAGATCTCTTGAAATAGGAGCTTATTCTTTAGAATATAAAAAATTTAAAGACTTTACCATGAAAGAACTTAAAGAAAGAATAGCATATCCTGATGATGAAAGAATATTTGCAATGGCAGAAATGATTAGGAGAAAATATAGAATTGAAAAGTTAGCAGAAATTACGGGAATAGATATATTCTTTATAAAGAAATTTCAGTGGATAATAGGTGAAGAAGAAAAATTAAAATCAAGTGATATTTCTAATATGGATAAAGAGTGGCTAACTCTGCTTAAGAAAAAAGGATTTTCAGATAAGGGCATAGCAGATATGCTCCGTATCTCTCCAGAGGAAGTGTATAAACTTAGAAATATATGGAGCATAACACCTGCCTATAAAATGGTAGATACCTGTGGTGGAGAATTTGAAGCCCTGTCACCTTATTATTATTCTACCTATGAAGAGTATGACGAAGTTGAGGCTTCAGATAACAAGAAAGTTATTGTAATAGGTTCAGGACCTATTAGAATAGGTCAGGGAATAGAATTTGACTATGCCTCTGTTCACTGTATAAAAACCCTTAGAAAATTAAATATAGAAACTATCATAATAAATAATAACCCTGAAACTGTAAGCACGGACTTTGATATTTCAGATAAATTGTATTTTGAGCCTATAACCGAAGAAGATGTGTTAAGTATAATAGATAAAGAAAAACCGTATGGTGTAATACTTCAGTTTGGTGGAGAAACTGCCATAAAATTAGCAGAATTTTTGAAGGAAAAAAATATAGTTACTCTTGGTACAACGGCAGATCAGATAGATATGGCAGAAGATAGGGAAAAGTTTGATGACCTTCTAGAAAAATTAAATATAAGTAGACCTAAGGGAAAAGGAGTATGGTCTGTAGGAGAAGGATTGGAAGAAGCAAGAAGATTGGAATTTCCTGTGCTTGTAAGGCCATCTTATGTACTTGGGGGACAGGGCATGGAAATAACTTATGATGAAAAAGAACTTATTTACTATCTGTCTATGGCTTTTAAGAAAGATAGAAAAAATCCTATATTAATAGATAAATATTTGATGGGACGAGAGATAGAGGTAGATGCCATTTGTGATGGTCAGGATGTACTTATACCAGGAATTATGGAACATCTTGAGAGGGCTGGGGTGCACTCTGGTGATAGTATAACCATGTATCCAAGTCAGAATATAAGTGATGAAATGAAGAAAAGAATATTGGATTATACTGTAAAACTTGCAATTGGAATAGGAATAAAAGGTATGATTAACATTCAGTTTATAGAGTACAAGGAAAATCTTTATGTAATAGAAGTAAATCCAAGGGCTTCAAGGACGGTACCATATATAAGCAAAGTGAGTGGTGTACCTATAGTTGATATTGCAACTAGGGTAACTTTAGGTGAAAAGTTGAAGGATATTGGGTATGGAGTTGGAATTTCAGAAGAACCAAATATAGTAGCAGTTAAAGTCCCTGTATTTTCTACCCAGAAGCTTCCAAATGTAGAAATATCTCTGGGACCTGAAATGAGATCGACTGGGGAAGTGCTTGGAGTTTCAAATACTCTTACAGGAGCACTTTATAAAGGATTTTTAGCTGCAGGCATGTTTTCCAATATGAAAAATGGAGTAATGCTTGCTACTATAGGAGATCATGATAAACAAGAATTTTTGCCTATAGCTAGAGAGATTTATAAGATGGGAATAAAGTTTATGGCGACTAAAAATACGGCAAAACTTCTAAGAGATAATGAAATTGAAGTTAAAGAAATTAGAAAAATGAACGAAGAAAATCCTAATATAATAGATGTTATAAAAAATGAAGAAGTGGATTTAGTTATAAATACACCTACTAAAGGAAATGACTCTAGAAGAGATGGATTTCATATAAGAAGGATGGCTGTGGAGAGAAATATTCAAGTAATAACTTCTCTAGATACATTCAGAGCTATGACATATGTTAAATCAAAGAATGTAGATTATGATAAATTAGATGTGTTTTCAGAATATAAGTAAAAAAATATACTTAATGAAAGGTTTGCAGTTATGAATGATATAAATGATATAAAGGAACTTACAGAAAAATATTATCCCCAAATAGTTGAATTAAGAAGATATTTTCATAAATATCCAGAGCTAAGTAAAAAAGAATTTGGTACTCAAAGAAAAATTATTGAAGTGCTAGAAAATTTAGATTTAGATATTAGAAAAGCTGCTGGTACAGGAGTTATTGTCGAATTAAAAGGCGAAAAACCAGGCAAAACAATAGCAGTTAGAGCAGACATGGATGCACTTGCTATAGAAGATGAATGTGGAAAGTCTTATCAATCACAAAATAAAGGTGCATGCCATGCTTGTGGCCACGATGGACATATTGCTATGCTTTTGGGAGTTGTAAAAGTACTTAGTAATCTTCGTCATAAGATACAAGGAACTGTAAGATTCATATTTCAACCTAGTGAAGAAGAAGTAGCTGATGGATCAGGAGCAGCAGCAATTATAGCTGATGGTGGATTAAAAGATGTAGATGCCATTATTGGGGCTCATTTATGGCAGCCTGTTAAATTCGGAACGGTAGGAATATCAGCTGGTCCAATGATGGCAGCAAGTGATGAATTTAAAATAACCATTCAGGGAAAAGCAGGCCATGCCTCCATGCCCCACCAAACTATAGATTCCATATTAACCGCATCTCAAATAGTAGTTGCATTAAATACAATTGTAGGAAGAGATGTAGATCCAATGAAACAAGCTGTTGTTTCTGTTGGAGTGTTTAACTCAGGACGTGTTTATAATTCTATAGCAGGAAGAGCTGAACTAAAGGGAACAATAAGGGCTCTTGATGAAAATGTGCGTGAGAGAGTATTTGACCATATAAAAAAGATTGTAGAAGATGTATGTGACATGGCAGGGGCAAAATGCAAAATTGAGAGAGATGTATGCACTTATGTTCTTGTAAATGATCCTAAAGTTACTAGTGTAGTGCTGGAAGCAGGCAAAGAAGTCATTGGGCATAAAGCACATTCTATAGATCCTTTTATGAGTAGTGAAGATTTTTCTTATTATTTACAAAAGGTTCCAGGATGTTTTATTTTTGTAGGTGTGGATAATCCTGAAAAAGGTATTGTATATCCACAGCACCATCCAAAGTACGATATAGACGAAAGAGCAATGGTCTACGGAATAGAAATTATGAGTAGTGCCGCTTTGAAATTACTTTTAAATTAGAATAGACTTATCAAAATATTTAATGATGTAAAGGGTGCAAAAATGTACGTAATATCCATGGACTTATTTGATTTTTATCAATATAAGTCCATTGATGATTATTATGTATAATAGGTTTTGGAAAGTAAGGTATATTTTAATCCGCTGGAAATATAACTTTAAAAGTAGATCCTTTACCTACAGTACTTGATACATCTATAGTCCCATTATGTTCTTCCACTATGCACTTTGCAATAGATAGTCCAAGACCGAAATTTCCATCTCTACGAGATCTTGACTTATCAACTTTGTAAAATCTCTCAAAGATTTTATTTAAATTCTCTGGAGCGATACCTTCCCCTGTGTCAGATACTGTTATTTCAACTTTATTTTTTATTTTTTGTAAAGTTATTTTGATGGAGCCACCTTCAGGGGTATGCTTTATTGCATTGTCAATTAAGATAGTTATCAGTTGGTTGATCCTTCCTTCATTTCCTAAAAAAATTATATTCTGGTGAATATTTGATAAAATAGTTATTTTATATTTTGCGGCAACTGGTTCAAGAGGAATTACAGATTTAGTGACAGCACTGCTTATATCAAAGGAAGAAGTATCAAATCCGCTTTTACAGGAATCTGATCTAGCAAGAAATAAAAGATCTTCTATGAGTTTAGTCATTCTTGTAGTTTCAAGTTTAATATTTTTAAGCCACTTACCCTGGCTTTCTACAGTTTCATCTTTATTATCTAGAACTATATCTAAATTAGTAGTTATAACTGCAAGAGGAGTTCGAAGTTCATGGGATGCATCTGCAGTAAAAGCTTTTTGTTTTTCCCATGCACTTATAATAGGTTTTAAAGACATATTGGCAAGGAATAAACTTATTATAAATACAAAAACAAGGCTTATTATATAAATTGTTACAGATATAATAATTAACCGGCGCAGTACTTCATCATCGAAAGTCTTATCTTGAAAAACCACAATAAAACCATAATTTTTAGGAACTTTAATATACCTCAAAATATAATTTTTATATGTTGCGGTACCTCTTGGTTTATTTTTCTTTAATATTTGTTCTAATAGTTCATTACAACTCTTTTCAGATAATGGAGAATTAGGAGATATTTCTCCTATTTCGCCTTGTGGGTTTATTTTTATAAAAAAACCTTCAGAAGAAGTCATGTTTTTATCATGAGGTCCGGAGGGTGGAATACTTTCCATTTCAGCGGTTTTATCCATATGCATATATGAAGAGTGTTCAAAACTTGTGTCCATAAGTATATATATACCTGAAAATATAGTTATTAATACTAAACTTGTAAGTATTAAATTGATTAGAATGAGTTGTATTTTTAATTTACGAAACATAATTAAACCTCTTTTAAGCAGTAGCCTATACCTCGTATAGTTTCAATGACTACATTACATTTTAATTTCCTTAGCTTCTTTCTCAAATAGGAAAAGTACACTTCAATATTGTTATTCATTTCTATGTCGGAATCGAGACCCCATACTCTGTCTAGAATCTGATCTTTAGTTAGCACTTGATTTTTATTACGCGCTAAAAGTTCTAGAAGTTGGGATTCTTTTGTAGTGAGTTTAGTCTTATTGCCATTGCATTCAATTTCTCCTCTTAGTGGGTCAAAAGTTAATGAGGACAACTTAATATTTCCATGCTGGATAAAGTCTGTATGCCTTCTACTTAAAGCTCGTACTCTTGCTAATAGTTCCTCTTTGGAAAAGGGTTTTATAAGATAATCATCTGCTCCATTGTCAAGTCCTTCAACTCTGTTTTCAATTGAATCCATAGCAGTAAGCATGATTACTGGAATGTCTATTCCATTTTTTCTAATGCATTTTAAAATATCCAATCCATTTTTTTCAGGAAGCATTCTATCAAGTATTATTAGGTCATATATTTTGGATTCAGCCATTTCCTGTCCAGTGATTCCATCATAAGCTGCATCCACAGCGTAGTTATTTTTCTTTAAAATATAAACTAGGGCATCTGAAAGCATGACCTCATCTTCAATTAAAAGCAATCTCATAATAAATATTTCCCTCCTTTATTTAAATATTATACTATAAAGTTGTGTGATTTTAAGTAGTATAATAAATTATATTTATTATTTAAATTTAATTTAGAGTTATTATTATCATTTTAAGTTTGTTTTAAGGTTGAAACCTCAAAATAATAACTAAGTTAATAATAACTAAGTTAGATTTATAAAATTTCTAATATTAATATTGAGGTGAATAAAATGAGCGATAACGTAATTTATTCTATAGTAGTACCACTGTATAATGAGGAAATGGTAATAGATGAAAGCTATAGAAGACTTAAAGAAGTTATGGATTCTACTTTAGAGAGTTATGAAATTATATTTATAAATGACGGAAGTAGTGATAAGACTAGGGAAAAGACAGAAAAGATATGCAGTGAGGATGAGAATATAAGACTTATTAATTTTTCAAGAAATTTTGGTCATCAATGTGCTATAACTGCAGGAATGGAAAATTCTATAGGGAAAGCTGTAGTTGTAATAGATGCAGATCTTCAGGACCCCCCGGAAGTTATTTTAGATATGATTAAGAAGTGGAAGGAAGGCTATGATGTTGTCTATGGAAAACGAGCTAAGAGGGAAGGAGAATCATTCTTTAAAAAATTTACAGCAAGGTCATTTTATAGATTATTAAAGAGTATGACTAGCATTGACATTCCTGTAGACACTGGAGATTTTAGACTTATAGATAGGAAAGTGTGCAATACATTGAATTCACTTCCTGAAAGAAACAGATATGTAAGGGGACTTGTAAGTTGGGTTGGGTACAAACAGACATTTGTGGAATTTGTAAGACATGAAAGATTTGCAGGAGACAGTAAATATCCACTTAAAAAAATGATGAAACTGGCTTTCGATGGTATAACTTCATTTTCCTATAAACCGCTTATACTTTCTGGATATTTGGGAGGACTATCACTTTTTATTGGATTTGTTTCAATCATAGTTGATTTTATAAAATGTATAGTACAGAAAACAAGCATAGTGAATTTTGGACTTTTAATATCAATTAATTTGATAATGTTTGGGATAATATTAAGTTGCATGGGTATAATAGGGCAGTACATTGGAAGAATTTTTGATGAAAGTAAGGCAAGACCTAATTATATTATCGAAAATATAGTAAATAAGAGAAAGGAGTAGATGAATATGGATCAATTGATTAAAACTATGGATTCTATTTTCAATGGTAAACTAAAACTACTAAGTCGTTTCTCTGCTACTGGTGTTATAAATACAGTGATAGATTTTGCTGTATTTACACTTTGTCAAAGTGTATTTGGACTGCATTATACTATAAGTCAAATTATAGGGTACAGTTTTGGGGTTATAAATAGTTTCATATTCAATAAAAAGTGGACTTTTGAATACAAAACTTCAGGGAAAAAGGTAATTCGAGAGTTATCTCAATTTGTAATGGTAAATTTGATTTCACTTATTGCAACACTTGTATGTATGAAATTTTTAGTAAGTGATTTTAATTTAAATGTCTATTTATCAAAAATAATTGTAACACTCATAGCTCAGGTAATAAATTTTTTATTATATAAAATCTGGGTGTTCAACTAAGGAGGAAAATTTATGAAAAAATTGAAATTTACAAAAGAAAGATTTGCACTATGTATAATTTTGGTCATATCTGCGATATTGAATTTTGCAAATTTAACTATAGAGGGATACGGAAATGGATATTATGCTGCAGGTGTAAAGAGTATGCTCATGAATTTTAAAAATTTCTTTTTCGTATCATTTGACCCAGCAGGATTTGTATCCATTGATAAACCGCCTTTAGGTTTCTGGATACAGACTATATCAGCGAAAATATTTGGATTTAGTGGATGGAGTATACTATTTCCCGAGGCTCTTGCCGGAGTAATTTCAGTTGGAATTTTATATTATATAGTAAAAAGATCTTTTGGGAAGATAGCAGGACTTATCTCAGCTCTATGCCTTGCAATAACACCAGTTTTTGTGGCAACCAGCAGAAATAATACTATAGACAATTTATTAATTATGATGCTGCTTTTTGCCTGCTTATTTTTATCTAAAGCTGCTGAAAAAGGTAAACTTAAATATCTTATAATAAGTTTAGTTTTTGTAGGATTAGGGTTTAATATAAAAATGCTTCAGGCATATATGATAGTTCCTGCTCTATATATAACTTATTTGATTTCTTCAACTGTACCTGTAAAACAGAGGATAAAACATTTGATTATAAGTACACTTATCCTTGGAGTAATATCTTTATCTTGGGCAGTAGCAGTGGATTTGGTTCCATCACAAAATAGACCTTTTATAGGAAGTAGTACAAATAACACCGTTACTGAACTTATATTTGGACATAATGGTCTAGAAAGACTCAGCAGTACTAGTGGTGGTATGGGTGGAGGACCATCAGGAAAGAAACAAAATTCTCAATCTAAAAATAGTTCTAGCAAAGATCAGGCAAATTCACAAAGTGGAAACAGTAATGCTCCTAGTGGAATGACACCTCCACAAAATTCAGGAAATTCTAATGGCCAGGGATCTGGAAGTTCTGCTCAAGGTCCACAAGGAGGTCCAGGAGGTCAGAATACACAAAGCAATTCCAAAAATCAAGGTGGAGGACCTGGCGGTGGCGGACCTGGTGGATCAAATGGACTTTCAGGAAGCTTTGGAGGACAGACAACAGCGAGCATTACCAGATTATTTTCTAAAAATGTTCTATCAGACCAGATAGTTTGGTTTTTACCTCTAGCTATATTTGGATTTATTGCAGCTGCAATAATAGAAAAACTTAAATTCCCATTTAACAATAGGAAAAAACTAGATTTAGTACTATGGATATTATGGTTGTTACCTGAATTCATATATTTCAGTTACACAAAAGGATTGTTCCATCCATATTATTTAACAATGCTAGCCCCTCCAATTGCAGCTTTATGTGGAATAGGACTTACTTCCATGTGGAAGCTATATAAGGAAGGCAGTATAAAATCGTGGATAATGCCTGCAGCATTTATTGCAGAAGGATTGGTACATCTTTTGATGTTATCCTATTTTACTACTACTATATCCACTACTATAAAATCTATAATTATAGCAGCTATCATATTGTGTTTTGCATCTGCTGCACTGCTTATAATATACAGGATAGTCAAGAGAGTAAATTTAGAACAATGTAATAATGGGAGGGTTGCTAAGATATTTACAGCACTTGCCCTTATAGGGATTTTAGTAACACCTGCTATCGGTTCTGCTGCTACTATAACTCACAGCTTAAGTTCTTTGCCTGCTGCAGGATTAGAGCTCCTGTCAAATAGTAAATCAGGAAATTCTGGGATGAATGGTGGAGAAAGCAGCAGTAAAAATTCAAAGCTTATAAAATTCCTTGACAGCCATATTTCAAATGAAAAATATGCTCTTGTAGTTTCGAGTTCTGCTACTGCTGAAGATATAATAATTGAAAGCGGCAAAAGTGTAATGGCCCTTGGAGGTTTTTCAGGATCTGACAAAATACTTTCCTTAAGTGAATTTAAACAAATGGTCAAAAAAGGTGAGGTAAGATATGTACTTACAGGAGGTATGGGAAAAGATTCCCAGGATATAATGAATTGGATTCAGAAAAATGGCAAAGCTGTTTCAACTACTGAATGGAAAGATACCACTAATTCTCAAGTTCAAAAAAGTTCAAATGCCAATAATACTGCTGCTAATGATAAAACAAATAACAGCTCAAAAGGAAATAGTAGTTCACATCCTCAGGGAATGGGAGGCATGGACAATCAAACACTATATGATTTAAAAGGCACTGTAAAATAGATATAGAGTTTCTAATTTAAAGGGGCTGTTGCAATAGCAATTTTTTAGATTGCTTTGAACAGTCCCTAATTTATTTTATTAAATTTTTAGATCTCAAGAAATCTTCAGCAATTTTTTTAGGTTGAGCTCCTCTGTCTACTTTATAATTCATTTGCTGCATATCTTTATCTGTAATTTGATTACTCAATTTAAGCAATAGTGGTTTAATTTCTGGATATTTCTTTAAAGTATCTTGTCTTATTAAAGGTACGGCATAATAAGGTGGGAAAAAATTTTTGTTATCTTTTAAAGTCTTGAGGTTGAATTTTTTCAATAATCCATCTGTAGAGAATGCATCTACTACTTGAGTTTCATTATTTTGAAGTGATGTATACCTCAATCCCCCATCCAAACCTTTTATATTTTTAAAATTTAAGTTATAAAGTTTCTGAAGTCCCACATATCCATCCTGCCTATTTTCAAATTCCATGGTACAACCCAAATTTAATGTATCACTTACCTTTGATAAATCAGATATTGTATTTAATCTATATCTATTAGCAGTATCTGTCCTTACAGCAAGTACATATGTGTTATTAAATCCAAGTGGTTTCAACCATTCTAATTTATAGTTTTTATCAAAATAATCTCTTACAATATTATAAACTTTTCCTGAATCACTTATAGAGCTTCTCTTCATTATATCTACAAGGCCTGTCCCTGTGTATTCCACATATAAATCTATATCATCAGATTTTAGAGCACTAAACACTACACTTGTGCCACCTAGATTTAATTTCCTTTCAACTTTATAATTCGTATTATTTTCAATTAAAGAAGCGAGCATATTTCCCATAATTAATTGTTCATTAAAATTCTTTGACCCAACAACTATAGTTTTTTTATTTTTAATATTATATATTCCAAAACCAGATATTATAACAATTATTATAACAATTACTGATACTGCCCATTTGAAATGTTTCTTTTTAAAATTAAAACGTTTCTTTTTAGATAATGTATTGCTGCTAGAACTTTTAATTCCTCTAGGTGTTACAACGGTCTCTATTTTACCTATAATAAAATCCAGACCTATTGCAAGAATGCAAGCAGGTAAAGCTCCCGCTAATATCATATTATTGTTAACTGTTTGTACACCAGAAAACACCAAATATCCTAATCCTCCGGCACCTATAAAAGCAGCTATAGTCATTAGTCCTACAGCTGTAACTGCCGCAATTCTAATACCTGACATTATAACAGGCATAGCTAATGGAAATTGAACTTTTAATAAAACCTGACTTTGGGTAAGTCCTATACCTTTAGCAGCTTCCATAACACCGTCATCTATATTGTCAAGCCCTGTAAATGTACTCTTTACTATTGGTAAAAGTGAATACAAGACTACCATAGTTATAGCTGGCTTAGCACCTATACCGAGTACAGGTATCAAAAAACCAAGCAAAGCTAAACTCGGAATTGATTGTATGACATTTACTACAGCGATTACGGGAGTTGACAATTTTTTAACTCTAGTTATTAATATGCCTAGAGGTATTCCTATTACTACCGATATTAAAACTGCAAAAATAGTTAATTGGATATGCTGCATAAAAAGATCATATATCTGTACTCTTCTATCTGATACAAAATTTATAAAATTAAATATACCACTCACTATAGTTCTACCTCCTTGTCAATAAATTGATTGCTCAATACGGATATGAGACTGCTCCTGGTAATAAGCCCTATTAATACGCAATTTTTATTAACTACAGGTATATATCCTATTTTTAGATGCTGTATTTTTTCTAAAACATCTAATATGGAATCATCCTCATTGACTGTTGTAATATCTGTTGCCATAATATCATTTAATTTTGTGGTGTTTTCGCCTTTTTTTCTAATATTTTTTAAAGTTACCATTCCTTTTAATCTTTCTTGGTTATCTACTACTAATACACTATCTACATGGTTAGATTTCATTATTTGAATTGATTGAAGTACAGTTCTTTCAGGAGTGCATTTTACAGGATCTTTTATCATTATATCCTTTACTTTAATTAACTCTGGTTGATCCCATATTTTATCTTTGCCAATAAATTCTTTAACAAATTCATTAGCTGGATTACGTAGTATTTGTTCTGGGGTATTAAACTGAATTATTTCACCATCTTTCATAATACAAATTCTATCTCCTAATTTTAAAGCTTCATCCATATCATGAGTCACAAATATTACAGTCTTTTTTAAACTTTGCTGTATATTAAAAACTTCATTTTGAAGTTGATTCCTAGTTATTGGATCCAATGCACTAAAAGGTTCATCCATAAGAATTATTTCGGGATTCATGGCAAAAGCTCTAGCTATACCCACCTTTTGCTGTTGTCCACCACTTAATTCATGTGGATATTTATGAGCATATTCCTCTGGATTAAGTTCAACAAGTTTTAATAATTCGTATACTTTTTGTTTGATTTTTTCTTCAGTAATTTTTTCTAAGCTAGGTATAAGAGATATATTTTTTTCTACAGTAAGATGTGGAAGTAATCCAGTTTGTTGTATTACATAGCCCATATTTCTTCTAAGCTTTATATCATCTTCAAATTCAATATTTTTGCCATCAATAAATATAGTTCCTGATGTAGGCTTTATTAATTTATTTATCATTTTAAGCGTAGTAGTTTTACCACAACCGCTGGGTCCAATAATAACTACTAATTCACCTTTGTTTATGGAAATATTTATATTTTTCAATATCGGTTTTCCATCAATTGTTTTACATATGTTTTTAAAATCTATCATAATTTACCTCCTCTATATATTTTTCATAATTATTATGAAAAATATTTAAATGTATAATTTTTAAAGTGTCGATTAATTACATCCACAAATTAATTTTTCATAATATTCTTGAAAATTTAGATTATATTTATCCAAGAAAAGATATTTAAGGACACTGGCATGAAAATCAAACTATTAAATATTATGGTAATAAAATTTTGATTTGTTAGATTTTACATAGATAAAATAATAAACTCCATTACTTAATTTTAGAAATAAGTTTTTATAGAAGTGTAAAAGTAACAACTTTATGATATCATAAAGTTGTTACTTTTACAAATATTTTTGTAATTTCCAGTAAATAATAGCTGAAATTTATCTGATGACTCTATCCGTTTCAAGTCTATGCTGCTGGCGATTGTGTTCTTGATTATGGGAGTACTATAGTACTAATTTTAGGTAGTTGATTCTTTTTATAATAATGTTATAATTAAGATGAAAATTAATGTTGTAAAATAAAATTTAATAGATAATAGTAATCGTATAGGTTTAATTACATTTAATTAAAAGGAAATTTTGTAAAAACCTTTTAACACTTAGTTAAAAGGTTTTTTAGGTATTTTTGGTTATATAATAAAATTATATTTTAATTATAATATATTCAGTTTTAGCAGTTTAAGCAAATTGCGAAGCAATTTGCTTAGTGACAAGTTATAAATGACAAGTGACAAGTTAAGGTTGATTTTTTGCTAACGCAAAAGAATCTTTAAATTTATATAAGTCAGCAATGTTTCGCTTTAGCGAAACGAACTATCAAAAATTTAATTAAAGATTTTTTGTAGTGAAATGGAAAAAATCCTCATTCACTTATCACTTGTAACTTGTAACTTGTAACTTGTAACTTGTAACTTGTAACTTGTAACTAAAAAGTTTGCGTCGTAATTTTTTTGGTTTTCATAGCATAGCGGAGAAAAATCTACCGAAATTGTGCATTGTGAACTGTGAAAAGTTGAATAATATACTTGTAAATATTGGAGCTGATGTAATGATACAACTTATTGGGGTAAAAAGTGAATGTGATATTGAGATAAGGCAGAAATTCTCTATTATATCGTCAAAATTAGAAAATAAATTAAAAGATATTTATAAAATTACAGGAAATGTTTTAATCTTGAGTACTTGTAACAGAACAGAAATATATGTGGATTTTAATACACAAGGAGAAGAACTAATAAATGCTATATTTGATGCATTAGGTTGGAGCAGGGAACTTATGCCATACACCTTCTATGCAAAAGATAAACATGCCATTAAGCATCTAATGGAAGTAAGTTGTGGGTTTCATTCTAAAATTTTGGGAGAAGATCAAATTTTGGGACAAATTAAGACTGCATATAATATGGCATTAAAAGTTAAAACTATAAAAGGACAGCTTCAGAGACTAATTCAGAATGCAATAACCTGTGGTAAGAAGTTTAAACATGCCTGTGAAATATATAAAATACCTGTATCTGTACCATCGATAGCTGTTAAAGAGGCAGAAAAGAGAAAAATAAAAAGATATATGGTAATAGGGTTTGGAGAAATAGGAAGCCTTGTCCTCAAATATTTAGCTGGCTTGAATACTGAAATTGTATATATCGTGGTACGTGATTTAAATAAGGCTAAAAATTTATATCAAAACTGTAATTGGATTAAATTCATAACCTTTAAAGAAAGAAAAGATTATTATAACAATGTGGATTGTATTATAAGTTGTACTTCTGCGCCTCATGCACTAATCTATAAAGAAGAACTTCCTAAAAAGAAATTTCTTATATTTGACCTTGCAGTACCGAAAGATGTAGATGTAGGTGTATTAACTCTTCCAGATGTCCAAGTATATGATATAGATAATATAAGCAGTATTGATGAAAATAATAAGATTATGCGAAAAGAAAAAATGGAAAAGTACAGGTATATCATCCAAGAATATATAGATGAATTTATAAAATGGCAGTCTTTAGATGAACTTTCTCCAGAAATACAGAAAATGAAAAATTTTGGAGATCAAATATGTAAAAAGAGGATAGAGACTTTTAAAAATAAAAGGTATACCAAGGATAATGAATTACTCGTACAAACTATGATACAGAGCACGGCTAAAGTTTATATAAACAGGGCTATAGGTACATTAAAAGAAGCAAAACTTCAAGGAAAAGAGGATGAATATTTAAAGTTTATAAATAAAATATTCTGCTAATGATAAAGAAATGGAGATGTAAAAATTAATGAGAAATGATGATATATTTAATGAATCTAAATTATATATGCCAGGAGGAGTAAATAGTCCTGTTAGAGCTTTTAAAGATGTTCCTTTGAATCCACCTGTTATAAAAAAGGGAAAAGGGGCTTATATCTACGATGAAGATGGTAATAAATACATAGATTTTGTATGCTCCTGGGGACCTATGATTTTAGGACATTGTGATGATGATGTGGTAAAAGCTATAAAGGATACAAGTGAAAATGCTATATCCTTTGGGGCTACTACAGAGCTTGAACTGGAGCTTGCAAAATATGTATGTACCACTTTAGATAATGTAGAAATGCTTAGAATGGTAAACTCAGGAACAGAAGCTACTATGAGTGCAGTAAAGCTTGCTAGAGGATATACGGGAAGAAAGAAAATAATAAAATTTGCAGGCTGTTATCATGGCCATTTTGATGATTTTTTAGTAGAAGCAGGTTCTGGAATCATGACAGAAGGAATCCCAGGAAGTGCTGGAGTTCCTGAAGATAGTGTAAAAAACACTTTAATAGCTAGATATAATGATTTTTCCAGTGTAGAGGAAATTTTTAAGAAGCAGGGCAAAGATATTGCAGCAATTATAGTAGAACCTGTAGCAGGAAATATGGGCGTAATTCCTGGGGATGCTAACTTTTTAAAAGGGCTTCGCAGTATTTGTGATAAAAATGGAACCTTGCTTATTTTTGATGAAGTAATGAGTGGATTTAGAGTAGCATATAAAGGTGCCCAGAGTCTTTATGGAATAAAACCGGATATAACTACTTTTGCAAAAATTATAGGTGGAGGTCTTCCTTGTGGTGCCTATGGTGGAAGAAAAGAAATAATGGAAAAACTCTCGCCAATGGGGCCTGTCTATCAGGCAGGAACAATGTCCGGAAATCCTCTTGTAATGGCTGCAGGAATTGCAACTTTAAAGAAAATGCACGACAATCCTGAATACTATGCACATCTTGAAAAATTAGGTGCAAAATTGGAACAGGGCGTAAAAGATATAGCAAAACAGAAAGGTATAAATGTTGTAGTAAATAGATGCGGTGCAATGTTTTCTATATTCTTTACTAAAGATTCAGAAGTTAGAAATTATGAAGATGCTAAAAAATGTGATACTGCTCTTTTTGCAAAGTATTTTCAGCATATGTTAAGCAAAGGCATATATATTGCACCTTCCCAATTTGAGGCTGTATTTTTAAATGTAAAGCACACTGAGGGGGACATTGATAAATTCTTAGAGACATTTAGTACATTTGAAGCTTAAAAAAATAACGTACCTAGATTTGATTTACACAAATCTAGGTACGTTATTTTTTATTTTGTATTATTGCTATCTGTATAAGTTTTTAAATCGTACAACTGACCTGACATACCCATTTTAGGAGTCATACTATTCGAATTGTTATTTGTTTGATCAACATTACTATATTTGCTAGTGGAAACAAGTGTTCCGTTTTTTTGTGCCCAACTCATAATAGCACTATTTGAATTTTCACTGCTATTTTGATTATTCATACTTCTAGAACTACTTACCATTACATATCTTACTTCTCCATTTTTAACCATTTGCTTGAATTTATTCAAACTTATAATGTTATCACTTCCGCCAAAACCACCGAGTGTCATTACTGGTTTCCCTGTTTTAATAATAATATTTGAAGCATCACCTGAAGTAGAAACTACTAATAAATATTTTTCAGTAGTATTATTTTTTTCTAAAAATTCAATAAGTTTTGAACTACTACTTATATTCGACATACCGTCATTTCTACTACTACCAGATAAAAGTTCTAATCCTGCTGCTGGGAAAGAGCCATTTACTTTTGTAAATATTACTGTTGAAGATCCAACAAAAGGAGTTAGTAAAAGTCCTAAAAATGCTGCACCAACAAGTATTTTCTTTAATCTTATTACGTTGTCATCATTTTTATTCTTGACTAAATTTAAAATTGAAAGAACAATTGATGAAACAAAACATAATATTATTAATAAAACCATAAGTACTTTAACAATTGAAGAGTAGCTAATGAAATAATATAACATTAAAAGTTGTGCTGCACCATTAGCTAAAAGAGCTATTGGCAATAACCAAGATTTCCATCCACCTTCTTTATAGAATGTCCACATTGCAGTAATCCCAATTCCAGCAAGTGCTGCTGTTGGAGGGGCAAGCATTGTTAAGTAGTATGGATGGGATGTTCCTGTATTAAAACTAAAATACAAGAATACTGGAACAAACCAAACTGACCATAAAATTAAAGATTGTTTTCTCTTATTATCTAACTTTAATCCAACTTTTTCTTTGAAAAATGCTGCGAACATTCCAAATATAGCAAGTGGTATAAACCAGACGATTTGATCTGAAAGTACGTTTTTAGAAAATAATCTAGTTATACCTTGCGTAGTTTGTTCTTGAAGACTTCCTGAAGACTGTGGACCACTTGCTTTGCTAGGTCCACCGCCCATTTGTCTCCCATTTGCTTGTGGACCATTCCCACTATTACTTACGCTTTTATTATTTTGTATTGGATTGCTAGAATTATTGTTTTGACCTGCTCCACCTTTATCTACATGTCCACCATTTGGAGCACCACCTTGCTTTGATTTTTTACTACTAAAACTTATTCTTTCACTTCCGTTATGTCCTAATATAAGTTCTGTAACCGTATTGTTTGTACTACTATCGACAAATGGCCTGTTATTTGAAGGTACCAAATCTACAATTACTGCCCATGACAATGATACTATAATTAAAATAACTGTTCCTATAATTAAATGTCCTATTCTTTTTGTGAAACTAATAGACGTTGCCAAAAGATATGTTATATATAGTGCTGGAACAACCATATAAGCTTGAAGCATTTTAACATTAAAGCCTAAACCAACACAAATCATACTTATTATTAAATATTTTAGTTTTCCCTTTTCAGCCGCAATCGTTAAAGCAAGGCATGCAAATAATAAAAACATAACTAACTTTTGTTAATTTTATTTTTTTATTCATTTTATTTACTCCTCGTATAATTTGATTATAGATATATAATAAACCACTTGCATAATATAGGTAATATTTATTATATAATACAATAAATATATACTTATATAAGTATATTGTAAAATAAAAGGATTTTTAAATAAATATACAATGTACGATTGTTTAATTAAAAATGTACCTTGATATTTGAACTTTAAACTTTCCTATAGTGCAGTTTTGATTGTAGCTAAATATTCTAAAAGTTCTTCTTTTAACACACTGTTTTTTAATGCATAGTGTATATTTGCCTGGAGAAAACCAAATTTATCTCCTGCGTCATATCTTTCGCCTTCAAAACAATATGCGTATATTGCTTCAGTTTTCACAAGTTCTTTTAGAGCATCTGTCAGTTGTATTTCTCCTCTTTTATCTGGTTTGGTTTTTTCAAGTATTTCAAATATCTTTGGAGTTATGATATATCTACCTAAAATTGCAATATTTGACGGTGCTTCCTGAGCTGTTGGCTTTTCTACCATGTCTTTGACTTTATAAGTTCCCTTTTCAACTTCAATGCCATTTATAATACCGTATTTTGATATAGCTTCTTCCTTTACAGGCTGAACCCCTAAAATAGAAGTATTATAGTTATCATAACAATCTATAAGTTGCTTGAGGCAAGGTGTTTTGCTGTCAACTATATCATCACCTAACATAACTGCAAAAGGTTCATCTTCTACAAAATTTTTAGCAAGGCTTACAGCATGCCCCAATCCCCTAGGTTCCTTTTGTCTTGTATAATATATATCTACCATATTGGATATATTTTGAACTAACTTCAATAAAGTGGTTTTATTATTCTTTTTAAGTTGATCCTCAAGTTCCACGGACTTATCAAAATGATCCTCAATGGACTTTTTATTTTTGCCCGTTATTATTAATATTTCCTCAATTCCAGAAGATACAGCTTCTTCAACTATATATTGAATTGTTGGTTTGTCTACTATAGGTAGCATTTCCTTAGGTTGGGCTTTTGTAGCAGGAAGAAATCTTGTACCTAATCCTGCTGCAGGAATTATTGCTTTTTTAACTTTCATGAGTTACACGTCCTTTCGTTTTTAACATTAAATCTATTAATATTTTCATAAGATATATAAACAAAATTATGTTCAGCAGAGAAACAGCATCTGTTATTAAACTGTGGGAACTTGAGCTTAAACTTGAATTCATTCCAACTGAGTTTTTAAACAAAATGTAATAAATATTGGTATAAATTGTTACAGTGTACCCTACTGCTAGAGTTAACAATCTTTTATCTTTTAGGTATATAAAGCTTATAACCGATAATGCGGCAGCAGGAAACAAATATCTTTCATGCATTCCTGTGGAAAATGTGAAAACACCTGAAATTTGAACAAGTGCTGCAGCAAAGACAAACATCCTGTTTTTGTTATTTGTATATAAGTACCAACAAGATAGAGTAACTGCAGTTATGGCAATGATTCCCCAAACTTGATAGCTGAATATGAAAAATACTTCTGAATTCTTTTTGTAATTTGCTCCAATTAGGTTAAAAAAGTTAAATCCATTTACAGAAGCATAAGGGTACTCTGATATAGTTTTTGAATATAATTTAAATATCCACAGGGCATTTTGATTGTAGGAAAAAGGTAATATTATAATCAAAGCTGTGATAAGAGCTGAAACCACTGATTTTATAAATATCTTTAAATCCCTTTCCCGTACTAGTTCAAATATGAGTATTGGTAAAAATATAATCCCCTGAGGTTTCATAAGTACTGCACAGGTAAAAGCTATAGATGACAGAACCGTCTTTCCTTCTGATAACAAAAACAGTGACAGTACTATAATTAGTGTAAAGAAAGAATCTACCTGGCCCCAAAGTGCAGAGTCTATAAAAGTAACCGGGTTAAAGATATAAAATGCACTAAGGAGAATACTAAATTCTAGTGATAAATATTTTTTAGCCAATTTATATATAAAGTAAGCAGTAACCACATCAGCTATTATTGATGGAAGTTTTAAAAGTAAGGTGTAGTAAGGATTAATTGAACTTATGCTTGCAACTTTACCAATTAAAAATAGTACATACATATATAAAGGTGGATAGTCACCAGATCTTGCATTTGTATAAAATTGAGAGAAACTATTTGCTGCAGTTGATGCCCAATCTTTGAATAAATTTATGTCCCCACCGTATCCTTCCATAACTGTGGATAATGAAATTCTTAAAAATAGTCCTATATACAATAATGAAAAAATTAGTATTTTTACATTGTTCTTATTTATTTTTAAATTTCTACGAGTTATAAAGTAAAAAGCTCCAGCACATAAAATTAAAAATGCTATTAAATATAAGGTTAAGAAAGGTGCGTATTTACTTTTGGTAGATGAAGAATCTCCTCCCGTACCCCCATTAGTCATTTGATGGGCACCGCCTTGGTCCATTTTATTGTTATTGCCGCCAAAATTCATATTAGTACCTGGCTGATTTTGGATGTTCCTTTTTTGATCTTGAGCATTTCCATTTGAAAATTTAGTATCATTTTTTCCTGTTTTATTACTGATAAATTGCTGTACATTGTTTTTAGATGTAATAGTATTTGTTTTGTAATTTTTTATACTGTAAATACAAGAAAATGTGGATAGTAATATTAAAAGAATAAGACCTATCTTAAATAAATTCTTTTTCAGAAACACTGGTATCATTTCATCTCTCCTCTCTTAGAAGTTAAGTATATTTTCGAATATGAAACTTAAAATAGACTTAAAAATAAGGTAAATTTTATTAACATAGTTTTAAATTTTATAAGACCTTTTAAAATTTTATACATATTCTAGTTATTAAGGGTAGAATTGTATGCCTTGTGAAAAAACACAAGTTCTATGTATTTTAATATAAATGACATGTCTAAAAATATATGACAAAATTGACGTAGAAGGTCTTGAAATAATGAAGAAATGTTTGTAAGGGGTGGATCCCCTTACATTAAGTTTCAATTAGGAAATTTTCCACTTTATAATGATACTCAGGTTATTATCCCTAAAGCTGGCGGTAATGCTGTGTCCCATCTGTTCAACTAAAGCTTTTGTTATAGCAAGGCCCAATCCAGTATTTTTGCCTGTTCTTGTCCGGTCACCTGTGAAAAATCTTTCAAATAGGTGATCTATATCATCTGGATTTAAATTATTGGCGTTATTTGTGAATGTAGTTATAATGTAATTTCCATCCCTTTTTAGAGATACGGAAATAAATTTATCACCATGTTTTAATGAATTTTGGATGAGATTTGAAAATACACGTCTTATTGCATTTTCATCCCCTATAATTTCAGGTACACTTTCATCAATTTCAATTAAAGGTTCAATTTCTTTATTTGTAAAATCGTTGTAAAAAGATGCTATTAGTTCGCAGAGTATATTTGAAAGTGAGATAGACTCTAATTCAAAAGCATATTCATTAGCTTCAAGCCTTGACAGATCAAAAAAACCCGATATAAGCATTTTTAAAGATTTTGCACGGTTTAGTATGATGTCTATATATTCGCTTTTTTCCTCATTTGATAAGTCATCACTTTTTATAAGCTGGATATATCCTATAATAGAGGTAAGGGGAGTACGCAAATCATGGGATATGTTTGCTATAGCCTGCCTGAGTTCTATGTCCATATGTTTGTACTTTACTTCTGTCTGCTGTTTTTGGTCTATATTTTTGTTTATTTCCCGGGCTAGATTTTGAAGACTGCGGTTTTGAAAGGACAACGTCACTTTTTGATTTGTATCTATGTCGTTTATTTTCTTCAAGTCGCCAGTTATATGTTTGATTTCACTCTTTGTAAGAAAAAGCAGGGTGATACTTATACCTGCCAAAGTTCCTAATAAAATTATAATAAACAAGTACATAAATATCACCCTTTCAACTTATTTGATTTCCATCTTTCTAAATATTATAATACCTATTATAGTAAAAATAATAGTATATGCAAATCCCAGTCCTGCAGAATGGAGCATTTGCAGGGAGGTTAAATTTTCATTTTTAGGCGTAAGCACCGATATATTAGTAGTAATTAAAAGGTTGTATATTCCGTAAAACTTACTGGATACAAGTGCACAAAGTAGCTTTATAATATTACCTGTTAAAACGAATATACCTAAATAAGTATAGAGAAATGCATATTGATTTTTTAAAATAAAGCTGAGAAGCACACCAAAACTGATTGCAGCTATAAAAAGTGGTATGGCACATAATAACCTCAATGATAAACTTGTTAAAATTGCAGGGTTTAAATTACCGGGTTTAAGAAATAAAAGTGCACTTCCTACAAAGAAGACTAATATAAATATACAGGTTATAGAAGATATAATTATAGGAATAATTACTTTTGAAATATATAGTTTTTCTCTTGATAATCCTGAAACCATTACATTTCTTAAGGTTTTATCCTTTAATTCTTCTGTGACGTCAATATATATTATAATTAGGAAAATTACTTCAGGAAGGAAGTTTATAGCCATATACATGGTTTCCAAAGCTGTGATCTTATGGTCTGTAAATAATACATTTGCACTTATTGATAGTAAAACTAAAACTAATATGGTAACTTTATAAACAAGTCTATTTAAATCTTTGTAGAGTTCAGCCTTTATATAATTAAGCATTGATGCCACCTCCAATTAAATCCATGAAATAATTTTCTAAATTTGCATTTGCCTTACTTATGGAATATAGTTTAATTCCGTCTTTTACAAAGGCCTCGCTTATTATTTCAGGTTTATCCAGGTATTTAAAAATCTTAATTTCATTGTCAGGTAATACCTGATAGGAAGTGCAGTTTAAATCTTTTTCCAGTATGATGGCCGCACGAGCTGCATCGTCAACTTTTACAGATAAATATTCCCTGCATTTTTGTTCTAAATCTTTTGCGGAAATTTGTTCTATAAGTTTTCCGTTATCTATGAAGCCATAAGTAGTGGTAAGTTGGGAAAGCTCTCCTAAAATGTGGCTTGAAATCAATATAGTAGTGTTTTTTTCTCTATTTAATTTTTTTAATATATTCCTAAACATTACTATGCCCACAGGATCAAGTCCATTTATAGGTTCATCCAGAATCAAAAAATCTGGACTTGCAATTAAAGCTAGGGCCAGTCCAAGACGCTGCTTCATGCCGAGAGAGTAATTCTTGAATTTTTTATTACCTGCACCTGAAAGGCCTACTACATTAAGTAGTTTGTCTATACAGTCTTTCTCAGGAATTCCCTTTTGAATTCTGTAATATTCAAGATTTTTTTTACCTGAGAGATATGGGAAAAAGCTAGGTGTTTCTATTATGCATCCTGTTCTCATACGCTCTTTGTTTAATTCATCCTTACTGGTTTTGGAAAAGAGTTCTATTTCACCGCTGTCTTGCAAAGAAAGACCGGTTATTATTCTCATAAGGGTTGTTTTGCCAGCCCCATTTTTGCCTACAAGGCCGTATATGTCACCTCTATTTATTTCAATATTTACATTGTCAAGGGCAATGTGGTTTTTATATTTTTTAGTAAGATTTTTTGTATGAAGCACTAAATCATTCATGATATCAACCTCCGTTTTCTTGTTGATTTTATATTATAATAAAATCAGCAAGATACACTAAAGAAAAACTTAAGAAATCATTAAATTTATTCTTTCATTTTAAAGCCTATTCCCCAAACGGTATGTATGTATTCTGTGTCTGGATTAATTTTAGCTATTTTAGAGCGAAGGTTGCTCATATGCACGTTTATGGTGTTATCATCACTTATGAATTTATCTTTCCATACATGTTCAAATAAGTTGGCTTTTGTAAATACCTTTTTAGGGTAAGACATTAGAAGTTCTAGTATACAAAATTCTCTTATAGTTAATACTAATTCCTTTGAATCTATAAATACCTTATGGTTTTCCCGGTCTAAGGTTATATTTTTATATGTCAATATGTTCTGCTTTTCATTTGAATTTGAAAATACCATGTATCTTCTAAGTTGGGCTTGAACTCTTGCCAGCACTTCTTCTACATCAAAAGGTTTTGATATAAAATCATCTGCTCCAAGTTTTAAAACTTCGATTTTTGTCTCCTGAGCTGTTTTTGCAGATATTACAATGACAGGCATAGTTTTAATTTTTCGTATTTTTTCTATAAGTTTTTCTCCTGTAATTCCTGGCAGCATAAGATCAAGTAAAATAAGTTGAAAGTCATATTTTTCAATGCACATTTCAGCTTCAGTACCTGAAAAGGCTCCACGGACATTATAATTATTTTTTTCTAGTATCCTGCATAATAACTTATTTATATCCGTGTCATCTTCAACTATTAAAACATTTATATTTTTATTCATAGGTATTCCTCCAGAATTTTTTAAACTAAAATAATTATAACATTTTTCAACTTTCCACTAAAAACATGAAAAAATTATTGCATATATAGCAATTGCTATTTTTTCAGGAAAATAACATGAAGTAATTAATTCACAATGCACGATGGACAATTAAGGATGATTTTCTGTTGTCAAGAAAATCTAAAAATTTTATGTTCATACCACTTAGTTTTTAGATTTTTCATAACACTCGCGGAGAAAAATCTACCGAAATTGTGCATTGTGAACTGTGAATTGTGAATTAGATTAAGTTTCACATTTACAAGTTGATGTGCTAAAATATTTTATATAATGTAAGATTTCACAGCAAAATTAGATTATGCTTAGAATCTCTAATTGTGAATTGTGCACTGTGAAATGTGAATTGAAAAAAAGGGGGCAAATTTTATGATATCCAATAAAATGAAAGAACATGTATCTAAAAGTTCTATAATAAGGGCTATGTTTGAAGAAGGGAAGAAGCTGGCTTCAATTTATGGGGAAGAAAATGTATTTGACTTTAGTTTGGGAAATCCCAATGTAGAACCACCTGAAGATATAAAAAAGGCAGTAAATGAGATTATGTCCGAGGAATCTCCAAATCTGGTTCATGGGTACATGAGCAATTCAGGTTATGAGGATGTAAGGGCTAAAATTGCAGAACACATAAATAAAAAATACAATTTGAAACTTACTGAAAACAATCTGGTAATGACCTGTGGTGCAGCAGGAGGACTTAATATAATTTTTAAGACTCTTTTGAATCCAGGAGATGAGGTTATTACATTTTCACCTTTTTTTGGGGAATATGAGAACTATGTAGATAATTTTGGTGGAAAGCTTGTAATAGTGCCTTCAAATACAGAAACTTTTGAACCAGACTTAAATGCATTAGAGAAATCTATAAATGCTAAAACAAAGGCAATAATAATAAATTCGCCAAACAATCCAACTGGAATAGTCTATTCAGAAAAGTTGATTAAAGATCTATCACAGCTTTTAGATAAGAAGCAGGAACAATTTAATACAAGCATATACTTAATTTCTGATGAACCCTATAGGGAAATAGCTTATGATGGAGTAAAGGTTCCATATATATTAAATTATTATAGAAATTCTATTGTAGGATATTCTTATAGCAAATCCCTTTCACTTCCTGGTGAGAGAATAGGATATGTAGTTTGTAGTAGTGATATGGATGATTTTAAAGATGTAATGTCAGCACTTAATGTAGCAAATAGGATCTTGGGTTTTGTAAATGCACCGTCCTTATTTCAAAGGGTAATTGGAAAGTGTCTGGATTCAGCAGTAGATGTGAATATATATAAGAAGAATAGAGACCTATTGTATAATCATCTTGTTAAAATAGGATTTTCTTGTATTAAACCTCAAGGTGCTTTTTATTTATTCCCTAAGTCCTTAATTGCCGATGATGTTGAATTTGCAAAGGAAGCAAAGAAATTTAACTTGCTCATAGTTCCAGGTTCATCCTTTAAATGTCCTGGTCACTTTAGACTTTCCTATTGTGTTTCCTATGATAAAATAGAGAAATCTTTAGATAGTTTTGATAAACTTGCAAAGAAGTACCTTTAATATAG
>ENA-UOOE01000114-UOOE01000114.1-fermentation-metagenome-genome-assembly--contig:-NODE-114-length-80999-cov-6.572000_pt1 | contig 80999 bp, 84 predicted proteins | sample MGYA00245776_ERZ724021 | MGnify/ENA primary metagenome ERZ724021 (study PRJEB28704, sample SAMN03018321) | fermentation metagenome | biome: anthropogenic terrestrial biome; feature: soil; material... | reverse complement strand
TATAATGGAAAAATTTCAAAAAAGAAATTGCCTACTAGAACTTGACACAAACAAAGAGTACAAAATGTTTTAAATAATTATAAAAAATATGGTAAAATAAGAATAGTATAGCATATGATACTAAAGATAGCATTTAATATGCTATCTTTTAATTTTTTTCGTAATAAAATTTTCATGTAATTCATATAAAAAGAAGGAATTAAAATTCCTTTGTCGAATTTATTATTTGTTAAGATATGGCAATTAATTAAAAAGAAGGGAGTAAATAATATGGAGGAATCGAAAATAAGTGTAGTTATCGCAGATGATAATGCTGAATTTTGCAGTATTCTTAATGATTATCTTTTAAATCAGAGGGATATATTAGTTACAGGAGTTGCAAAGGATGGGATAGAGGCTCTTAAATTAATTGAAGAAAAAAAACCAGACTTAGTAGTACTGGATATAATAATGCCTCACCTTGACGGACTTGGTGTTTTAGAGCGATTAAATAATATGAATATGAGCCCAATGCCAAGAGTAATAGTTTTATCTGCAGTAGGACAGGATAAAATAACTCAAAGAGCTATAGCATTAGGTGCAGATTATTATGTAGTAAAGCCTTTTAATATGGAGGTGTTTACAAAGAGAATAAGGCAGATGTTTAATAATGTTATAAGTAGTGGAGATCAAGTAAAGAAAACCATACCCATTATTGATAATGAGGAAAAAAAATTTTCAAGAGATGATCCTACTAATTTGGAACAAGAAATAACTGATATAATACACGAAATAGGTGTTCCGGCACATATAAAAGGATATATGTACTTAAGAGAGGCAATAACTATGGTAGTAAACGATATGGAATTACTATCAGCAGTTACAAAAGAGTTATATCCATCTATAGCTAAAAAATATAATACCACTGCAAGTAGGGTAGAAAGAGCTATAAGACATGCTATAGAAGTAGCTTGGTCTAGAGGACAGGTGGAAACTATAAATAAAATTTTTGGATATACTATACATAATGATAAGGGTAAGCCAACAAATTCAGAGTTCATAGCTATGGTGGCTGATAAATTGAGATTAAAAAATAAAGTAAGCTAAAAAGTTAAAATATCTTCCGTTAATTGACAATAAACTTGACAAAGTATAAATTAATTAGAATAATTAATTTATAGAGTTTTAAGTAGTAATTTTACAAAATAGATAAAGAGGTGCATAAATATGGATTTTACTGAAAAAACTATAAAACAAGAAAATATATATAAAGGAAAAATTATTGATGTTAATGTTCATACTGTAAAACTTCCTGATGGTAGAGAATCTAAAAGGGAAATAGTAAATCACTGTGGTGGCGTAGCAATACTTGCATATAAAGACAGCAATACGTTGTTTATGGTGGAACAGTTTAGAAAACCTATAGAACATGTGCTTCTTGAGATACCAGCAGGTAAGATTGAACAAAATGAAGATATGGAGAGTTGTGGTAGAAGAGAACTGGAAGAGGAAATAGGGTATAAAGCTAAAAAATTTCAGTATTTGGGGAAGGTGGTTACCAGTCCTGGGTTTTGTGATGAATATATATATTTTTTCAAAGCTGAGGATTTATATAAGGGAAGAAATGATATTTGCGATCAAGATGAATTCATAAATGTGAAAGAAGTTAAATTGGATAAAATCAAGGAAATGATAAAAAATGGAGAAATAATAGATGCAAAGACCATTTGTGCTTTTATGATGATATAACATAGTCATATAACTCTTTTGTAAATCATAAATATAAAAAGATGATGAACAAAGGGGGGATAAAATTATGCTGGAAAATAAACTATCAAGTTTAATAAATGGACACATTAAAAATAATTTTTGGCTATATGTTATAAGTATATTATGTGTATTTACAGGAATAGTACTAGGTATATATAGTGTTAGGTACATGGGTGGATTTGAGAAAAGTGATCTGTTGAGCTATCTTAAAAATTTTACTACTACAATAGGATCAGGAAGTGTAAATTATAAATCTATTTTTTTAGAAACGTTAAAAAATAATATTCCAATAATTTTAGCTGTATGGTTTTTGGGACTTACAATGATAGGAATACCTGTAATACTTATTATAGATATAATAAAGGGATTTACAATTGGATTTGCTATGAGTTTTATAATAGGTGGAATGGGAATAAAGGGTATGTGGATGTCGCTTCTAGGCATACTTCCACAAAATATAATATATATACCTTGTATAATATTTTCATCAGTGCTTGCTATGGAATTTTCACTAATGATATTTAAAGACAAATCTGCATCTAAATGGAAGTCAAATGTTTTGGTTAGCCTTACATCCTACTCTGTTTGTTTTTTACTGGTAACTACTTTTATGTTTATAGGCTTTTTTATGGAAGCATATTTAACTCCAAATATGATTAAATTTATTGCAGCAAGTTTTGGGATGATAATGTTATGATTTTAGATGAAAAAAAATCAGAATTTATTATAGTAACATTGAAATGTTTTTTTGTGCTTGTATTTTTTGGCATATTTCTACCTAAATGTATAGACTTTGTCCTATACAACTTTGTTGTTAAACCTCATTCTTATGATAATAGTATATTTGTCTATAGCATATGTAGTAAAAATATGAATATAATATATCACTATGCTATTGTTTTTAACGAATTTCTTAAATTTTAAAATTATAACTCTCGAAGAGTAGGTGGTAGTTTTGAATGGACTTTTATTAGATTATGAAGAAACTTTAGAAAAGAAACATATGAGTAAAAATACTAGAGATGCTTATGTAAGAGACATAACTAGATTTTGTAATTTTATAAAGGATAGAGAAGAAAATTTAGAAAATGTACAAGTTGTATCTATAATGGCATACGTACAATATCTTCAAAAAGAGGGGAGAGCTATCTCTTCAATAGTAAGAAATATAGTATCTTTGAGAAATTTTTATAAGTATTTGATGCTAAAAGGTGTTCTAAATGAAAACCCGGTTTTGTATTATCAAATTCCGAAAGTAGAACATAAAGTTCCTAACGTATTAACAATAGAAGAAGTAGACAAGCTTCTTGAAGCCCCCAATTTAGATACTAATAAAGGAATAAGAGATAAGGCTATGCTAGAGGTTATGTATGCTGCAGGAATGAAGGTAATGGAGCTGTTAAGATTAACTATATACGATATAGATTTAAAGCTTTCTTATATAAGATGTAGAAGCTTAAAAGAAGAGGAGCGGATAGTGCCTATAGGTTCTGTGGCTGTAAAATATTTAAAAAATTATCTAAATATAAGACCTAAATTAAATATATATAATTTAGATGTTTTATTTCTCAATTTAAGGGGAGTGCAAATGAGCCGCCAGGGGTTTTGGAAAATAGTAAAGTATTATGCAAAAGAGGCCAATATAGATAAAAATATAAATGCTTTTACACTGAGACATTCTTTTGCGGTGCATTTACTTCAAAATGGAGCGGATATTAAATCTGTGCAGGAACTTTTAGGACATAAGGAGTTATCTGCTACTCAGATATACTCTGCAGTGATAAAAAGAAACAAAATTGCACAAGTATATAAAAAGTGTCATCCGAGAGCATAATCAATGCATAATGTACAATGAACAATTTACAATTATTGAAAAAATAAAGGATTTGATGTTAAAGTCAATTTTAACATCAAATCCTTTATTTTTATGTGATAATTTTCTTGACTTAAGGAAAGAATACATCTCAAAGGAGGAGAGAAATAAAATGAGGAAAAAGCAAGGAGCTTTTAGAATATTAAGCAATATATTAATTTTATTTTTTGTTACAGTATTGTGGTTACCAGTTGTTAATGCAGAACCTTTAAGTGAATCCGATAAAAAAGAGATGAATGGTACAGGATCAGGTTTAAATATAAATGCTAAGTCTGCATTGCTCATGGAACCTATAAGTGGAAAAGTAGTTTTTGAGAAAAGTTCTCATGAAAAATTAGAACCTGCTTCTGTTACGAAAATAATGACAATGCTTTTAACTATGGAAGCAGTGGATTCAGGAAGAATATCATTATCAGATAAGGTAACTGTAAGTGAAAATGCAAAAAAGATGGGCGGAAGTTCAATGCTATTGGATACTGGAGAAGTTAGAAGTGTGGAAGATTTAATAAAGGGCATAGGGATAGCTTCAGGTAACGATGCAGCAGTTGCTATGGCAGAATATTTAGGAGGAAGTGAAGATCAATTTGTACAGCTTATGAATAAAAGGGCATCAGAACTTGGAATGAAAGATACCAGTTTTAAAAATTGTACTGGACTTAGTGAAGAGGGACATTTAACTACAGCTTACGATATAGCATTAATGTCTAGAGAGTTACTTAAGCATCCAAGGATACTGAAATATACTGGAACATATATGGAGACAATATCAGAAGGCAGAAAAAGTCCTATAGAATTAGTAAATCACAATAAATTAGTGAGATTTTTTAAGGGATGTGACGGATTAAAAACTGGGTTTACCAGTTCTGCTAAATACTGCATATCTGCGACTGCAACTAGAGATGGTGCAAGAATGCTGGCTGTAATAATGGGATCTCCTACATATAAGATAAGGAATAAGGATGCATCTATGATGATGAATTATGGATTTTCCAAGTATTCCCCAAGGAGTATTTTAAAAAAGGGAGCTGATGTAGAAAAGATTGCCCTAAATAAAGCGGGAGATAGATTTTTTATTGCCAAAGCTTCAGAAGATTTAAAGGTAGTAGTTGAAAAGGGAAAAGAAAGTAAAATTACTTATAAGTGTATAGTAGATAAAAATAGAAAAGAGTATAAAAAAGGTGAAAAAGTTGGATATTGTGATGCATATGTAAATGGAGAGGCTGTAGGAAAAGTTAATTTGTATAGTGACAGGGACGTAAAAAAATTAGGTGTATTTGGAAATTTTAAAGATAGTTTAAAGAATATTTTACAGAAAGGACAATAATTTATATACTTTTAATGTATAATGTATAATTAAAACAGGAAATTCAATTAGGGTAATGGATTTTTAAAACTCATTGAATTTCCTGTTGATTTGTTTAAAGACTAGGAAAGGAAAGGAAGATATGAATATTTTAGGGGCATTTACTACAGAGCAAATACAAACCATAAATTTAATAAAACCCATATGCAAATGTAATGGTATAAAGGCTTATATAGTAGGAGGAGCCGTCAGGGATGCATTTCTTGGAAATAAAGTAAAAGATATTGATATATGTATAGATAGAAATCCTAATTTTATTATAAGTAAATTGGATGGAATTAAGTGTTTTCAGTATTATGATAAGTTCCAAACAGCTTCCGTGTTATTTGAAAATGAAGTAAATATAGATTTAATAAGATGTAGGAAAGAATATTATGTTAGAGATGGTGAACTTCCTATAATTGAGCCATCGCACATATACGATGACTTGAAAAGAAGGGATTTTACAGTGAATGCACTAGCCTATGATATAGTAAAAGAAAGTTTAATAGATATTTATAGGGGATTGGAAGATATAAAAAATAAAAGTCTACAAAAAATACATTTAAATAGTTACAAAGAAGATCCTACTAGAATATTTAGAGCAGTGAAGTATGCTGTAAGGTATGGGTTTGATTTAAAAGATAAGGATGAAATAATTAATTGCGTGAATGAAGGTGCATTTAATTTGATAAGCAATGATAGAATAGTGAAGGAAATATATCTCTTATGTAAGGAAAAAATGTGGATAAAAAATATTTTGATGTGCGGTAATTTAAAGATTTTTAATGTTAACAGAGAAAAATTAAGAATAGGAAACGAAAATTACAATAATATAAATGAGAGAATTTTAAGATTATTTTATGCACTTGAAGACAAAAAGTATGCTCATATATTAGGTGAAAATTCTGTCTTGGATAGTAAATTGAAAATTTCAATAAAATATTTCATAGAAAATTATCAAAAAATAACCTGTAGAATTTTAAATGCTATGGATAATTATGAATTGTATGAAATATTAAAGAGCATAAATGATTATGGACTTATACTTTTAAAATGGAATGACAAACTTAAGTATAAGATTTATAATTATGTTCACAATATGTATCATTATAAATCGTCTTTGAATGGAAAATTCATAAGTTCTCTTGGAATACAAAATGGAAAAACTATAGGAGAAATTTTAAATTACATGACAAAGATTGAATTAAACTCTATGATAAAGTATGGAAAAAAATATTTAGTAAAAAATTTAGGAGAGATTATTTAGATGTCTTTAAATATAAAAATAGAAAATTTTGAGGGGCCTTTTGATCTGCTTCTTCATCTTATAAAAAAAAATAAAATGAACATATATGATATAAAAATATATGAAATTACGGAACAGTATCTTCAGTACGTAAATAATATGAAAGACATGGACTTAGATACGGCCTCTGAATTTATAGTTATGGCAGCATCACTTATAGAAATAAAATCAAAAATGCTTTTACCTAAAACTCAGTTAAATGAAGATGATAATGAGGATGAAAAAGATCCTAGAAGAGAATTAGTAGACAAGCTTCTCCAATATAAAAAATTTAGAGCAGCAGCTGAATTTTTAAAAAAGAGGGAAATAGGTTTAGAAAAGATGTTTGGAAAAAAGCCAGAAATAATTGAACAAATGAATATGAACACAAGTCTGGAACAATTTTTAAAGGGAATTACTATGTTAGATTTGTATCGTATTTACAGCCAGCTTATGGATAACTATGTAAATAAACTTAATAAAGGAAATGTCATGGACAGAGAGATATCTTTAGATAAGTTTAAATTACAGGATAAGATGTTATATATACGAGAAATTATTCAAGCTAAGCCCCAAATTAGGTTTTCTGTTGTTTTAAAAAATTGTTCTTTTAAAATAGAGAAAGTGGTAACTTTTCTTGCGCTTTTAGAACTTATAAAACTTAAAGTAGTATCTGTAATACAGTATGAAAATTTTGAGGAAATTTATGTAGAAAGGATAATTGAAAATGAGAAATAATAGTGAGAAAAATACTAGTAGCGAAATTGTCCAAGAAAAGGATTTAACAGGAGATGAATATTTTTCTATAATAGAATCATTATTGTTTGTATCTGGTGAACCTCTTACTCTTAAGCAAATTGCTTCAATAATAAAGCTCAGCAGTAAGCGTACAAAGGATTTACTTAAGAATATGGCAATTAAATACGGACAGAAATCCAGAGGAATAAAAATTTTAAACAATGATGATAAGTATAGTTTAGTTACTAAAACTGAAAATAGTTATTATGTTGAAAAATTACTGGGGAATAACTCAAGACAATCCCTATCTCAAGCATCCCTAGAAACTCTAGCTATTATTGCTTACAAACAGCCTATAACTAGGATAGATATAGATGAAATAAGGGGAGTAAAAAGTGATAAGGCAATATCAACTTTGATTGAAAGGAAACTGATAAAAGAAAATGGAAGATTGAGTGTGCCTGGGAGGCCTATAATATATGGTACTACAGAAGAGTTCCTGAAATATTTTGGGCTTGAAAATATAAATGAAATTCCGGGTATTGAGGAATTTCATCTTGATTAACTTAAGAGTATCAAAAAATTATCGTGTACTATGCAAGTAAAGAAGAAGAAATGATTATTCTTCTTCTTCTTCCTTCTTCTTCTTATCAGAGTTATCTTTGGATTTTGGAGATTTAGAATTTATCATTCCTCTTATTACATCCATTACTTGTGGAATTGAATCTACTATTTTATCATAGGTGTTATTTTGATCTAAGGATAAAAGTCTTACAGAATCACCTTTTGTGACTAAAAAAGCCACAGGTTTTACCGTAACTCCAGCTCCTGACCCACCACCAAAAGGATATTCTGGATTGGGTGATTCTTCATGGCTTATGTCGAATTCGCTTCCTCCAGACGCAAATCCAAAGGATACCCTTGAAATTGGTATTATAAGAGAACCGTCTTTTGACTCTACAGCATCGCCTACTATGGTATTTACATCTATCATATCTTTTAAATTTTCCATAGTGCTTTTTAATAAATTTTCTATAGGATGATTATCCATAAAAATTCCTCCCTTTAAAGTTTTAAATTAATTACGGGGTTAAAAATTAGAAATACTACAGTTACATATGTATAGACTGTAGTTTTTTACACTTTTAGTTGTGCTTAAATAGTTTTATATACATATAAATAACTTTAGCTAAACTAATGTAAATTATACTTGATATTTCTAAATTAAAATAAAAACTGTTAAAAACAGGTTTTACGTGTATTTCCTTTTTTTTCACTACAAATATATTTTTAAGTAGAGCAAATATAAAAGTACTTAATGTTGGCATAAGCCCATAAACTATAGCAGTATAGGCTGCATCATCTAGCCCATAAACGAGGTTTACCCTAATTTTTATATGTGGTTTAAATTTTAATTTCTTAAGGGATTTCAAATTTATTTTGAAATTATTTATGAAGGATGAAGATTTTTTCTTTCTTTTAAGAGAGGGTTTGTTATCTTTTAAATTAATTTTGTCTATAACATTTAAATTATAGATTTTTAGTAAAAATGTTTTATTGATATAGTTTATTTTTATTTTAAGAGGTATAGGAATAAATACCAAAACAAATAATATTAAGATAAATAAAATAAGTAATTTAATCAATATTTAAATCCCCCCGATTTAAAAGGTTTCATTATTAATAATTATTACCTTAACAGTGAATTATATACTCATTTAGAATGAGTTTTATTAGTAATATATTTGTTTTGGGGGAAAATACTTAATATAGTTAAAAGTTAAGAAGTGAGAGTTATGGATGATTTTCTTCCGTTAACACTACAGAAAATCTAGAATATAGAGCTATTGAAGCAAAGCTTCAATAGGCTTTAAGTTTAAGATTTTTTGTAATGTAGTGGAGAAAAATTTTCATTCACTCTCCACTCTCGATTTTCAACTATCCATTATTCACTTTTCACTTAATAATATATTGATGCGTATAAATTTAGTTTCTACTTGGAATACCATATAGGAAAGATTTGGTAGAGGAAGGAGATAAACTATAAAAATTATGAAATTAAAAAAGAGTTTATCATATATATTAATAACATTTATTTTTTTTAATATTTGCAGCTATACTGCGTTTGCAGATGATAAAAATTCATCTTTTGGAGAACCTAATATAAATGCACGCTGTGCCATAGCTATGGATAGTAAATCGAAAGTAGTTATGTATCAAAAAAATGCTTGTGAATTAGTACCGATGGCAAGTACAACTAAGATAATGACAGTACTAGTTGCAATAAAATATGGAAAATTAGATCAAAAAGTACAAATATCATCTAGATCGGCAGGAATACGGGGATCTGTGGTAGGTTATAAAAAGGGAGAAAGTATAACTTTAAAGGAACTTTTATATGGACTTATGTTGAGGTCAGGAAATGATGCAGCTATAGCTATTTCAGAAGGTGTAAGTGGAAGTGTAGAAGAATTTGTAAAACTTATGAATGAGTATGCTAGCGAAATAGGAGTAATAAATACTCATTTTAAGACGCCTCATGGACTTGACAAAGAAGAACACTATTCCACAGCTTATGATCTTGCAGTACTTACATCTATAGCCAAAAACAATGCATTATTTAATGAAATTGTTAGTTCAAAAGATGTTGATGGATCCCAAAATGGATTTACAAGGAGCTATCACAATATTAATAAAATTCTTTGGAAAATCCCAGATGCGAATGGAGTTAAGACAGGTTATACTGGCAAGGCAGGAAAATGTTTAGTTACATCTACAAAAGTTCAAGGAAACGATGTTATAATAGTAGTTTTAAATTGTCCTAGAAGATGGGAAGAGACAGAAAAAATATATGAATATGTTAGTAAAAATTTTAAGTTTAACAAGCTATTTTCAAAAGGAGATAACGTTCTAGAGCTAAAAATAAACAAAAAAGATTTAAAGTTAGAGTGTGAAGATGATGTTATAGTGCCTATAAAAAATGGATTTCGATATAGTGTTAAAATTATAAAACCTCAAAAAATAAAACATGTAATTAACAAGGGTGATAGAATAGGCATGCTTTGTGTATATGAAGGAGATAAAAAGATATATAGTACGGCTCTTAGAGCTTCCAATAGCATAAAAGTGAGAAAATTCATGAAGTGGACTTTTTAATTAGAGTACCTATAGGGTTCCTAAGTAGAAAGTTTACTTATACCAGCCATATACTAACAAATTTCATCACTAAAAACTTTCTATATATAGGTTTTCTAACTTAAAAATCAACTTATACGTAGGCATATTTTTACAATAATGAAGCTCTTTTAAATATTTTGCTTAGCCTTATCAAAATATTTAACGAGCTGAAGGTTGTAAAAAATATCCAGAGTATAAGTTGATTTTTCGTTTGGAAACCCCATATAAAAATTTAAAGTGTAAATACCAAGTTGAAGTATAAGTTAATTTTCATATAGAATCCTAAATTGTAACTTAGGGTTCTATATGTACATATATCAATGGCAGAAAAAAAGTTCTTCTTTTTTGGAGTCTTCTAGTAAAGTAAATCTCTTTATAGGAGAAAAATTACTGCTTTTTATACTTTTTAAAGCATTTTCTAGAAATTTATTACTAAATTTAATTTGGGAATCTTTTTTTATTTCATTATATATTATATAGTCTATATGTGGTGGAGGGATGTTTACTATATAAACTGGAAAAAAATTTTCTATGGGCTTGTTTACCAGTGCATACTGGTATAGCGAAGCATCGACAATAGCACCTTGATATACATTAAAGCAATGGGCAAAATTTCTACTGTAGTTTTGATTTAGGTAGATACGCAATATGCCTTGCATAGAAGGAACATCCATATCTTCATACTTACAAATTTGATATATAAAGGAAGATATTAAAGGACCATTATTTGAAATAGTATATTTATTGATACAATATTTACATACGTTTTCCAAAAAGTTTTTTTCAGAAACTTTCATATCTATTATCATCTCCTAATATTTAATATATTTATTAAATCATATTTTAATATTCAATAATTGTTATTTTTGCTATATTATTTTTGCTATATTATTTTTATTATATTATTTTAATTAAATTTTTCACATGTATAATTAAAGTTAAAATAAATATAGGTAAGATATTTTAGTATATTTACTTTAGTGGAAAAATATGTATACAAAGTTAAAAAAATTATAACACATAATATTTGTATTGAAGGTAATATTGTACAATATTAATACAGTTAAAAAATAATCATAATACAGCATTAAAAATTATAAATTTGTAGTATAATTAGTGATATAATTAGGAATGTAGTAATTCAGTTTTACCTCACCCCCGTGAAAATGCTAATAAATAAGTAGGGAGATGCATTATATGAAAAAAGAATCAGAGGGTATTGTAATTGAAACAAGCCAAAGTATTGCAAAAGTAAGAGCTAGTAGACACGGAGACTGTAAAAGCTGCGGTGCTTGTCCTGGTGATAATGCTATAGTTGTAGATGCAAAAAATCCTGTTGGAGCAAAGCCCGGTCAACATGTTGTTTTTGAAATAAAGGATGCCCATATGTTAAGAGCTGCTTTTATTGTATATATACTGCCGCTTATTGGAATTTTTGTAGGTGCATTAATAGGAACATGGATAGGTGGAAAATTAGGTCATTCTTTGAGAGCGTTTCAAATAGGTGGAGGAGTAGTATTTTTTATTTTATCATTGATATATATAAAAATATTTGATAGATCTACAAGCAAAAATGAGGATACAAAGCCAGTAATCAAAAAGATATTGTATTGATTTAATATGTGTACAGACTTTAATTAACTAAAAGGTGTTTTTATCTGCAATTCGTAATATACAATTTATACATTAAATATCTAAAAATATCTAAAAATATCTAAAATTTTTGTATAATATTAGCCTTTGAAATCCCCTAAAGCCGCATTGCTTCGTTGAGAAAATTTTTATTTAATTTCGAATTACGAATTGCAGGTTTTTATAAAGTTCCTTGACATTTATATAAATAAATTGTTATTTTATATAGTATATAATTTTATATTTATTTTGCAGTTTCGTTTATATACCTGCTGTAAAATTATTGAAAGAGGTGTTAAGAGTGTTAAAAAGTTTTCGAGGTGGAGTACACCCGGATGATAGCAAAAAGTACACAGCTAATAAACCTATAGAAATAGCACCTATACCAGATAAGGTATTTATTCCTGTTAGACAGCATATAGGTGCTCCTACATCTCCTGTAGTACAAAAAGGAGATGAAGTAAAAAAGGGACAACTTATTGCGAAGAGTGATGCTTTTGTTTCAGCCAATATATATGCATCTATTTCTGGAAAAGTGGTAGATGTAGGAGATTACCCACACCCTACTTTTGGAAAATGCTTAGCTATAGTTATTGAAAATGATGAAAAAGATGAGTGGGTAGAAGGAATACCAACTTCACGTAATTGGAAAGAGCTAAGTGTAAAAGAAATGCTTGGAATAATAAGAGAGGCAGGCATTGTAGGAATGGGAGGCGCAACTTTTCCTGTTCATGTTAAACTTGCACCACCACCAGATAAAAAAGTAGATGTTTTTATTTTAAATGGTGCTGAGTGTGAACCTTATTTAACTGCAGATTATAGGTCCATGTTGGAAAATTCAGATAAGGTAGTTGCTGGAGTTCAAATAATTATGAAAATCCTCAATGTGGAAAAGGCATTTGTAGGTATTGAAGATAATAAACCAGATGCTATAGAAGCTATGAAAAAAGCTTTTGAAGGTACAAAAGTGCAAGTAGTAGGTCTTCCTACTAAGTATCCTCAGGGTGCTGAAAAAATGCTTATAAATGTTTTGACAGGTAGAGAAGTTCCATCAGGTGGATTGCCCGCAGATGTAGGTGCGGTTGTTCAAAATGTAGGTACATGCATAGCAATAAGTGATGCAGTGGAGAGAGGAATTCCACTTATACAGAGGGTTACAACTATAAGTGGAGGTGCTATTAAAGAACCTAAAAATATATTGGTTAGAATTGGAACTACATTTAAAGATGCCATTGATTTTTGTGGAGGATTTAAGGAGGAACCAGTTAAAATAATCTCAGGCGGACCTATGATGGGATTTGCCCAATCAAATTTGGATATTCCAATAATGAAGGGTTCATCAGGAATACTTGGCTTAACTAAAAATGATACAAATGAAGGAAAAGAATCTTCTTGTATTAGATGTGGTAGATGCTTAAAAGCCTGTCCTATGCACTTGAATCCAAGTATGTTAAGTATCCTTGGACAAAAAGATTTATATAAAGAAGCTAAGGAAGAGTATAATCTTTTTGATTGTGTAGAATGTGGCAGTTGTGTATACACATGTCCTGCTAAACGAAGAATTGTACAGTATATTAGATATTTAAAGTCAGAAAATAAAGCTGCACAAGCAAGAGAAAAAGCTAAAGCAGATAAAGCCAAAGAAAAAGAAGAGGCAAAGAATAAAGAAGAGGTCATAAAATAATAAAGGAGTGATAATAAAATGGCGGAAGCACAGATAAAGAAAAATATTTTTACTATTTCGTCATCACCTCATGTTCATTGTGATGAATCTGTTTCTAAGATAATGTGGAGTGTCTGTTTAGCATTAACTCCAGCGGCGATTTTTGGTGTGTTTAATTTTGGCATTCATGCTTTAGAAGTAATTATAACAGGAATTATAGCTGCTGTAGTTACAGAGTACTTTGTAGAAAAAGTTAGAAATAAACCTATAACTATTACAGATGGAAGTGCCTTTTTAACAGGACTTTTACTTTCTATGTGTTTACCTCCTGATATTCCACCCTATATGGTAGCTATAGGATCTTTTATAGCAATAGCAATAGCTAAACATTCTATGGGAGGACTTGGTCAGAATATATTTAATCCAGCTCATATTGGAAGAGCTGCGCTAATGGTCTCCTGGCCTGTAGCAATGACAACATGGTCAAAACTAAGTGCTAGTGGTGTAGATGCTGTAACAACAGCAACTCCTCTTGGAATTTTAAAACTTCAAGGTTATTCAAAATTAGTTGAAACTTTCGGAGGTCAGGGTGCACTTTACAAGGCAATGTTCTTAGGTACTAGAAATGGAAGTATAGGAGAAACTTCTACAATATTACTTGTTTTAGGTGGACTTTATCTCATATATAAAAAATATATTAACTGGCAGATTCCAGTAGTAATGATTGGTACTGTAGGAATACTTACTTGGGCTTTTGGAGGAACTACGGGACTTTTTACAGGAGATCCTGTATTTCATATGATGGCAGGTGGACTTGTAATAGGTGCTTTCTTCATGGCTACTGATATGGTAACAATTCCCATGACTATTAATGGACAGGTTATTTTTGCATTAGGTGCAGGTGCACTAACATCTCTTATAAGATTAAAAGGCGGTTATCCAGAAGGCGTATGTTATTCAATATTACTTATGAATGCAGTTACTCCTCTAATAGATAAGTTTACGCAGCCAGTTAAATTTGGGACAAGGAGGTAAGCTTTAATGGCTAAAGATAAAGATCAAAATAGTATTTTTGCAATTACTAAGAACTTAACCATTACGTGTTTTATATCTGGAATTATAATAGCTGCGGTTTATTATGTGACATCACCAGTGGCAGCAAAAAAACAGATTCAAATACAAAACGATACAATGAAAGTTTTAGTTAGTAATGCTGATAAATTTAATAAAGTAAATGGTAAAAAAGATTGGTACGCAGCTCAAAAGGGAAACAAGACCGTTGCATATGTTGTACCTGTAGAAAGTAAAGGTTACGGTGGAGCTATAGAGCTATTGGTAGCTGTTACTCCAGATGGAAAGGTAATAGACTTCAGTATTGTATCTCATAATGAAACTCCAGGACTTGGAGCAAATGCTTCAAAGGATTCTTTTAGAGGACAGTTTAAGAATAAAAAGGCAGATGACTTAACAGTTGTAAAAGATAAGTCTAACACTAAGAATATTCAAGCCATGACAGGAGCTACAATTACGTCAAAAGCTGTAACTAAAGGAGTTAAAGAAGCTGTTGTGCAAGTTACTACGTTTACGGGAGGTAAGTAATTATGAAGAATTTGTGGAATATATTTAAAAAAGGATTGATTGCAGAAAACCCCATATTCGTACTTGCACTTAGTTTGTGTCCAGCACTGGCAACTACAAGTACAGCTGTAAATGGATTTACCATGGGGCTTTGCGTGCTATTTGTTATAACTTGTAATAATACTGTGGTTTCTATAATTAAGAATTTTGTAAATCCTAAGGTACGTGTACCTGTATATATCACTTGTATAGCAACTATAGTTACAGTAGTTGAGCTTGTTATGCAGGCTTATGCACCTCTATTATATAAGCAACTGGGAATTTATTTATCATTGGTAGTTGTATTTGCTATAATACTTGCACGTGCAGAGACATTTGCATCTAAAAATCCTGTAATCCCTTCTTTTTTTGATGGTCTTGGAATGGGATGTGGATTTACCTTAGCACTTGTTATAATAGGAATGATACGTGAATTATTTGGATCTGGAACTATATTTGGTATACATGTATTTGGGGCTTCATATAATCCAGCTTTGATTATGATACTTCCACCTGGAGGGTTCATACTCATAGGATATTTGGTTGCTGTAGTAAAAGTTTATAACCAACATATGGAGAAAATTAAAATGAAACAATTAGAAAAAGCAAATGGAGGTGAAGCATAATGGCAGCTTATTTTACTCTTTTTATAAGTGCAGTAGTTGTAAATAACTATGTTTTGACAAGATTTTTGGGACTTTGTATATTTTTTGGAGTTTCTAAAAATTTAAATGCCTCTGTAGGTATGGGTATGGCTGTTACTTCTGTTATTACTATGAGTTCAATATTGGCTTGGGTAGTATATCATTTTGTACTTATACCTTTTAATTTAACTTTCTTGAAGACAGTGGTTTTTGTACTTCTTATTGCCAGTTTTGTACAACTTTTGGAGACTGTTATTAAAAAGCAAGCACCAGCACTATATAATATGTGGGGCATATACCTTCTTTTAATAGCTACAAACTGTATCGTACTTGCTGTACCTATACTAAATGCTGATTCTAACTTTAATTTTTTACAGAGTGTTGTTAATGCAATAGGATCCGGGCTAGGGTTTGCCATGGCTATAATTTTGATGGCAAGCCTTAGAGAAAAATTGAGATTAGCAGATGTACCTAAACCGTTAGAGGGTCTTGGAGTAGCTTTTATTTTAGCAGGAATGTTAGCCCTAGCTTTCCTTGGTTTTTCAGGTATGATTTCTATATAGAAAGGAGCTAATAAAATGAATACCGTAATTATGATTTTAGTTGTAATGACTGTTATAGGTCTTATATTTGGACTTGTTTTAGCCTATGTAAATAAAAGATTTGCAATGGAAGCTAATCCACTTGTAGAATTAGTAGAAGATGTACTCCCAAAAGGACAATGTGGAGGATGTGGATTTGCAGGATGTAAAGCTTATGCAGAAGCTGTTGTTTTAGATGAGAGTGTGCCACCAAATCTTTGCGTGCCTGGAAAAGCAGCAGTTGCAGAACAGGTGGCAAAGTTAACTGGTAAATCTGCTCCACCTATTGAACCTAGAGTTGCACATGTAAGATGTGGTGGAGATTGTACAAAGGCAGTTAAAAATTTTGAATATGAAGGTATACATGATTGTGTAGCTGCAAATTTACTTGAAGGTGGACCTAAAGCTTGTAAATATGGATGTCTGGGATTTGGAACATGTGTAAAGAGCTGTCCTTTTGGAGCTATGGCAATGGGTTCAAATGGACTTCCAATAATTGATACAGATATATGTACAGGTTGTGGTACATGTGTAAGTGCTTGTCCAAAACAGGTACTTGGATTTAGGACTGTAGGCGCTAAAGTAATGGTTAATTGTAATTCTAAAGACAAAGGTGGGGCTGTACGTAAAGCATGCAGTGTAGGATGTCTTGGATGCGGATTGTGTGCTAAAAATTGCCCAAATGATGCCATTAAAGTAGAGAACAATCTAGCAGTAGTAGATCAGAGCATTTGTGCGTCGTGTAGTGAGGCTACCTGTCTTGCTAAATGTCCTACAGGGGCTATTAGGGCTATTGTAAGTGGTGCAGACTTACAACAGCAGAGCAAGAATGAAGCTGCTGCAAATTCATAATTATAGTGAAGCAAAGCTTAAATTTCTTTATATTAATAATACAAATATATAATTAGAGTAATATCAAGTGATTCTTAGACTCAGGTGGTGTTTGCTTGTGAGGAATACCTCTCTCCATCTGAGTCTTATTAACAGTATTCTTAGTGTCTTTAGCACTTAGAATACGTTATCCTTTAGGAGAAGAACTTATCCAGGCGCGTAGCAGTGCTTATCCCCCACTTTGAAGAAGATGGGGTGTTAGCAATGGTAGCGATCGGATAAAAAATGTGCCGCGAATTTTGCAGCACATTTTTTATATCTATCGTAGAGTTATTTGTTTTTTAATTCTTTAAACATAGGAATTTTATATAAGTTATTAGTTAGAAATTTGACGCACCAACCTATAAAGTATCCTGTGATTATAGCAGAGATTAAAAGCACCGGTAAATATATATATATCCTAAAGTCTTGAATTACTATAGAAGCTACTAAAAGTTGGCCTATATTGTGAAATATTGCCCCGCATATGCTTATAGTCCACAGACTCATAGAATTTTTAAAGTATTTATATAAAAGAATCATAACTATGTTACTTAAAATTCCTCCAGCTATGCTGAACATAAAGGTAGACATTGTTCCACCGAACATAGATCCTAGAAGTGTCCTTAAAAACATAATTAGTAGAGCTTCTTTCCATCCTATAAGTATAAGTGCAGCTAGGGAAATTGTATTTGCAAGTCCTAATTTTATTCCGGGAAATAAAACTGGAATTTGAGCTTCTATTATGTAGATGACTAGAGCTATGCTTATTAGAAAGCTTAAAAAAACCATTTTCCTTGTTTTATTCATTAATCACACCTTGATTTTAAATATAATTTTAACTGGATATATCATCATATTTAGAATTATTCCCCTCTATTTTAATTATTAATTCATGGGGAAGACATATAATACTCTGACCCGGCTCAGATATCCACCCGGTTTTTACACAAATTTTATCAGGGCAGTCTGCATCTTTTATGCGTATTTTGCCAGTTTCTATTTCTATTACATTATAGTGAGACTTGTTATATTTTACTGTAATTTGCTTTTTTGTAGTTACTTTGGTTAAGTCTATTGTATTTAGGATTTTGCCATCTTGCTTTATTATTGCTATTTTATGTGAACCTTTTACATGTGAACGATATATAAATACTCCAGCAAAACTTGTAATTATCAAGATTAAAATTAATATTGCAGCAATTTTATCTCCTTTTTTCATTTTAACCTCCATTTCGTTGCTATGGCCAGCGACACAAATAGTAATGTTATTTTTTACGCTATAATCCCCATGTGATGCATAATTACAGAAAATTAAATGATAACCTTTCTATGATTTTACTATAAAAAAAGGGCATTTACAATGTTACTATAGTAAAAACTTAGATTTTAGTACGATAAACTATTAGGGTATTCCAAGTAAGTAAAATGAAATGTCCTTTTATGATATAATATTATTATCTGTGAACAATTAGGAGGTGTTAGTATTATGGATGAAAATGCGGTATGGTCAGTAGAGCAAAAAGTAAAGAGAACTATAGAAAATTTGGAGAAAAATAACATGGAAGCCTGCTTTGTAAAAGATGCTGGAGAAGTTATAGAAAAGCTTAGAAAAATTATAAAAGAAGGAGATACAGTATCTGTAGGAGGTTCCATGTCTATTTTTGAAGTAGGAGTAATTGATTTTTTAAAAAAAGGAAATTATAAGTTTTTAGATAGATATGAAGAAGGGTTGACAGCAGAAGATAAAAAAGAAATTTTTAGAAAAAGTTTTTTTGCAGATGATTACATAGTAAGTACTAATGCTATAACTGAAAATGGAGAACTGTATAATGTAGATGGAACTGGAAATAGAGTTGCAGCCATGATATATGGCCCGGACAAAGTAATAGTTATTGCAGGAATAAATAAAATTGTAAGAGATCTAAATCAAGCAGTAAATAGAGTTAAGTTTACTGCAGCGCCTGCAAATTCAAAGAGATTGAAGCTAGATAATCCTTGTACTAAAGTTGGTTACTGTGTAAATTGTAACAGTCCAAGCAGAATATGCAATGACTATGTAGTTATAAGAAAGCAACCTAAGAAAGGAAGAATAAAAGTTATAATAGTAGAACAGGAGTTGGGATATTAATTTCCATAGAGAAGAATTGATGACTTCTTAAGAATGGGTATTAAGGTATAGCATTTTTCATGTGCTATACCATTTTTTATCTGTGGTTCCCAAAAGCCTATAGTTATGAGTAGAAAGAATAAAAATTTCAATATAATCTTATATATTGTTTTTAATGTAAATAGCTATTGCCATCCAGTGGAATTAATACTTGAAGTTTAGGATCATGTGATACATTACCTACGGCATATACGCTATAAAATCTGTTTGGAATAATTCTAATGTTTGGGATATGAAGAACTTTTTTATCAGAATCCGAGGCAAATATTTCTAGTGTGTATTTGCCAGGACTTACAGGAAGATATCTGGTAATTTCTTTATAGGATACGTTTGAAAACAATACATTTCCATTAGGCAATTTTACATCTACACTAGGTGCATCTGGGGAAAGATGGACAAATCTTATAAAAGCTTTACCTGGTATCTTAGGAAGCCTTACATCTTCTATAGATAGTAAATCTATATTTGGATAATTACCTATAGAAGACATAGTAAATATTTTTCCGGCAGGTATAGGCAACCTTTTATCCAAAATAGGATTTAAATTAGTTCCTGATGGAAATATTTTTATGTTGTATAGGCCTGGATGCACACTTACATAATCGGAAAAAGATTTATAAGTTAAATTTTTGAATATACGTCTATCGTTTAAATACACATCTATTGCAGGAGAATTAGGACTAGCATTTAAAAATCTTATATAAGAAACAGGATTTATTTCGGGCATTCTGTAAAAACTTTCATAGCTGTAGTAAGGACAAATAAACATTACAGTCACCTTTCATTAAATTTATACACTAATAATATATGTGTATTTTAGTATCTGTGATACAATAATAGGGTACTTTAATACTCATTGAAAATATATTTCCCTAAATAGTATAAATTTAATGAAGCAGGTACTTTGCTCATATCTATATAATCTACAGGATAATTTCCATCCCATGGATATATTGATAGATATTTTTCGTTATATACGTTTATCACTAGTTTTTCTTTATTAAAAGTAAAATAAATTATGTAGGCAGTTTTTTGCGGAAGATCTTTTGGCTTATCTATGAAGCTGGTCTTATTTAGATACTTTAACATGTTTTTTATATCTGTAATGTTTTCACTCTTTAGTTCTGTTTGGTTGTGAAAGTTATTTTCCTCCATAATGCATTTTAAAGGGGAAGATAAAGTAAGATTTTTAGCAAGTAAATTGGTATAATAAAAATTGTTTGGCTTTTTTGTAGTAAACATGTAATTATCCAATTTATAACTGCATCCTGAAAATGCAATACTTATAATAAAAAGTGTACTTAAAAACATAAAAAATTTTTTCAATTATATCACCTGACAAAATTATTCTAGATAAAGTTATGTTTGTATTTTGAAATTTATACCATATAAAATAGAAACTGAAAATTTGTATAAAAAATTTAATACCTAAAAAGAGAGGAAGGATATCTATGGATTATAAAATTATTGCGATGGATATGGATGGTACACTTTTAAATGATGATAAATCCATATCGAAATATAATGAAAAAATGATACGTAAAGCCATGGAATCAGGTGTTAAGGTGGTTATATCTTCTGGTAGACTTCCGGTAACATTAGGATTTTATATAGATACAATATTTAAAAATCAGCCGGTGATATGCTGTAATGGCGCTATAATACTGGATGAAAATAAAAATATTATAAAATCAAATCTATTAGACAAAGGTGCTATTTTAAAAGTTATAGACATTTTAAGAGAAAAAAAAGATACATATTATTATTTTTATAGTGATAGCATACTATATGGTGAAAGAATTAGTCCTTCTACAAAGAAGTTTTATGAATTCAATGAAAAAATGGATAAAAATTTTAAACTCAAAATAGAGGTTATAGGAGATTCTAAGGAGTTTATACAAGATAATAATTCAAACATAAATAAAATGGTAGTATTAGATAAAGATATAGATTATTTGCTTAGACTAAGGGAAAGGCTAAATAAAGTCCCCAAAATTGATACTACAAAATCAGATATGCATAACATTGAAATAATTAGTAAAAACATTTCTAAGGGGAGTGGATTAAAGATTTTAACAGATTATTATAATATACCTCTAAGCGAGTGTATAGCTGTAGGAAATGATGAAAATGATGAGAGTATGATAAGAGAAGCGGGTCTTGGAATTGCTGTAGCCAATGCCAGGGAATTTTTAAAAAAGTCTGCAGATTACGTGACAGAAAAGGATAACAATAATGGAGCAATAGGGGAAATTATTAAAAAGTTTATAATTTGTCGTTAAAATAAAGGGTATGGGGTGTTTTTTCTTAAAAGGAAGTAACCCCCATCGTTTTTTATTTCTAATTTAAATTTACATATAGAAAAATTTTGAATATCCCTTTATATAAGTTGAAAATTATAATATAATTTACATTAAACTAAAAATCTAATTGTATTTAACATAGGTTTATTATTCTCAATTATACTAGGAGTGATATTTTTGGAAGAAAAAAAACAAATTCAAACTAGATTAAAAAAGATAGAGGGACAGATAAAGGGTATTGAAAAAATGATTGAAAATGATATGTGTTGTAAGGATGTTTTAATACAAATTGCAGCAGTGAGAGCTGCAGTTAACAAAGTGGGTGGAATGATGATACAAAACTATGCAAAAACATGTCTTTTTGAAGAAGGGGATATAAAATGTAAAAGTGATAAAATAGAATCTTTAGTATCAACTCTCACTATGTTTTTAAAATAAATATCTGGAGTTTGTAAGCAAAAAAATTTATATATTTAAAAATATGATTTGAATTTTTTATTTTTAAACAATTTCTTCTTAAAGAGGGAAGAAGCTTTAAAAACAGAGGACACAAAAAATATACCTACAGCTATAGTGCCTGCAGTGGCCAGTGTTTTAAGACCAGTTGAAAGGGAACCATTTATATTGCCTTGTATGGATTGGAGCATTGTATTATACATGCCACCTCCGGGTACCAGAGGAATAATTGCTCCTATGACGAAAGTTGTTACAGGCGTTTTCAGTACACGAGCCATTACTTCAGAATAAGTAGATGCAAATACTGAAGCTATGAAAAAGCAAATTATACTTGAGGAACTTATATAGGATGAACTAATTAAATAAAAAAACCATGTTAAGCCACCTCCAAGTGAGGTAAATATTAAATTTTTTCCTCGTACGTTTTCTAGTATATTAAAACAGAGGGTTGCAATTAAAATATATATAGAATTTATTATCATAATTTAAATCCTCCTAAAACAATCCACAAGTGCAATATAATACCAGTACCCACTGCAATGGCTACTGCAACTAAAAAAGCTTCTATTCCTCTTGAAATTCCTGAGAGTAAATCTCCTGATATTGTGTCTCTTATAGCATTAGTTATTGAAAGACCAGGAACTAATATCATAATAGAACTTATTATTATGGTATTTGTGTGAGATACTACATTAAATTTAGTGCTCATGAGTGACACTAAAGTGGCAGTAGCGCCACATATTATGTTTATAAAAAATTCATTTGTCTGGAGAAAATTAAGGCCTATTGAAATCAAACTTATAAGGCAGCCTATAATAAAAGATATTATAAAATCTACCATGTTACCTCCATAAGCTAGAGAAAGAAAACTTACTGCAATTCCAGAAAACAGAATATTTATTCTAGCAGAATAAGGTTTGGAGAAATCTATTTTAGACAATTTGTCCTCAATTGTATCTAGAGTATAGCATTGATCTTTAATATGTCTAGAAATGTTGTTTACTTGAGATATTTTTTCTAAGTTTAAAGTCCTCTGTTTTACTCTTTTTATAACTGATATAGTCTGTTCGTATTCATTTGATGCTGAAACTATAATTACATTTAAAGTTACAAAAGCATCTACATTATATATATCATAGCTTTTGCTTATTCTAGTTATGGTCTCTTCTACCCTATATATTTCAGCTCCACTTTCTAGCATTATTTTTCCTGCATAAGCAGCTAAATTTATTATTCTATTTATATCCATATTTAATCTCCTTATACAAAAAATAAACTATGCATTTATGTAGTATAAAAATTCTATCACCTTATAGCAATAATGGCAACACTGGAATATTAAAAAATTATAGATTTCCTGAGGTACGAAGGAAGTCATCATTATTTGATATTTGAACTTTAAACTTTTTAAAAGTTTTTCAACACTGAGTTCTCAAATTACGAATTGCAGGTTATTTAAAACTATACTTGTGTAAAAGCAACTTATAAAGTAATATATTAATAAAGTTAAGCACTAGACGTATAATTCTTTATTATAGGTAATTATACTGAAAATTTTAAAAAAAAGGAGAGAATTAAATGGATTTTAGTAGCCTTAAAAATGGAGACAATGCTGTTTATGAAATAATCAAAGAAGAGTATGGAAGGCAGGAAAATGGGATAGAACTTATTGCATCAGAAAATTTTACTAGTAAAGCTGTAATGGAAGCAATGGGTTCTTTTCTTACAAATAAATATGCTGAAGGGTATCCTGGAAAAAGATATTATGGAGGATGCTTTGTAGTTGATAAAGTTGAAAATTTAGCTAAGGAGAGAATGAAAGAACTATTTGGAGGAGAACACTTTAATGTTCAGCCTCACTCAGGGTCACAGGCTAACATGGCAGTTTACATGTCAGTTTTGAAACCAGGGGATACAGTTATGGGAATGAATTTAAGTCATGGGGGGCATTTAACTCATGGAAGTAAAGTTAGTTTTTCAGGAAAATTATACAATTTTATTTCTTATGGGTTAAGCAAGGAAACAGAGAGAATTGACTATGATATGATAAGGGAGTTGGCACTTAAACATAGACCTAAGATGATAGTTTCTGGGGCAAGTGCTTATTCAAGGGAGATAGATTTTAAGACAATAAAAGATATATGTGATGAAGTTGGGGCTTATATGATGGTAGATATGGCTCATATTGCAGGATTAGTTGCAGCAGGAAAGCACATGTCACCAGTACCATATGCAGATTTTGTAACAACTACTACACATAAGACACTTAGAGGACCTAGGGGAGGGGCTATAATTTGTAAAGAAAAGTATGGTAAAGCCCTTGATAAAACTATATTTCCTGGCATACAAGGAGGACCTTTAATGCATATTATAGCAGCTAAAGCAGTTTGTTTTGGTGAAGCGTTAAAAAATGAATATAAAGAATACATAGACCAGGTTGTTAAAAATGCAAAAGTTTTGGGAGAAGAACTTACAAAGTATGGATTTAGACTTGTAAGCGGGGGGACAGACAATCATCTTCTTTTAGTAGATCTCACCAATAAAAACATCACAGGAAAGGATACTGAGGAAATTTTAGAGAAAGTAGGAATAACAGTAAATAAAAATGCAATTCCTTTTGATAAATTGGGAGCAAATATTACAAGTGGAATTAGAATAGGTACTCCAGCGGCAACTACAAGAGGTTTTAAAGAAGAGGAAATGAAGAAAATAGCTTATTTTATAAACAGTGCTGTAGAGAACAGAGATGGGGATCTTTCTAAAATTAAGGAAGAAGTAGTTGAACTATGTCATAAGTTTCCGCTATATAATATGAACTTATAAATAAGCAAAGGCTTTCATATCTTTAGCACAATATAATAACTAATTATAGTCATGTCAAGAATACCTTTAAAAAAGGATGTTTTTGACATGCTATTTTTAGTTACTTGATTCTTCCGTCATACATTATTGAAAATTTACTGTGTTTTTTACAATCTCAATAAGTGGAAAGGTGTATAATAATTGATTTGTGTGGCTAATTTCATATACAGTAAATATTACATAAGGCTTAATATATTTTCACCTAGCACTAATTGTTTTTTGCCATTATCTTTAATTACTGCTTCTATCATAGTTCTTGATGCTAGAGGATTTCCCCAGGGAGCATCCGAACTAAATAGAACTCTTTCTGGAAGTTCTTCCACAGCTAACTTTAATGCAATAGTTGCATAAACTGCAGATGTATCTAAATATATATTATTTATTTCTTTGGCAATATCAATAGTATCAAGCCAGTTGAGTCCTCCCATATGGCCAAGTATTACAGGTATATTTGGATTTGTTTTAGCTAAATTTGCTATACCTTTTATGTCACTTAAAGTTAAAGGACTAAAGGTGTGAATCCATATAGGCATTGGCTTAAAATTGTTCATTGAGATAAATACATTTTTAAGTAAGTTTGTACATCCAGAAGCAAGAGTGAATTCACCAATACCTATAAAGTTGTTTTTTATAATTTGATCTTCAATAAAATAGCTAGTGTCATTTTCTGAAATACCAACTGGAACACTTCCAAAGCCCTTGAACCTTTTAGGGTTGTTTTTTACAACCAAAGATAATTCTTTATTTATAGTTTTTCTTGATTCTAAAGAATTTGTATTACCAACTAGGATATTGTTTAAAGCTAACATGCCATTTTTAACTTCATCTACTGTTTTAGAACCTTCAGGGTGTATTGATGTGGCAAACAAAATAGTTAAATTAACTTTTGCTTCATCCATCATCTCAATTTGTTTTTTCGTAGGTAGCATTACATGTTCATGGCTGTCTATAATCATTTTCATCTATCCCTTCTATATATTGTATATAAAGAGGATAAACCTTAGAGTCGACTCTAAGTCAATGGTGATTTTAAAATTTTTTTATAAATATTCTTTCTGTCTACAGAAGCTGCAATTAGTTTATCTAATTCTTCTCTTTCTCTTTTTAACTTTTGTATGTGGGTGTCCAATATATTTAATCTTTTCTGAATTATATCATGTACATTTAAACCATTTTTATAAACCATTTTTAAAATCTTTTATCATACAGCCTTCTTTAATGATTTCTTTGATATCATCAAGTGACATGCCTATTTTTTTGAAAAATATCAAACACTCTAGATACTTTATATCTGATTCCGTAAAGATTCTAACGCCATTTTTGTCTCTTTTTAACCATGGTAAAAATCCTATCTTTTCATAATATCTTATGGTATAAGAGGTGAGACCTGTTGCATTTGAAACATCTTTTATAGAATAATATTTCACTATAATTACCAACCTTTCTGATATTTCAATTATATAATAGTTTGTTAAATACTCAACTAGTATATTGTTTAAGATTAAAATAATATTTTATTGTATTTGTACATACAATTTATATTAAAGGAAATAGTGGGGAGGATATTATATGATAAAAAGGGGAAGTTTAATTGAAGTGGAAAATACAAAATATTATGATGGTGGACAAATAATTAAGGTATTTTCGAGGGGTGCATGTTTAAGAGATTGTGAGATGGGAGAACAGACAGAAATAATTACTTTTACAGGACATGTAATTAAGGGTATAGTTTCTCAAATCAAATACTTTTATAATAGAGATTACTATTTAGAAAAAAATGTAAAAGAAGTATTATCAATTAAAGTTCATTAAAGAAAAATAAACTAGCATAGCAGCTAGTTATTTTTTTTAACATGATTAATGTAAAATACAATAACTTATACATATATTGTTCACAATGATATATGTATATGATATAATGTATGCGAACTATTATGACAAAAACACAAAAAATGTTCGAAAAAATTAGTAGTGAGGAGAGAGTACAATGAGTGTTAAAAGACTGTTTGTAGAGAAAAAAAAAGGATTTGACATAGAAGCTCAAGGACTTATGAAAGATATTAAAGAAAGTCTTAATATTCATGGCCTAGAAAACATAAGAGTAATAAATCGATATGATATAGAAAATATTGATGACAGTGAATATGAGAGATCAAAACATATAATATTTTCAGAGAAAACTGTAGATGAAATATATGAGGATGAATTAAAAATTGAAGCAAATATTAAGATTTTTGCTGTAGAATATCTTCCAGGTCAGTATGACCAAAGGGCTGACTCTGCCTCGCAATGCATTCAAATATTAACTCAAAGTGAAAAAACTCAGGTTAAATCTTCAAAGGTATATGTACTTTATGGAAATATGTCAGAAGAAGAAATTTTGAAAATAAAAAATTATTGTATAAATCCAGTAGACTCTAGAGAAGCTTCTTTAGAAAAAGTAGATTATTTAAATGAAAAATTAGATACACCTTCTTCTGTAAAAGTTTTAGAGGGATTTACAGAAAAAAGTGATGATGATCTAAAAGATATATTGAATTCTTTGGGACTTGCCATGAGTTTGGAAGATTTGATTTTTTGTAGACAATATTTTAAAGAAGAAAAGAGAAATCCTACGATAACTGAAATTAAAGTGATAGACACATATTGGTCTGATCACTGTAGACACACTACTTTTACCACTGAATTGAATAAAGTATCCATAGAAGACGGAAAGTTTTCTGAACCTATAAAAAGATCTTATGAAAATTACCTAAATTTAAGAGACGATATATATGGTGAAAATAAAAAAACTCTATGTCTTATGGATTTAGCTGTTATTGGGATGAAAAAACTGCGAAAAGATGGAAAATTGAAAGATCTGGACGAATCAGATGAAATAAATGCCTGCAGCGTAGTTGTAGATGCAGATGTAGATGGAAAAACTGAGAAATGGCTTGTAATGTTTAAAAATGAAACACATAATCATCCTACAGAAATAGAACCTTTTGGAGGAGCAGCAACTTGTCTTGGAGGAGCAATTCGTGACCCTCTCTCTGGAAGATCTTATGTATATCAAGCTATGAGAGTTACAGGAAGTGGTGATCCTAGAACTAAAATAGAAGATACTATAAAAGGAAGACTTCCACAGAAAAAGATAACTTTAGGTGCAGCTTCAGGGTACAGTTCTTATGGAAATCAAATAGGTCTTGCAACAGGTATGGTATCTGAAATATATGATGAGGATTATAGGGCAAAGAGAATGGAAATAGGTGCTGTAATAGGTGCAGCTCCGTTTGAAAATGTAAAAAGAGAAGAACCAAAACCTTCTGATGTAGTAATACTGTTAGGGGGAAGAACTGGAAGAGATGGCTGTGGAGGGGCAACTGGATCTTCTAAGAAGCACACGGAAACATCTCTTCTTACCTCAGGGGCTGAGGTACAAAAAGGTAATCCTGTTACAGAGAGAAAAATTCAGAGGCTTTTTAGAAAATCAAAAGTTAGCAAGATGATAAAGAGATGTAATGACTTTGGCGCAGGTGGAGTTTCCGTGGCTATAGGAGAACTTACAAGTGGACTTAAAATAAATTTAGATTTGGTTCCTAAAAAATATGAGGGATTAGATGGAACAGAACTTGCGATATCCGAATCTCAGGAACGTATGGCTGTAGTTGTATCAAAAGAAGATGAAAAGAAATTTATAGAATATGCATCAGAAGAAAATCTTGAATCCACTACAGTAGCAGAAGTTACAGAAGATGAAAGACTTAAAATGTACTGGAAAGGAAAACTTATTTTAAATTTAAGTAGAGAATTTTTAGACACTAATGGAGTTAGAGCAACTACGGAAGCTGTTATAAAGTCTCCAAAGGAAAATAGTTATTTTGAAAGTAGTAAGCAGTATAAAGATATGAAAGATGGCGAAATTTTAAATAAATGGATTGAAACATTAAAGGATTTAAATGTATGCAGTCAGAAAGGACTTGTAGAAAGATTTGATAGTACTATAGGTGCTTCTACTATATTTATGCCTTTTGGAGGAAAGTATCAAGATACGCCAATAGAAGCTATGGCTGCGAAATTACCAGTATTAAATGGAAATACTAATACTGCTACTTTAATGAGTTTTGGATATAATCCTGATATAGCTAAGTGGAGTCCATTTCACGGAGCTTTGTATGCGGTAGTTGAATCTGTAGCTAAAATTGCAGTTTCAGGTGGAGATGTGAATAGTATAAAGCTAACTTTCCAGGAGTATTTTGAAAGACTTGGCAAAGAACCTGTTAGATGGGGAAAGCCGCTTTCTGCTCTTTTAGGGGCATTATGTGCTCAGAGAGGATTTGAAATAGCTGCTATAGGTGGAAAGGACAGCATGTCTGGAAGTTTTAAAGATATGGATGTACCACCTACTTTAGTATCTTTTGCTGCAGCACTTGGAGAAGCAGATAAGCTTGAGTCACCTGAATTTAAAGGATATCGAAATAATGTAGTACTTTTAAAAGCTTCTAAAGATGAATTTGAACTTCCAGATTTTGAAGAACTTAAAACAATGTATGCTATTGTAAGTTCTATGATAAGAAAAGGTGAAATACTGTCAGCTTCAACTGTTAAAAGAGGAGGAATATGTGAAGCTGTAAGTAAAATGAGTTTTGGAAATAAGATAGGAATGAAGTTTACAGAGTCTATGAATGGTGAAGAAATTTTTGCTCCAGATTATGGTTCTATAGTTGTGGAAATGGATCCATCTGTACATTTCGACAAGAGGTTTGAAGGTCTTTCTTATAAGGTTCTTGGTGTTACCCAAAAGGAACAAAATATTAGTGTAAACGGAATTAAAATGAATATTTCAGATATGGTAGGCTATTGGGAAAAGACTTTGGAAAGTATATTCCCTACACATACTGAAGGTGAAGATAAAAAAATAGAGTTCCAATGTTTTGAAAGCAGTCATAAAATTTCTCCAGTTGTGAAAGTTTCTGCACCTAAAGTTATTATACCTGTATTTCCAGGAACTAATTGTGAATATGATTTGGGAAGAGCCTTTAAAAAGGCAGGAGCAGAAGTAGACACTGTTGTAATTAAAAACTTAATGGGAAACCAGATAGAGGAATCAGTAGATAGAATAGTAAGTGGTATAAATTCATCTCAAATTATAATGCTTCCAGGAGGATTTAGTGCAGGAGATGAACCAGATGGTTCTGGAAAGTTCATTGCTACATTTTTCAGAAACCCTAAGATAGAAGAAGCCGTAATGGAGCTTTTAAATAAAAGAGATGGACTCATACTTGGAATATGCAATGGCTTCCAGGCACTTATAAAATTAGGACTTTTACCTTTTGGGGAAATAAGGAATATAGATGAATCTTGTCCTACCCTTACTTATAATAAAATAGGAAGACACGTATCTTGCATAGTAAATACTAAAATTGTTTCGAACCTGTCTCCATGGTTTAGCAATGTATCTGTAGGAGATGTACATTCTATACCTATCTCTCATGGAGAAGGAAGATTTATAGCAAGTGATTCTGTAATTAAGGATTTAAAAAGCAAAGGCCAGATAGCTACACAGTACGTAGATTTTGAAGGAAATCCAAGTTATGATATAAAGTTTAATCCAAATGGATCTTGCTCTGCAGTAGAAGGTATAACAAGTCCAGACGGAAGAATACTTGGAAAAATGGGACACTCGGAAAGAGTTGGAAAAAGTGTTATAAAAAATATTCCAGGATCAAAAGATCAAAAGTTATTTGAAGCAGGTGTAAATTACTTTAAACTATAAAGTATAATATTTATAAATCAAAAGTAAACTCATACGTAGAAATATTTTTACGTATGAGTTTATTTTTACTCAGAATAGCTATAAATTTGAACTTTTAATTTAGACTATGTTTTAAATGTATGTATAACATATGTGATATTTTGTGAGTTATGTTATAATAAGTATTATGGAAGATTATAATCTAATGAGCAATAGTAATTTTTTACGTCTAAATTAGTGTGTTTCAATTAGATAAATAGTATAAAATCACAAATAAAATAGTTTTAAAATTAAGGTGGATAAGAAGTGGTAAACACTTTAAAGTGGAGGATTAGTAAAATGAAAAAAAAGAAAAATTTAATTATTTTTGGCTTAATAGTTATAATAATTGGAGGAGGGATGGTATTATATAATAATTATTTTCATAATGTTGACTCAAGTAGGTATTTATCAAGCATAAATGAAGATAGGAACATTGGCTATAATGGAACTCACAAAAGTGATAAAAATAGTGAAAGTTTTGATTTTAAAAAATTTGATGGAAAATGGTCTTTAATGCAGTTTACATCTAACAAAGGTAATAAAATAAGTATTAATGATGATACAAAAATCAGTGAAGGTAAATTTTACATTGTGATTTTGAATTCAAAATATAATATTATAGCAAAAAAAAATGAATTAAAAGACAATGGCAACATAAATTTTACTACGCCTAATGATGGAAAATATTCTATTAGAATTATCGGAGCAAATGCAAGTGGTAATTTTGCCATAAGCGTAAGTGCCAGTAATAATATAGATATTTCTCATAAGGATTTTTTTGATTAATTAATAAAAAGCTATATTTAAATTCAGAAGAAGTGTAATAGAAGATGTTACGTATTTTTCTTATATTGAGTATTAGACAACCCTACCTATAATTTTTTTAGGCTATATTTGAAAAAATAGCTTAACTTTAAAGAAACCCTATAACTGACAAATTAACATATGTTAGTGTGGTCAATATACTATATTTTTGTTATAATAACATATGGAATCATATGTAAGTAAATTGTAGTATAGAGAGTCTATTATATTGGGGGAGAGGTTGATGGTAGCACCTATAATCATGACGGATGCATCATGTGATTTACCAGGAAGGTTTATAGAGGAGAATAAGATACCATTTTTGGGATTGATGTGTCATTTTAAAGGTAAAGATTATGAAGATGACTTTGGAAAATCCTTAAGCTATGATGAATTTTACAAGGGCTTGGAAAATGGAGAGATGCCCTATACATCACAGATAAATGAATACAGATTTACTGAAAAGTTTAAAGAGTTGTTGAAACAAAAAAGACCTATAATATATATAGGAATGTCATCTGGGATAAGTGGAACTTTTAATAGTTCAAAGCTAGCAAAGAATGCGATCTTAAGCGAATTTCAAGAAGCAGATATAACGTTGATAGATAGTAAAAGTTCTTCTATTGGGCTTGGAATTTTAGTATACTATGCTTGTAAAATGGCACAGGAGGGTTTTAGTAAAGATGAGATTATAAATTGGGTAGACAATAATAGACTAAAGATGAATCATTGGTTTATGGTAGAGGACTTAAAGCATTTAAAGAGAGGCGGTAGGATATCTTCATCTAAAGCCGTTATAGGTACTCTTTTGGAGGTAAAGCCTATTATATACATTGAAGATCAAGGAGAACTTAAAAATGTAACTAATGTTAGAGGAAGAAAAAAAGCTATAAAATACCTGGTAGAAAGATTTAGAGAAAGAGCCGTAGATAAGGAAAATCAGGTTATAGGTATATCACATGGAAATTGTATTGAAGATGCTAAGCTTTTAAAAAAAATGATAGATAGAGAATTTCCAAACAATAAATTTATCATCAACACATTGGGTATGGGTATGGCTACTCACTGTGGCAGTGGGATGCTTTCACTTTGTTTTTTGGGAAATAAAAGGTGATTGTATTACTTAAATTTAAAATTACTACTGTATTTAAATTCAGTAGTAATTTTTTTTGAAAAACATATTGATATTTTACAAATTAACTGGTAAAATATCAATAACACTTAGTTTACCACTACATCGAATTAAAGTGGCAGTGCAATAAAATAAGGAAGTGATACTTGTGAATAATTGGAAAAAGTATATACCTGAGGGAACAAAGGATATTCTGTTTAATGAATGTGCGGAAAAGGTGAAGATAGAAAATATATTAAAAAAAATCTATATACAAAGTGGATTTATGGAAGTAAAGTCACCAACATTAGAATTTTATGATGTGTTTAGTGGAGAAAATGCAACTTTGCCGCAGGAAAAAATATATAAATTGATTGATAACCAGGGGAGAATTTTAGCTTTGAGGGCGGATATGACTACCCCTATTGCGAGGATTGCTGGTACAAAATTGAAGGAAGTGATTCATCCCCTAAGACTTTGTTACACTTCCAATGTGTACAGGGTCAATGAAAGCTTAAATGGTAAAAATAGTGAGATAACTCAATCTGGTATTGAAATAATAGGAATAGAAGGCATTGGAGGGGATGCTGAAGTTATAGTAACAGGAATAAAGGCTCTTTTAAATTGCGGACTTGAGAATTTTAAAATAGAACTTGGGCATGCAGAATTATTTAAAGCACTATTAGATGGAGTAAATTTGGATTATGAAGAAAGAGAAAAACTTAGAAAGAGTATAAATAATAAAAATTTTACTGCTTTAAATAATATACTTCTTGAAAACAAAGATAAATTTGAAGAAAGTTCTTTAAAAGCTTTGAAAGAACTTCCTAAGTTATTTGGGGGAATAGAGGCAATAGAGAGAGCTGTCCATCTTATGAAAGATAACAGGAGAGCTTTAAAAGCTTTAGAAAGTATAAAAAAGGTGTATGAGATTGTAAGGAGCATTGGTTTTGAAAAATATCTAGCTCTTGATTTAGGAATGGTACACAACATAGACTATTATACTGGCATAATATTTAGAGGTTATACTCATGGGTTTGGAGGAAATATATTAAGTGGGGGAAGGTATGATAATTTGATAGCTCAATTTGGAGATAGTCAGCCTGCTACGGGATTTGCTATGGACGTAGATGGAATAATCACTTCACTTGAAGAAAATGGACAATTAAGTTGTGAAAAAAATACTAATGTTCTTGTCTATTATGGTGGAGAAAGCTTTGGCAAAGCCTATGAAGAAGCTGAAAGCTTAAGAAATCAGGGTATAGTTGCAGAGTTAAGTCCTTTTAGTGATGAAAGTGAAGCAAGAAAATATGCAGAGAAAAAAAATATGGAATTTACAAAGATATAGGAATGGAGAATTGATATGTCAAATATGAAAAGGGTAAAAATAGCTTTAACTAAGGGAAGAATTGAAAAAGAAGCTGTAAATATATTTCAAAGATCAGGTATAGATTGTAGTGAACTTATAAATAAAGGTAGGAAGCTTATATTTCACAATGAAGAGGACAATATAGATTTTGTGCTTGTGAAAGCTCCGGATGTACTTACCTATGTAGAACATGGAGTAGTGGATGTGGGCATAGTTGGAAAGGATACTTTACTGGAACAAAATAAAGATTTTTATGAGGTACTGGATTTGGGTTTTGGAAAATGTAAATTTTCTGTAGCAGGACCTAAAAATTCTAATTTTTATTCGGGATATAATAGAAAAAAGATTGCTACAAAATATCCTAATGTAGCTAGAAATTATTTTAGAAAATTGGGACAGGATGTGGAAATTATAAAAATAGAAGGTTCTGTGGAATTGGCTCCTATATTGGGATTAGCAGATGCCATAGTTGATATAGTAGAAACTGGAAGTACTTTAAAGGAAAATGGACTTGTAGTTTATGAAAATATATGTGACATAAGTGCCAGAATGGTAGTGAATGTAGCTAGTATGAAGATGAAGAAAAATGAAATAGAGGATATAATAAATAGAGTTCAAATGCAGATTAATGCAGGAGACAGATTGACAAATTAGGAGGAAAATTCATGGAAGCTGAAATTATAAAGACAGTATATTTAAATACAGAAGAAGGAAGCAAGTATTTAAAGAATTTTAGAAATGTAGAAGAAAGTATACAGGAAGATGTAACTTTAAAGGTTTCTAAAATACTTGAGGATATAAAGAAAAATGGAGATAAATCTCTTGTAAAGTATACTAATTTATTTGACAGTAAAAAAGTTATAGAAAACAATATGAAAGTAACTGAAGAAGAAATAAAAAAAGCTTATGAAATTGTAGATGATGAATTTGTTGATGCACTAAAGATAGCAGCGGAAAACATAAAATTTTTCCATGAAAAACAGAAGAAAAATTCGTGGATAATTACAAAGGAAGATGGCGTAGTACTTGGACAGCAAATTACGGCTCTAGAAAATGTAGGAATATATGTACCTGGTGGAACAGCTGCCTATCCATCCTCAGTTTTAATGAATGCTATTCCTGCAAAAACAGCAGGAGTTAAAAATATAGAAATGGTAACTCCACCTTCAGAAGACGGAAGCGTAAATCCTAATATTTTAGTTGCTGCAGATATAGCTGGAGTAAATGAAATATATAAAGTAGGAGGAGCACAGGCTATAGGAGCACTGGCTTTTGGAACAGAAAGCATTTCTAAAGTAGATAAGATAGTAGGACCTGGTAATATATTTGTAGCTATGGCAAAAAAGAGCGTATATGGTCAGGTAGATATAGATATGATAGCAGGACCAAGTGAAATACTTATAATTGCGGATGAAAGAGCAAAAGCAAAATATGTGGCAGCAGATTTGATGTCCCAGGCAGAACATGATGTACTTGCATCAGCAGTACTTGTTACAACTTCAGAAAAATTGGCACGTGAGGTAATAATAGAACTTGAAAAACAAGTACAATCTTTGAAGAGAAAAGATATAATATTGAAGTCTCTAAAGGAACATGGAGCTATAATTATAGTAGGTAGCATAGAAGAAGGTATAAGTACGGCAAATCAAATAGCTCCAGAACATCTGGAACTATGTGTTGATAATCCTTTTTCCATACTTGGAGATATAAAAAATGCAGGTTCCATATTTATGGGAGATTTTGCACCAGAACCTTTGGGAGATTACATGGCAGGACCAAATCACGTGCTTCCCACAAGTGGAACAGCTAGATTTTTTTCTCCTCTCTCTGTAGATGATTTTATAAAAAAATCCAGTTTTACACACTATTCCAGAGAAGCTCTCTTAAAAGTAGAAGATAAAATTGTAAAATTGGCAGAAACAGAAGGACTTACAGCTCATGCAAATTCAATAAAAGTTAGAACTAAATAGTAAATATTTTATTAAGAGAAGGTGTTTTGTTTGAGGATAGGAGAACTTTCCAGAAAAACCTATGAAACTGATGTAAATGTAAAAATAAACTTAGATGGTAGTGGAAAATACAATATAAATACAGGAATAGGTTTTTTTAATCACATGTTGTGTATGGTGGCAAAGCATGGAATGACGGATCTTGACATAGTTGCTAAAGGGGATCTAGATGTTGATTTTCATCATACAATAGAAGACATTGGAATTGTTATGGGAAAATGTATAAAAAATGCTATAGGAGATAAAAAAAATATAAAAAGATATGGTACATTTTTTATACCAATGGATGAAAGTCTTTCAATGGTATCAATAGATTTAAGCGGTAGGCCTTATCTTGTATTTGATGCTGAATTTAAGAATGAAAAAGTAGGACAGATGGATACAGAACTTGTAGAGGAATTTTTTAGAGCAGTGGCTTTTAATGCGGAAATGACACTTCATATAAAAGTGCTTTATGGTAAAAATGTACACCACATGATAGAAGGAATATTTAAGGCTTTTGGTCATGCACTTAAAGAGGCGGTATCCATAGACAGTAGTATAAATGGAATAATGTCTACAAAAGGCGTGATATGAATAGTTAAGAATTAAGAATTAATAGTGGAAAGTTGATGAGAATTTTTCTTTACTAAGTTACGAAAAATATTAAATTTAAAGCTAATTGAAGCAAAGAGCTTCAATGGCGTAATGTTTTAAATTTTCTGCAGTTTTAGCTGAAGAAAATTATCCATAATTGTGAATTGTGAATTGTGAATTGAAGGAAGGGGTGTATAAAATTGATTTGCATTGTAGATTACGGCATGGGAAATTTAAAAAGTGTTCAAAAAGCACTTAAATATATAGGAACAGATAGTAAAATAACTTCAGATCAATATGAAATAGCAAAAAGCCAAGCAATTATACTTCCTGGGGTAGGTGCATTTCCCGAGGCTATGAAAAACTTAAAAAAAAGAAATTTGGATAAAGTGTTAAAAAAGGAAGCAGAAAGTGGAAAGCCTTTTATGGGAATATGTCTTGGAATGCAGCTTTTGTTTGACATAGGAGAAGAAATAGAAGAGTGTGAAGGACTAGGCCTCATACCAGGTAAAATAACAAAGTTATATGGAGATATAAAAATACCACATATGGGATGGAACAATTTAACAATAAATAAACAGTGTAAGATTTTAGAAGGTATATCTGAAAATAGTTATGTGTATTTTGTACATTCCTTTTATGGAGAGTTAAAGTATAAAGAAAATTTAAATGCCTATAGTACTTACGGAGAAATAAACATACCAGCTGTTGTAAGTAAGGATAATGTTTATGGAGCTCAGTTCCATCCGGAAAAAAGTGGTGATTTAGGCATTAAAATGCTCAAAAATTTTGTAAAGATAACATCTTAATTGGATAATTTAAGGGGGCTTTTATATGTTGATACTTCCAGCTATAGATTTAAGAAATGGAAAATGTGTTAGATTGTATCAAGGAAAATTTGAAAAATCGGAAATAGTAGGTGAGGATCCAGCAAAAGTAGCATTGGGTTTTAAAGAAAATGGTGCAAGGTATATTCATATGGTGGATTTAGATGGGGCGCTTGATGGAAAAATAAAAAATATAGAAGCTATATCAAAAGTAATAGACGCAAGTAAGACTCCAGTGGAACTTGGAGGAGGAATAAGGGACATAAAAACAATAGATATGCTTATGAAAATAGGTGTGTCTAGGGTAATACTTGGAACTGCAGCTTTAAAAAATCCTGGTTTTGTAAAAGAAGCACTAAAAAAATATGGAGAAAAAATAGCAGTGGGAATAGATGCAAAAAATGAAAAAGTTGCAGTGAATGGATGGCTTGATGTAAGCAGTGTTCATTACATAGATTTTGCAAAACAGATGGAAGACATAGGAGTTAAAACTATCATTTTCACAGATATAAGTAAGGATGGAACGCTTAACGGACCTAATTTGGATCAACTCTTTAAAATTCAAAATAGCGTTAGCTGTAACATAATAGCTTCTGGCGGAATTAAAAATATAAGCGATTTAAAGGATATAAGTGAAATGGGTATTTATGGTGCTATTACAGGTAAAGCTATATATTCTGGGAATATAGATTTAAAGGAAGCCATAGAGATGTGCAAATAAAAATTACAGTAGAAGGTGGAATGAATTATGAGTAAGTATTGGAGTAAAATTACAAAGAGCGTGGAGCCCTATGTGTGTGGTGAACAACCTAAGGATAAAAAATATGTTAAGTTAAATACCAATGAAAGTCCTTATCCACCATCGCCTAAGGTAATTGAGGCAATAAAAAGTGCTGCAGGTGGAGATTTGAGATTATACCCAGATCCAGATTGTGATAAGCTCAGAGAAGTTATTTCCCAATACTATGGCTTAAATAAAAATCAGATTTTTATAGGAAATGGTTCTGATGAAGTTTTAGCTATGGCATTTCTAACATTTTTTAATAAAGATGAAACTATAATTTTCCCGGACATCAGTTATAGTTTCTATCCTGTGTATGCTAACTTATATAATTTAAATTATAAGCTTGCAAAATTAAATGAAGATTTTTCAATTCCATTTGAGGAGTTTCTCACTGAAAATGGAGGAATAGTAATTCCAAATCCAAATGCACCTACAGGAAAATGTCTTGAAACCGAAAAAATCGAGAAAATTTTAAAATATAATCAAAACAAAGTAGTTATAATTGATGAGGCTTATGTAGATTTTGGAGGAAACTCCGTAGTAGATCTTATAAAAAACTATCCAAATCTTTTAGTAATACAGACATTGTCGAAATCACGCTCTTTAGCTGGAATTCGTGTTGGATTTGCACTTGGACAAGAAGAGCTTATAAATGGATTGAACAGGATAAAAAATTCTTTCAATTCCTATACTGTAAATAGAGTTTCAAATGCAGCAGCAATAGCAGCTTTTGAAGACCAGGATTATTTTGAAAAATGTGTTAATAAAATAATAAATACGAGAGAGACAACTGTAAATAAATTAGAAAAGTTAGATTTTAATATTATACCTTCCAAATCAAATTTTATTTTTATAACTCATGCTAAATATGCTGCAAAAGAACTTTTTGCAAAGTTAAGGGAAAAAGGAGTTCTTGTCAGGTATTTTAACAAGAATAGAATAGATAATTATCTGAGGGTGAGTATAGGCTCGGATAAAGATATGGAATTGTTTATAGAGAAAATTAAAGAAATAATAGATGAGATAGAAAGGAGCTAAAATTTTGCTTACAAAAAGAATAGTTCCATGTTTAGATGTGAATATGGGTAAAGTTGTTAAAGGAATAAATTTTGTGGATTTACAAGACGTAGGGGATCCCGTGGAAATAGCTGAACACTATAATAGACAGGGAGCTGATGAAATAGTATTTTTGGATATTACAGCTACCCATGAAAAGAGAAAAACTATAATTGATTTAGTGGAAAGAACAGCAGAAAAAGTGTTCATACCACTTACAGTAGGTGGTGGAATATCTCATATAGATGATTTTAAAAATATACTTAGGGCAGGTGCAGATAAAATATCAATAAATTCTTCTGCTATAAGGAATCCTAATTTAATATATGAAGCAGCAGACAAATTTGGCTCACAGTGTGTAGTAGTTGCAGTGGATGCTAAAAAAAGGAATTCAGGAGATGGGTGGGATGTATTTATAGAAGGTGGAAGAAAAAACACGGGAATAGATGCACTAAAATGGATTAAAAAGGCAGAGAATTTAGGAGCAGGTGAAATACTTTTAACTAGTATGGATGCAGATGGTACTAAAAATGGTTATGATATAGAACTTACAAAAACTGTATGCAACTTGGTAAATATTCCAGTAATAGCTTCAGGAGGATGTGGCTCTTTAAACGACTTTTATGATGTATTTAAAGATGCAGGAGCAGATGCAGCCCTTGCAGCTTCACTTTTTCACTATGGAGAGCTTACTGTAGGTGAAGTTAAACAATATCTAAAAAATAAAGATATACCAGTGAGGTTATAAAAATATGGAAACAGAAATTTTAAAAAATATAGATTTTAAAAAGGGGAAGGGGCTTGTACCCGCAATTGTCCAGGACTATCAAAATGAAGAAGTACTTATGATGGCGTATATGAATGAAGAGTCATTAAAAAGAACTATTGAGACAGGAAAGACATGGTTCTTTAGTAGATCCAGAAATGAACTTTGGAACAAAGGTGCTACTTCAGGGCATTATCAAAATGTGAAAAGTATAAGTGTGGACTGTGATTATGATACAATATTGATAAAGGTGGATCAAATAGGAGCAGCTTGCCACACAGGAAACAGGAGTTGTTTTTACAGAAGATTATATTAAGCTTGAAAGGGGAATATTTTTATGGAATTTCAGAGTATACTGGAAGAGTTAAGTAAAGTTATAGAGGAGAGAAAGTCAAGCCCTATAGAAGGTTCCTATACTAGTTATTTATTCAAGGAAGGTCTTGATAAGATACTAAAAAAAGTAGGGGAAGAAAGTTCAGAAGTTATAATTGCAAGCAAAAATAATGATAAAAAAGAAGAAGTTTATGAAATATGTGATTTGATATATCACCTTTTAGTTTTAATGTCAAATCAAAATATAACTCTAGATGACTTATCAGAAGAACTTGGTAAAAGAAGACAAAAAATATGTAATAAAAAACCTGAAAGAAAAATTATAGAAGGAATACACTAGTATAGTGTTTACAACTTGAAAGTTGACTTATACAAAATCATATAATGACAAATTTCATCACGTTAAAAACTTTAATAAGTCTAAAGCTTGGCATTTAGAAAATCTAAGAACTTTAGCTAAACTCGTACCTCAAACATATCTAAGCTCCTAAGATTTTCTAAAATGCCTCGCCAAGACTTATGGAAAAGTTTTTAAATGTTCCTTCAATTTTGTCATTATATGTTACGTATAAGCTTAAATTTCAATTGAAAACTCTATAGTCTTTGCTCTTAAATGAAAAAAGTAAGCCGTGCTCTTTATGCTCAAATACAGCTTACTTTTATAACTTTTCTAACTTAAAAATCAACTTATGCATAGAAATATTTTACAATAAGCAAGTACATTTAAATATTTTGTGTATACGTCTTAGTAGAAAATTTATAAAAAAACTTAGGGCTTTTGAATTGTTTGAGGTACGAGTTTTCAAAAGTCTTTAGGTTTTTGTGAATTTTCTGCTTAGACGTATCAAAATGTTTAATGTACTTGTGGTTGTAAAAATATTCGCAGCATAAGTTGATTTTTTGTTTAGAAACTCTATAAATAATTATATAATTTAAGAAATTTTTAAGAATTTAATTAAGAAATGTTAAGAAATTTTTTCTATAATAATAAGTATAGAATGTTATATAATAATTTTAGAAAGTTGGGTATTTAAATTTGAGAGTTGGTGTTGTATTGAAGCGTTTAAAATTAAATTTACTGCCGTTGAGTATATTACTGATTATACCTACAATAAATGTATCCTATGCTCTGCTAAATAATACAATTAGGGGATGTCATAGTTTAGTCACTAGTTTAGATATGGCTGTTCCATTTATAAAGGAATTTATAATTGCATATTGGATGTGGTTCCCATTTATGTTTGTATCTCTTGTGTATCTGTGTTTTAATTATAGAAATACTTATTATAAATGTGTGATAACTATGGTTTTAGGTATGATTACATGTTATATAATATATTTTTTCTTTCAGACTACGGTGCCAAGGCCAGTTGTCAGTGGAAATGATATTTTTTCTCGCGCTGTAAAATTTACTTATGGGTGGGATAAACCTTTTAATTGTTTCCCCAGCATACATGTGCTTGCAAGTTATATAATAATGATAGCATCAAGAAAATTGGATAAAAAACCTTTTATAAAATTTGCTATGAATTTTATAGGTATATCTGTAATAGTATCTACCCAATTTGTAAAGCAGCATGTGATTTTAGATATGGTTTTTGCTATACTATTGGTGGAGATAATTTATAGGTTCATTGCTGGCTTCATTTTGGAAAGGGGACTAATATGGAAAAAGAAATTATACTGGTGGTTGACGATGAAAAAGAAATTAGAGACTTAGTCGAGATATATTTAGTAAATGAAGGATATAAAGTATTAAAAGTTTCTAATGGTTTAGAAGCCTTACAAATCTTAAATGATAATGAAGTGGATTTAGTAATTTTAGATGTAATGATGCCTAAAATGGATGGAATTGAAGTTTGTATGAGAATAAGGAAAAGTAAAAATATGCCTATAATAATGTTGTCAGCTAAAAGTCAGGATTTAGACAAGATATTAGGCCTTACTACGGGAGCTGATGATTATGTAGTAAAACCTTTTAATCCTCTAGAGCTTGTAGCTAGGGTAAAATCTCAACTGAGAAGGTACAAGCAGCTAAATATACCTAAAAAAATTAGCCAGGAAATAATTGAAGTAGATGACTTGGTAATAAACAATAAAAACCACCAAGTAAAAGTTGGTAATAAGGATGTAAAACTTACTCCAAGAGAATTTGAAATTTTAGAACTTTTATCCTCAAATAGGGGTGTAGTGTTTAGCATAGAGAAAATTTATGAATCTGTATGGAAAGAGAATTTTTTTGAATCTGATAATACTGTAATGGTACATATAAGAAAAATAAGAGAAAAGATAGAAGAAAATCCAAGAAGACCTCGTTTTATAAAGACTATTTGGGGGGTGGGATATAAAGTTGAAAAATGATTTGAAAATATCTTTAGAAAAGGGTTTTGACTCTATCTTCAGTAAAATGAAAAATAGTATAAGGTTAGAGCTTATATTTATATTTGCCCTGTGTCTTGTCATGTCTGCTGCACTTGGAAAAGCAGCAGGTATTTTTTTTCAAAATAGAAATATGACTGCTAGAATAGATTATAGTAAAGGAATAAATAGGATGTCTGTAAATGCCAACTTAATAGGAGATGAAATAAAAAATAAAAATATAAGTATAAACGATAATAATAAAGTACAAAAAATTATAGATAGTAGTAATGATAGTTCAGATTTAGAAAAGATAATGATTACAGATTTAAACGGGAAAGTTTTGTACAAATCAAATAATGCATATGAAACGCAAATAGATGTATATACTACTATAAAGAATTCTATAAAAAATTCTCTTGAAATGATGAAAAATATTGAAAACATATATGGAACTGATAAAGGTAATGAAATAAGTAAAAACAGAGAATATATCAGTTTTTATCCTATAAATTTTAGCGATGGAAAAGCCTATTTAGTCATTAGGGGTATGCCGCAATATGAAATAATTTATGAAAAAAGATACAACCCCATCCCTGGTAGCATTGTATCTTTTATATCATTTCTAACAATGTTTTATTTTATAACTAATAAAAAAATGAAATATATAGAAAATATATCTTCTGGACTCATAGAAATATCAAGGGGGAATTTAGATTATAGAATAAAGAGTCAGGGAAAAGATGAATTGGCTTTGTTATCAAATAATATAAATTTTATGGCAGAAGAACTAAATAATAAAATGAAAGTTGAAAGGGAAGAGGAGAGAATAAAAAATGATCTCATAACTAATGTATCTCATGATTTAAGAACTCCACTTACGTCTATTAAAGGGTATCTGGCTTTGATTAAGGATAAAAGATATGAGGATGAAACCCAAGCGGAACAATATATTAATATTGCTTACAATAAATCTGAAAAGTTAGAAGAATTAATAAATGATCTGTTTGAATACACTAAACTCACCAATAATGCAGTTAATTTAAATAGGCAGAGTATATCCTTAAATGGATTGTTGGAGCAACTTATAGAAGAATTGGTTCCAATTTGTGAAAAGACAGGGGTAACTATTATTAGAAATTTTCCAAGCCACAAGTTTCTTGTTCATTTAGATCCAAATAAAACTGTCAGGGTATTTGAAAATTTATTTATGAATGCTATAAGATATAGTATAAAACCAGGACATATAGAAGTTTCATTAAAAGAAGAAAAAGGCTTTGTGGTAATCTCCATAAAAAATAAGTGTGAGCCTGTAAGTAAGGAAGAAGTTGATAAATTATTTGATAGGTTTTATAGATTAGATAAATCTAGGTCTTCCAATACAGGAGGAAGTGGGCTTGGACTAGCCATTGCTAAAAGTATCGTGGAAATTCAAGGAGGGAAAATAAAAGCAGAATATTCTTCTGGTTATATGATTTTTAATGTTATTTTTAATTTGGAAAGTAGTAGGTTATAGAAACAATATTGTACACAAATTACATTCAAATTTTTATTCTAATGGATTATAATATAGATATGGCTTTTAAAGGAGGAATATAAATGGATAAACGTACCTTACTGGATGAATTGGTAGAAGTATCTGCAAAACCTGTACTTCAGGCTAGAAATTATTGGCATGCTAGTGTGTACAATATTTTAAAGGCAAAAAAAGATTCTATAAATGATGATAACAAGTATTTTTTAGAATTAAAGGCTGATATTTTGAGCATAAAAAGACTCTGGAAAGAAGAGTTAGATACTCTATATTCTTGGGGTAAAAAACAAGATATGCCTTCCACTTCGGAAATAAGTGAAACAATTTCAAATATGGAAAAGAAATGTGAGACAGAAGTGTTAAATGGAAAAGCAGTTTTTAAAAACGGAGATGAACCAGATAAAGAAGATTTAGAATTTCTAGAAAGATATGTATCCATAAAAGACATAAATGAAAGAATAACCTATATGGAAGAGGATTATCTATATTGTCGTATAAGGGATTATATAGTATTGAACATATATCAATTTTTATCTGAAAATAGAGAATTTGCAATTGATATATTAAAAGATGACACTAATGAAGTTATAAAAAGAATGTCGGACTTAATTTCAAAGTATGCAGATAGTGCAATGTATGTTGATATGGAGGAAGATTAATATTAATGTACTTAATACCTCTAAATATATTTATGTTTATACAATTTTTAACTAAAGTTTGAAGGAGGGATATACATTGTTTGATACACACGTACATACTAATTTCTCTACTGATTCTGATATGAAAATGGAAGAGGCTATAAAATCTGCAAAAGAAAAGAGTATATCTTTTATAACAACAGAACATATGGACATTAATTTCCCAAAAGAAGGTTTGTTTTGTCTTGATGTAGATAAATATTTAAACAAATATTTAAAATATAGAAACGCAAACCTACTTGTTGGTATAGAACTTGGAATGAAAGAAGATTGCTTAGAAGAAAGTAGAAAATTGATAAGAGATAACACTTTTGACTATGTGCTGGGCTCTGTGCACTTAGTAGAAAACTTAGATCTGTATTATCCAGATTATTATGAAGGTAAAAGTAAAAAAGAAGCTTATTTGAAATATCTACAAGATATTTTAGAAAATTTAAAACAATTTGAATTTATAGACAGTTTGGGTCATATTGACTATATAGCTAGATATGCTAAATTTGAGGATAAAGAGTTATATTACAGTGATTTTCCGGATATAATAGATGAGATATTTAAAGAGGTTATATATAAAGAAAAGTGTTTGGAGTTAAACACCAGGAGGCTTAAAAATCAAAATTCAGCAAAAAATATGCTAGAAATATATAAAAGATTTAGTGAATTAGGAGGAAAATATATAACAGTAGGCTCTGATGCCCATAATGTAGAGTCCATGGGAAGTAATTTTAAAGAAGCAGTAGAAATTGCAGGAAGGTGCAATTTGAAAATAGTATATTTTAAAAACAGGAAAGAAGAGTATGATAAAGATATTTAATTTTTATAGGTGAAACATATGTTGTATAAATACTGTGAGAGTTCATACATAGTATTTATACAGTATGTGTTTTATTTTTTACTTTGGATTTAAATGAATGTTTTAGGAGGTTAGAAAATGGAACCACTAGCGGAAAGAATGAGACCAAGGTGCATTTGTGATGTAGTTGGACAGGAACATATATTGGGAAATGGAAAAGTTTTAAGTAATATGATAAAGAACAAGAAAATAATGAATATGGTTTTTTACGGCCCTCCTGGGATTGGAAAAACAACTGTAGCCAATATAATATCTGGAAATATGGATAAAAAGTTGTATAAGTTAAATGCAACCAATGCTTCTGTTAAGGATATTCAAGATATAGTTAAAAGTTTAGATGGTTTTATGGGATATAAAGGGGTAGTACTTTACTTGGATGAAATACAAAATTTTAATAAGAAACAGCAGCAATCTCTCCTTGAATATATTGAAGATGGAAGAATAACGCTAATCGCAAGTACAGCAGAAAATCCTTATCATTGTGTTTATAATGCAATACTAAGCAGATCTATAGTATTTGAATTTAAGCCTCTTCAGAAATGTCATATAATAAGAAACTTAAACAGAATATTAAATATATTAAAAAAAGAAGATAATTTGAGTATAAATCTTGAAGAAGGCGTACTTGATTATATAGCTTCTATATGTGGTGGAGATGTAAGGAGATCCATTAATTTTTTAGAAGCTGTAATTTATTCTACAAAATCTATAAAGGGGAATAAGGTAAATCTAAAATTAGAAGATGTAAAGGAATGTCTTCAGGAGAAAGGTTTTAATTTTGATAAAGACGGGGATTATTTTTATGATGCATTAAGTGCACTTCAAAAAAGCATAAGAGGCAGCTCACCTGATGCTTCTGTGTATTATGCGGCGCTTCTTATAAAAGGTGGGCAGTTATCTGCAATTTGCAGGAGATTACTTGTAATAGCTTCTGAAGATATAGGCCTTGCATATCCACAGGCAGCAGGAATTGTATATTCATTAGTTCAAAGTGCTCTTTATCTGGGATTACCAGAAGCTAGAATTCCAATTTCAGAGGCAGTTATACTTTTAGCTACATCACCTAAGTCCAATTCCTGCTACAAAGCCATTGACGGAGCATTAAATGATATAAATAGCAGAGATATAGGGGATATACCAGATCATTTAAAAGACAGCCACTATCATGGAGCAGAAAAATTAGGCAGGGGTATAGATTACAAGTACCCTCATGATTATAAAAATCATTATGTTGAGCAGCAATATTTGCCCGACAAGTTAAAAGATTTAAGGTATTATATTCCGGGGGAAAACAAGATGGAAAAGTCTGCACAAAATTATATGAATTCAATAAAACTAAGAAAAGAATGAAGGTAAAAAGTTGATTTTTTATTGTTGACAATTTTACTCGGATTTGATACTATAATATTAATTACAGTATCAAATGTCACATTGATTAGGAAGTGATTAATTGAAGTTATCCACAAAAGGAAGATATGGGGTAAAAGCTATGGTAGATTTAGCTATTCACTATAGTGATGAACCTTCATCGATAAAAAGTATATCGGAAAGACAAAATATATCAGAATATTATCTAGAGCAGTTATTTTCAAACCTTAGAAAATCCAATTTAGTAAAGAGTGTCAGAGGAGCACAAGGTGGGTACATTTTAAAAAGAGAACCCAAAAATATAACTGTGGATGATATAATGAACGTTTTAGAAGGACCTATAGAAATCTCAGATTGTGTAGATGAAAATAATGAGAGTTCCTGCAGTAATATAGATTGCTGTGCTACTAGACTTTTATGGAGTAGGATTAAACAAAGCATAGAACAGGTTATGAAGTCTACAACTTTACAAGATATGGTAGATGATTATATTCAAATGAAACAAGAAAAAACGAAAGGGGATAGATAAATGAATAAGAAGGTTTACATGGACTATTCAGCTACTACTTATACAAAACCCGAGGTATTAGAAGAAATGATACCTTATTTTACTGAAAATTTTGGAAATCCATCTTCTCTGTATTCAATGTCAGATATTCCAAGAGAGGCTATTGATAAAGCTAGAAAAAGAGTGGCTAAGGCAATAAATGCAGATAAAAATGAGATATTTTTTACAGCAGGTGGCTCAGAAAGTGATAACTGGATATTAAAAGGCATAGCTTTTGCAAATAAAAAAAAGGGAAACCATATAATAACTACTACGATAGAACATCATGCTATTTTACATGCATGTAAGTTTCTTGAAAAAAATGGATTTGAAGTTACTTATTTACCTGTAGATGAGTATGGATTTATAAATTTAGAAGATTTGAAAAAGGAAATTAAAGATACTACAATACTGGTATCTATAATGTTTGCAAATAATGAAGTAGGAACTATTCAACCTATAAAGGAAATAGGTGAAATATGTAGAGAGAAAAAGATATATTTTCACACAGATGCAGTTCAAGCTGTAGGACACGTTAATATAGACGTAAAAGACATGAACATAGATGCTCTTTCTATGGCAGGACATAAGTTTTATGGACCTAAGGGAATAGGAGCAATGTACTTGAGAAAGGGAGTAAAAATTGAAAGTTTGATACACGGTGGTGCGCAGGAAAGAGGAAAGAGAGCTTCTACTGAAAATGTTCCAGGAATAGTTGGAATAGGAAAAGCAATAGAACTAGCAACTTCTGAAATGAAGGCAGAAAGTAAAAGACTTAGTGAATTAAGGGATAAACTTATAAAAGGATTAGTTGAAGAAATACCTTATGCTAAAGTAAATGGACCTAGTGGAGATAAGAGACTTCCTGGAAATGTTAATTTGAGCTTTATAGGAATAGAAGGAGAAACTTTGCTTCTGGATTTAAATGATGCAGGCATATTTGTTTCTACAGGAAGTGCTTGTGCATCGGCTTCACTAAATCCATCTCATGTACTTTTAGCTTTAGGATTACCTCATGAAGTGGCACATGGTTCGCTTAGGTTAACTTTAGGTGCTGGTACTACAGAAGAACATGTAGATTATGCATTAAAGGTAATACCAGAGATAGTAGCTAGAAGGAGGGCAATGTCACCCCTTTGGGAAGACTTTCTTAAGACACAAAATAAAAGAGAGAAGGTAGAACAATTATGATGTACAGCGAAAAGGTTATGGATCACTTTAGAAACCCTAGAAATGTAGGTGAAATTCCAGATGCAAATGGTATTGGAGAAGTTGGAAATCCACAATGTGGAGATATAATGAAGATATATATAAAAGTTGAAGATAATGTAATAGAGGATATAAAATTTAAGACTTTTGGATGTGGTTCTGCTATAGCATCTTCCAGCATGGCAACTGAACTTATAAAAGGAAAAACAATAGAAGATGCCTGGGAGCTTACTAACAAAGCAGTTGCAGAGGCACTGGATGGACTTCCACCAGTAAAGATGCATTGTTCTGTTTTAGCAGAAGAAGCTATCCACAAGGCAATAAATGATTATAGAAAGTCACAGGGTCTTGAACCATGGGCAACTAAAAATCATTCTGAAACTATCCACGAGCATGTTCATGGAAATTAGTGATGATTTAAATAATTTACAAGTAAATTTTGAACAATATATAGAATTTTAAATTTGTTTACTGAATAAAAAATATAACTCTTTATGGGGTTATATTTTTTATTTTTTGGATAAACTACAAATACATATTTTTAAATTAAGGTGATATATTTGTATAGGATAAGAGATTTTATATTTATGGATGCAGTAAATCTTTCTGGAAATCTACTGGGGTTTGTAAGTGATATATTTTTGGACTTTAACAAAAAACAAGTAAAGGGATTTGTTATAACTCCTAACAGCATATTTAAAAAAAATTTAAATGTATTTATGAAGGATATAGTGAGTTTAACATCTGTAATAGTTGTTACTAATACAAATAAAGATAAGTACTTTCAATTCAATGATGTAAAGAGAATGAATGTAGTGGATGAAAGAGGATGTTTGATAGGAATGGTGGAAGATATATTATTTGATGAAGAAAGCTCTTACATAAAGGCAGTTATACTTTCCACTGGATTTATAAATAACTTTATAAATGGTAAAAAAATATTGCTTATGGATGATTTGACTTTAGGAGAAAATAACTTATTTTATAGAGGCAAAAAAGAAAATTTAAAATTTTTTACTTCTCCTCATATACTGTCTAACCTGGACAAAAAAGAAAATACTAAAGACTAATTTAAAATATGGAAGATGATACGATGAATATTAGTAAAAATTCTGTTGCCAAATATGTATTTACAATAGTTGTTTTTGGAGCTGCTGTTTTATTTGTTATTAAAAGTTCTGTACTAAGAGAAATGTTATACTTAGTCTTTATATCCTTTTTAATAGCATATACTCTAAAACCTATAGAGAAAAAAATGGTTAATGAGGGAGTAAACAAAAAAGTTAGTGCTATTATTATAATAGGTATACTGATTTTATTAGTAGTTTCTACATTTGCCCTTCTCATACCCTCTTTATTTAAAGAAAGTTTAAACTTAAATGCCACTGCTTCAAGCATTCAGACATTAGTAGACAGATTTTATGAAAAATTAAAGTTAATGCAAGGTAATAGAACATTGCACTTAGTAGTAAATAATTTAAACAAAAGAATTGACAGTGAAATTGCCGCTATATTTGCTAAAATGCTTGATTTTTTAATGAATATGGGACAAAATATCTTATACTTAGTAGTTATACCAATAATAACTTATTATTTCTTAGCAGATGATGAATGTATAAATGAAAACTTACTTTCCATATTCCCTGTAAGTAGTAGAAAACCTATTAAAAGAATATGCTGTCATGCAGATAAAATATTGGGACGATATATAGCAAGTCAGATTATGCTGAGTGCTCTTGTGGGAATAGCTACTTTTTTTATACTTATATTTTTAAAGGTACAATTTCCTATAATATTATCCATATTAAATGCATTTTTTAACATAATACCTTATTTTGGGCCTATATTTGGTGCTCTTCCAGCTATAGTCATAGCCCTTATAAAATCTCCTGAAACAGCTTTATGGACAGCAATATGGCTTTATCTGTTGCAGCAGATAGAAGGAAATATACTATCTCCTAAAGTTACAGGAGATAGTATAGATATGCATCCTCTTATAGTTATTCTCTTATTAATAGTTGGAGGAAAGATATCAGGATTTATTGGAATGGTATTGGCAGTACCTGTTGGAGTTGTAGTTAAAGTTATATATGAGGATTTAAATTACTATATGTTTTAGTGAGAATTTCAAACAAAACCTCAATTTATACTAGAAATGATTTTTGACTTTTAAGTATCTAGATCTATTAGAAAACAGCAACTCGTAATTTGCATATTGCGGTGTAAATTTCTAGTGGAGAGTTGAGAGTGGAAAGTGGAGAGTTAATGTAGATTTTTTTCGTTACACTACAAAAAATCTTTAATTAAATTTTTGAGGACTCGTTTCGCTAAAGCGAAACATTGCTGATTCATGTAAATTTAAAGATTTTTTGCCATAGCTAAAAATCAACCTTCACTCTCAACTCTCAATTATTAACTGATAGAGTCCTTGTGTATATTACGAATTGCAGATTATAAAAGCATACAATATTGACATAAAAGTGTATTTAAATTATAATTTGTATCATAATGACATATAGGCAATGAATAGAAAAAGTAAATATTTTATTATATAAAGAGAGGAAGTGGATGGTGTAAACTTCTTATAATATGTATTGAAGCTATCTATGAGCCATAACATATAATTTAAGAGATACAGATTTTTTATTTTACATATCTGTTTAATTAGGGTGGTACCGCGGATTCAGCTTTCGTCCCTTTTAAGGGATGGGAGTTTTTTAATTAAAACTATTTTTTACATAAGATGGTAAAATTTTATCCGATGGCTATCTACCGTTATTTCCCACGCACTCTGTGAAAGCGACTATCACCAAATCAAAGATTTGGGATATCTGCTTTTTTATCAAAGTGGGAGATATTAGAACTCTTGAGCTTCAGCGATTTAGAAGTTCTTATGCTGTACATAATGGTAGCTACACCCCTGGATAATTCATTTAAACTTAGTGGGAGAAACAAAACTTTAAAGAGAAAGAGATTCTCTTTAAATTAAAGATTTTAGTTCTCTGCTTTTCCCACTAATTAAGATTCATTGATTACATATGAGTGAAGAGGAGAGATACATATGGAAAAATTAGGATTAAATAAAATTAGGGAGATGTATTTGAGTTTTTTTGAAAAGAAGGGACATTTGAGAATGCCAAGTTTTTCTTTAGTACCGGATAATGATAAGAGCTTACTTCTCATAAATGCAGGAATGGCACCTCTTAAACCCTATTTTACAGGATTGAAGGTTCCACCTAGAAAAAGGGTGACTACCTGTCAGAAATGTATAAGGACAGGAGATATTGAGAATGTTGGAAAGACATCCAGACATGGTACCTTTTTTGAAATGCTTGGAAACTTTTCTTTTGGAGACTATTTTAAAGAAGAAGTAATTCCCTGGGCTTGGGAATTTACTACTGATGTTTTAAAAATTTCTAAAGATAGGTTATATGTTACTATATATCTAGACGACGATCAAGCTTATGATATATGGTCAAAAAAAACAGACATAGATCCATCTAGGATATTTAGGCTCGGAAAAGAGGATAACTTTTGGGAACATGGGGCAGGACCTTGTGGACCTTGTTCGGAAATTCACTATGACAGAGGTGAAGAGAAGATAACTACAGTAGATGAATTTGTAAAAGCAGGTGATAGTGACAGAGTAATTGAATTTTGGAACTTGGTATTTACACAATTTGACAAAGACGAAGATGGAAATTACAATAAACTTTCTCGTCCAAATATAGATACAGGTATGGGACTTGAGAGAATAGCCACTATAATGCAGGGTAAAAATAGTATATTTGAAGTAGATACTATAAACTCAATATTAAAAGAAGTTAGCAATATGGCTGGTATAGAATACGGAAAAGATGAAAAAAGTGATATGTCCATGAGAGTAATAACAGATCATGTGAGAAGTGTTACATTTATGATAAGTGATGGGATACTTCCATCTAATGAAGGTCGTGGATATGTACTAAGAAGACTTTTAAGAAGAGCTGCAAAGCATGGAAAGTCTCTTGGTATCAAGGAAGGATTCTTATATAAACTTACGGAAGTTGTCATAAATAATTCTTGTGGAAACTATTCTGAATTGAAAGAAAAAGAAGATTACATAAAAAAGATCATAAAGCTAGAAGAGGAAAGATTTGATGAAACTATAGATAGTGGAATGCAGATTTTAAATGAGTTTATATCTGACTTAAGGTCAAATAAAAGCACAGTACTTGAAGGTGAAAAGGCATTTAAGCTGTATGATACTTATGGTTTTCCTATAGAACTTACTCAAGAAATATTAGAAGAAAAAGACATGACTGTAGATTTAGATGAATTCAATCATAATATGAAAAATCAGAGGGAAAGAGCAAGATCTGCCAGAGCAGAGACAAATTATATGGGTGCAGAGGATACCATATTAAATAAAATTCCTTTTGAAATGAATACGGTATTTGAGGGGTATGATAGATTAAAATCCACTTCCAAAGTTAAATTAATTATAAAAGATGAAGAATTTGTATCTGCTTTGAATGAAGGAGAAGAAGGAGTTATTATAACTTCCAATACGCCTTTTTATGCTGAAATGGGAGGCCAGGTAGGAGACAAGGGAATTATATTTAATGAAAACTTGAAAGGAGAAGTTTTAGACTGCAAGAAAAACTTATCAGGAAAAGTACTGCATTTTATTAAAGTGATTTCAGGAAGTGTAAACTTAGAAGATACAATTGAACTCAGTGTAGATCAAAATAGAAGAAATAGTATAAGAAAAAACCATACGGCAACTCATCTGCTGGATTCTGCTTTAAAACAAGTGTTAGGAGAGCAGGTACATCAGTCTGGTTCTTACGTAGATGAATATAGGCTCAGGTTTGATTTTAATCATTTTGAAGCTGTAAGCCATGAAAAATTAAGAGATATTGAAAACTTGGTAAATGAAAATATAATGCAAGTTTACCCTGTAAAAACAACTATAATGTCTTTAGAAGAAGCAAAAAAAAGTGGAGCAATAGCACTTTTCGACAACAAATATAAAGATGAGGTAAGAGTGGTTTCCGTAGGAGATTTCAGCAAGGAACTTTGTGGAGGTACTCATGTAAGCAATTCTGGAGAGATAGGGTTGTTTAAAATAACTTCTGAAACTGGAATAGCAGCTGGCATAAGAAGAATAGAAGCAGTTACAGGTAAGATGGCGGCTGAATATGTTAATTCAAAAAGTGATATACTAAAAGAAATATCAAATAAGCTGAAGTGTTCTGAAAAAGAAATTGTCCATAAATTGGATTTGCAATCTAATGAGCTGAAGGAATTAGAGAAAAAAATTGAAGAATTAAAATTGAAAGTTGCAGGAAGTGCAGAAGATGATATTCTAAAATCAGTAGAGAAAATAAATGGAATAAATTTATTTAGAGGCATATTGAAGGATGTAGATGGAAACTCCCTTAGAGAATTAGCTGATAAAATTAGAAGTAAATCTGAAAATTGCGTGGTTTTACTTGGAAGTAGTACAGGAGAAAAAGTACAGCTTGTAGCCATGGCAACTAAAGAAGCAGTGAAAAATGGAGTACATTGTGGAAAAATTATAAAAGAAGTTGCAGCTATTACAGGTGGTGGCGGAGGTGGAAGACCAGATATGGCTCAAGCTGGAGGGAAATTTCCAGAGAAGCTACAGGAAGCCATAGGAAAAAGCATCATAATTATGACAAAATTAGTTAAGTAGTATACATTTTATGAAATATGTTTTATAATATATTTATTAGAATGTTAGCGGGGTGATATATATGAGTAAAGACAATACTATTCAGTTCGACATTTCTGAAAGTAAAAAAGCATTGACAAAAGAAATACTGACTGAAGTTTATGATTCGCTAATTAAAAAAGGTTATAATCCAGTAAATCAATTAGTGGGATACTTGATTTCTGGTGATCCAACTTATATAACAAATTATAATGGAGCAAGATCATTGGTTAGGAAGCTTGAGAGAGATGAAATACTTGAGGAAGTCTTAAAAGCATATTTAAACATAAAATAAAAATGTCCTCTTGGACATTTTTATTTTAAATGTGAATATATAATAAAATAGGAGAGTGAAGGTTTGAGAATACTTGGATTGGATATAGGGGATAGGACTATAGGAGTAGCTTTAAGTGACCCTCTTGGAATAACGGCACAGGGAATTACCACTGTGAGAAGAAAAAATCAAGAAAAGGATATTGAAGAGTTAAAGTCTCTATGTGAAAAATATGGTGTGGAACTTATTGTTTCAGGACTTCCTAAAAATATGAACGGTACACTAGGCCTCCAGAGTGAAAAGGTGCTAAATTTTTGCAAAGTTATAGAGGAAAATATAAAATTACCTATAAAGATGTGGGATGAGAGATTGACTACTGTAGCAGCTCATAGAGCTATGATAGAGGGAGATTTATCTAGAGCTAAACAAAAAAAAATAGTGGATAAGATGGCAGCTATTTATATACTTCAGGGATATTTAGATAGTATTTCAAAGTAGTATCGATAAAGATTAATTTATGTATAATTGAAATGAACTTAAATATTAGTTGAACGTATTTTAGTGGTGAAGCTGCTATTTAATTTGTGATTTTATAGGAGTATTTTCCTAGATCAAAATGAAGTATTAGTATAATAGTAATGAAACAAATTTTGAATTTAAAAGAAAGGGAAACTTAATATGGATAATGATGTAGCGAATTTAGTATTAGAAGATGAAAATGGGAAAAAGATTAAGTTCCAGGTAGTTACTAAATTTGATATAAAAGAAAAAGAATATGTAATTGCAGTACCTGAAGAATGTATTGGAGGAGACACAGCCATAGCACTTAAAATAGTAGAAGATGATAATGGAGATGAAGTTCTTGTAACAGTAGAAGATGAGGACGAATTTGATATGGTTTTAGAAGTTTATGAAAGCTTATTTGGAAATGAAGCTTAGTTAATATAAAAGCTAGAGGCTAAAAGCTGTGGCTTAAATAGCTTTTAGCCTCTAGCTTTCGTATTAATTGATTTTAAATTGACAGTAACTTTATACTATATTAAACTTAATAGTATTGTAATTTTTGAACAGCGTTTTTATATGGAATAAATTTAGGTTGAAATGGGGTATAGTAATGCCAAGGCTTTCCTCTTCAGAAATAGAGAGATTAAAAAATAGTTTAAAAGAAAAGGGATATAAACTTACACCACAGAGGCGTGCTGTAGTTGATATTATAATAAGAAATGAAGGAAAACACCTTACTACAGAAGAGATATATGACCAGGTCAAAAGTGAATGCCCTGAAATTGGTTTGGCTACGGTTTACAGGACAGTACAGCTTTTAGAGGATATAGGTGTTATATGTAAGCTGGATTTGGAAGATGGATGCAATAGATATGAAATAGTACATGAAGAAGAAAATCATCAGCATCATCATCTAATATGTACTAAATGTTCTAAGATAATTGAGGTAACAGATGATTTGTTGGAACCTTTAGAGAAAAAAATAGAAGAAAAGTATGATTTTAAAATTTTAAATCACAGTTTAAAATTTTATGGCATATGTAATAAATGTACAAAAAAATCAAAATGAATATAAAAAACTAAAATAAAAAAGGAGGGAAGATTTTTTTGCGTAAAGAAAACGATAAAGTAAAAATCATTCCATTAGGTGGTCTAGGTGAAATAGGAAAGAATCTTACAGTAATAGAGTATAACAATGACATAATAGTAATTGATTGTGGCCTGAAGTTTCCGGATGAAGAAATGTTAGGTATAGATATAGTTATACCAGATATTACCTACTTAAAAAAGAACATTGATAGAGTAAGAGGTATATTTTTAACTCATGGGCATGAGGATCACATAGGAGCATTACCTTATGTGTTAAAAGAAATTAATGTTCCGGTGTACGGTACGAAGTTAACTCTTGGAATTGTTGAGAGTAAGTTAAGGGAACATAACTTAAATAATGTAGTAAAATTAAAGTGTGTAAAAGCAGGGGATGTAATTAAATTGGATAGTATGTCTGTGGAATTCATAAGAACTAGCCACAGCATAGCTGATTCAACTGCCCTTGCAATACATACTCCTGTTGGTATTATATTTCATACTGGTGATTTTAAAGTGGATTATACACCTATTGATGGAAGCGTAATTGATTTTGCTAGGCTTGCAGAACTAGGTAAAAAAGGTGTAATTCTTATGTTAGCAGATAGTACTAACGTAGAAAGACCGGGATATACTATGTCTGAAAGTACTGTGGGAAAAACTTTTCAAAAGTTTTTTTCACTTGCAAAAAGTAGAATAATAGTAGCTACATTTGCCTCTAATATTCATAGAATACAACAGGTAATTACTGCTGCTGAAAAATATGACAGGAAAGTTGCAATTTCTGGGAGAAGTATGGAAAATATAATGGAGGTAGCTACCAATTTAGGATATATAGATATTAAAAAGAATACTCTTATTAATATAGATAATATAAATAGATATCCTGGTAATAGAGTAGTTATAATAACTACTGGAAGTCAGGGCGAACCTATGTCGGCTCTTTCCAGAATGGCAGCTTCCGAACACAAGAAAGTAAGTATTATTCCAGGAGATACTATAATAATTTCTGCAAATCCTATACCTGGAAATGAAAAATTAGTTTCTGGAGTTATAAATCAGTTATTTAAAAAGGGAGCAGAGGTAATATATGAAGCACTGGCAGATGTGCATGTCTCAGGTCATGCCTGTCAGGAAGAATTAAAATTAATCCATACTCTGGTAAAACCTAAGTTTTTTATGCCGGTACATGGAGAATACAGGCATTTGAAGCAGCATAAAGATCTTGCCATGAGCTTAGGAATGCCTTCAAATAATGTAATCATAGCAGATAATGGAGATGTAATAGAAGTTTCCAAAGACTCTATAAGGAAAACTGGTACAGTAGTATCAGGACAGATATTTGTAGATGGACTTGGAGTAGGAGATGTAGGAAATATAGTTTTAAGAGACCGAAGGCATCTTTCACAAGACGGTATACTTACAGTAGTAATTACCATTGAAAAACAAACTGGAACTGTTATTGCTGGGCCTGATATAATATCCAGAGGATTTGTATATGTAAGGGAATCGGAAGATTTAATGGAAGAAGCAAAGGAACTTGTTCGAGGAGCACTAAATGAATGTCAGGAGAAACATATTACTGAATGGGCAAGCATAAAATCAAATGTAAAAGAAGTCCTCAGATCATTCTTATACGAAAAGACAAAGAGAAAGCCAATGATATTACCTATAATTATGGAAATATGATGTTTGGAAATATTGCCTAGGGAGGATGGTTCAAATGAGTATATATGATAAAGCAGGTGAGCTTGCAGAAGAGTTTAAAAACTGTGAAGAAGTGACTACATTAAGAGAGGCAAGTAAGGAAATAGAAAAAAGTGAAGCAAATAGAAAAATGCTAGAAGACTTTAGAAAAATACAGATGGAGGTTTATTCAGAGAAAATGCAAAATGGAGAGGTATCTGAGGAAACCAAACAAAAATTTAAAAATATAGGTTCAGTAGTATCTATGAATCCCTCTGTAAATAAGTATATACAAGCAGAGCAAAGATTCAGCATTACGTGGCAGCATATATTAAAAATATTAAATGATGCCATAGGAATAGATTTTTCTTTTGGGGCAGGTAAAAATAAAAAATAGTTTTTATGTGAAAACCATTAGAATGATGTTTAGAAAGTTGACTTTTTAACACTATGATATTAAAATAAATATGTTAACTTTAATTGGATACAGGGAAGTATCCAATTTTTTTGAGTATTTATCCAGGATTTTAATATATTTAGTCGGTTTAGGTATAAAATTGGAGGAGTAATAATGAATTTGTTTACAAGAAATGATATAAGAAATGTGGCAATAATCGCCCATGTCGACCATGGTAAGACCACATTGGTAGATGCATTATTAAGACAAAGCAATATATTTAGAGCAAATGAAAAAGTTGAGGAAAGAGTCATGGACTCGAATGATCTTGAAAGGGAAAGAGGTATTACTATACTATCAAAGAATACTTCTGTAATGCATAAAGGGATTAAAATAAATATAGTAGATACACCAGGCCATGCAGATTTTGGTGGAGAAGTAGAGCGTGTACTTGAAATGGTAGATAGTGTTTTATTATTAGTAGATGCCTATGAAGGACCTATGCCTCAGACAAAATTTGTTCTAAAAAAAGCATTGGAATTAAAACTAAAACCAATAGTTGTTATAAATAAAATAGATAAGAAAGATGCAAGACCTTCTGAGGTATTGGATGAGGTTTTTGATTTGTTTATAGAGTTAGGTGCTAATGATGATCAGCTTGACTTTCCTGTAGTTTATTGTTCTGCAAAAGCAGGTTTTGCTAAAAAAGAAGTAGAAGATGAATCAGATAACATGGAACCTTTATTTGATGCAATAATAAAGAATGTTGCTGCACCTCAGGGATATTTAGATATGCCACTTCAAATGTTAGTTACAACTATAGACCACAATGAATATGTAGGTAGAATAGGTGTAGGAAAAATAACAAGAGGAAGCATAAAGAAAAATGAGCAAGTTGCGCTTATAAGAAAAGGAAATAAGATAGAGAATGTAAAAGTGTCTAATCTCTACGTTTATGATGGACTTAAAAAGAAGGAAGTAGATGAAGCAAAACTTGGTGATATAGTTGCAGTATCAGGTATTCCTGATATAAATATAGGTGAAACTATAGCAGATGCTTCAAAACCAGAAGCTCTTCCTTTTGTAGATATAGATGAACCTACACTAAGCATGAATTTTATGGTAAATGATTCACCTTTTGCAGGAAGAGAAGGAGATTTTGTAACTTCAAGACATTTAAGAGATAGACTTGCAAAGGAACTTGAAACTAATGTAGCCCTTAAAGTGGAAGAAACTGATTCAGCAGATTGTTTTAAAGTAAGCGGTAGGGGAGAACTTCATCTTTCAGTTTTAATAGAGACTATGAGAAGAGAAGGTTATGAATTCCAGGTTTCAAAGCCAACAGTTATATTTAAAGAAGAAAATGGAAAAAAATTAGAACCTATTGAATATTTGATTATAGACGTACCTGAAGAATTTATGGGAGTTGTTATGGAAAAGCTCGGACCTAGAAAAGCTGATATGGTAAATATGACGTCAGCAGTTAATGGATATACAAGATTGGAATTTAAAATACCAGCTAGAGGACTTATTGGATTCAGAAATGAATTTATGACAGATACCAAGGGAAATGGAATAATGAATCATGTATTGGACGGTTATGAAGAGTACAAGGGTGATATACCAGGAAGAACAAGGGGATCACTTGTAGTATTTGACCCAGGTGTTTCTATAACTTATGGCCTTTTTAATGCTCAAGAAAGAGGGACACTTTTTATAGAACCAGGAGTAGAAGTATACGAGGGAATGATAGCTGGTGAATGTTCAAGAGCTGATGATATAGAAGTAAATGTATGCAAAAAGAAGCATTTGACAAATACAAGAACTTCAGGTGCAGATGATGCATTAAAATTAATTCCTGTAAACAAAATGAGTCTTGAAAAATCTTTGGAATTTATAGCATCAGATGAATTGGTAGAAATTACTCCTAAAAACATAAGAATGAGAAAGAGAATATTGAATACAGATCTTAGAAAAAAGGCTGCCAGGAGAAAGTAATAAAAGTTTTTACAGTTAAGAAGAACTATTTAAAGTTCTTTTGGAGGGAAAAATGAGCGGTGTTGCGTATGAATACATGGAAAATTATATAAAATCATTGATAGGAGAACATGATGGCATACTAAAAGAAATGGAAGAGTACGCTAGGTTAAATTCTGTTCCCATAGTTCATAAGGAAGTGGGAAGATTTTTAGAACTTATGATAACTGTGAAAAAGCCCCTAAAAATTTTGGAGCTTGGAACGGCTATTGGGTACTCATCTATTCTCATGAGCTTAAGTTCTCATAAAAAAAGTCATATAACAACTGTTGAAAGAGATAGACACATGATAGAAATTGCCAGGGAAAATATAGAGAAATATCAATTTGAGCAGCACATCGACATTATAGAAGGAGATTGCTTGGAAGTACTTAAAAGTATGCAGGAACAATATGATTTTATATTTATGGATGCAGCCAAGGCACACTATAATCATTTTTTACCTTATTGTTTAAAACTTTTAAATGAAGAAGGTATAATAGTAGCAGACAATGCACTATTTAGAGGAATGATTGCTTCAGATGAGTTGGTAAAGAAAAGAAAGATAACTATAGTAAAGAGAATGAGAGAATATCTGAAGATGGTATCTGACCACGATAAATTTATAACATCAATTATACCTATGGGAGATGGCATAGCTGTTACGGTGAGGAGGAATTAGGATGAAAAAACCAGAGCTTCTAGCGCCAGCTGGCAATCTTGAAAAGCTTAAAACAGCTATAAATTTTGGTGCTGATGCAGTTTATCTTGGAGGCAGCAAGCTGAATTTAAGGGCTTTTGCAGATAATTTTACAGATGATGAATTAAAAGTGGGAATAAAATATGCCCACAAAAGATGTAAAAAGGTATTTGTAACTGTAAATGTGTTCCCACATAATGAAGATTTAGTGGGAATGGAAGATTACTTAAAAAAATTATATAAACTAGGTGCAGATGCAATACTTGTATCAGATCCAGGAATAATAATGACTGCAAAAGAAGTTGTTCCCAATTTAGAACTTCACTTAAGTACTCAAGCCAATAATGTGAATTGGAAATCAGCTATATTTTGGCACAACCAAGGAGTAAAGAGAATAGTACTTGCAAGAGAATTATCACTTAAAGAAATAAGTGAAATACGATCCCATTTACCAGAAAGCTGTGAAATAGAGGCTTTTGTCCATGGTGCAATGTGTATGTCCTATTCCGGTAGATGTGTACTTTCAAATTACATGACGGGAAGAGATGCCAATAGAGGTCAGTGTGCCCAACCTTGCAGATATAAATATTATTTGATGGAAGAAAAAAGGCAGGGGGAATACTTCCCAGTATTTGAAGATGATAGAGGAGCTTATATATTAAACTCTAAGGATTTATGCATGATAGAACATATTCCCGAACTAGTTAAAAGTGGTATAAATTCTTTTAAGATAGAAGGGAGAATGAAGAGTTCTTATTATGTGGCTACTGTAGTAAAAGCCTATAGAAGGGCAATAGATGCCTACTTTGAAAATCCGGATTTCTATGAATTTAAAAAAGTATGGCTGGATGATTTGATGAAGGTAAGTCATAGAGTATACTATACAGGATTTTATTTTGGGAATCCAGGCAAACAAATATATGAAACCTCTTCTTATATAAGAAATTATGATATAGTAGGAATAGTGAAAGATTATGATAATACTGCAGAAAGGGTAGTTATAGAACAGAGAAATAAGGTTTTTGATGGAGATGAAGTAGAAGTACTTAGGCCTAAAGGGGATGGCTTTTGTGTACGACTTTGTGATATGAGAAATGAAGAGGGAGAAAAAATAGAATCGGCACCTGTGGCTCAAATGATATTTACAGCTAAAATAAACAATAAAATGAAAAAAGGAGATATGCTCCTAAAAGCAAAGAATGATAAATAAAAAATAATATGGTAAAAATTATAGTATTATGAATAAAACACCTTATTTTGGACAAAATTTTAGTCTAGATGAGGTGTTTTTTATGTTCGAGATTAATAGAAATGTAATTAAAAAAAGACAGTGTTTTTTATTTATAGTAATTATTTTAATATTTTCAGTATTGTATTTTAAAATAATAAAGGTTCAATATTTTGGAGGTAACAAATTAAGTGTAATGGCAGATTCTCAGTATTCCTACAAAGAAGATCTAACAGATGCCAATTACAAATTATTTGATTCTTATGGAAAACAGCTTATGAGTTACAATAAAAAATATTATGTGGTAATATTGCCGGAAGTGTTTTTAAAAGATAATCAAAACGCAAATTCAGAGAAAGTTTTGACACTTGTATACACTCTTAGAAATTATAATAGTAGCTATGATTTATCTAAAATAGCTGCCCTAAATAGCAGTCAAAAAGTATACTATGAGATTGACGCGAGTACATATAACAAACTAAAAGATATAAAGGGAGTAAATGGATTTTATACCTATATATATTCCCCATTAAATAGGAGTGGAGTGTGGAGTATAGAAAATTTACTTGAAAATCCTAGAAGGACCCAGGACAATAAGATGAAATCTGGGAGTTCTTTAGAAATGCAGATATACAATAAAACTAAGAACAACGAAAAGTCCCAGGTAGTATTTGAAAGAGATATAAATGGAAATATAATAGGGAAAAAGACTAATTTACCTAAAAATAATGTAAACGTCAGGTTGACTGTAGATAAAGATATAGAAGATAAAATAAAAGAAGTGTTAAATAGTAGTGAAAATAAAAACTATGGTCAGATTGGTGTAGTTTTAATGGAAGCAAATACAGGCAAGATAAAAGCCCTGGTGCAAAAAGATGATAGCAAGCCAAATGTAAATTTAGGGGTTTCTACTAACCATGGATTTTTTCCTGGATCTATATTTAAAGTTATAGTAGAAGAAGCAGGACTTGATAAGAATATTATAAGTGTAAATGATAAATTTACCTGTAGAGGACTTTATGAGGAAAAAAATGAATCACATCATGGTACTTTAACTCCCAAGGAAGCACTTACACTGTCATGTAATGATATATTTTCCCAAATAGGAAATAAAGTAGGATTTAACAATTTTTATGATAATGCAAAGTCTCAAGGATTGTTTCAAAAAGTATTGAATTTAGATAGTGAAAAGGAGGGTCGATTTGAAGTAAAAAACCCAAGTTATAGTAATGGCAGTCTGGGACTTGCAGCTATAGGGCAAAATATCAGAATAACTCCACTAGAAGCTATAAGTATATCTAATACAGTTATAAATGATGGAATATATGTTAAACCGTACATAGTAGATGCTTATGTAAATGATAAAAATAAAATTATAGAAGAAATCAATACTACAAGTAGTTCTGTAATTGAGAAATCTACGGCAGAGGAAATGAAGAAGCAGATGATAAATGTAGTTGATATGGGTACAGCAAAATCAGCTTATATAAATGACATGGAAGTAGGAGGAAAGACTGGAAGCACACAGAGAGTGGAACTTACTGGCAACGGCAAAACTGCACAGGAACATTCAGATGGGTGGTTTTCAGGTTTTTTTAAAGCAAATGGGAAATATTATTCAATGGTAGTTTTTGTTCAGGATATAAATAAAGACAGCCAAAGTGGAGGAAATACCGCAGTTCCTATTTTCAAAAATATAATTTTAAAAGTAAAGCAGTATTTAAAGTGAAATTAAATAAATTTATTTATGTATGCACTTTTTTAAAATATATTCATAGTATATTAATAAGCACTGTTAGGAGGAGCAACAAGTGTTTTTAACAAATTGCTTATTAGATATTCTGGGGAATGTAGTATTTATGACGGCTTACGTTACAAATAGTAGTTCATTTCCACAACCTTTAAGTGATGAAGAGGAAAAATATTATCTCAAAAAATTAGAACAGGGAGATTTGCTTGCTAAGAGCATTTTGGTAGAGAGAAATTTAAGACTAGTAGCACATATTGTAAAAAAATATTCATATCCTAGTAAAGAAGTAGATGAGCTAATTTCCATTGGCACTGTTGGGCTTATTAAAGCAATAGATTCTTTTGACATGTCTAAGGGAACTAGGTTGGCAACATATGCAGCAAAGTGTATAGAAAATGAGATATTGATGCTTATAAGAAATAATAAAAAAATTAAAAATGAAGTATACTTGGAAGATCCCATAGGTGTTGATAAAGAAGGTAATGAAATATCTCTTATGGATGTTCTCAGTAGTGATGAGAGTTCTATAATTGAGATTGTAGAACAAAAATTACAGGTAAAGAAATTATATTCTAAAATAAACACTTGTTTATCTGAAAGAGAAAAAAGTGTTGTGGAAATGCGATATGGCCTCTTAGAGGGAAAACCAAGGACTCAAAGAGAGATAGCTAAGCTACTAGGGATATCAAGATCTTATGTATCAAGAATCGAAAAAAAAGCTTTAAAAAAATTGTACAAAGAATTGAATTACGGGACAGGATAATTTTAGAGTAAATTAAGAGAATAAAGGTTTTAATAAATTCCATTATGTATTTTTATACGATTTTATGTAAATGCGTGTGGAATTTATTTTATTTTTTTGATAAATTATAAATAAGTTTAGATAAAAGTAAAATTGTTTATAAAAAAATAGTTATAAATGACGAATATAATAAGGTGTACTTTTTAATTTTTTATTTGAAATTTTATTCCATAAAATAATTAGTGAAAAACATACATGGATGAGAGAGGGGAGCTTAAATTGTTAGCACTAAAAAATTTATTAGAAATAACTATTAAACAAAATGCATCAGATTTGCACCTTACTGTAGGTATACCTCCTGTAATAAGGGTAAACGGGGAACTTAAAGTACTTGGCAATCAAAAACTACAGCCAGCAGATACTGAAAGATTTAGTAAAGAAATATTAGATAAAGATTATGATAAATATATGAAAATTGGAGAAATTGACGTATCATTTTCTGTAGCTGGACTTGGTAGATTTAGAGTAAATATTTTTAAGCAAAGGGGAAGTAATGCCATTGCAGTAAGGGTTGTAGGATTGAAAATACCCACTTTAAATGAACTTAAATTTCCACAAGTAATAAAAAATCTTTTAGCGTATAAAAGAGGATTGATTTTGGTAACAGGACCTACAGGTTGTGGAAAAAGTACAACTTTAGCAGCTATGATAAATGAAATAAATTGTACAAGAGGTGCACATATAATAACTTTAGAAGATCCTATAGAATATCTACATAAACATAATAAATCTATAATAAATCAAAGGGAGATAGGCAAGGATTCTTTGAGTTATGCTAATGCTTTAAAATCAGTGCTTAGAGAAGATCCAGATGTAATTTTAGTGGGAGAAATGAGAGATCTTGAAACCATATCTGTTGTACTTACGGCTTCTGAAACTGGACACCTTGTATTTTCAACGTTACATACCATAGGAGCAGCTAAAACTATAGATAGAATTGTAGATGTATTTCCCCCTCACCAACAGCAGCAGATAAAAATACAATTAGCAGCAGTTTTAAGAGGAATAGTATCCCAGCAACTTATACATAGAGAAGATGGTAACGGAAGAATAGCAGCAGTTGAGACTATGATTGCAACTCCTGCTATTAAAAATATGATAAGGGAAGGGAAAACCTATCAAATAGAATCTTCAATGCAAACCGGATCAAAGTATGGTATGAAAACAATGGATATAGCACTGGTGGAACTTTATAAAAAAGGATTAATATCTTACGAATCTGCCATTGCCTATGCTTGTGATACAAATATAATAACTAAAATAATTTCCTTATAAAGAAGTTATCCGATGGCTACCTACTGTAACACTCCCACTTTTATCAAAGTGGGAGATACTAGAACTCTTGAGTTTTAGCGATTTAGAGTTCTTATGCTGTGCATAACAGTAGCTGCGCCCCTGGATAATTCAGCTAAACTTAGCCGAAGAAACAAAACTTTAAAGAGAAAGCGATTCACTTTAAAGCAAAGATTTAACTTCTTTGCCTTTTCGGCTAAGTAAAATTCATTGATGTAAAAAAGTGGGATTTTTTAGTACTGCTTTTTTACATAACTAAAATATTTTGATTAATTATTATAATTACTATAGTAATTAAATTTTATTTGTGCTAAAATAACCTTGAATTAGGGGGGGATTAAATTGAGCATTTTTAAGGAATTAATTCATAATACCTCTCGTGTTTTAACTTATACAGTTTATATAATATCTATTTATTATTTGCTTATATCAATTTTTGGCATATGGAGAAAAAAAGATATTGGAGAGGTAAAACCAGAAAAAAGCTTTGCGTTAGTTGTTGCAGCTCATAATGAAGAAGTTGTAATTGATGGCATTATAGAAAGTTTAAAAAAACTTGATTATCCTAAGGCATTGTATGACATTTTTGTAATTGCAGATAATTGTACAGATAAAACTGCATTAAAGGCTAGAAGAAAAGGTGCCATTGTGTATGAAAGATTTACCGAAGGAAAAAGAGGTAAAGGTTATGCACTAGAGTGGATGTTTGATAAAATCTTTAAAATGAAAAAAAAATATGATGTTGTTGCTATATTTGATGCTGATAATTTGGTTAATAGAAATTTCTTAAAAGAGATGAATAGGCAGATTTGTAAAGGTTATAAAGTTGTTCAAGGTTATTTGGATAGTAAAAACCCTCATGATACATGGATTACTGGAAGTTATTCTATAGCATTTTGGACTTGTAACAGGATGTTTCAACTAGCTAGAAGTAATTTAGGTCTGTCAACTCAACTTGGTGGAACTGGTTTTTGTATAGATACAGATGTTTTAAAAAAATTAGGTTGGGGTGCTACATGTCTTACGGAAGATTTGGAGTTTACATGTAAATTGGTATTACATGGTTATAAGGTAGGATGGGCTCATGATGCCATAATATATGATGAAAAACCACTTACGCTTTTACAATCTTGGAAACAGAGAAAAAGGTGGATGCAGGGATTTGCAGATGTGTCTAGTAGATATTTTTTTAAACTCTTGAAAAAATCAATAAAAAATTGTAATTTTGTACTTCTTGATTGTGCACTTTATAGTATTCAACCTATAGTAACTGTTCTTATAGGAATTTCTGGTATAAGTGGTATAATTCAATATTTTATGAAGACGTATAATTTAATATCTAATTTCAATACAGTTGTATATTCTATAAATTTTGATTTGTTTACGATTATAGCGATACTATTTTCTATATTGCAATTTGTATATATTCCTTTTGTACTTATTTTAGAAAAAAAATTAGATCTTAGGATATTTGAGTATTACATAATGTATCCTCTATATGCTATAACATGGTTTCCAATTTCCCTTCAAGGAATTATATGCAAAAATAATAAAGAATGGAATCATACTATTCACAGTAGAAGTGTAAAAATAAAGGATTTAGAAAAAGCTAATTAAATAAATTTTTATTGGGGAAAAGACTGTAAGTCTTTTCCTTTTATTAGAATATATTTGAACAGGATTTATTCCCAAATTAATTTAATATTGTTTAACTTAATTTGAGTTTTTATTAAAATGTGATAAAATATAAGAGGAAAATTAGACTTTTTGTTGAATATATATTTTGGATGTGTATTTCCTATAGTTTTATTTATCCGATGACTACCTGCTCATACTCTAATATGTGATAAGATTTTATATTTATAACAAAAATTGTGTAAATAAGAGCTTTACTTCGTGAAAGTGAAGAGCAGTTGCGTACATGGATAACGTCTTCTAAGATTCAAAAAGTTGAATCTAGGAATTATGTTTATGCAAAGGAGGGAAAAATACTTTAATGAATGAGTATATAATTGGCATAGATATAGGTTCGTCCAATATATGTGCTGCTGCTGGAAAAGTGGACAAACATGCTGGAGTACAGATAATGGGTATAACTTCTTCAAATTGTACGGGAGTAAAAAGAGGAATAATTGTAGATATAGATAATACCTCAGAATCTATAAAAAAATGTATAAATTCTCTGGAAAGAATGCTTGATACTAAAATATCAGAAGCATATATATCTTTACCAGGAGGAATAAGTGAGATCATTTGGAATAAAGGTGTAGTTGCCGTATCCTCAGAAGATCGTGAAATAAAACAGAATGATGTAAAAAGAGTTTTAAAGGCATCTAAGATTATTACAGTTCCAAATGATAAAGAAATAATAGGGGTAATACCTGAGCAATACATAATTGATGGTTATGATAAAATAAAAGATCCCATAGGTATGAGCGGATTAAGATTGGAAGTAGATTCACAAATAATATTGGCTCAATCAACAGTCGTAAATAATATTTTTAAAAGTATAAATAAAGCAGGAATAAAAGTTTTAGGAGTAGTATTTCAACCCATAGCTATATCTGAAGTAGTATTAAAAGAAGATGAAATTCAACGTGGAGTAGCCTTGGTGGATGCAGGAGCGGATTCTATAAATATTTATATTTATGAGGGTGGAAATCTAAGGAGTATAAGTACTATAGGCTTAGGTGGAAATATAATAACAAATGATATTGCAGTTTGCTTAAAACTTTCTGTTTCAGAGGCAGAAAAACTCAAAATAAAATATGGAAGTGTTGAAAAAAATCATGATGAAGAAAACTTTAATATAGAAGTCAATGCTGATTATAATAATAAAGTAAAAGTTGATTATGATATTTTAGTTCAAATTATACAAGCTAGGGTGGAAGAATTGTTTTCTATAATAGATAAGGAGATAAGGAATTCTGAGTATTATGATAAACTCTCTGGTGTAGTTATGGTAGGAGGCGGAATGGCTGCTATAAGCGGAATAGAAAAACTTGGTGAAAATGTGTTGAAGAAACTTGTAAGAATTGGCATACCAAAATACATAGGAGCGGCCAGTCCTATGTATGCTACAGCAGTTGGGGTGGTAAAGGATGTTTCAAATTCAATCAAGGTTAGTAATACAACATTGACGGATCCAATTAAAAATAAAGATATATGTGATTATGAGGAAATAGATCAAAAAGAAAAAACAAGTAAAAAGGATAAAAGTAGTAGTTTTGTATCAAAAATGAAAGAATTCTTTACAGATTTTTTTTAATAAAGGAGGCAGGGTATTGTGTTAGATTTTGATGTTGATGTTCAAGAATTTGCGCAGATAAAAGTAATAGGATGCGGCGGCGGCGGAAACAATGCCGTAAACAGAATGATAAAAGAAGGACTAAAAAATGTTGAATTTATAGCTATAAATACAGACAAGCAAGCATTAATGCTTTCACAAGCATCACAAAAAATACAAATAGGTGATAAGCTTACTAAAGGGCTTGGTGCAGGGGCAAATCCTGAAATAGGACAAAAAGCTGCAGAGGAAAATAAGGATGAAATATCCCAAGCTATAAAAGGTGCGGACATGGTGTTTATTACAGCAGGTATGGGTGGTGGAACTGGCACAGGAGCAGCTCCTATAATTGCAGAAATTGCAAAATCAATGGGTATACTTACTGTGGGGGTAGTTACTAAGCCTTTCCCTTTTGAAGGAAGAAAGAGGATGCTTCATGCAGAAATGGGAATAAAGAATTTGAAGGATAAAGTTGATACTTTGGTTACAATACCAAATGAAAGGCTACTTTCTGTGGTAGATAAAAAGACAACTTTAATGGAATCCTTTAAATTTGCAGATGATGTATTAAGACAAGGTGTTCAGGGTATCTCAGATTTAATTACTATACCTGGACTTGTTAATTTGGATTTCGCAGATGTAAGGACAATTATGATAGACAAAGGTCTTGCACATATGGGTGTAGGTAAGGGAAATGGTGATAATAGGGCACAGGATGCAGCAAAACAAGCAATATCAAGTCCACTTCTTGAAACTTCCATAGTAGGAGCTACTGGGGTACTTTTAAATATAACAGGTGGACAAGACCTAGGACTTTTAGAAATAAATGAAGCTGCAGAGATAGTTCAAGATGCAGCAGATCCTGATGCGAACATAATATTTGGAGCTGTTATAGATGAGGAAATAAAAGATGAAATAAGAATTACTGTAATAGCTACAGGATTTGAAACGGAAAAGGATGAAATTAAGAGGGATATAAAATCCGATGTCAAATCTTCAAGGCGAAGTATGATGAATAACAAAGATGAGGCAGCAGCTGCTGTGGAATATGAGAAAATTGATGAAAATAATCTGGAAGTACCTGCTTTTCTAAGGAGACAGAGGAAGTAGAAAAAAGGGGCTGTTGCACTAATTAATTAGTGTGTCAGTCCTTTTAACACGTATACAGATTTTTAAGCATCAGGTGGAGTTAAAACTCCACCTGATGCTTAAAAATCTGTTTATCTATAAAAGGAACTGTTCAAAGCAATCTAAAAAATTACTATTGCAACAGCTCCTTTTTATTATCTAGCTTTACATAATTTATTTCAATTCAAGTGATTCTAAATAGTACTAAAAATAAATTTTCTGGCATAATATAGAAAATAAAAATATTGTATATCATTAAAAAATGACAAAATTTTGAAATACATAAGTATATAATAAGAGTAAATACAAAGTTGGAGGTGAGTTTACAATTGGTAGTATATGCAGACTTGCTAATTTTAATAAATTTTATAGTAAACTTTTTTTTATTGTATATTACAGGAAAGACTCTTAAATTAAAAGTAAAACTTAAATTTATGTTTTTAGCTGCGGCCATAGGAAGTGCTTATACGATTACATTAATTTATCCAATCTTAAATGTATTTTCTGCTTTTTATTTTAAAATTTTGGTAGCAGCTATACTAATTTATATCTCTTTCGGTAATAGAGGATTTATATGTAATTTTAAAATTTCAGCTGTATTTATCCTATATTCAATGGTGCTGGCAGGTATTTGCATGTTTATAGAATATAGCAACTGCTCCTATACAGGAGATTATATGATAATTAATTTCCCTTATGAGTGGCTTTTTATTTCTCTCATGGTGTTGTACATAACAATTGATAGGTTAGTAATTTATGTAAAGGATAGAAACAAGGTGTTTACACTAATTTATGATGTAGATATTGTATTTAGAAACAAAAGCAAGACCGTAAGGGCTTTTTTAGATACCGGGAATGAGCTCAGGGAGCCGGCTACCAATTTGCCAGTAGTTATAGTTGAAAAATCTGTATTCGAAAATGTAAATCTAGAAGGAATGGATAAGTTTTATATACCTTATAGAGTTATAAATGGCAAGTGTGGCAAGCTTCAGGGATTTAAACCAGATGTGGTAAAAATAAACTTTGGTCAAGAGATCAAGTATAGAGAAGTTATAATTGCTATTTGTAAGGATAAATTGAGTAAATTTGACGATTATCATGCGCTTCTTTCTAGGGGAGTGATATAGAGGTATGTATTTATGTAAAAGAAAATTAAAATTATGGAGGCTATGATTATGCTTAAGTTGAAAATATTGTTAAACAGAATACTTACAAAATTTAAATTTGCAATAAAGAACTTATATTATATAGGAGGAAGTGATGTACTACCACCGCCATTGAGCAAAAAAGAAGAAGAGGATTTAGTTTTGAAGTTAGTTTCTGGGGATGAGAAGGTAAGGTCCATTCTTATAGAAAGAAATTTAAGACTGGTAGTTTATATAGCTAGAAAATTTGAAAATACGGGAGTAAATGTGGAAGATTTAGTATCGGTAGGCACTATAGGACTTATAAAAGCAGTAAATACATTTAATCCTGAAAAAAAAATAAAATTAGCTACTTATGCTTCTAGATGCATAGAAAATGAAATACTTATGTATCTGAGAAGAAATAGTAAAATAAAGGCAGAAATTTCTTTTTATGAACCACTTAATATAGATTGGGATGGAAATGAACTACTACTTTCTGATATTTTAGGAACGGATAATGATGTAGTTTATAATTTTATAGAAGATGAGGTAGATAAGCAGCTTCTAATGCTAGCTATGAAAAAATTAAGTGACAGGGAAAAGGAGATAGTTAATCTAAGGTTTGGATTAAATGGCAAAAGTGAAAAAACTCAGAAAGAAGTTGCAGATTTACTTGGAATATCGCAATCTTATATATCAAGGCTTGAAAAGAGAATAATAAAGAGACTTAGAAAAGAAATAAATAAAATGTTATAGGGTTGTCTTTAGTATAAAATTCAGCTTCTTAGTAAATACTTAAAATGCTATATATTCTAAAGGGGCTGATTACATGATAATTAATAAAGTAGAAATTTGTGGCGTAAATACATCAAAATTGCCAGTTCTGAAGGGAAAAGAAATGAAAGAGCTTTTAATAAAAATGCATCAGGGAGATAATGAATCCAGAGAAAAGTTCATAAAAGGTAATTTACGATTGGTGTTAAGTGTAATACAGAGATTTAATAACAGGGGAGAAAATGTAGATGATCTATTTCAAGTAGGATGTATAGGGCTTATAAAAGCCATTGACAACTTTGATTTAAGTCAAAATGTTAAATTTTCAACTTATGCAGTACCTATGATTATAGGGGAAATAAGAAGATACTTAAGGGATAATAATTCTATAAGGGTAAGCAGATCTCTCAGAGATATTGCTTATAAAGCACTTCAAGTTAGAGATAAATTAATAAGGGAAAACAATAAAGAACCAACTATATCACAAATAGCTGAGAAACTAAATATACCAAGAGAGGAAGTAGTATTTGCACTAGATGCAATTCAGGATCCAGTTTCCCTGTTTGAACCCATATATCACGATGGCGGTGATGCAATTTATGTAATGGATCAAATAAGCGATACTAAGAATAGGGATGAAAACTGGCTGGAAAATATATCAATAAAGGAGGCTATGAAGAAATTGAATGATAGGGAAAAATTGATACTCAATTTGAGATTTTTTGATGGGAGAACTCAGATGGAAGTAGCGGATGAAATAGGTATATCACAGGCTCAGGTATCTAGGCTGGAGAAAACTGCTTTAAGGCATATGAGAAAATATATATAAATAGATATAATACTTAATTTATAATAGTTAGAAACTCAACTTTCGCACATACGAGATTTTGATTTAATATAAAAATAATACGAAGCAACTTTTTTTGAGAGGACAGAGGACAATTGACAGAGGACAGTGAAGGAAGATTTTTCTCCGCTACACTACGAAAAATTTTTAATTTAAAAGAAACTCATGTTTTTTGTTTCTAATTTCTAAGAAGTATTTTCTGAGCAAGCAATTATCTGAAAATCACAGATTTTAGAGCCTGCTTAAGAGATGTTTTGCATTAGCAAAACAAGCTTAAAAATAAATTAGTTTTCTGACGTAAGGAGGAAAACTCACCTTCATTGTCCTCTGTCCTCTGTCAATTGTACTTTTGAAAAAGTTGTGTCACAATTTTTTTAAACTGCGAAAGTTAAATTAGGAAATAATTAAAAATGGGGGTGATGTACATAAATGGAGTTAAAAGGAGATTTATTTTCTTTAACTAATCTAAGGAATATGGAAATAATAGATATAAATACTGGTGCAAAATTGGGATTTATAAAAGATCTAAAGATAAATTGTGAAGAGCATAGGATAGTGTCAATTATTTTACCATCTCAAATTTTTAAAATATCCTTGTTCGGAAAAAATGAGAATTTAGAAATACCTTGGGATAATGTAAAAAAAATAGGAGTGGATGTAATTTTAGTTGATGGGAAAAATCTTGTAGAGGAGTAGAAGTTTCCACAAAATAAGTGTATAATCACATTATATATAATATCTTATATAAAGGACGTGAATTAAAGTGAAATGCCCTTATTGTGGATACAATGAAACTAAAGTAGTGGATTCTAGATCCACAGATGATAATATGGCCATAAGAAGAAGAAGAGAATGTTTAAGGTGTAATAAGAGATATACCACTTATGAAAAAATTGAGAATGTACCTGTTTTAGTTGTAAAGAAGAACATGAATAGGGAATATTTTGATAGGACAAAAATCTTAAATGGATTGATAAAAGCCTGTGAAAAACGTCCTGTTTCAAGAAAACAAATTGAAAATATAACCGATGAAGTAGAGAAAAAAATAAATAACAATATGATTATGGAAATAAGTTCCTCGGAAATAGGAGAAATTATCATGGAAAATTTAAAAAAAGTGGATGAAGTATCTTATGTCAGGTTTGCGTCTGTTTACAGGCAATTTAAAGATATAAATACTTTTATGCAGGAAATAAAAAATCTTATTTCAAATAAATAAATGGTGTGCTTAAAGGCATACCATTTATTTATGTTAAATTAAAGTTAAAAAATATTTGTAATCCCATTAATTAAAAAAACAATGTTAAAATATATTTAAGATAATTTTAAATATGTGTTTAATTTTCAAATTATATTTGTATTAATAAAATCAATTCTGGATGGAGGATCGATATGGAAAAAATTACAGTAGAAGGATATGAATTTATAAGAATAGATTTGCCAGGCGCAGAAGCAATATTTTCAACAGCTAAAAATAATTTGAGCTTTAATAAATGTACAGATTCTGGAAAGAAAAATATTGAAAATTTAAAAAAATGGTTTAATTTAAAAGCTGTAGGATATTTGAACCAAGTTCATGGGTGTGAGAGCATAGTTTATAGGGGCAAAGACGAAGAAAATGCAGATGGAATAATTACAAATGAATCCAACACAGCTGTAGGAGTTTTTAATGCAGATTGTATACCAATACTTTTATATGATAAGAAAACTAAAATTATAGCAGCAGTTCACAGTGGATGGAAAGGTACTTTAGATTGTATTCTTTCTAAAACCATTGAAAAACTTGAAAGGGATTTCAAAAGTAAATCTAAAGATATAATAGTATGTGTAGGACCACATATTCACAGCTGCTGTTATGAAGTTGGGGAAGAAGTAAAGGATAAATTCAAAAACTCTGATTTTTATAGATTTAAGGATATATTTAGGGGTAGAAATCTTGATTTAAAAAAATGTATGTTGTATCAACTGCAGGACAGAGACATAGAAAGTGAAAATATAAAATATTTAGATATATGTACCTATTGCAATACTGAATATGCAATGTATTCTTATAGAAAAAATAAAGATTATGGAAGAATGTTTTCATTTATTTATCTAAAATAGAGGTGGTGAATATTATGTTACAAGAAAAGATATTGATAGTGGATGATGAAGAACATATCTGTGAACTTATAAAATTTAATCTTGAGAAAAATGGATATAAGACTATTGTGGCAGGAAATGGAATAGATGCACTGAAAATTGTAAGGAAAGAGATGCCTCAGTTAATTTTACTTGATGTGATGCTGCCTAAAATGGATGGATATGATGTATGTAAAGAAATAAGAAGGGACAATGCAATATCTTCTATCCCTGTAATAATGATAACTGCAAGAGGAGAAGAATTTGACAAGGTATTGGGATTGGAACTTGGAGCAGATGATTACATCACAAAACCTTTTTCTATAAGGGAATTGGTTGCCAGGGTTAAAGCTGTACTCAGGAGAACTGCATTAAAACCTGTAGACAAATGCTATGTATTTGGACAGGTAAGCATAGATTTTGATAAACATGAAGTGATTAAAAATGGAGAGAAGATAGAATTAACTTTAAAAGAATTCGAACTCTTGAAAATGCTTATAAAAAATAGAGGAAGAGTAATGACTAGAGATTTTTTACTAGATAAAATATGGGGATATGAATACGTTGGAGAAACTAGAACAGTGGATGTTCACATAAGGCATTTAAGACAAAAAATAGAGGACTTTGACAACAAACCTAAGTATATTGAAACTATTCGTGGCATAGGTTACAGATTTAACTCAGAAGAGTAGTTGGTGAGAAAAATGAAAAAAAGATTAACGGTTTCCATGCTTTGTACTCTTATATTTAGTATGGTTGTAACAACTATATTATTTATAGTAATTGAAAATCACGAATATATAGAGAATATGAAACAAACTTTAAAATTGAATAATCAGATTATAATAAATGTATTGAAAAATGAAAAGATAGATAACCAGGGGATTTTTTTTAAAAAACAATTTAGCAATACACTTATAAGAGAAACTCTAATAGATAGGAATGGTAAAGTAATAAGCGATTCAGTGGCAGTAGAAAAGGATATGAATAATCACAATTACAGAAAGGAAATTGAAGAAGCAAGAAAAAGTGGCACCGGTTATGATATAAGAGTAAGTGATACTACGGGTAAAAAAACACTTTATTTTGCCACTATATTTAAAGAGGGATATGTAGTAAGAAGTGCACTTACCATGCAAACAATCAAGGGATTTGAGAATAATTATTTTAAATATTATATAATTATAACTCTTTTCTCCATACTTGTGTCTATAGCATTTGCCTTAAAACTTTCAAAGTCCATAGTGAGCCCTATAAAAAAGCTTCAGCATATTACATCTAGTATAGCAAGTGGAGAATTGGATAAAAGAGTCAGAATTAATTCTAAAGATGAAATAGGGGAATTGGGCAATACCTTTAATTATATGGCAGATGCCCTTCAGAGTACCTTAAAAGATTCTCTAGATAAACAAAATAAACTAGAGGCAATACTTAAAAGTATGGACAGCGGTGTAATAGCTGTGGATACTAAGTACAATATTATAATGATAAATCCCTATGCAAAAAAGATATTTGGTATAAAAAAAGATATAATAGGTGAAAGCTTGATAGACAATATAAGGGATTTTGAACTGGAAGACATATTTAAAAGTATGGAAGATGATTACAGAGAAATTAAAATACTGTGGCCAAAAGAGAGACAATTAAGGATAAAAATAGCACATATTATAAATAACAGTGAAAAAATAGGTAAGGTGGCAGTTATTCAAGATATAACAGATATAAAAAAGTTGGAAAACATGAGGTCTCAATTTGTGGCTAATGTTTCTCATGAATTAAAGACCCCACTTACTTCTATAAAAGGGTTTGCCGAAACTTTAAAGTATGTAGATGATACTGAAAATAAAAATAGATTTTTAAATATAATAAATGATGAGGCAGACAGGCTTACCAGGTTAATAAATGATATATTGACTCTTTCACATATAGAAAGCAATAGTATGGATAAATTAGAAGAAGTAAAAATAGATGACATAATAAAAGATGTATGCTATATGATGAAAACAGCAGCAGATAAAAAGAATATTAAGATAGAAAAAATAGGAGATAAAGTACCTAGTATATGGGCTGATGCAGATAGATTTAAGCAAATGGTAATAAATCTCATGGATAATTCAATAAAATATACCAATGATGGTGGCATAGTAAAAGTTGGAACAATACTTCAGGGTAATAATTGTGTTCTATGGGTAGAGGATAATGGGGTAGGAATTTCAAAAGAGCATCAACATAGACTTTTTGAAAGATTTTATAGAGTAGATAAAGCTAGATCTAGAAGTCAGGGTGGAACAGGACTTGGACTTGCTATAGTAAAACATATAGTTTTAGGGCTCAGTGGAAGTATAAATATTGAAAGTGAAGTCGGAAAGGGAAGTAAATTTACAATTAAAATTCCCATGGATGCTAATACTAAAAATGAAGATATATGATAAGTGATGAATTAACATCTGTACTTAAAAAATAAGTATGGATGTTAATTTTAATTAACATCCATGTAATAAGGGATTAACGTTTGAGGGATATTATAAATGTTGTAGTAATAAGTAGTTAATAAAAACACATTATTAGGGATCAAATTTTAAGGAGGTCTATTATTATGAAGAGAAAAGGCTTAAGAACTATTGTAGCAGCTATAACTATTATAATAGCTGCAGGAGCATTTGCTGGATGCGGTGGAACCAAAAATCAAAATAGTTCCAAAAGCACGTCAGAAGGTAGTAAACAGGAAGTAACAGGAGCTATAACACTAGCAGGATCTACTGCACTTCAACCTTTAGCAGAACAGATCGGAAAGACATTTTCAGAGAAAAATACAAAGGCAACTATAAATGTTCAAGGTGGAGGCAGTGGTACTGGGTTAAACCTAGTATTGCAGCGTACTTGTGATATAGGAAATTCTGATGTAACGGCAGAATCAAAATTAGATGCCAGTAAGGCAAAACAGTTAGTAGACCACAAAGTATGTGCAATAGGATTTGCAATAGTAGTAAATCCTAATGTTAAAGTAGATTCTTTAACAAAAGATCAAATACAAAAAATATTTACAGGAGAAATTACTAATTGGAAGGATGTAGGCGGAGATGACATGAAGATAAATGTAATAAATAGAACAAAGTCATCCGGTACAAGGGCTACATTTAAAGATACTGTAATGGGCGGAAAAGATGAAAAGGAAGGACTTGGAACAACTCAGGATTCTAATGGAAATGTAGAAAGTGCAATCAAGACTACTGAAGGTTCTATAAGTTATTTAGCCCTTTCCTATTTAACAGGATCAGCAAAAAATAATGTTAAAACTTTAAAAATAGAAGGTGTTGAGGCTTCAACGGAGAATATAACTTCTAAAAAATATCCCTTCTGGTCCTTTGAACATATGTATACAAACGGAGAAGCAAAAGGACTGGCCAAAACTTATATAGATTACGTGCTTAGTGATGAAAATAAGGATACTATAAAGAAACTTGGATATATACCAATGAGTGATATGAATGAAAAATAATTTGGAAAGTTTTAATGGCTGGCTGCAAAAACAGTTGGCCATTAAAAATATAAATTTGAGGTCGTTGCATATGGGAAAAAAATCATTTTGGAATAAACTGAAAAACGAGTATATAGGAAGAGGATTTGCCACGTTTTGTGGACTGATTATTATAGTTCTTACACTGAGTATAATAATTTTTATATTTTCAAAAGGAATAAATACATTTGTAAAATGGAGATACCCTATAACTGAATTTTTATTTACTTCTAATTGGGCTCCTGATAGCAGTAATCCAAAACTTGGAGCAGCTATATTTTTCATAGGATCTATATTTGTTTCTATAGGAGCAGTTATAATAAGTACTCCTATAGGTATATCACTTGCTGTGTTTATGCATTATATATCTCCTAAAATAGGTTCTAAGATATTACAACCTTCCCTGGAATTATTTGTAGGTATACCTTCAGTTGTATATGGTTGGGTGGGATTTAGTGTACTTCTGCCATTTTTGAAAAGAAGTTTTGGAGGAATTGGTTTTAGCTTAATTGCAGGTATATTAGTTTTGAGTATAATGATTTTGCCTACTATAGCAAGCATATCTGCAGATGCTGTAAAAACTATTCCTAAAAGTTATATGGAGGCATCCTATGGACTTGGGGCAACTAGATGGCAGACTATAAGCAGAGTTATAATTCCTTCTGCTAAAAGCGGTATATTGACGGGAGTAGTATTGGGTCTTGCTAGGGCTTTTGGAGAAGCTCTTGCAGTGCAAATGGTAATAGGAAATACAGTGAAATTTCCTGGAAATTTATTGAGTCCTACATCGACACTCACCAGTATTTTAACTATGGATATGGGAAATACGGTATCTGGAACTGCCTGGAATGATGCATTGTGGTCTCTGGCGTTATTTCTTTTAATAATTTCTTTTATGTTCATTATAATAATAAGGGCTATTGAAAAAAGGAGTGAAATGAAATAATGGATGCTAAAGTTAAAGATAAAATTTTGACTGGAGTTCTTTATGCAGTAACTTTTTTTATAGTAGCTCTTTTAGTAGCTTTAATAGGATATATATTGTTTAAGGGCAAGGGATTTTTAAAACCGTCATTTTTATTTGGAAGTGCAAAATTTGGAGAAGCAGGAGGAGGTATAGGACCTCAGCTTTTTAATTCGTTTTATATGTTAATAGTTGCACTTATTATAAGTATTCCTTTTGGCATAGGAGGGGGAATATACCTGGCAGAGTATGCCAGGGAAGGAAAACTGTTGAACATGATAAGATTGTGTATAGAAACTATGTCTTCCTTACCTTCTATTGTAGTAGGATTATTCGGACTCCTCATATTTGTAAATATGACCGGCTGGGGATTTACGATGTTATCAGGGGCACTAGCCATATCTATATTGAATCTACCAGCTTTAACCAGGGTAAGCGAAAATGCTATAAGGACAGCATCAATTCCTGTAAAAGAAGCTAGTCTTGGACTTGGTGCAACTAGATGGCAGACTATATCAAAAGTAGTTCTTCCTTCGGCAATACCTCAGATATTGACAGGTATAATACTTACAGCAGGAAGGATATTTGGAGAGGCAGCAGCACTTCTATATACAGCAGGCATGAGTGCACCTAAATTAAATTTCTCTTATGTAAGTTTGATTGACAATGGTTCTGCTTTCAGCTTAATGAGACCTGCAGAAACAATAGCAGTATATATATGGAAGTTGAATTCTGAGGGAATGGTACCAGATGCGGCACAAATAGCTAATAAAGCTTCTGCGGTTTTGGTAATTATGGTATTATTGTTTAATTTTTTAGCCAGAGTACTTGGAAGAA
>ENA-UOOE01000113-UOOE01000113.1-fermentation-metagenome-genome-assembly--contig:-NODE-113-length-81455-cov-7.466020_pt1 | contig 81455 bp, 59 predicted proteins | sample MGYA00245776_ERZ724021 | MGnify/ENA primary metagenome ERZ724021 (study PRJEB28704, sample SAMN03018321) | fermentation metagenome | biome: anthropogenic terrestrial biome; feature: soil; material... | reverse complement strand
AGAAGATAAGGGCTAAGAAGCAGGCGCAGGGTCACAAGCAAGATGATCATGAACAATCTATGCACACCATATAAAGATTGGAGGATCTGTATGAAGAAACGGAAAGAAAAGAAAATTAAATCACACCTCAAAAAACTACTCATGCCAAAGCAGCAATGGAGCGTTAATCGTCCGGTGTTTTTTCATCGTATCGGCAATCGTCATAGATAGGAGGCACCTATGGGAAACTATATTCATTTTACGGAGGAACAGAAATATCGTGCCAACAATGTTGATCTTGTAGACTTTTTATACCGTCAAGGTGAAAAGCTTATTGCCAGCGGCAGAGAGAAACGGCTTGAATCAGACCGCAGCATTACTGTCCGTGGCAATGAATGGTATGATCATTCAAAAGAGCGCGGCGGCTATGCCATAGATTTCGTTAAGAACTTTTATAATCTGTCTTTCCCTGATGCGGTAATTTTATTGTTAGGCGGTGAACAGGGCATTGAATATATTCCTGCGAAGAAAAAAAGGCAGGAAGAGCCAAAGCCCTTCAAACTGCCTGATTCGCATTCGGATATGCGCAGAGTTTACGCTTATCTTGTAAAAACGAGAAAAATAGACCGTGATGTAGTCAGCTTTTTTGCTAGAGAAAAATTACTTTATGAATCCTGCGAAAAATCAAAAGACGGCAGTAAAAAATATCACAATGCAGTGTTCGTTGGATTGGATGAAAACGGAATACCCCGCCATGCACATAAGCGAGGACTATATACCAAGGGGATCAGCTTCAAAGGAAATGTGGATGGATGCAATCCGGCATATAGCTTTCATTATGTCGGCAGTAGTGACTGCCTCTATGTTTTTGAGGCACCTATTGATTTACTATCTTATATCACACTGAATCCGCAGGACTGGCAAACTCACAGCTATGTGGCTCTTTGCGGGGTAGGCAGCCAGTCCATGATGAAAATGCTTGAGCTAAATCCACATCTAAAAGAGGTAACCCTCTGTCTTGATAATGATGAAGCTGGGCATAAGGCATCGAAACGGCTAAAAAATCAGCTTGCGGAAAGTGGATATGGAAGCTATTCACTTATGTCTCAAGGTAAGGACTGGAATGATGATTTAATAAACAGCCAGCAAGTACAGGACAGTTTTGAAATAAAAATGGCATAAGAAGAAAGGAGTTATCCATGCTATCACAAGTTTATATTCTCATAGCAGCGACCGCCGTGATGTTTTCAGTCATCGGCGGTCTTTCGCTTTTAGCTCATTACTATACCCTCAATGGAATCAAATCCCGTACAGTAGGTGATGGGCAACATGGCACCGCAAGATTTGCTACCAAGAATGAGATAAAAAGCACCTACAAACACATTCCATTTAAGCCAAAGGAATGGCGAAGGGGTATAGCATTACCCCAAGTTAGTCAGCAGGGATTAATCCTTGGAAGTGTAGGCAAGAAAAATGAAGTCACAGCATTGGTAGATACCGATGATGTCCATTGCTTGATGATTGGTGCATCCGGTGTGGGCAAGACTGCTTTTTTTCTTTACCCGAACCTTGAATATGCCTGTGCCAGCGGTATGAGTTTTCTCACTACGATACTAAAGGAGATCTCTATCGTAACTATGGAGCCATTGCCCGTGACTACTATGGTTATCATGTGGCAGTTATTGATTTGCGTAATCCCACCCGTTCGGATGGAAACAACATGCTGCACCTTGTTAATAAATATATGGATGCATACCGAGCTGATGAAAAGAATCTTGTTGCAAAAGCTAAGGCAGAAAAATATGCAAAGATTATCGCAAAGACCATTATCAATGCCGGTGGAGAAAATTACGGACAAAACCAGTTTTTCTATGATGCTGCTGAGGGGCTTCTTACTGCTGTGATTTTGTTAATTGCAGAATATCTTCCTCCGCTAAAAAAAGAGGATGACTCAATCACCGATTGTCGTCACATTATAAGCGTATTCAAACTGGTGCAGGATTTACTTGCTCCAAGCAAGGTAAAAGGTAAAAGCCAATTCCAACTCTTAATGGATAAACTTCCAAGTGATCACAAAGTACGATGGTTTGCAGGGGCAGCGCTTAACTCAGCAGAGCAGGCGATGATGTCGGTTCTCTCCACAGTGCTCTCAAGGCTAAACTCATTTCTTGACTCCGAGATGGAGCAGATTTTGTGTTTTGATACGGCAGTAGATGCTGAGAAGTTTGTAAATGAAAAATCAGCATTATTTATTGTGCTGCCGGAAGAAGATTTGACAAAATACTTTATGGTCAGCCTTATGATTCAACAGCTATACCGTGAAATTTTAGCAGTAGCTGATGAAAATGAAGGTAAGCTGAAAAATAGAGTGGTATTTTACTGTGATGAGCTTGGTACGCTTCCTACCATTGATTCGCTGGAGCTGATTTTTTCTGCCAGCCGTTCCCGCCGTTTGACCATGGTTCCAATCATTCAAAGTTTTGGCCAGCTTGAAAAAAACTATGGAAAAGAAGGCTCCGAAATTATCGTAGATAACTGCCAGGATACTATCTTCGGTGGATTTGCACCCAATAGTCAAACAGCAGAGGTGCTGTCTAAAGCCCTTGGCAGCCGTACAGTTATGTCTGGGAGTGTCAGCCGTGGCAAGAATGATCCCAGCCAGTCGCTGCAAATGATGGAGCGACCACTCATGACGGCAGATGAGCTAAAGTCCATTCCTAAAGGCAATTTTGTTGTGATGAAAACAGGTACTCACCCGATGAAAACGAAGCTGCGTTTATTTTTAGATTGGGGTATTACCTTTGATAGTGTTTATATAGTAGCAGAACGTGCCCACCGAAAGGTTAACTATGCAGATAAACAAATATTAGAGGAAAATATTATGCGCCGTCATTCAGCATTTGTCGCTGTTGATACTGAAACTGGTGAGCTGTTAGAGGAAGTGAGCGGCACCGGTACTTTGCATACCCCGGTTACCGAACTGCAAGCGGATACATCAAAGTGCCGCACCCATGTACGGACATCTTAAAAGGAAGGGGGCAGAACATGGGATATTTTGATTATTTGTATAAGGCCTCGCCTGATGAGTTACCCTCAAGAGCAAGGGTTGTTTATATGTACTTGAAAGACCGTGCAGGTAAGGGGCAGGACTGCTGGCCGGCAGTAAAAACCATCGCCTCTGATTTGGATTTATCACGCAGTACTATTAAGAGGGCACTCCATGATCTTACCAAAGCCGGATTGGTAGAAAAGGAGACTCGCTATCGGGAGAATGGGAGTCATACCAGCAATAGATTAATTTTGAAATAAGAGTAGGTAACTAAAAAAGCACATGGTTTCCGCCAAGGGGGAACTATGTGCTTTAGCTGAACCCAGCCCCGGTTCATGGTGAACCGCCCAGAACCTCTCACTCTATAAATTATTATTACAGAGAAAGAATAAAGTAAAATACAAAAACCAGTTCTTTACATTCTTCCGAGGAAAGAAGTATAATAATGTCATTAGCTATTTCTATGAAAACAGGTGAAGCATATGGATTATATAACTGTCAAAGAGGCTGCACGAAAATGGGGTGTTTCTACCCGCTCTATTACCTATCATCTTGTGGATGGACGAATTCCCGGTGCAGTCAAAAAGGGGAACCTCTGGCTGATTCCTATAGCCGCTGAAAAGCCTGCCGATTCACGTAGGGGAAAGCGATACAAGACTTGAGAAGGGTAGTTGTGGCGGCATCAAGAAGGAATGCTTATATTTTCTGTATTCTGTAAAATAAATTTTACAATAGGTGAGAATATGAAAAATCGACTAAGACAAATTATCGGTACATATTTCGGTCCTAACCTTGATTTCCGGGTAAGGCTATTCAATGTACTGGCAATGGGTGGCACGGTCATAAGCTTGGGTATGGCACTAGTTGGCATTGCAACTCAAGTAGGACTATGGAATGTTGTGGTGAATTTTACTTCAGCCGCCCTTTCCTTTTGGCTCCTTTGCTATTCCAAGAGAACTGGACGCTATCAGCTCTGCTATATGATTACTATCATCGCCATTTTTATGGTGCTTTTCCCAATTATGTTCTTCACAGCAGGAGGTTATCATAGTGGGATGCCCAGCTTTTTTGTGTTTGCGGTAGCCTTCACTATCCTGATGTTGGAGGGTAAAAAGGCTATTGCCATGTCCATCTTTGAAATTACCTTGTATCTTGTGATTTGCATAATTGCCTTTCGCTATCCCCAACTGGTCAATGTTTGGGATACGGAACAAGATTTGCTTACTGATATAATCGTAGGTTTTGTGTCGGTCAGTGCGGTATTGGGTACTATGCTCTATGTCCATTTTAAACTATACAATCAGCAGCAAAAGCAGCTTGCAGAGCAGAATATTTTGTTAGGGCAGATTAACCGAATGAAAACTGAGTTGTTCGGCAATATCTCTCACGAACTGAAAACACCGCTGACCGTTATCTCGGTACATACCCAGCGAGCTCAGGCTCTCTTGGAACTGGGTCGGGAGGGTGATCTTGAGAAAATTCGGGAATCTCACACTCTGGCACAGGAGGAAGTCATGCGACTCTCCCGTCTGGTGGACAGCACGCTACGTCTTGCCTCCCTCCAAGAGGTAGGGGGACAAAAGGCGGTGCTGGATATTTGTAATATTCTTCGCACTACCGCTGAAGCTTACCACAGTCTATTGGAGAAGAAAGGAAACGTTCTTACCCTCTCCTTGTCGGAAAGTCCTCTCATGGTGTTGGGAAATTCCGATCAACTGGTGCAGCTCATTTCCAATCTGCTCAGCAATGCGGGTGCTCATACGGAGCAAGGCGAAATCCACGTGAGGGCGGAGCAAAGAGGGGAAACGGTGGTGATTACCATCGTTGATAAGGGCATAGGTATTGCATCTGAACTTCTCTCTCAGGTATTTGAGCGAGGTGTAACTGACGGTAGTGGCAGTGGTAGCGGACTTGGACTTTCCATTGGTCGCCAAATAGCTCATGACCATGGTGGGGAAATTGAAATTGACAGTATAGAGGGAAAAGGAACCACCGTCACTGTTACGTTACCTATATATAGGGAGGAGGTAGCTTATGCCTAAAGCTAAACTATTACTCATTGAGGACAACCCTCGTATCCAAATTGCTAACAAGGATATGTTGGAGCTTTTAGACTACGAAGTTGCAATTGCCATGAACCTTGCCGAAGCAAGGGAATGCCTTTCGACTCAAATGCCTGATGTAGTGGTACTGGATATTATGTTGCCCGATGGAAGTGGACTGGACTTCCTACAGGAGCTTAGACAAAATACAGAGTTGCCGGTACTGATGCTAACGGCATTAGGAAGTAACGAGGATACCGTGCGGGGACTCTCTCTGGGCGCCGACGATTATCTTGCAAAGCCGTATGATTACCAAGTACTGGCTGCAAGAGTAGAGGCACTTCTGCGTCGTGCGCAACAGGTTCCGGAGCGTATCATCAAAGGACGACTCTGCCTTGATGTGACTGCTGATGTGGCGACATGTGAAGGTGCTGATTTACTGCTATCCCAGAAAGAATTTTCCCTGCTACTGATTTTCGTGCAGAACGAGGAACGCTTTATCAGCGCAGAATATCTATATGAAAAGGTATGGAAGCAGCCCATGGTGGGAAGTAGCAATACATTAAAAACTACAATTAATCGGCTACGAGAAAAAATCAAGAAATGTGGTTATAGAATTGAGTGGTCCCGTGGTGAAGGCTACTGTTTTGAGAAGGAATAAGGATTTTTAAAAAAATATTTGTGGCGAGAGTAACAATTTTGTTACTCTCGCCACTTTTGATTTTCTGGCATGGTAATATAAAAGTGCAGGATGCAGAAGAATATTTTATAGCTTATTTATTCAGACGAGGAGGTGCTTATCATATGGAAATGGAGTCTGAACATATTGCCATGGACGAATCAAGAATTATCCGAGTAGAGGCATTTGATGGAGATACCTTTGGCATTACATTAGAGAGTGGGCACACTATTCTGCTGGAGTTGGGAAACAGAATCAGAGAACCAGCGTTTGCCGCCCTGATCGAAAGCGGAGCCTTTAGCAAGCCCTATACCGACGGCAAGGCAATTTGTTGGGGCAGTGGGATATCCATCACGCTGGAGGAGATTATGGGAATGCTCCTCTCTCACAGCGATAAAACACAAAACCAAAATAATAAGGAGGAATGAGTATATGAAAACAAAACGAACAGGCAAAATCCTGTCGCTGCTTTTAGCAGTGTGCATGGTGCTTATCATGATGCCAACGGTGGCTTTTGCGGATAGTACCGAGATTGCTATTACTGGAAAGGGTGTCAGCACTATCAAGAACGAGATTGAAGCGGCTCTTGAAAGCAAGGATGCCGTAACCGTGACCGGCTTGAAAACAGGGGTAGAAGAAACTCTTCAGCTTGCCATCACGGAAGGCAAAACCGTGGTGTGGCAGGCAAGCATCACGGGGTATGGTGACAATATCAATAGCTTGATAATCCTTACAGAAAGCGGAACCTTTGAAGTGGCAGCCGGCGGCAGTGTCACCGCTACCACTGGCACAGCTATTTACAGAAGTAGCACAGGCCCCATCGTCGTAAACGGCGGCAATGTGACGTCCGCAGACAGTGTTACCATCTCCAGCTTGGGCAGTAGTATTACGGTAAGGGCCGGCACGGTGAAGGCCACGGGTGCTAACAAATCCGCCATTGGCACCGGCAACAGTGCCGGTACCGTCACGGTGGAGGGGGGCGTAGTGGAAGCTACAAACGGCGGTGACGCCATTGTCGCCGCTGGCGCCGTTACGGTGAGTGGAGATGCTGTAGTGCGGGCAACGGGCAGTGGCCACGCCATCAACGCCTTCTCAAAAGATGTCACTGTAAGCGGCGATGCGGTGGTGTTCGCGCACGGCAGTAATGCAGACATTTATGTGATTTCTGGAGGATCTTTTACGACAGAGGAAAACGGCGTAATCATTGCGTGGAATAAACCCGCCGAGGGCATCCCTACCTATACAGAGGGAGAATACACTGCCCTCACCAAGATTCCCAACCATGCAACCGCCGCTTGGGATAAGGTTGGGGGTAACTCGGGCATTGCCTACACAAACGGCGCAAACACTGGCTTTCTTGCCATTGACGGCGTGACGGTGAACCTGCCAAGTGCTTTCTACACCATCAGCGGCATCATCAGGGGCAGTGATACAGGCAGTGGCATTACCACTGCCAGCCTTGTACTCAAGGATGAAACTGGCGGTGAAGTTGCCAATACAAGCACAGGACCCGATGGGGAATACAGTTTTACGAATATCCTAGCAGGCACTTACAGCATAGAAGTCAGTGTCAACGGCTATAATACTGCAACCATCAACAATGTTGTCCTATCAAACACAGATATAACCGACCAAGACTTGACCCTGACAAGGCAAGATTACTATGGCACCTATGGACTCATAGTCGGTGATATTGTGGTGACTGATGAAAACAAGGGTAACATTACAGGCAGTGCCATCACAGGCAAAATAAGCTATGATCCATCCACAAAAACCCTGACGCTAGAGGATGCAAAAATCGGCATGAGCAGCTTTAACCCCATTATAGCTAGCGAGAATCTTACAGTAAAGCTTATCGGCAGCAGTGTCTTAGGCCTTGCCTGGGAAGACGACCCGCAAGGGCAAATCGGTATCGGAATCTCTGGAGATAAGAATATCACCCTGACTGGCGATGGTAATCTTAGCATTTATAATCTTTATTCAGGTATCGAAGCAAAGAATATCACCATCGACATGGGTGGTACCCTTACCATAGACGAGGAGGGCAGTTCGGGCATGGCTTGCACCCTTAAGGCAAATGGAGGTACCATTACCATAAATAAGGGCACACTTAACCTTAGCTCGCGGCTTTCCAACGGGCTTTATGGCAACAGCATTGTCATTAACGGCGGCAGCATCACCGCCTACAGCAAAAATGAAAATAATGCAGGATTATTCGCTTTCAACAGGGCACCATCCTTCGGGCGGGACTATTGGTATAAGGTATATGCAGGTAATGACGAGGTTTCCGCAGCGAATATTACTGCACCTAATAGCCGAACTTATACCAACAGCAAATATGTTAAAATCGAGCAATCCCCTGAGGGCACGGGATTAAGAGGTGGTGGCAGCGATAATGGCGGCGGCTCAGGAGGCGGTGGGAGCTATAAACCACCTGCCATAATACCTCCAACGCCAGAAATAAAGCCTGAACAGCCAATAATAGGCACAGAAGACACAAGCGGTATTGACAGTTCAAAGTTTACCGACATTGATAACCATTGGGCAAAGGAAGCTATTGATTTTGTAGTAGGTAGAGGACTTCTCGCAGGCACATCAGAAACCACCTTTGCACCAAACACTGCCATGACTCGTGGAATGTTAGTAACGGTACTTGGAAGGCTGGCAGACGTGGATACACAGGTATACTCTGCAAATAGTTTTACCGATGTGTCAAAGGACAAATATTACACAACGTATATCGAGTGGGCATATAGCAAAGGTATCGTGCAGGGTATCGGCAATCAACAGTTTGCTCCGGACAGAGCTGTTACACGAGAGGAAATAGCAGTAATATTTGCAAATTACACCAAGGCCACTGATTACAAATTGCCTATTAACAATGACGCAGCCACTTATGCAGACAACAACAGCATCGGCGATATATACAAAACATCAGTTATTGCTATGCAACAAGCAGGCATCATGATAGGCGACACAAATAATCTCTTCAACCCAAAATTCAGTGCTACACGTGCTGAAGTCAGTGCCATGCTCCAGCGCTACATCGAACTGGTTATTGAACAGACAAATGAATAGAAAACTGGGTGAAAGCCCAAATAATTGAGGTAGAAAACAGTACGCCCCTTGGTAATGAGCCAATGGGCGTGCTGTGCTTTATACACTGATTCAAATTCAAATGTACATAGAAGCCTAAAACACATCATGTATAACATTTGCACACAAATCACAAGTTTTTAACTTTGTCAAGTGTTAATTTCGTTGGGGAATCCAACCTTGCTGATTCTTCCTTTTGGCCTAAATTCATCGTATAATTTTAGCATAGGGTCTTGACAAAACATATTAATGTGTGACAGTACATCTGACCCAAATCAGCATTTATTTTTACAGAATTATACGAAAAAATGGGAGGAAGAAATATGACTTTAAGGAGGGAAACAGATGTTAATTAAAAAGCATGGGAGAAGAATAATAGCATTGGCACTACTCTTTGCAATGACTTTTACAACAATTTCTCCACCCGCCATATATGCATTTGAGGCGCTGGAAAATGGTCAGTTAGTCCCAATCGTAGGGGAAGGTGAAGGTTTTTTTCTTGACGAACCAGAAGGGGATTATGAGCCACCACCAGAAGAATTAGGAGAAATAATAGATGGTATTGATGGTGATGAAGAAGGGGAAAAAGGAATAGAAGCGGAGATTTCAGACTTTAATTCCGTAGGACTTTTCGGAGAAAGTGTAGAATACATTTGGCAAGCTGATGCAACCAATGTTGATTTATCAGGAATAACAGAAATCACAGTAAAGGAAGGGGCAATAGGGAAATTAAGGCTTGTTGAAGAAAGTGTAAGTATTGATGTCGATGAAGTGAAGGATTATCTTGATAGTGAAATCATAGCAGGAGTAAATACGACTCATATTATCTTATCTGCCGCTAGTGCAACTGAATATGATTACCCTAAGTTTAAAAGCCTTAATAGTGAGGGCTCAGAAAATCTCACTCTTAATTTAGATGGAACAGCTTTTGGAATTGGGACTTTGAGCTTAAATGGTGGCAATATTAGCCTATCTTCCAGTGGGGGAAGACTTAACTTAGATAGGATTACAGGGGATATAAACACTTTAAAAACCAGCGGAGCTAATAATATCAGTGGCTCCATAGAGGCCAATATCAATACCTTTACTGTGGAAAGTGGCATTATAAATATATATGATGGTATTTTAGGGAACTTAAAAACCTTAAATGTAAAGGGAAACTTAATTATATATACACAGCTTACCAATCCCTCTGGTGATAACCCCGACACAGAAGCTGCCAACCCGGGTATCAAGTCTGTAAAAAATATAAATATAAACTCTTTTGGATCTTTATTTGTTTCTTGCGGCAATAATAATGTGAGTGGTACTGAAACTCCCAATGCCATTAATTTGGACGATGGTGGCAAAATCGATATAAATAATGGCAACTTAGATGCCTACGGTAGCAGCGGCGAATATGGCAATAATCCCGGCGGTGCAGGCATCTATGCTCAAGGAAATGGCGAGATGGTCGTCAGCAATGGCAATGTCTTAGCCAATGGAGGCAGCAGTACAAGCTCTAATACTGGCGGCGTGGGGCTTAAAGCAAAGGGGGATTTTACCCTAAAGTTAAATGGCTCAAATCAAGGAAATAACAGACTTATAAGTCTAAAAGGCGCTTATTACAGCCCTGCCACTTTTGGCAATATAAGTGCTGAGTTTAATATAAGGGAAGGGGAGCCTACCTTAGAGTTAATAAACGGAAAAGATTACACCGAAGAATCCTCTTCGGTAAATATAAAGGGTAACTTTCCGGGAGTATTTGAAATAGAGGAAGATAAATTCGATATAAATGGCGACCCAAATGGCGGTCAGTCTTTTTCCGTCAAGCCTACAAGTGGCGATGGCATAAATAATGGTGGAGGCCGAATATCCTTCCTTCGCCCTGTATCTAACAACCTATATATCTATGCAGCGGATGAGTATGGAAGCCCCAAAGCAGGGGTAGAATATATAGTTTCAAAAAGCGGTGAAAGCCAGAGTAAACCAATAACCACAGGAGCAAACGGTCGAGCTATGTTTCCGTTTTCAGAGGATGAAGAATATACTATTTCTTATGGAGCTTCCCAGTCCTTCAGCGTAGAAATAATTGACAGCTTATATACAGCCCAAAGTCTACCTGCCGGTATTTCCATTATAGACAGCGGAAACGGCTTGCAATTCCTACCCAATGGAGAAGAAATAAATATTACAACAATAACTCAAATTGGCGGAACTAGTGGCCAAAAGAATTCAGAAGGCATACTACTTACCTTTAACAAAGGGATAGACAGCCTGCCTTCGGGAGCAGCTCTTGCTGATGGCATTACTTTTGGCACCCCAACTGATAATGGTGACAGTGACAATAAAACATGGTATCTACCTATTACCGATATAAGCAGTATCAGCAATGGGGAAAGCGTGGAAATTAAAATATCCAATTGGGGTAAATATAAGGTTGCCAATACGGCAAGCGTAGCCCTATATACCCGTGGAGAGGAAACAAGCTTTACAGCAGAACAATTCGGCGGAGCAAGGGGACTTGTCGATACTACAAATATAATTTTGACATTTTCTGAGGATATAGTGGGATTGACTGCGGATAAGATCACACTTACAGGTGATGGAGTAAGCATTACTAATGTAAATGAACAAAATGCAAAAACCTGGCTTATAAGCCTTAATATAAGCGGTACAAGCACAGCTATGACTCAGAATATAACCCTTAAAATAAATGATTTTGCTTCATATATGTTCCCTACAGAGCCAACTCAAGTGGAAATTTTCCGCTCTGTAACAAGGAAGGTGACTTATAGGGCAGAGGCCATAGGTGGGGTAAGTGGCTTAGCTAATACTACAGCCATTAAGTTATCCTTTAATCTAATTGTAAATGGCCTTAATAGCGCCGCCATAGTTTTAAAGGATTCTGAGGGGGTTGAGCTGACAGAGATAGTAAAAGGTCAAGTAAAACACGAAATTGAAGGTGGACAAGAAGTCTATAGCCTACCTATTAGCGGGAGCTTTGAAAATGAACAAGAGATTACTGTAGATATAGAGGCATGGGAAGGGGATGTCCATTATACCATAGCAGATGGGCAAACAGCGCAAAAAGTCACATTATATAGAGATACAAGAGAAGAATTAAATTTCTCCTTAGAACAAGTGGGGGGAATCTCCAACCAACTGAAAACTCAATACATTAAAATTACCTTTAATAAGCCTGTTGTAGGATTGAAACTTTCCAATATTTCAACAAACCCCGGTGCCATAGGTTTAGCCTTAGAGCCTATAAATCCAGATGGAAATAATAAATCTGAGGTTTGGAAGCTGACTGCCGTAAATTACGGAGTTGGAGACAGTCAAGAATTCACCCTTACCATAAATGACTTTGATGACTATAGGCTGGATGATAATAATCGAATTAAAAAGGTAGTAGTTTATCACAGCACTTTTACAGACAATAGTTTTTATTTAGAACAAAGGGGAGGAGTCAACGGCTTAGTCGATACAGAAAGTATCGCTATTAATTTTAGGCTTGGAGTCAATCTTACCTTAGATAATATCCAAATAGAGGGAGCGACAAAGGGGAGTCTGACAAAGGTCGGCGAGGACGGCAGAAGCTGGCTCCTGAATGTTTCCGATATAAAAAATAATGATAAAAATGTAAAAATAACCATAGAAGAAACTGATGAAAACCTTTGGCTAAGCACATGGCAGAAAGAAGTAAGGGTCTATAAGGACATAAGATACTATGTGGACTACAAATTTGAAGAGGTTGGAGGTATAGATGGAGAAAAAAATACCGAAGCCTTTAAAATAAGCTTTACAGATAAGGATGGAAACCCTCTCACCAAGGAGATAGAATATCTATACCTTAGAAATGTAAACTGGGGAGGGGCACAGCTGAGCAGTCCGCAAAAGGTTGAAGGGGAGTCTAATACATGGATTCTTCCTGTAGCTCATTTTCATTGGGTAAAAAACGGGGATACAATAACCATGGAATTAGAGGATATAAGAGTAAAGGGAGAGGTTCTTGAACTTATCCAGCCTAAAAAAGAAGCAACTATCTATAAGGATAGTAGAGTCAGGTTAGTTTTATTTGCCAGTGCCTTTGACGGCAAAAAGGGCACTGAAACTACTAAATATATTAGGTTTGGAGCCGAAGAATTAACTTTTGAAGATTTTAATATCTCAGACTTTGAAATAGAAGGGGCAAACCTGGTTCGGCTGGTTAAGCCACAAGGGCAGATTTTTGGATCCGGGCCTATTCTCTTAGAAATTGATAATATTGATGATGCGGACAATGACGGAGAAGCGGAGATAAAGCTAACAGTAGTGAATCAGCCTAAAGGCTATGTTATAAGGAGTTTAAATGAAGAGCAAACTGTTAAAGTATATAAGGACTTAAGAAAACATCTGACTTACGAAATAGTAGAAGTGGGCGGAGAAAAAGACAGGGAAACTACCAACTTCATAAAGCTGCTTTTTTCAGAAGAGATAGAATACAGTGATTTTTACAGGGGCATCATAACAAATGCCTTAAATGATCGGCTGATAACCTATGATATGCCTATGACAATAGAAGCAGACAAAAAAACCCTTAATATTGAGATTAAGGCCATCGGCAATTTTGAAAACGGTGATGAAGCCTTTCTTGAGATGATGCCTTCTAGAGCAGAGAATGTTGTTATCGACACTGAAAATCAAAAATTTACCCTGCATAAAAAGGTTATTTCCATAGGGAAAGGTATAGAGACTGTCAGTCCTTCCATCATCTATAATGGGTCCAAGCAAAAGATGATTACCCTTATAGGCTACTTTGGCACAGATGGGGCAAAGGGCGTAAAAAGCATAATTTTAAGGGATAAAAACAATACTTCAAATGCTACAGAAATTGTCCTGGACCACTATGGGAAAACCTATGGCGGTCAAGCAACTCTAAGACAAAAACTGGATATTGATTTATCAAATCTTCAAATGTTAAACACTGTAGGGGAGTACGAAATAGCCTTTAGAGGCAATGACGGATATTTTTCAGATTATGTTCTACTTAGGGTAAGCGATGATGAGATGTATTCCACAGATGCCTATGGTATTGTTGCTGTAACCCAAAGAGGAGACAGAACCTTTGTAGTAGAGTCCTTCCCAAGTGAGGCCTTGATGAATGCTAATAAAAGCCCTGGCACAACCCTAGCAACTATTAGGGGAAATATCAGTCGGGCTGGAGATAGTTTCCTAATTAAAGGGGATTCTGTTTTAAATAAGGCTATAGACTATATCCCTTCATCAGATAGTGGTATCCTTATACAGCCTAATTCCGGTGGACTTTCCATAAAGGCAGATAAGGGACAGCTAAAATGGAATGGTATTGTGATATCGGATAAGGGCTTTAATATTAATCTATCCAATTCCGACCAATACCGTAACAAAAGAACAAGTAACAATGGGAAAGATGTGGAGCTTATAGGCAGTCTCCAGGATTTAAACTTTGATGCCTTTGCCTTTTCCGTAAATGTAGGAAGCTACAAGCTTTATGAAGATGAATTTTCCATGACCGGCAGGATTGGTATAGGTGAGGCTCTGCCCAACTTCCTTGGGGATGCAGGTGCCTATATAGAGCTTGAGGAAATGCTTTTGCAAAATAGGGGTCTCAATATCCCTCCTATGAAGGCAAATGGTAATATAGGTTTTAGCCCAAGCGAAATTTTTGGAGATTTTGTAGGTGCCAGTGGAGGACTTGGCTTAGAGTTAAACACCCTGCCGGAAGAAGCCTATAATTATCTACAGGGCGAAGCAGAACTTGATATCAGTGATGTGATTTATCTGCAAGGAGAATTTGTCTTTGCCTGGGGCAAGAGAAACGGAAAAATGTATTTTACCCCGGACACCCTGAAATTCTTTGGCAGAGTCGGTGAGGGCGGAGTGCCTCTCGTACCGCCTATTGTGGTTGCCTATATCAACGGAATAGGCTGAGGAGTCAGCGGCATAGCAGATGTGGTGTCTAAAAACTACGGAAGAATCCCGCCGTTGGAAATATCTGTATCCGGAGCTATATCAGATGTTACCGGTTTCATTGCCTCTGTGGATAAGGCTACCTTAACCATAGGGCCTAAGGTATTTTCCGCAAAAGCTGATGAAATGACCATATTAAAGATCGTTAAATTAATTGATGTAGGAATTGCCATGGGTTTAGACGAAAATGAAACAGACGATAGATTTTTAGATGCTTATTTTGAAGCAGGAGGTCATCTTGATATCTTAAACGGTACTATAACAGGGGGCTTAGAAATAGCTGCCAGACTTTACGGATATCAGCTGGGAGAAGCCATCAAAGCCTATATGGCGGATGTGAACAAGAATGGTTTCAAGGCTCCAAACGCTGAAGTAGGGCAACTTCTTTATGATGCCTTTGATGTAGAGGGGGAAATTTATGCAGGGGTCCATGGGGAATCCTTCTTAGGTGAAATAGATGCAAAGGGCTGGCTGTATGCCAATAAGATTTTGATTTCAGGAGGAGTAAGCGGATATATCAAACCATTCTGGGGCTCGGAGTACGATGGCCGTGTTTGGGTAAAATATTATTTTGAAGACGGCAAAGTGGAGCTCAGCAATAAGAGCAAAATAATGCTGGCAAGCACAAATACTTTGAGCCTGGGACTGCCGGACGAAGATTATATACTTGCCCAAGGGGATGAGGGCGAGCTGATGATGATAACCAATATAGAAAATTTGGGAACCTTCTATCCTGCCGGTCAAGGATTCAGACAAAGAGCAATAATGGGAGCGGAAGAAGTACGGGGTACTATAATTCCGGGGCTTAAAAAAGGCTCGATAGTTGTTATCCAATCAGAGACGGAGCATTTGCATATAGAAATATACAAGGATGACGAGACTGAACCGTATCATCTTATGATAACAGATGAGTGGGCTGATGCAAATTATGATTATCCCGAGCTGGATGGAAAAGGAAAATATTTAGTCCAATATCAAATCCCCGAGGACGGAGATTACAGATTTTCAGCCGAGGGAGACCTTGTGTGCACCGCAGCGGTACTGGTGGACATGCCTCAGTTTGAAAATATCAGTCTGGACAAAGATAACAACAAGGTTACATGGACGCTGAACCAAACAGCAAATGACCAAATAAACAATCTATATGTGCGTCTCAATATAATAGACGCCCAAACAGGCAGAATTGTCGGCAATCTTACCGCGGAAGGTCTGAGTGCTTATGAGAATGAATTTACCTATGCCCTTCCCGGGTCTTTAGAAAGCGGCAATTACTATCTGTCGGCAAAGCTCTTTGAAAAAGACAGCGATGAGGAAATTGTTTTTGATGTGGCACATACAGAAGAATTTCAACATATAGGTACTAGTACAGTAGGTACCGTAAGTGGTATAAGAACCGACTACTCAGGTAACGGAGTCTTTAATGTTTCCTGGAACAAAATTGATGAGGCAGACGGCTACCTGATAACCATATTAGATACCTACGGCAATAAAGTGCCGGGAATAGCACAAATAAACGTAAAAGCCAAGGATGAAAATGGCGAAGATGTTTTAAGTACAGAAATTTTGGCGGGATTATTTACCTTGACAGATGAGAAAACCAATGAAGAAACAGTGCAGGGCATAGAATTTGATAAGGATTATAAAATAAGCGTTACGGCCTATAAAAACAAAATTTATACATTTGGCGATGATGAACACCCTATACCTGTTTATGGTGAACCGGGCTATGGAGCTTTAAGAGTAGCAGAGCCTACAATTCCTGAACTCATGGTATATGCCACAGGGGCAAATGAGGTTGTGGAGGAGGATGGAGGCACCGTGTATTATGCCAACAATCCTTCACCAAAGTTTGAATTAGATTTTGATATGGACATTGATAAACTGACGGTAACGCACAAAGGAGAAGGGATCCCTTTGACAGACAACACACTTGTTTATAACTATCCGGAGGATGGAAGCTACTCCTTTGAAATTACGGCAGAAAAAGGTAAGGACAAAGGATATTACATCCTGAATGTAGTCATAGATACAAAACCGCCTGTACTTCAGATAGATCAGGACAGCTTTATTGCCTATAATAATAAAATAGCCATCAATGGCTATACAGAAGCAGGAGCTGAGGTTTTATCCAGCATGGGTCAAGTGGAAACACAAGGGACAATGTTTACGGTTAGCGGACAAATAGAGGGCGATAATGCTGCTCTGATTTTATCAGCCACAGATAGAGCAGGTAACTTTACTGAAAGAATTTTGACTTTAGTTTATGAAGAAAAAGAAGAACCCAAGCCCGAACCCAAGCCTGATCGTGACCGAACAGATTCAGATATCGTAAATGAACCTGCTAAGGTGCCGGTTGATATTGAAAGCTTCACTGATATCGGCAGCCATTGGGCAAGAGAGGATATAGCTTTTGTGATGAATCGCGGATTATTTGTCGGCACCTCCGCTACTACCTTCAGTCCGGATGCGGAAATGACAAGAGGAATGTTTGTCACGGTCATGGGACGCTTGGCAAATGCAGATGTAAGCAGCTACAAAGAGAGCAGCTTCGCAGATGTGAACAGGGACATTTACTACATGAGTTATATAGAGTGGGCAAGTAAAAACGGTATTGTAAATGGTATTGGTGATAATAAATTTGACCCGGACAGACCGATGACCCGTGAGCAGATGGCGGTTATTATGCAAAACTACGCTAAGGCTATGGGCTTTACTCTACCGGAAGTTCATGCAGCCAACTCCTTTGCGGATGATATGAATATCAGCAACTATGCCAAGGAGGCAGTGAAACAAATGCAGATGGCAGGTATCATCAAGGGTAAAGGTGACAATCTCTTTGACCCGCAGGGCACAGCCACGAGAGCCGAGATATCAGCGGTGCTGCGCCGCTTTATAGAGCTGATGATTTCCGACTCCGGAGATAACCTAAAGGTACCGGAACAATAAAACAAAAGGCAGCACAACCTTAGATGAATCTATGGTGTGCTGCCTTTTTAACTTATTTTCTTATATAATAAATCACTGCGCACTATCTGAAATTCGCATATACACCGAAGCCTGAAACACACCGTCACTTCCCTCAAAACGAGCATTGCCGCCGTGCTTCTTAGCCACAGCCTCCACAGAGGAAAGGCCCGTACCTTCTCCCGACCGCTTGGAGGATAGAAAAGCACTGCCTTGTCTTCGCGTTTTTCCGCTAAAGCTGTTATCTACAGTAAGGGTCAGAATACCATGCTCCAAGCCGCTGTTCACACTGATGAACCCCTTGCCCTCCGCCATACGCCCGCAGGCCTCTACTGCGTTTTCCATGAGATTTCCAACTACAACACACAAATCGCTTTCTATATGAGCGTCAATATTCAAGGGAACAATCAAAAATATATCAATATCAATTCCTGCATGCTGTGCCATGGCATAATAGTATGCAGCTACAGCATTGACGGCATAATTTTCACAGAGTCTGACATCTTCGCCGGCAGGGATTTTTGTTGCCAATCCGTCAAGGTAGGATATCAGCTTTTTTTCGTCTGCTATAAGAGAGCGTAACACTGCAATATGATGTCGCAAATCGTGGCGTTGAGCCTTTACCATCTCGTCCTGTTCCGCCAGCTTTTGATATTGCAATCGCTGGAGGGTAAGCTGTCGCTCCATTGACGACATTTCGTATTCAAGACGGATATTTTCTGCTGCCGTCCGCATGGACTGCTGTACATAATATCCGCTTACGATGCCCAAAGAAACAATAAATGCCAGCACTCCAAGCTGGAAGAAGGCAGTCAATGGCATATTCAGTTGCAGCCAGTAATTAGACACCTCAAGTAAGGTGGAGACCGCAAGCAATATAATCGCCGGAGCAAAGCGTTTTGCAGTGGGATTGCGGTGTCTGAAATGCTCCAACACAAGGCAAGCTGCAAAGGTCACAAATCCCAAAGGAGCAATGAAGTGGAACCAGTAGAGGCTCCTTGTAAAGTCCATTATCCCCATAAGCTGTAGTAAAAACGCCACTGCCACGGAAAGGGTATGTATCCATAGCACAAGCCGAAATGGCAGTTTGTTCTTGGGCTTTAGCACTACTAATCCAAATAACAAAAAAGGAATATTCATACAAAATAATCCCATATAAGCCATAGCATATAAGAGTGACGGGTAAGGCAATATAAACGAAGTCAAGTCACTTTCCCCCAAAACCCATACCCCTGCTGACAGAGAAAACAGTCCTAACCACAAAAAAGATGTACCGGCAGGCAGCTTCCGTACAAAGGTCAGAGAAATCAATGCCATGGCTATACCAATGAAAATCAGAATCAGTGAAAAAAGCAGAGAAAATCCTTCTCTATGGAACAATGCCGAAATGATGGCACTGTCATCTCCGATAGAAATCACCGGCAGAGACAGGGTATCCCGTTGGGTCAGGGATTGATATTCGACTCGAAGGTCAAAGCTGCCGCCTTCCTCCGGCAGTCTTACCATGCCAATACCGGTGGGGGGATCATTCATATAGTCCGGATAGGTTCCTTCCTGCCCATATTCATAAAACAAAGTGTCATTAACATATAAACGAAGAGGTGCAAATACCGACTTCACGAACAGACTTTCTCCCGGCTGTGCCTGCAAAGTTGCATAAAGGGTAACCCTTGTGCGAGGCTCAAGACCGGATAGGCTGTCCGGAAGAGACAGATTGCCGCTTCTTCCATCTCCGGTTTTATAGGATATATTGGAAAGATTGCGAATACTGTCTGAATGGCTGTCCGGCGGCAGACGGTGCTGTATAGAAAGCCCGCCGATTACACCAAGGGTTACCGCTAAAAAGCATACAAAAATAAGAGTAAGAATGTTGGACTTGTTTTTCATAGCCCGACACCTCTCACCGATTCAAACAGATAGTCTTCAAAGGCTTGTACCGCCTTATTCAGAGATTGATGACGGATATGCACTCTGCTGTCATCCTGCATGGTAAATACCTTCAGCTCATTATCTACACTACGGATTGCTCGCAGATTTACAATAAAGCTGTGGTGGCAGCGAAAAAAAGAATCGGGCAGCAAGGTTTCAATGTAGTTCAGCTTCACAGTCTGGCTGGTGCGAAATACTCCTGACTGTGTATGCACCATAACAGCATGATTTTGATTTTCAAAAAACATGATGCTCTCCACCGGGATTTTGCGGTTTTCGCCCTCAATTAACAGAGTGATATAGGCGGCACTTTCTCGCTTGATCAGCACCAGCTCCAGCACATCCGTCACATCCTTGCGTCGTACCGGCTTTTCTAAATAGCTTGCCGCTTTCAGGCGATAGCTTTCCAGAGCATGCTCCTTGCTGGTGGTGGTAAAGACAAGTGTTACGGTGCGGTCAGTTTTTCGAATTTCAGCAGCGACATCTACACCCTTCTTGCCGCCCATGTAAATATCTAAAAAAATTAAATCATACTTTCCGGACAGAAAGTCCGACAGCAGTGCTTCTCCGGAGGAAAATGTTACCACCTTCATGGCAATGTTGCTTTCTGTAAGATAGGAAATCAGTAAATCCATATCTGCGGAGGTATCCTCGCAGACAGCGATTTTAAGCGGTGTATCCATAAGGGCTACCCCTTTCTCTAAAAAGTTATCTGATTTTGAGTATAACATATGAAAAGAAAAACATAAAGCATAAAATTTGTTCTTTGTCAAGATATAGTTTCGTTGGGAAATCCAACCGTCCTGCTTCTTCCTTTTGGTGTAAATTCCTCTTATAATTTTAACATAGGAATCTGACGAAATATGTTAATGTGAGGGGAGGAAGAAAAATGGCGCAGGATGTAAGAGAATACTTCAAGGTCTGTCCTGCCGATAACCGCAGACTGGCAAATTATACGGCTACCCAGCTTGCAAGAGGCGGCATAGATGATATGGACATTCTTTGTGAGCTGGCGGAAAAGCAACCGGAGAAGATACTTAACATCCGCAATATCGGTCCCAAAAGCATGTGCATAATCCGCAGCGTTTGCACAATCTACCACAAAGAAAGGCACAATGACGGATGAGTGAATTTTTAAATCTGACAGGTGTATCATTTAAAAGTAATGCAGAATACGAAAATATGAATTGCATGGAGGAAAGCATATGAGCAAACACAAACCATCTCAGCGGATAGTGGCAATAGTGCTATCTATTGTCATGATGCTGGGTATGATGCCTATGACAGTAATGGCACAAGGTGACACTGATTTAGAAGAAACCTATAAATATAAGCCTGTTCAAATCACCACAGGCTCCGCTATCACACTGAGGATAGGCGGCACAGTTACAGCCTTTGAAAAAATGGAGGATCATATACGTTGGCAAAACACCCTTGAGCCATACTTCCCGGGAACTCTTCCTGGAACGGTAGAAGGTGAAATTGCCGATATTCCGGTGAAATGGCATACAGAAGAGGACTATGATGAAAAATCACCGCAAAAGGGACTATATATATTCAATGCTGTTTTAGACGGAGACTATAGCCCGGCAAGTGATTTGGAGCTTCCGCACATTACAGTCTATATCCCTAAGTCCTCAGGAAGGTTTAATCTTCTTGCCATGGGCGGCGCTGGTACAGATAGTAGCCCTCTGGAAATTACCACAGCAGCCCAGCTGGCGGAAATAGCCACATTGGTCAACTTGGGACGATTAGAACAGTTTTTACTTAATGATAAATTTGCCAAAGTAAACCTAGTGCTTATGAATAATATTGATCTTTCCGCCTATGGTAGGAATTTTAATGATGGCAAGGGCTGGATACCGATTGGCTGGGCGATGAGTGAAAGCCCATATACGCAGTATTACTTCAACGGTAATTTTGATGGAAATGGTCATATAATCACCGGCTTATACATCAACCGTTCGGATGTAGATCGTCAAGGCTTATTCGGAGCTATTGGCGGAGGCAGCACTGTAAAAAACCTTGGCCTTGTGGATGTAAATATAAAGGGTAGGAACATTGTAGGCGGTATAACAGGCATTGCCAGTGCAACCCAAAATAATGAAAGCATAGTGCAGGATTGTTATGTAAGCGGTAGCATTAGCGGTAATAATCATATAGGCGGCGTAGTAGGCGCTGCCAGAGGCATTATGGATAGGTGCTATTCCACTGCAAAAATCAACGGCAATGACTATGTGGGCGGTATAACAGGAAGTCTTGCTATTGTTTCTGTGAACACAAGTCCCGCAATTAAAAACTGTGCCGCACTGAATCCGAGTGTTAGTATAGGCATATACTATCCTTCTATCGGAAGGATAGTAGGATGGCACCAAGAGGGGGATGGCACTCTCGCGGGCAACATCGCCTTTAGTGGCATGGAAGTATTGGTTAATGGCAGTCCAAAGAGCGACATGGGCAATGTAAATGACCATATTGACGGCTTGGGCAAAAGTGCAGATGATATTAAATCAGATGGCACGCTGGGTGGTCTGTTTATCAATGACAACAATCCATGGACAACAGCCAATGGCTCCCTCCCTGGTTTTAATGGGGTGGTGGAAATGCCAAAGCATATTATAGACATACCTACAGGGCAGTTCTTTGAAGGCACAGGTGAAAATGAAGCTCATGCTTACCAAATCAGCACACCCCAGCAGCTTGCCAAGCTGGCAGACCTGGTGAACAGCGATGTTGAAGCTACACGCAATGCTTACAATGATAAGCATTACAAGCTGATGAATGATCTTGATCTTTCCAGTTACCGTACAGACGGTGGCTGGATGCCCATTGGTGGAGCTTCTGGCAAAGAATTCAAAGGCAAATTTAACGGCAAAGGCAAAATCATCACAGGTCTTTATATCAATCGACCAGATACTAATTATCAAGGACTGTTTGGATATCTTAACACTGGGGCAGTGGTAGAAAATCTGGGCATTGTAACTGCCAACATCGAAGGACGAGGCTATGTTGGTGGTGTAGCAGGTTTAATATCGAACAGTACGGTGCAAAACTGCTTTGTCACAGGAAGCATCAAGGGTAATTATGTAGCTACTGGTGGTGTAGTCGGAGAGGTAACTTCCAGTAGTACAGTACAAAACTCTTATAATACTGCAAGTGTAGAGAGTAGTTATTCTTCTGAAATAGGATGGACTGTGGGACTTGGTGGAGTTGTCGGACGTATATCATATGGCATAGTAGAAAACTCTTATAATATGGGAAGAATTGTTGGAAAATCTAGAATAAATAATGTAGGCGGAATAGCAGGTGTTATATTGAACGGTACAATAAAAAACTCAGCATCATTATATTCCAGTATCAGCAGCACCCTTTCTAACAATGGTCGTGTGGCGGGAAATAACGATACAAGCAATACACTTGAGAATAACATCGCCTTTAGCGGCATGACAGTGAATGGCGCTATTATCTTAGGCGGTGCCGCTAATAATAAAGAAGGATTAGACAAAACCGCAGCCCAAATCGCAACAAACGCAGATAATGTACTTTCTAATCTCTTTACCACTGCCAATGGCTGGACATACACCGCTGGCGGTCTGCCTATCCTAACAGGCTTTGCAGATGGCGTACAGGATGCAACACTACCACCCCACCTTGTAGATGATGCAGCCAGCCCATATTTTTACGGTACCGGTGCAGATGCAGACAATGCCTATCAAATCTCCACACCGGAGCAGCTTGCCAAGCTGGCAGAGCTGGTGAACAGTGATGTTGCGGCTACTCGCAGCGCATACAATAGCAAGTATTATAAGCTAATGAATGATATTGACATATCCGGTATTGACCCCGAGGGCGACGGGACGGGCTGGGTGCCTATAGGTATAGATGATAAATACTTTATAGGCGTGTTTGACGGCAACAATAAAACTATTACTGGCCTATACATTAACCGTCCGAAAAGCAATAAGCAGGGTTTATTTGGTTATATTGCTTATACATCTATTGTATTTGCTCCTGAGATAAAAAACCTTAACTTAATTGAGGTGGATATAGTTGGTAGTGAGCAGATCGGGGGACTGGTAGGCTTTGCAAATAATTTATTAGCAGAAAACAATAGCGTCACCGGCAGGATACAAGGAGTCTCCAAGATAGGGGGAGTTATTGGCGAAGGTTATTATAATACCATCATTCGTCAATGCTTTGCCTCGGTTGTTGTAACTGCTACAGGGGATAATGCAGGTGGTCTGGCCGGTTATCTGATTACCGCCAGTTCAGGCTATAAGCCTGTCATAGAACAATCTTATTCTACAGGTAAAATTGCAGGAAAAAGAATCACAGGAGGTCTAGTTGGTCTTATTAGTGGTGGAGAGGTAACGAACAGCTATAGTAGTGCTGATATCAGCGGAACAGAACACGTCGGGGGTATCGGTGTAATAGTTGGCGATACTATTGTTAATTATTGTTATGCCTCTGGTAAGGTTAGTGGCACAGATAAGATTGGAGGCATTGTAGGAAGCATAGATAGCACTACTGACACGGTACGAAACAGCGTAGCCCTAAACCCATCTGTCAGCGGCACAAACAATGTGGGTCGTGTGGCAGGAAGCAATAGTGGCACTCTCCAAAACAACTATGCCTTTAGCGGCATGACTGGAGGCGGCATGGATAAGACCTTAAATGAGCTTGACGGTCAAGACTTAACCATGGGTAAAGATTTAACGACACAGGCAGGCAATGCTGCCTTCTGGACAACAGAAGACAACTGGGATACAGAAAACAACGGCACAGTCTGGGATTCTACTGTCTGGACTTTCACAGATGGCAAGCTGCCTACCCTTAAAAATGTAGGCGGCAATCAAAGCGGTGACGGTGGGCTACATCTTATCCAAAGGGATATATCCGGCGCCAATGTTACAGTAAACGGAATCTACCCATATAATGGCAGCAATATATTCGACTATGATTTAACTGTTGTCTTTGACGGACATACATTGGAATCAGCCAAGGATTACATCATTTTTTTTAGTGGCGTAGGCAAGGATGTGGGGTCTTATGACCTGACTATATGGGGCAAGGGAAACTATAAGGGTAGCAAAACGACCAGCTTTTCTATCAGCAAGGCAACACCCACCGTGGATGATATAAATATAGTTTCATCTCCGAGTTTATCTTACAATGGAAGTAGTAAAGAGTACGGGTATAAGGTAATTGAACCCAAAACAGGCATGGGCGCAATCACCGTATATTATGAAGGAGTAGACGGCACCGACTATGGGAAATCTACAATTGCCCCTACTAATGTGGGAACATATAAGATTACCCTTGATATTGCAGAAGGAGCAAACTTCACCGCCGCTACTGACTTAGATGTGGATTATAAATTCACAATTACACCAAAACCAGTATCAGCAGACATGATAGGCGAGGTTGCAGCTCAAACCTATACAGGCAGACAAATAATACCTGAGCCTGCTATTACAGACACAGCTATTGGCGGTGGTACTCAGTTGATAGAAGGCGTAGACTTTGAATATTCCTATGGCGAAAACCTCTATGCAGGTGATAATGCAGGAAGTGTATCCATCACCGGCAAGGGGAATTATGAGGAAACAACAGATGTTAAAACATTTGACATTACCGTAGGAGAACAAAATCCTACTATTACACAGGCAGCTAACCTAACTAAAGGTGCAAAAACTCTGGATTTACGCACATTGGTTAGCGGTGCAGTAGGTGAAGTAAGTTTCACCCTTGCAGATGCAGGTGACACAGGCTCAACCTTGGATGGATACACCCTAACTTCTGGCACTACAATTGGTGAGGTGAAAATAGATATTTCTATTGCAGCACAGGATATCAATGATGATGATATACTGGAATACAACTCTTTCTCCCAAGCAAATGCCATCACAATAAATATTGTTAATAGGCCAAGCGGAGGCTCTGGCGGGGGAAGCTATACACCACCTCCGATAACACCTCCAACTCCAGAAGTGAAGCCTGATCAACCAATAACAGATACAGAAGATACAGACGCTACAGCTAATTCAAGGTTTACCGACATTAGCAGCCATTGGGCAAAGGACAGCATTGACTTTGTAGTGGGTCGCGGACTTCTCGTGGGAACATCAGAAACCGCATTTGCACCAAACATTGCCATGACTCGAGGAATGCTGGTAACGGTACTGGGTAGACTAGCAGAAGTGGACGCAATAGTATACACTGCCAACAATTTTACTGATGTGGCACAGGATGAATATTATTCATCATATATCCAATGGGCATATAGCAAAGGCATCGTAAATGGCATTGGCAACAGCCAATTTGCTCCAGACAGAGCAATTACACGTGAGGAAATAGCAGTAATCTTTGCAAATTTTGCTAAAGCTATGGGATATACATTGCCGATTGCCAATGATGCAACCACTTATGCAGATAAAAATGACATCGGAGATATATACAAAGCATCAGTTATAGCTATGCAGCAGGCAGGCATTATGATAGGAGATACAAACAACAATTTCAACCCGAAGTCCAGTGCTACTCGTGCCGAGGTCAGCGCTATGCTTGAACGTTACATCAAATTAACCATTAGCCCTGCCACGGTATAGGGTTCGAGTTAAAACATACCAAAAGGCATATTATTCCACCAAAGACGCATAGTATCTGCCAAGTGACTGGAGGTCGAAGGTGAATTGTATCACTTTAATCCTGATGGTTTCCTTGTCAGGAGTACCAAAATCAATTGACGGAGATGAAGTCGATTGATTTTGGTGTGAGAAGGGATTAAGGAAGAAAAAAGAATAAAGCCATGGGCAAACCCGGCGAAAGTCGGGGGCGCAAAGCTGAGGGTCTAAGGTGTCTTAGGATGCTATGATAGTCTGGCTGCTGAAAGTCACGAGGAAGTCTGCCCTACATTTTTAGGGCAGACTTTTGTGATTTTAATGTATGTTTCAGGTGTCAAGATACCGACCTTTTGCTATGAGCTATGGAAAGAGAGGTATTCTTATGACTATCCTGCGCTTTTATCTTTTTCGGTGGTGGAAATAGAGACGGAACAACCTGTAGATACCGTTTTCTACCCATACAATTTCATACTAAAGATTTAAAAAAGTCAGTGTTTTGCCATGTGCAATCCACTGACTTTTTTTATTCGACAAAAAAACTGGATATTTTATATTTTACTTCAAATACAGACATTGACAATCCTTTGAATATCCAGCCGCGTTGCCGGTCTCCTCCGCTTCTGACATTTTGACAAGCAATCAAAATTCAGAAACGGAGGACAAGCCATATGCCAGAAAAGAAAAAATATCAAATTAAAATCCATGGGCAACTCGTTCCTGTCACAGAGGAAGTCTATTTGACTTACTATCGAATGAATCGGAGAGCGTTGCATCTTGAAGAACAGGATAGAAAGCACGGTGTTTTTCACTACAGTGCTTTAGATACTGAGGATACCATCGGCGAGGATGGGATTCCAGATAGAATCTCCCCTCCCGTGGAGGATGTTGTAACGGACAAGCTGTTAGCTGAAAAGCTCCGCCAGTGTTTGGCCCAGCTTACCCAGGAAGAACAGAAACTTATTTTTACCCTGTTTTTTCAGAACAAAAGTGAGCATCAACTGGCAGCAGAAACCGGTATTCCTCGCATGACAATCCATAATAGGAAGAAGCGGATATTGTCCCGATTGAAAAAACTTATGGAAAAATAAAAAATAATTTGGTCCAACCCCCTCACGAAATCGGATTAGTAGTGAGGGGGTTTTTTATTCTCCCTTAAATGTACTTTGAAAACTTCATATCCGATGACCTGAATACGTTAGCTGACGGTCCTTAAAAGGAAAAGCGACCCTGGAGGATGCGCCAAGACCACCTGTAGGCAGGCAGTAAGAAAAGCGAAATCACTAATCTTTTGTTCGCCTGTTTCTTTCTGCCCCTATAAAAGACGGCCAAATAAGGTGCAAAGCGGTACCCCATTCGACCAGAAAACAGGCTGTGGCAGCCTGTCTCGCAATGACTCCGTCAGCCTATATTGATACTTCTGTCCAGTCACAGCCCCCAGGAATTGGGGACCACGCAATGAGGGCAGCCGACAGAGATCCTGCCGGGGGTGAAATTCCCATGATGCGGTAAAGCCAGCTGCAGTTCAGTTAGTCGTCTTTGTTGTGCAAAGCATATGTACTCTGCACACTGTGCTTGGGAAGTAGTGTCGAATTAAGCACATCTCTTAAGAATCTTATAAAAAAGACTTAATGTCAGAAGCGATAGGGATCACTCTACAGTTCTGCCCTTTATTAGAGCAAATAGAGTGGTCCCCATATTTGTGCCATTAAGCAGATAAAAGGAGGTGCGTATTTTGCAGGAACATAAAAGAAACATAAGGAGAGGTGATATTTACTATGCCGATTTAAGCCCCACAGTAGGCTGTGAGCAAGGGGGTATTCGTCCCGTTCTCATCATACAAAATAATATCGGAAACCGATACAGCCCTACAGTCATCGTGGCTGCCATCACCAGCAGACCTAAAAAAGAGATGCCCACCCACGTGGAACTTGGGTGTATAGAGGCACTCCAAAAAAATTCGGTGGTACTGCTGGAGCAGATACGCACCATAGATCGTATCAGGCTTTTGGAATACATAGGAAGCTTAAGTGTCCTGCGAATGCTTTCTGTAGATAGCGCTTTGGAAGTCAGTGTTGGGCTGACATGGATGAAATAACAAAATTCCAATGATGCAGTTGTAGAAATAGAAAAACCATGAGAAATTAAGGAGGCTATATCATGTCAAAGGAACAAGCGGCTAATGAGGTTAAGTATAAAATCACATTAAAGCTCTTAAACATCCTGCTTCGCAACGATTTAATTACCAAGGAAGAATATGAAAAAATCGATGATTTGAACCGCCAAACATTTCAACCGCAGCTTGCAAAAGTATATGTCTAAAACAGTAGCTATTCTAAAACTTGTGTGGTAGTGTATGTTGCTAACAGGAGGAAAATCCTGTAAGAAAGGAGGGAAAAGCCGTGGCAGTCAAACAGGAAAAAGCAAAAAAAATAACCAAAATAAATCCTGTGAAACCCCAAGTAATGATGCAGCTGCAACCACAAAAGCGTGTCTGCGCCTACTGCCGAGTCAGTACAGATTCCAGAGAACAGCACAATTCATATACAGCACAGACAGATTACTACGAAAGAATGATAAGTAAAAGAAGCGATTGGCAGTTCGTTGGAATTTATGCAGATGAAGCACGAAGCGGAATGAAATTGCAAAGGCGAGATGATTTCTTGCGGATGATGAAAGACTGTGAAATGGGAAAAATTGATTTAATCATCACAAAATCCGTTACACGGTTTGCAAGAAACACCGTAGACAGCATCGAAGCGATCCGTAAGCTAAAACTACTTGGTATTGCAGTGTTTTTCGAGAAGGAAAACATCAACACCCTATCTGAGAGCAGTGAACTTTTACTGACCATCCTAAGCTCTCTGGCCCAAGGCGAATCCGAAAGCACCTCAACAAATAATAAGTGGTCCATCGTCAAACGGTTTAAAAAAGGCACATTTATAATTGGAACTCCTGCTCTTGGATACACCAATAATGAAGATGGAGAGCTGACTATTGATGAACAGGAAGTAAACATAGTACGCTATATTTTCAAAGAATACTTAAATGGCAAAGGCTCCTATGCCATAGCCAAAGAATTAAACGAAATGGGCATCCAAACCATACGAGATGCTGAAGAATGGTCAGAAGGAGTGGTAAGAGATATTCTTCAAAACCCAATTTATACAGGAGATTTACTCCTGCAAAAAACTTATACTACTGAGGTTGTCCCCTTTAAACATAAAAGAAATAAGGGTGAACTACCTCAGTATTTTATTTCTGATAACCATGAACCGATTATCAGCAGAGAGGAAGCAGAGGCGGTCAAGGAGATTTATGAGTATCGCAGAAAGCAGATGAGTGTCGATGCCACAAAATCTCAAAATCGATATGCCTACAGCAGCAAGATTATATGCGGAGAATGCGGAAAAGCGTTCAGACGGCAGAAAATTAATATTGGGAAACCCAATGAAAAAATACACTGGAGCTGCAGTCAGCACATCAGGGATAAAGAGAAATGCAGTATGATAGCAGTTCCGGAAAAGACCATGCAAGACGCATTCACCTTAATGTGGAATAAGCTCTCAAGCAACTATACAGAAATTCTTTATCCCCTGCTGGAATCCTTAAGAAAACTGCGTACTGATGAACAGCAGGAAAAGGAAATCGGGGAATGCAATGAAAAAATAATAGAACTGTCAAAGCAGAGTCACATCTTAAGCGGCGTAGTCGCAAAAGGATACCTGGACTCTGCTATTTTTATTGAGAAACAGACAGCTCTGCAAATAGAGCTGGATGCCATGCGTAGGAAACGGAAAGCACTGCTGGATGATAGCGGCTATGAGATAGAAATCTTCAATACGGAACAGTTAATAAAACTTTTTGAACGCCATCCGGGGATACAGGATACCTACAGTGAGGAACTATTTTTACAAAGCGTAGAACAGATCATTATCAAGGATGGAAAAAACATAGTCTTCCGCTTGAAAAACAGGCTGGAGCTTTCAGAGAGCTATGGAAAGGAGGGAAACGATGATGCAAAGGCACACACCCATGGGATATCAAATGAAAGATGGAAAAATGGGATTTGATGAAGAACGAGCAAAGATTGTAAAAAAGGTTTTTTCAGACTATCTATCAGGAATCTCAACCCATGCCATAGCCAAACAGTTGACAGCAGATGGTGTAGAGAACGCAAATAACAAACCATCTTGGTATCACTGTTCTGTCGGAAAACTTTTAGAAAACATCAAATATTTAGGCGATGAAATGTACCCTCAGATGATAGAAACAGAAATTTTTGAGCAGGTACAAAGTCGTAGGAAGGAACAGAGGCAAAAGCTCGGCAGGGGTGCAAACCCCAATAGCATGAGTGCAAATAACCCTTTTACAGGCAGGATCTGGTGTGGAGAATGTGGCGGGGTCTTTCGGAAATATATGGATAACGGTGGGAAGTCTTCGGAAAAAAGCAGATGGAAATGCAAGAATTCAGTTTACTTGCAGCAAGACAAATGCAATTGCAGTGCAATCACAGATGAAAAGATAAAAGAAGCCTTTATCCCTGCAATAAACACTGTTATAAAAAAGCCTCATCTGCTGGAAAAAAAGCCGAAGGAAATTCCCAAACATCACAATCTGGAATTTTTGAAACTGAATCAAAGGATCAAGGAACTGGAAGTAAACGAACAATTCTCCTCTAAGGAACTGGCGGTATTGATTTTTCAAAGAGCATCGTCTTTTTACCAGACCGCACAGGTTCATGATTATGAACACCATACAGAGAACCTGAAAAAGTTTCTCTCAGAGATACAACCACAAACAGAATTTCAAGAAGGATTGTTTTTACAGGCAGTCAAGCAAATGATTGTATATGCAGACGGTCACATTGATGTGGAATTTATCAATGGGCTCACTGTCCAAGGAAGTTAAAAAATCCAGCATACGACAGAAAAACTAAAGTACAGCTAAAAGCCTTGCGGGTAGCCGCATACTGCCGAGTCAGTACATTGCTGGAACAGCAGGAAGGCAGTTATGAAGCTCAGGTCTCTTATTATACAGAAAAAATCCAGCAAAACACAAACTGGAAATTAGCAGGCATCTATGCTGATGATGGGAAATCTGCAACGAATACTAAGAAAAGGGACGACTTCAATGCTATGATTGAGGATTGTATGGCAGGAAAAATTGACCTCATACTGACAAAATCGGTAAGCCGTTTCGCAAGGAATACAGTGGATTCCCTGCAAACCATACGGAAACTTAAGGAAAAAAATATCGGCATCATTTTTGAAAAAGAAGGTGTCAATACCTTAGAAGGAAGCGGCGAACTTTTAATCACCATCCTAAGCAGCCAAGCTCAGGAAGAAAGCCGAAACTTGAGTGAGAATACACGCTGGGGAATCGAAAGAAGATACGAGAGCGGCGTGGTTATGGTCAATCATAAAAAGTTTTTAGGCTATACAAAGGATGAGGATGGTGAACTGGTCATCGTGCCGGAGGAAGCCAAGTTAGTACGAAGAATCTATCGCCTTTATCTGGAAGGCTTAAGCATACAGCAGATAGCCGACACCTTTATGGCAGAGGGAATTAAGACGGTAACTGGAAAAGAGAAATGGCATGACACAGTCATCGCAAGGGTACTGCAGAATGAAAAATACATGGGTGATGTCCTGCAGCAAAAGACCTATACGGTGGATTTCCTTACAAAAAAGCGGGTGAAAAATGACGGCATCGTACCTCAATATTACATTGAGGACAACCATGAAGCTATTATCCCCAAAGAGCTTTTTTATCAGGTACAGGAGGAAAGAGCAAGACGTGCGAGTCTGCATAAGCCATCCATTACCAGACGGGCAAAGCAAGAGAAAAGCAAGTACAGCTCAAAATATGTACTCTCGGACATCTTATTCTGCGGAGAATGCTCCCACCCTTATCGCAGACAGACATGGTCAAGAAATGGAATCCTTACCCCTGTATGGCGATGTGAAAGCCGGTTAAAAAGCGGTACAAAAATCTGCAAGCATTCCGCCACCTTGAAAGAAAAACCTCTGCAGGAAGCCATTGTGACCGCTGTGAACAGCGTGGTAGAAAACCAGCGAGAAGTAGTAGGAGCCTTCAGAGAAAATATGATCAGGGTCATAGGCAGCTATACAACTAAAAACATAAAATCAGAGTTCGATGAGAGGATTGAAATCTTGCAAAAACAGCTCCTTGATTTAATCGAAGAAAATGCCAAGCAAGGAACTGTCAATGAGGACTTTGATGAGCAGTACAGAAAAATCGCAGAGCAAATGCAAGAGCTTAAAATGAAGAAATTACAGCAGGCAAGAGGGCAAACCTCCCCTGCTGAACATGGACAAAGAGTGGATGGCGTGGAATCCTGTCTGAAAGGAGCAAGCTATAGAGTCGGAGAATTTGATGAGGACTTAATCAGGCGTCTGACACTTAGAATCAAGGTCATCAGCGAATCCAAAATAGAAATCCAATTCAAACATGGCATCGTCATGGAGAACAATATGATAAAAAGCACTCGGATTGTGTCGCGACTTATTGCAAAAATGGCATTAGAAGCATTGGCTGCAAAATTATCATCAGATAATAATAGTCTTGATGTTTTGGTTGACGATGTACAGTTTGACCTCATTAGAGATCATGCGAGATTAAGAACTACAAAGAATTGGCCTTGCAGCATAAGAAGAATTTACTCGATCAACAAAAAGTGGAACACTATGGATAATAAGGATGTTCAAGTGATTCATGAAAGTGATTTTTTATTTCCCTCTTATAAATCCACTAATTTTTCAGATTCAGAATATATTACTAGCGAGTTATATTTTATTGTTATTTTGTGGGGTATTGAGTTTGCAATAAATATGGGCGGGTCAGAACTTGAAGGCTATAAAGTTTGGCTTAGAGAACATAATAATATTAGTCCATTATATTATGGGAAAAATAGTAGCGTGATATTTGAATAGATCATATTATATGCAGACTTCGGACCAATTTGGCCTGAAGTTATTTTTTGTTATGCAAATGCGTCCGGGTCGTCCACATCATCATAGTTGAGAATGTCCTCGTTATCGTCTATGGCGGCGTTTCCTCGTCGGCACTTAATTCATAAACGGTGTACTGCTCATAGGGATTAAGCTTTTTCATGCGGCGGTTTACCAGCTTTTAAGCGTCAAAAGCGTTTCGCTTGTCGGCTTCGGCGGTATACCTGTAATTGGGGTGCTGTTTTAAATCGTATTTTGGGGATAGGAACGGACGCAGGCCGCGAAGCTGTAAAATACACTTGTTGCCCGGCATGGGTGCGGGAGTGCTTTTTTCTTCTGCTGTGGTTTCCTGTGCCGGGGCGGTTTTCGCTTCGTCCGGCTTGTTCGGATCATTTTTTGCCATGCGATTTTCCTCCTTGTCTGTTTTATGGCATGAAAAAAGGGGCTTGATTTTTTAGGTCAAGCCCAACGGGATATTCCAATCCCTCCTTTCCACTTCGGACCAAGTTAACCCGAAGTTCCGCTATCAAGATATACAGGATATCGCCTATCTTATCCAATTAGAAAAGCAGATATAAAATCAATAAACAGATAGCTGCTATATTAGGGGGTTTAAAAAAACCTGCCTTTCGAATCATAACACTGCTTATAAAAAATAATCTATAAATTACGTTGAGAGCTTATTTTAAGTGGTATACATTAAAAGACACCTCTTCAAAACTACTTATTTATTAACTTCCCCATCCGTTCTTTTGCGCCTTGAATCTGGTCTTTCAGTGTAATATCAATCAATGCTATCAGTTCTTCCGGAGTTTGTTTCATTTCACCCATCAGCCAGCTTTCTAACATTGCGGCAAGGGAGACAGTATAAAAATGAGTAAGAAATTCGCCATATTCTTCTGACTTATCCGGTATATCCTCTCCAAAATAAAAAACCGCACGGTGTATGATATCATGTATATCATCATATAACAAACGCTTCAAGTGCTGATGTCCGACAGAGTTAAGTGTGCACATGCATACAGCTTTGTTTTCCTCTAAATATTTAAAAAGCTGTAGCAATCCGTCCTGCCAAATCAGGATACCTTCGTGTTCATCCAGAAGTTTTATTGCTTCCTCCTGAAACATCCATTTAACAAGGCTGTAAATATCTTCAAAATGATAATAAAATGTCTGACGGTTTACTCCGCAGTCTTCAGTAATCTCACGAATAGAAATCTTATGCAGGGGTTTTCTGGACATCAGTTTTTTCAGTGAGGCACATAGCATTTTTTTTGTTATTTCACTGCTAATTACATTAGGCATAGCATCACCTCATGTTTTTAAAAAAAGTATATCATATATAAAAAGATTTATCTATACAAATCCCTCGTTTTTGTCTGTAAACACGACAACTATGGGGGATTTGTATATGTAGTGATGAATTTATTTGTGCTATATTACATTTGCATAGGAGGTAGCTATGAAATGCGAACTATTTAATATTGTACTGCACAGTCCCATGGGACCTAAAAAAGGTACTCTTAAGATTTTTGAGGATGATGATGTGCTTTCCGGTATTTTTACGATTTTAGGGTATGATAACAGATTCAGCGGAATTTCGGCAGAAGATAATAAATATGCTTTCTTCGTTAAAATAAGGTCACCTGTCGGTGATATACCATGTTCTGTGACAGGAGAAATTAAGGACAAAAGACTGATTGCGATTGCAAACACCGGCAAAGGAGTAATGAAATTAACCGGCACAAAAATAGATACAGATATGGAGGCTCCATTGGCATGAATAAAATTTTCAGATGGATTTTAAAACATAAAACATTAATAATCACGGTATATGTAATTGGCTGTATAGTAAGCATGCTTTGTAAACCTTTGGTGCAGGTCAATTATGATATGAATGATTATCTCCCGGAAGGAAGCCCATCCACAATTGCCTTTAATGTAATGGAAGATGAATTTGAAGGCGGAATCCCCAATGTACGGGTTATGATATCGGATATATCGGTGCCGGAGGCACTTGTGTACAAGCAGGAGCTTATTGATATTGACGGAATTACGGATGTAATCTGGCTGGACGATGCAGTAAGTGTTTACGAACCGCTGGATATACAGGATTCTGACACAATTGAATCCTATTACAAGGACGAGAATGCAATTTTTACGGTAACTGTAGATGAGAAAAAAAGAGTTGAGGCTGTAGACTCCATAAGAAATTTAATCGGAGACAATAACGCTATGACAGGCGCTGCCGTTAATACAGCAGTTGCCACAAAGACCACCGTTGAGGAAATCACGAAAATAGTAATAATTGCAATACCAATTGTATTTGTTATTCTGCTTCTGACCACGACATCCTGGCTTGAGCCTGTGCTGTTTCTGGTTTCTATTGGGATAGCAGTCCTGCTCAATTCCGGTTCTAACCTGATATTTGGTACCATTTCCTTTGTCACTAACGGTGCCGGAAATATACTGCAGCTTGCGGTATCACTGGATTATTCAATATTCTTATTACATCGTTTTGAGGAATTTCGAAAGGAAGGATTAGATGCGGAAGAAGCCATGGTAAAGGCATTATGTGAATCCTTTACTTCTATTTTGTCAAGCGGCCTGACTACCGTCATAGGGTTTGCCGCACTGATTTTAATGAGATTTGGAATCGGACCCGATATGGGTATGGCTCTTGCCAAAGGTATCAGCTTCAGCCTGATAGTCGTCTTTACGATTCTACCGGTTATGATAATGCTTTCGTATAAGTGGATTGAAAAAACAGAGCATCCTCCGTTTCTTCCTAAATTCATATTGTTTGGAAAGGCTGTCAACAGACAAATGATACCTGCAGTACTTGTGTTCTGCATGATGATTGTACCAAGCTTCCTTGCCCAGACTAACAATAACTTTTATTATGGCTCGGAGCATATATTCGGATCATCAACACAACTGGGACAAAATACGGAAAAAATCGACGAGGTTTTCGGAAAATCAAATCCTGTGGTACTGATGGTCCCGCGAGGTAATACTGCTAAACAGACAATAATGAGTGATGCTCTCAAATCACTTCCCGAAGTAAGCTCCATTGTTTCTTTCGTCGATAAAGCAGGAGCGGAAATCTCTCATGAATATCTGGATAAGGATACACTTTCAAAGCTAGAATCAGAAAACTACAGCAGAATGATTCTTACTGTAGACACAAAATACGAGGGCGGTGATGCGTTTAATGCCGTTGATAAAATCCGTGAAACAGCGGAAGATTACTATCCCGGAGAATGGAAGCTTGCCGGTGAGAGCATCAGTACCTATGACTTGAAAGATACAATAACTGCGGATAGCATTTCGGTAAATATGATTGCAGTAGGAGCTGTATTTGTGACACTGTTATTTTCATTCCGTTCACTGCTGATTCCGTTTATCCTGGTGCTTGCCATAGAAACGGCAGTCTGGATTAATCTCGCTATTCCTTTTTTTCGCAATTCAACGCTGTTTTATCTTTCTTACCTTATTATCAGCTCAATACAGCTTGGATCCACAGTGGATTATGCGATTTTGACCACAAGCCGGTACCTTGAGTTCCAGACGGAGCTTCCAAGGAAAGAGGCTGTACAAGAAACAATTTCTGCTGTTACAGCATCTATTCTGACATCGGGTAGTGTTATGACGCTTGTTGGTTTTCTTCTTGGCTTCATTACCTCCCATGGTGTTTTGAAGCAGCTTGGGTTTCTCTTGGGCAGTGGAACGCTGCTGTCTATGACAATAGTATTTTTCGTGTTGCCGGGGTTTAGTAAACTTAGCCTACTACTAACTGTGGATTGAGTCATAAATAAGTTTTCAGACGTCTTAGTTAAATTATTAGTTTTTGTTAAATTAAGAAAAATTTCTATATCTTTCTGATCCATTTAAATACTCTCCTAACTAAATAATACTTATATTGTATCAAAATATATATTAATTCGAAAGGATAAGTTAAATTAATGATGTTCATTAAGCATGATTATGACTTATACTTTCTTCCAACGCCGGTAAGAATACTTAATAAAAACAATAGTAATAATGCATACGGGTGAAATACATATGGTAATATATTAATATAACCAAAAGCTTCAGTCACAACTCCACTTTGAATAGCTAAACTTACTCCAATTAGATATGGTGTGCAATAGGGTACAATACCACAAGTTGCACAAGCTATACCATCCAATATATTAGATCCTCGGCTGGGTTCTATATTATAAGCGTTAATTATTTTCTTTACAGCTGGCCCATCAATGATTATTGCAGGTGTGCTTCCTGCAACTGCAGCAGTTGTTAACATAGTCGAGAAATATGCAACCAATTCAGCTTGAGTTGCATTCTTACATCTTTCCATAACCTTTTGAATTACATAATCAAGAGCACCACTTTCCCTTAATACAGCAACTATTTGGAAAACTAACAATACCAAAAGTGTAACACTCAACATTCCAGTCATACCAGATACTATTGGACCTTCTGCTAAAAGCATCTGAAGTGGAGATATTCTACCTATAAACAAATTTAATATTATACCTACAAAATTGCAAACTAAAAGGGTTGAAACGAGATCGCTTCCTTTTATCATCATAAAAATCATTAACACTGGAATGATTAACATAACCAGCGAAGACGCATAACTGGAATCAAGAGTTACTGAACTCAATGTTCCTTCACTTGATTGGAAACCTAAAACAATAAAAAGTACCGCAGAAATAAATCCCCCAATTAATGAATAAGGCAATCGAGTTCTTACAACCTCAGATACTTCCACTCCCTGTGTTAAAGCTGAAGATATTGTTGTATCAGAAATCGGAGCAAGATTGTCCCCAAAGAGAGCGCCACTTATAATAGCACCCATCACTAAACCAGGATTACAACCGAGATTTACTGCCATAGGAAATAAAATAGGTGTGACTGTAGTAACTGTTCCGCTGCTCGTTCCAGTACTGGTTGCAATAATAGCACTTATCAAAAATACTATCAATGGAAGAAATCCAGAATTAATGTTTAACACTGAAACTAACCAAATCATACCTTGCATGAGACCACTCTGTCTTAATAATTGAGAAAGAACACCTGCAAATAAAAAGGCTTGAATAACTACAGCTAATGTTCTATCTGTTAGCCCATCAGCAAGTACAGAAGCATAGTCATTTCTATCTTTAGAAAGTAAAAATCCTAAACATATACTAGCGAAAAGTCCGAAAATCAGATAATTAAAACCTGCTTTACCTGTTGATGCTATAATCGAAACAAGCATAACAATAAACAAAATCATTGGTAGCCAAGCACCAAAATAACCACCATAAAAACTCAACCTATTTGTACTATTCTCTTTTTCCATTCTAATCCTCCTCATATTTTTTAAAAAAACGTTTTTTTATTAAACTGGATTCTATCATAGAATTTATTAATTGTAAAAGTCCTATTTTCGATTATAATAATCGATTTTTTGAATTAATAATACATTATTATTAATTTTAATTAAATACCATAAAAGATAGCTACAATACATCCACAGGATTTATAAGAAAGGGGAAATCTACCTATCAGATGTGGATAACATAGTAAAAAAATGAGCAACTGTCGATAGGTTCAAAAAGTCAAAAAATAGCAATTTACAAAGGTATTAAAAAAGTTTATACCTCATCGCTGGTTTATTTAAATTTAACTTGTAGAAATTTATCTTATAGTTTATATTTAACTTAGTAAGAATCCTTTTATAATAATTAGGTGAGTAACACAACATGGTCCCTGATATACAAGGAGTGATAGAATGGAAAAACTGATAATTGATGAAAATTTAAAAATGATACTTGATTCTATATCTGAAGGAATTAATATTATTGACACAGATTCAAAAGTTTTATTTGGTAATAAGTCATATTGTGATTTTATTGGAATAAAACGAGAAAACTTAATCGGAATGAAGTTAAGAAAAATCAGACCCAATGCTCAATTACCTGATATAGTTAAGTCAGGGACTGATTTATTACATGTTGCCAGAAAAGAAAATGGAGAGTATTATTTTGTAAACATGTACCCTATATACTCTAATGGTAAAATAATAGGCGGAATTTCAGTGGTGACATTTGTTAATGATGCATTGAAGTTTAAAGATCAAATTGTACAATTAGAGAAAAGCATGGAAAAAAAGCTTTTAAGAATTAATAAGGCGAACTATGCAAGATATACTTTTGAATCCATTACTGCGGTAAGTGAGTCTATGACTGAAGTTATAAATGCAGCTATGAAGGTTGCTGAAACTGACATGACCGTTCTTCTTCAATCAGAAACAGGTACGGGCAAAGAGTTGTTTGCTCAAGCTATACATAATTATAGCTTAAGGAAGAATGAAGTATTTATCGCTATAAACTGTGCAAATTTTAAAGGAGAAATATTAGATTCCGAGTTGTTTGGTTATGTCGAAGGTGCATTTACCGGCGCAAAGAAAGGTGGCAAGATGGGTCTTTTCGAAGCAGCAGATAAGGGTACACTTTTTTTAGATGAAATATCTGAAATGGACATAGGTCTTCAAGCAAAACTATTAAGAGCACTGCAGGAACAGCGAATTAGACCTATTGGCAGTGTAACGGATATTCCGGTAGATGTTAGGATAATATGTGCTTCTAATGCAAATCTTACTGAATATGTAAAAGCAGGTAAATTTAGAGCTGATCTATTTTATAGATTAAGTATCTTTCCAATTAGAATTCCTCCTTTGAGAGAAAGGATTGATGATATTTCAGCTATTGCATTAGAACAGCTTAAAAGAATATCAAAAAGGGTAAAAAAAGTAATAACTATTGATAGTGAAGCCGTCAAAGCCTTAGAAAAATACCATTGGCCCGGTAACGTAAGAGAGTTGATAAATATTTTGGAGTTTTCAACATTTAAAGCTAAAGATGGCGTTATTACTTTAGAGTGTTTACCAGAATCCATATTTGTAATTGAGGAAATTAATACAGAAAATATACTTAGTGAAAGGGTAAAATCTTTTGAAAAGCGTGAAATAAAGAAGGAACTTGCTAATTATGGAAACGATACTGCAGGAAAGAGAAAGGCAGCAAAAAAATTAGGAATTTCTTTAGCTTCACTATACAATAAAATAAACGCGTAATTCTAAAAGATTAGAATTATTACAAGATTTTAGAATTTAGATATTGCTGGTCATACCATAAGCTATATGTGATAGGAACGTTAATTATTCTAAGATATTAGAAAACACGTTCCTTATTTTATTATTATTTGTTGCTTTTATGATATATATTTAATCAATTTAATTGGCATAAATCTTGCAAATATAATAATTAAAATATATAAGGAGGTAGAATTGAAATGCTAGCAATATTAGGATTTCTAACTGTTATTATTATGCTTGCTCTTGTAATGAGCAAAAAGGCATCACCGACTGTAGCCCTTATAGGTGTACCTGTATTAACCGGAATAGTGGCATCATTTTTCACAACAGGGGAAGGAGCGTACAATATTTTAGGGTTAGGCAAGTTTATTACTTCAGGTATCGGAACAGTAGCAGCAACAGGAGTAATGTTTATTTTCTCGATATTATTCTTTGGTATACTGACGGATGCAGGAACTTTCAGACCAATAATTAAAAGAATATTAGATATTATTGGAACCGATCCTGTAAAAATTGCTATTGGGACAGCTATCTTGGCTATGATTGTTCATCTTGATGGTTCAGGTGCTGTAACATTTTTAATATGTATACCGGCGTTGCTTCCTGTTTATGATGCCGTTGGCATGAGTAGAGGCACTTTGGCAACAATTGTAGCATTAGCTGCCGGTACAATGAATATTGTTCCTTGGGGTGGTCCAACAATTAGAGCAGCAACTGCGATTGAAATGAACGTAATGGATTTATTTAATCCGGTTGTAATCCCACTTATCTTCGGACTCATTACCGTGTTAATATTTGCCTTTTTTCTTGGAAAGAAAGAAAAGAAGAGATTGGGAGATATTTATTCAACAGAAATGAAAACAATGGAACAGGAACTGACTGAGGAACAAAAATCTTTATTAAGACCAAATCTTTTTTTAGTAAACATAGGATTAATTTTATTAGCGATTTTTGGTTTAATTGTTGGGGGAAAATATGGTATCAAACCTGAAGTTGTATTTATGATTTCCTTTGTATTGGCTATAATCATAAATTATCCCGATGTTTCTATGCAAAAATCAAGAGTTGATGCTCATGCAAAATCTGCAATATTGATGGCTTCAGTATTATTTGCTGCTGGTGCCTTTACGGGAATTATGAAGGGTTCGGGAATGATAACGGCAATGTCGGAATCATTGGTTTCAATTATTCCGGCTTCAGCTGCGAAGTATTTCGCGATAATTACAGGTATTATTTCAATGCCGGCATCATTATTATTTGATCCGGACTCATTCTATTTTGGAGTTTTGCCGGTCTTGTCTTCAACTGCCAAAGGCTTTGGGATAGATGGTGTTTATATTGCAAGAGCTGCAATACTTGGACAAATGACGACAGGATTTCCTGTTTCGCCTCTTACACCATCAACTTTCTTGCTCATAGGACTTGCCGGGGTTGATTTTGGAGAACATCAGAAAAAGACTATACCTTATGCATTTTTGGTAACTATTGTTATGCTCATAGTTTCAGTAGTAACCGGTGCGATTAGGATTTAGGGAGGAAAAAATGAAAAAGGTAAGAATAGGAAGTGGAGCAGGGTATGCCGGTGACAGATTGGAACCTGCATTAGAACTTATTGAAAAAGGGAATTTAGATTATATAAGTTTTGAATGCCTTGCAGAAAGAACAATTGCTATAGCACAAAAAGAGAAACTTAAAAATCCGACAAAGGGATATAATGAATTATTAGAGTATAGAATGGAAAGGGTTTTACCCCTTGCTTGGGAAAAGAATGTAAAGATTATTACAAACATGGGTGCAGCAAATCCTCAGGCAGGAGCAGAAGTGATTTCCAAAATTGCTAAAAGTTTAGGTATTAAAGGTATAAGAATTGCGGCTGTTTTAGGTGATGATGTAGTAGATAATATCGATAGATATAAAGATACATTGGTCTGGGAAACAGGGCAAATTCTTGATAAATTAGAAGGAGATATTATATCCGCCAATGCTTATCTTGGTGCAGAAGGAATAGTGAAAGCATTAGAAATGGGAGCGGATGTTGTAATTACAGGAAGGGTGGCTGATCCATCAATATTTATTGCGCCGCTTATATATGAATTTGGTTGGGAACGGGATGATTATAAAATATTAGGTAAGGGGACGTTGGTCGGACATTTGCTTGAATGCGGGGGACAGTCAACCGGCGGATATTATGCCGAACCGGGTAAAAAAGATGTTGAAGACCTTGCAAAGCTTGGTTTTCCTATTGCCGAAGTATCTGAAGATGGAAGTTTTATAATAACAAAGGTGAAGGGGTCTGGAGGCACGGTAACAAAACATACTTTAACGGAACAACTGATATATGAGATCCATGACCCTGCAAATTATATTACTCCTGATGTAATTGCAGATTTTTCCAAGGTAGAGTTTAATGAAGTTGGAAAAGATGTTGTATCGGTTACTAAAGGAGACGGCAAGAATAAAACAGATACTTATAAAGTATCAATAGGTTATAAGGATTGTTATATAGGAGAAGGAGAAATTTCTTACGGCGGTCCGGGGGCATATAAAAGAGCAATGCTTGCAGCAGAAATTGTAAAAGATAGACTTGCTATAAGGAATATAGAAGTTGAAGAAATAAAGTATGATCTTATTGGCGTTAATAGCTTATATTGGGATTACGACAAATGTTATACAAAACCCGAAGAAATAAGACTTAGGGTTGCGGCAAGGACTAAAGATAGAGAAACAGCTGCAAAAATTGGTGAAGAAGTTGAAACTTTATATACAAATGGACCCGCCGGAGGTGGAGGGGCAGTAAAGAAAGTATCAGAAATTATTTCTGTTGCTTCAATACTAATACCTAAAGAAGACGTTCACGTTGATATAAAAATTGTGGAGGTGAACTAAATGAAGTTATGGGAAATAGCACATTCAAGAACCGGCGATAAAGGGAACATTTCCAATCTTTCATTAATTGTTTATAATATAGAGGATTATGAAGAAGTAAAGGAAAAGGTAACAGCTAATGAAGTGAAAAATTACTTTAAAGATGTAGTTAAAGGTGAAGTGGTAAGATATGAACTGCCACAATTAGGTGCATTGAACTTTGTAATGTATGAAGCTTTAGGCGGGGGAGTAACCAGAAGCCTTTCGCTTGATAAACACGGAAAAAGCTTGAGCTCATTTTTATTAGATATGGATATATAATTATGTATGTTCTGTGGTAAAAGCCACAGGACATTTTTTTTGAAAAGGAATTATATAGGGAGAGTGAAATATCGGGACCGGAGAAAAGGCAAAGAAATTTTTTGAGCTATACACCGTTTATGTACGAATTTATAATAAAAATACTAACCGCAATTCGTTGACAAGAATTGTTAGAATTTGTCAGAACGTGTGTTAAAATTTATAAAAGAGGTGTCAAGGTAAAAAACAGGCAAATGGAACAAAATAATATAATTAATCGTCATATAACTAAATACTTAAAGATTAATTATTGACAAGGAGATATGATGAAGAAAAACTATTTATATATTATTATTGCGGCACTTATTGTGGCAAACATCTTTACATTGATAAAGATAAGTAACATTGAAAATTCAATGGATAGAAATATTCAGCAAATGTATAACAACCAAAATGATATTAGGAATGAAATCAACAACATATACTTAAATATTGATGAAAAGCTTAAAAAACAAGCAAGTATTCTTGACGATTTTGATATAGAATTCGGAGAAGAATTAAATGCAGATAATTTGACGGTTCCTATTGGTATATCATTAACACCCAAAGAAATTACGGGGGGAATAACTGCCACACTGCTGATAAATGATGTAAGGCATTCAATGATTAATAATGGAACAACATTTACCGCATCTGTAGATGCAGATATATTTGAACCGCTTCAAATAAAGGTTATTATGGATAATGGCAGCAAAGAGGAGATTGAAACGATTGATGAATATGATGATTTGAAGTATAAATATATATTAGATTTTTACGGAAGCTTTTTAGGCGACGCTAAATATAGTGGAGGCAAGTATCAATATAACGGAGATATAGTAATAAACTACGAGGGGTCCCTAAGTAACAATCTTAAAGCGGTAAGTATTGCAAAATATGTAAACGGTAAATTAATAGATGAACAAGAAGTTAATATGGAAGACAATAAATCAATATTTCATCCTGTAAAAGAGGAAGTAGAATTATCTGCCGATGATATTATTGAAATTTATGTTGTTGCACAAGATAAATATGGCTTAAATTACAAATATATAGTTTTGCGTGATGAAATCGACAGTGATGGAAACATGGTCAAAATGAGTCCTGAATGGACAAACGGCAATCTGATAGAAATAAAAGACAAGAACGGCAAGGTGTTGTTGGAGAACAAATATTAATTTATTGGAGTTATAATTCTTGGAGGAGTATAAGCATTGCTTTTATACGCTGGCTCTGAAATACATAGAAAAACATTTATAAAAAAAATATTAAATAGAAATGAACAGCCTAAGTATAGTATAACCCCAAAACTTTTGCGGTTCATTTTTTTATTTAAAAAGCAAATGTATCCTATTATGCACCTTGCTTAAAAACCGTTAAAATAAAAAAATAGTGACAAATAGTCACACTACAAAATTAAAACGCTGCTATACAATAAAAATGTATGGTGGCGTTCTTTTATTTAGGCAAGGAGGTGGGTATATGAAAGAACGACCTATTAAAAAAGTAGAGTCGTTGGAAAATGGCATTTTACGGGTGATTTTTGAAACCGGAAATCATGTGATTGTGGATATGAATTCCCAATTTGTCGGATTTAGATTTGGTGTGCTGCAGCATCCGGAAATCTGGAATTCAGCAGATACTGATGGATATTTTGTTTATTGGTATAAGAACGGATGTCCTGCACCTGTGGCGGAGCTTGCTTTTGATGAAATTATGAAAATTACATTTGGTGAGTTCTATTAGTATACCTGGGTGGTGATTTTGCTTGAATATTAAGAATTATAAGTTCAATTTAAAAATTATTGTAATAAGGAGGATACAAAAAAATGAAGAAAAGATTTAAAATGAAATTTGTATCATTGCTGCTTGCAGCCTGCATGATGCTGACTTTGCTTCCGACAACTGCCTTTGCTGCTGTAACAGATACAAATGACTGGCCGATTTTTACCATGTCGGAATACAACAATCCTGAAACTCAAGAAGTACTGCTTCAGCAAATGCTGCAAAATAACAACGATTTTTCAGCTCCCTGGGGCACGATTGTAAAAGAAATCATCAAACAACAAAAAGGGGACGGTCCTAAGTTAAACGGTAAAACCTTTTATTTTCAAGAACTGACAAACACTTCGCCGATTGTAATGAAAAACAGCTTATCCGGAGCATATAATGAAGCTGCCGGCAAGCTGACCAGTTTCATTAATAGCCTTGACGACATCAGTAAGGGGGACCTATCTCCCACTAAGGATTTTTTAAATAGTGAAGGCAGTAAAATAGCAAATATTGAAACTGAAGGTCCTGCCTTTGCCCGGTATCAGATGAAAACATTGTCCGGTTCCGCCTTCGGCAATGAGTTCATAGGCTATTACGGTGATGCCGGCGCAATTACCATTCAGCTCTTCTATGACTTCAAAGTTGAAGGACTAAATGGAAAGTTTAAAACACCTGATTTCAACTTAGGTGATAACATGAAAGATCTAAGTTCCAAAGGTATTATTTATGACCTTGGCGGAAGCAGTGACAGCTACACTGTGAAAGCCGAAAATTATAATGATTTTTCTAATACAGTGCAAAAAAGCTATACTTATGAAAAAAGCACTGCAACTTCTACAGAGGTATCCAATTCCTATACTAAAGACTGGTCAGAAGAGACAACTATAAGCGTAGGCATTAAACTGCCCTTTGTAAACTTAGTCAGCGGCCAAGTGGAGCAGAAGGTTGGCTATAGCTACGGCATAAGTAAAACCTACTCTACTTCTAAATCAGACACCTACACTCAGTCTATAAGTGATACTATAGAAGTTCCTTTGCCGCCCCATACCGGTATTGATATTGATGTTAACATTATAGACACAACAACCTCAATACCATACACAGGCGCAGTGCGCATAACCTACAAGACCAAGGTAATCTATGCCGCCGGTATATCTGAACACGAAGATGGCCAAGGCTCGAAACAGAATGTAAACGGCTATTTTTCTTTTGGTAACGAGACCTATACTGCAATTCAGGACTTAGACAGAAGAATTATTAATGCGGGAATTTCTGGCTATGACCCGGATGGATTAAATCTACTTTCAACTTCACCTGGACTGATGTCAAACTCAGGTTTTGCATCAGCAGCCAATAAACTTCGCTCCGGTCAGCCTTACTCTCCTTATGGCGGTGTTTTTAACTATACATCTAAAGGCACAACTATCACCCCTCGAAAGGTTGTACCAATTTACCCTGCAGACCGTTTTGTGCCGGATATAGAAGAGATCACACTATATGAGCAGCAGTCAAGGAGGTTAGACAGTATTAAGCTTGATGCCTTTAACGAACACGATGTGCCCTACTATGGTTTTAATGCTCGGATTGACGGCACCTGGACAGTAGTGGATAATGAAGGAAATATAAATGTTGATTATGCAAAAATAACTAAAGACATAAACGGCTATCCTCTGTTAAAGGCAACAGCACCTAACACGGATACAGAACTATACTTGAAGTATGCGCCTAACACATCAAAAATTGCAGTATCGGGGGATTATAACAGCGAAATCATAATGCTGAATATCAAACCTGCAGCTCTTACCAACGTCACTCTTGACGGAAGTTTTGCAGACATCATTTTAGATGACGGCACAAATACAGCTGATGCCGCAGACCTGAAATTGACGGCAAAAGATGTGGACGGTCAACCCTTTACCCCCACCGGCAGCGCAATTAAATGGTTTGCTGAGGAGGGAAAAGGTATTGAGGTTAACAAAGACACCGGCATTATAGAATTTGATCAGGCAGGCACATATCAGATTTATGCTGTGGTTAACGAAATGGAGTCTAACCGCATTCCATTGACTGTGCTTCCGGCGCGTATGTTAGAAGAGATTTTCATAGAAGGCGAAATACCCATTTTGATTTGGGATGAGGAGCACAAAAACGTCTATGACGTTAACAGCATTGAAGTTTCAGGCAAGGATCAGTACGATGACCCTTATACCGTCAGTGGAATTTGGGCATTAGGCTCTGATGGCATTGAAGATGAAGATCTAAAAATTGCCGAGACTCAGGGTAATATCCTAACAGGACTCAGGGCAGGTTCTGACATGTTGTGGCTTCAGCAAAATATAGGAACCACAGAAAGCCCGAATTATGTGAATTCAAATTCTATACCTTTTACTGTACGGGATGCTTCCTATCCTTTGACGCTGAGCATATCAGGCACTATCCCCGAATTATACTATAACCATGATGTAAATAAGAGCTTTGCACTGACAAATTTAAGCATTTCAAGTTACGACCAGTATGGTGAACTTTACGCTTTGGATTCCGATTTGTTCGAATGGACATTAAATAAACCTGATCATGCCTCAGTAGAGAACAACATCATTACCGGTATAGTGGTCGGTACTGATGATCTGACTTTGTCTTACCCCACAAAGGCTAAGGATGATGAAGGCAATCCTCTTATAAATATTTCCGCCAAACCATTAAGCGTAATTATAAAAGCTCTGCCTTATGTAAATGAATTATACCAAGGTGAGACGGTTCCCATAATCTGCGAGGCTGAAGAATTTGAGCTTTCAAATATTATTCTTCTTGCCCGGGACCAGTACGGAAACACCATAGCTGTACCTGATGACCTGCAGTGGACACTTGCAGGCAATAATGGAACAAAGGCTGTCATTGAAGGCGGCAAACTTACTGTTACAGAAGGTCAAGTGAAGTATGCTTCGTGGGCTGATGTTATTTTGGAAGCACATTCGCCGCAAGCAAATCGCACAGCGAAAAATGTGGCGGTTCGTGTTCGCCAGCAACCAATACTAAATAAATTAACAGCTTATGTCAGTGATGATTTTGTTCCAAAGTGGCAGGAAAATGCCATTTTAAATGAATTTTTCACTGCTGATGGTTTTGACCAGTATGGAAATTCAATGCCGGTTAATCCGGTTTGGAATTCTTCTGACGTAGGGGCTGTATCTCTTGAAAACGGAATACTCACCTTCCTTTTGGAAGATGGAATCAGCATTATAACAGCTAAATCAGGAGATGTTGTAAGTAACGGAATAACTATCACCGTACCGGGAACACCAAGGGTAACAGGCATTACTGTAGGCGGTGCACCTTCATCGGTAAATCTTAATGCAAAGTTGGAGTTATCAGCTTTGAGTACAAAAGTCTTTGACCAATATGGAAAGCAGTTTGATACTAAATCATTATCGGCTTATCCTGCAGCTATTCGTTGGACCCTGGAAAAGGGTACCACCGAAGCTGACATTTCCGGCAACACGGTGCGCTTTGGCAACAAAGCGGGAACGATGACACTGATTTGCACAGTTGTCAATTCACACACAAATGAAGGATTGGTGCAAAAACAAATTAACATACAAGTAGATGCATCGCAGATTACTCCTCCTTCAGGAGGCGGGGGAGTCGGAGTAGGCGGAGGCATTCCTATGACACCAACCTATAATGCTATATTGACAGGTGGAGTAGTAGGCACACTGCCTGTTAAATTTGATGCTGATAAAAGTAGTGCAGCGGTAGAGATAGGCGATTTAGCCAAAGATATTTTTGCTTCTTCAAAAAACACTATAATAACAATGCCATCTATTGAAGGTGTAAAGAGCTTTACACTGAAAATATCCGCAGACTATCTTAAAGATTATCATAGCGGTGCGGCAATAACCTTTGATACAGGCGAAAATAGCATTCTACTGTCAAGTAATATGCTTATGGATTTATTAAAAACTGCAGATAGAGAAATAGGGATTACAGTTGAAAAAGAAGTTGGATTGGGAATTCCCGGTGCATTGAATCAAGATATAGGCAACAAACCAGCAATTCGGCTGGTTTTGACAATAGATGGAAGGCAAGGCACTTGGGACAATCTGGATTTTCCGATGATGGTTTCAATACCTTATAAACCAATAAAATCAGAGTTGGACGCACCCGAGAGCATAATCATTTGGCATTTGGAGGACAGCGGCAATACGGTGTGTATTCCAAACGGAATCTATGACCCTGAAACAGGTGCCGTAACATTTAGCGCCTACCATTTAGGTAGTTACGCCATAGGCTATAATAAGGTGAGTTTTATAGATGTACCGGATACAGCATGGTACCGGGAAGCAGTGTACTTTCTTGCAGCACGGGGTATAACCGCCGGTACAGCCGAAAACACTTTCAGTCCCGACCAAACACTTACACGGGGACAGTTCATTACATTGTTGCTGAGAGCATATGGAATAAAAGGGGATGAAAAATCACAGGACAATTTCTCTGATGCAGGAAACACTTATTATACCGGATATTTAGCTGCTGCAAAACGCTTAGGAATTTCAAACGGTGTGGGAGAGCATAAATTTGCACCGGAACAACCAATAACCCGTCAGGAAATGGTTACGCTTTTATTTAATGCTCTAAGTGTACTCAATAAATTGCCTGACAGTACCTCAGATAAAACCCTTAACGATTTCATAGATGCAAATATCATAGCATCTTATGCGAAGAATGCCATGAGTTATTTAGTGGAAACAGGTGTAATAGGAGGCAGTAACGGAAAGCTTGAACCAACAAACGCCGCTAATCGTGCAGAAATAGTACAAATTATTTATAACCTGATGATTAAATAAGAATTATATTTAAAAAAATAAAAAAAACAGTGACATATGTCACTGTTTTTTTATTTTTAACAATTCTTCAAGTTTTATACGCTTATTCTTCGTACTTCCGTCTATGTTTAGTTTATCGAATATCCGTGATAATTGATTTCGAACTGTTCCCTCAGCCAAGTGCAGCTCTTCTGCTATTTCCATGTTAGTCTTTCTCAATGCCGCTAATTTTGCTATTTCCAACTCCCTATTAGATAAACCATAGTCCTCATATTCTCCCCAAAATTTTTCCTGTATATTTTTCTTACCTTTTTTGAATTCTTTGGATAAGGACATTATAATGTTTATTTCTTCAACGTATATATTTTGTTCTTTGAGCTCCTCCAATAAACCCTCTACAAATGCTTCACTTTCCGCAAAAGGCATTATAATACGGTCGGGAGCTGCCATATTAAGTGCATGTTTTAGTTCATCTAATGCTTCATTATGTTTTTTTAATTTTTCAAATGCGGCCGATAATTGTATATGCAGCCAAATTTGGCACATTACATTATTGTATACACCGTATATATTCTTACAATCTTCAGATCTTGCTATTACTTCCGTCCATTCACCCTTTGCAAGCAAAAGTTGATTGTAATAAGTATGAAGCATTGGCATAGCCGGAAACATAACAAGCGCTTCCGATAATCTTCCTTCTAAAAACCATTTAGGCGAATTTTCAGGATGTTCTAACAAAGAATATATAAAGCCTTGACTTATCTCCAATGTATTTATAAGGGTATATTGCTTTTCCCTTAACAACCATTCCCTGCAGTCCGCAATGCAATTTCTTATTTCTTCGGTATTTCCTTTAAAAACTGCCATCCTCATAGATAGAATTCTTGAATTAATCATAATACTAAACTGATTTTTTCTCTTAGCTGCCGCTATTGCCATACGATTTGAAATATCAGCCTCCGTAATCTGACCGCGTTCATAGCACAAATCTGCTAAAAAACTATGCTCCGCACCATTGCCGTGACCATCTGATATTTGATAATAATAGGGCATACATTCTTTCATTTCTTCATTCTCTCTATCCGCTCCGCCTACAGTTCGATGGTACATCATAAAAACAGACGGCGCTGAGAACGTCCAAGCGCCCCTTGGGTCTACACTTAAGGATGTTCGGCTAAGCAAAGAGTTTGCTCTTCTGTGATATGCACTCATGGAAGAGATATTATTATAGCTAAGGAAACTTTCAGATACTTCAGCATCTCCTAAAAGATTGTTTTTTTCTTCTTGGGTTAATATCTTATCTTGTTCTAAAGACTTAAGCAATAGCATCTTCATTCTTTTTAACTCGGGAATATTGTGGAATGAAAACATCTTTAGCATAGTCGGGGTAATAGCGGAAGGATATTTCAGGATAATTTCCTCGGGGCATTCATTTATCCACTTGAAAAGGTCTTTGCTATGTTCCGTGTTCAGACTTTTCAACTTATCCTTTTCTATGGTTATAAACAATCCGTTCCAATCTGCCCCTTTATAAAAGGAATAATAAGCTTTGATATATTCACCCGATTTAATATACAAATGACCCAATCTTGAATAATTTTCTTTTCTGTATTCTTCCGGTTTTTCAGAAAACTTCTGCCTTGTACATTGCTGTAACATATGATGGTACCTGTATATTCCGCTGTCATTCTTAGTTATGAAAGAATTGTTTTCGGTCAAAGATTCAAGCAGCTGTATAGCTTCTTCGTTCTGCCACAGGTATATAGCTTGATTTTTAGTGAATTCATCAGTCATTCCGCAAAGAATAAGGAATTCACGACTTCTTTCAGGCAGCGGATCAAGTAATGTCCTGTTGATTAAAGTATATATATCTTCGGTTTTTGAAAGCCAGGTTCCATTTTGCACATAGGATTTGAAATTTAAATATATCATGGAAATCCAGCCTTCACAGAGTATAGACAGTTCATGTATCTCTTCATTGGCAGCCTGAATATCGCAATACTTGGAATAGGCATACAATTCTTGTTCTTTAAGCCTCAAATCTTCCACAGTTATCTCACACAGAAGGTTTCCTAAACGCATCTTATCATCTTCACCAAAAATTTGATTGCGAGACAGAAATATTATATGGAATTTTTCTGTCATAGTTCTGGAAAGAAAGAGAATAAGAGGCAGTACTTCCTGTTGCCCCAGTAAATACAAGTCATCTATTATTAAATAAATCGGAATATGGCTTTCATCAAAAGTATCCTGCAGCAATTCCGCAAAAATGGAAATACTTCTTGGGTCCTTCGGAAATCCCAAAGCTTTCATTTGTTCTGCCAATATGGGGTATTTTTTAAAAACCTTGCATAGACCCGTCCAAAAATCCGTTATGGAATTAGTTGCTATCATTTGACGAAGTATTACGGCATCTTTTTCTTTTTTAGCTTGTTTTTTTGCCCACCAATCTATTGCGGTTGTTTTTCCAAAACCCATTGGTGCAATAATAGTTGTAACAGGGTGTCCATTAATTTCATCTAATCGTCTTTTTAGCCGTTCAGTTATGTAAATATGATTTAAACGGGGATAATAACTCAACAAAAACACCACCTTTATACTTATAGACTTATACCCACAAATCTTTTCCAAATGAAATGTATAACCAAATATAAGGTAATTAATAATTGCTCTTTGCTTAATTTTCACCGGAAATATTTTATATTTTCTGTATGTGTTATTAGCATACCTGGCTCAGAAGGAAAGCACCCCAAAGCAAACAATTAACATAATTAATAATAACATATTAACATATTATGCTAATTATTGGAATATATATTTGATCTGCTTCAAAAATGAGTCCCGAACGTATAAAAAAAGAACCGGTCATTAATACCGGTTCGATTTTCTTGTAATTGTTTAATTATATTATTTATCTACGAAAGCCGCTGCATTTGCTCCGGCTATTTTACCGAATACTGTTATGTCGGTTACTGCATTTCCGCCGATTCTGTTACCACCGTGAACGCCGCCTGTAACTTCTCCGGCTGCATAGAGTCCTTCTACAGGTGAGCCCGAATTATTGATGACCTGAGCATCTGTGTTGATTGTAACCCCGCCCATAGTGTGGTGGATTGCCGGTGATACTTCAACAGCATAAAATGGTCCCGATACAAGTTCAACTTCTAATGATGTTCTTCCGAAGTCAGCATCTGATTTTGCTTTTATAGCTTCATTGTATTTCGCAATTGTTGCTTCAAGTGCAGCTGCATCTACATTCATAATTGTTGCTAATTCTACAATAGTTTGAGCTTCTTTAAGCAATCCTTGCTCCTTGTAGCTTTTATAAGTGGATGCCTTATCATAAACCTGTTTGTCTAAAACAAGGTATGCAGTAGCTCCTTTTTGTTCAAGTATTGCTTTTGAAACAACATCTCTCGTTTGAAGTTCATCAATGAATCTCTGTCCTTCGTGGTTAACCAATATAGCACCGTCGCCCCTGATTCCCTCGGTAATCATTTCATTGATTTTTGGCACTACCGTAGGGTGAGTTTGAATTTGTTCAATGTCCGTTAAAGAAACGTCCAACTTTTCAACCATTGCCAATGCATCTCCTGTTGCTCCGCGACTGTTTGTTGTTCCGAAACCTTTAAGTTCAGGTTTGAATTTAACAACCAAATCCGGATTAGCGCCAAAACCGCCGGAAGCTATAATTACTGCTTCTGCATTGATATTGTAAGTATTGCCGTCTATATTTTCAACTTTGATACCTTTTACCGTGTTACCTTCGGACAATATTTCAATTGCTTTGGTACTTAATCTCACATCAATTCCAAGGGTTTCAACTTGATTGCTGAAAACATCCATAAGATGCTTTCCGACAGGCATACCGCCGGGAGCCTTGTGTATTCTGTCAACACTTTGACCGCCAGATCTTCCTATTTCGGATAAATTAGCACCGAGGTCTTCGAGCCAGTAAAGGGTTTCTGCTGATTTTTCAGTAAAAACTTTAAGAAGCTCCGGATTGTTTAAATCCTTTCCGCCTTTCATAGTATCGGCATAGAATAATTCAGGACTGTCCTGTAATCCCTTTGCTTGTTGGTATTTTGTATTTGCAGCATTCATACCGACTGTAGAATAGTTTGTATTACCGCCCATAAATGCATTTTTTTCAACAACTATAACATTTGCGCCCGCATTTGTGGCTTCAATCGCAGCAGTCAGACCTGCACCGCCAGCTCCTATTATAACTATGTCGGTATCTACATCTTCAGCTTTTTCGGCTTGTTTTTGATAAGCTTTTTCTGTAAGAACCGCACCTGATTTTTCAACGGCATCTTTTACAGAGCTAATCAGTGCAATACTTGTTAATGTAGCCCCTGATACAGCGTCAACACTAACTGAGTTTTTGCCGATTATTTCATTTGTAAGCTGTTCTATAACCGGTTTTGTAAAACCAGATTCTGAGCTTTCCACTACTTTTATATCTTTAATTTCAGAATTCTCTAAAGTTACGTCAACTTTAAATGCTCCGTATTTTCCGTTTCCTTCGCCTTGAACAACTGCATTCACAAGTTCATCAGGCTTTTTTTCTTCTGCCGGTTTTTCAGTTTCTTTTTGCTGGCATGCCGTAGCAGATAATATAAGCATAACTGCCAAAAGCAATGAAATTAGTCTTTTTGTTTTCATTCTCTCCTCCTTGTTTGTTAAATATCTAATTTTTAGTATTGTATCCGTAAAAATTAGTTGCGTCAACGTTTTGGTGTTAAAAATAATTAAAATAGTTTTGTTATATAAATATTTGGGGATAATATTGTTGTTTAATGTCGAAAATATTTTACTCTGAACAATTTTATGAGACAATTGATAGATGATTGGACAATTCCGGCAGAATGTTTTAACAGATAATATGAAAAGAGAAGATAAACGAATACTATAAACATTTAAACAAAGAAACATACTATGAAGTTGATGAAGCTGACATATCCCGCGGATTGGAAATCATAAATTCAAAAAGGCAAATTAACGGATAAAACCATTAATTTGCTTTTTTAATATGAAATGTTTTCAATTATGCGGGTACTATGATACTCTTGGAAAAGGGAAGTTAGGATCCGTAGGAAGAGAAGGAGTTTGTTTTCGCAGGTACTGAAGAATTAATTCGTCTAATTTTATAGATTTATCTATCAATCCCTTTGTACCAAAAAGAACATTGAATTCAAAAAAATAATAATGTCCGTCAACTTCTGCGATATCAAAACCCGCATGATTAATATCTAATGCTTTGGCTGCCATATCGACAAGAGTTAATGCTTCCGGCGGAATATTATCGTAGGAGATAGAACCTCCTTGTGCAACGTTATTTTTGAAACTGTTTTCTCCTCCGATTCTCCAATAGGAAGCAATGATTTCGTCTCCTAAGTAAGTTATACGCATGTCCCTGTCAATCGGAAGTTTTTCTTGTATATATAAGATATCGCTTTTATCACAATATGAATGAAATTGTTTTTTATCTTCGATTAAATATACTCCATATCCCATGGAATTTTTAATATCCTTCGCTACGAATGGAAAGGAAAACATGTCCAAAATATATTCCTGATTAATAGGTGTATTGCCGAGTATTTCGGTATAAGGTATATTTTGCGGACAGATAGCCATAAGAGCTCTTGTCATTTCTATTTTGTTATGCCCCAAATGGTAGGTGCTGATATTAGGAAAAATTTTTTTCTTGAGACCGTAAACAAGAGAATTAATTTGCCAATATTCAGGATATAGTATCCAATCCGCTTCTTTTATTTTATCTTTTTCTTTGAAAAAGTGTTCTGGTTTAATATAGTATGCCTCGCTAATATGAAGCGTTCTTAATGCATTAAAGCTTACCAGTTTCATAGAATTTTCCTATCCTTTATTATAAATTCCAAATAACTTAAAAAGTATAATTAGATTTTATAAAAAAGTCAATGGATATTAATTGCTAACTTTTTAGTAATTTTCCTATAACTTGTCTATTCCAATATTACACTTTACATCATCTGTGAGGATTAATACAGATTCATTTTCCTTTACTCCCATACAATCTTCTAAAATAATTCTATATCCTGATTTCATATCTGCTTTCTGCCCCTAACTGTCTAATAATTCTCCAAGCACTCTTGAAACTAATGTTCTTGCTAATATTACGCTCTTATCGGTACCTTCCGATACTCTTTTCTTCATTTCACGTGTGTAACCGATACAATCCAATATAACGACATCGGCATAAGATTTATTAAGTTCCGTAATGACCTCTGAAATTTCATCTGCTTTAGAATAAGGTGAACCTGAAAACACATCTGCATTAATACCGGTTTCTTTCCACTTTTTGATACTTTGATTGATTTGCTCCTTATGAGGAACAACCACTGCAAGCTTACTGTTTCCTAACAAAGGAGGCATAACACTATGTATAATTTTTTGCGGATATAACAAAGGTTTAGTTGATTTAAATATATCGGGAAATGTTCCGGTACAAATAAATAATATTATATCAGCGCCTTCATTCTCCAACCTTTCAATGCATTTTTGCAACATAGGTAAAATATGTCTTTCGGCAAATTTTACGTTTCTCCCATCTCATTGAAATGGCTGTTGACAAACTCAGATCGGAATAAACCACATTATAAGGAATCAGTATTAAGGGAATTTCATACCTATCTGCATCATTAATCAGTTTTTCATTGATAGGTCCAAAATAGCGCATATCCTTAATTGCAACAGCAGCAGCCCCTTTTTTATGTATATTTTCTATTAACTTTTCCTTAATCTCTTCTTTACCCATAAATGCATAACCGGCTGTAAGCAAGAATTCTCCGCCTTCCAACCAATCGATTCCGTCAGGAGTTTCAAGAACTGTTATATGCTTGCACTTATTTTTTAGACCCTTTTTTCCGCCTAAAACCTGATACCCTTCTATCATGGGTAAACTCAGAGTTTCTTCTGCAGTAATAAAATCTTGTCTATTTAATATTTCATCAAACTTTATATCTTTTAAGAATCTATTTTTCATAAGGTCCCCTTGCTTAATATGCAATTTTTAATTAAATCTAATCCAGTTTCTGTTTCGTATGCGATGCACCTTTCTTTTATAATTATACTATATAATCCTGTGGTCTTCAAGCTTTGTATCAAGGAGCCGCTATAAAATTTCTCTTGACAGCCAAGTGCTAATAGTATATATTGTTAACACGGTTAGCCGTTGCAACCGTCAATTAAATATTGAAAAGAAGTAAGGAATATTGATTGGTTATTAACGCAAAATTTAGATTGGAGGTATATTATATGTCTGCAAAGGATGATGGAAACAGTATGAGCTATGCCGATAAAGCATTTATCACCTTTAATGAAATCATGTCAAGCAAGCAAAATAACATGATTGAGAATGTCAATCGTGCAAATAAAGGAGAGCTTTTTGTTTTACATTTCTTATCAAGGCACAACACGGAGGTACTTCCTTCCGAGCTAAGTGCGGCGTTAGGTGCCAGCACAGCACGAATATCCGCATTGCTTGGCACGTTGGAAAAGAAGGGACAGATTGTGCGCAACATAGACAAAAGCAACCGCCGCAATATTCTTGTGACTATTACCGAAGCCGGACGTAATCGTGCTGAAAATGAAATGAAGGAAATCCAAAGAAGCATGACGCAGGTGTTTGCCGACATGGGGGAAGCGGATACAGAAGAGTTCATCCGGCTGACAAGTCAATTTTTCGATCTTATGCAAACATATATGCCTAAAGAATAAAACGGCATATTTGTTCTTTGTGCGGACTTTGTTGTCCGCCTAAATATAATTAGATTGCTAATACAGTTAACTATGAATATAGGTTATATTAAACCCTATACAAATAATTGGAGGAATTAATTTATATGTTAAAGATTTTCAAATATCTAAAACCCAAGGAATGGCTGATGGCAGGTATCAGCTTAATTTTTATTGCCATACAGGTTTGGCTCGACCTAAAGCTTCCCGACTATATGTCGGAAATAACGAAGTTGACACAGACACAAGGCAGTGCAATGAGCGATATATGGCTGAACGGAGGATATATGCTGCTATGTGCGTTCGGAAGCCTTGTAGCTGCAATTATAGTCGGATACTTTGCGGCGAAAATAGCCGCATTATTTTCACAGAGACTCAGGAGCCTTTTATTTAATAAGGTTGAATCTTTTTCAATGGAAGAAATCAACCGTTTTTCTACTTCAAGCCTTATTACGCGTTCAACAAACGATATAACACAAATTCAGATGTTGGTTGTAATGGCTTTGCAATTGGTTATAAAAGCTCCAATCACAGCAATATGGGCAATAACCAAGATCGCGGGCAAAGGCTTTGAATGGTCTGTTGTAACAGGGGCAGCCGTTTTGATTATGGTGTCTATGGTTACAATTTTGATGATATTGGCAATACCTAAATTTAAAAAAATGCAGACCCTTACAGACAATATAACCCGCGTAACAAGAGAAAATCTTGCGGGACTGCGCGTTGTCCGCGCTTACAATGCCGAGGACTACCAAGAAGATAAGTTTGAAGCTGCAAATGAAGAACTCACAAGCACGCAGATGTTTACAAATCGTGCCATGGCAATCATGATGCCGGTGATGAGTATGCTGATGAGCGGACTTTCGCTTGCGGTTTATTGGGTGGGGGCATATTTGATTGATGCGTCGGGTGCGATGGATAAATTGGCTGTATTTTCAAATATGGTTGTATTTTCACAGTATGCCATGCAAGTTATCATGTCATTTATGATGCTTGTAATGATATTCATTATGTTACCCCGTGCCAGTGTTTCCGCAAAGCGTATCAATGAAGTTCTTGATACGAAACCGAATATTTTAGACGGAACTAAGACTGAGGGCAAACCCGGAGTTGTAGGAGAGGTCGAATTCAGGTCGGTCAGTTTCAGATATCCCGATGCTGCGGAGCCTGTCCTTGAAAATATAAGCTTTACGGCAAAGAAGGGCGAAACGGTTGCGTTTATCGGCTCAACAGGCAGCGGAAAATCAACGCTTATCAATCTTGTTCCTCGTTTCTTTGATGCAACCGGTGGGGAAATATTGATTGACGGCGTAAACGTGAAAGAATATAAAATGGAAGCTCTTTTCAATAAAATTGGATATGTGCCGCAAAAAGCTGTTTTATTCAAGGGTACGGTTAAATCCAATGTGGCTTACGGCGATAATGACAGCGGTGAAGATTACAGTGCGGATGAGGTGCGAAGGGCTGTACAAATTGCGCAGGGTGCGGACTTTGTTGAAAAAATGGATGGCGGGTACGAGGCATCCATAGCACAAGGCGGAGCCAATATATCAGGCGGGCAGAAACAAAGGCTTGCTATTGCCCGTGCGGTATGCCGCAAGCCTGAAATCTACATTTTCGACGATTCTTTTTCAGCACTTGATTATAAAACAGACCGCATTTTGCGCAGTGTACTGAAAAAGGAAACATCAGGAGTAACCAGTCTGATTGTAGCACAGCGAATTGGCACGATTATGGATGCGGATCAAATTATTGTGCTTGACGAAGGTAAAATTGCAGGAAAAGGAACGCATAAGGAATTACTCCGTGAATGCACCGTATACAAGGAAATAGCAATGTCGCAATTAAGTGAGGAGGAATTGGCATCATGAGTGAAAATAACGCAAGAATGCACAGAGGACCTATGGGCGGCATGGGCGGCGGTGAAAAAGCAAAGGATTTTAAGGGTACGTGGGGTAAGCTGATACGATATTGTAAAGGCTATATGACCGTCATATTGACGGCTCTTGTCATTGCAGCCTTGGGTACGGTGCTTCAAATTGCGGGACCTGATAAGCTGAAAGATATGACTAATGAAATTACAAAGGGTTTGCCTGCAATGATAAATGGTGCTCCCGTAATGGGTGCAATAGATTTTAATGCCGTATTTAATATCGGTATATTATTAATTTGCTTTTACGGTGCATCAGGCATTTTCAGCTTTACCGAGAACTTTATCATGGCTACGGTGACAGCTAAAATATCGAAACAAATGCGCACAGACATTTCAAAGAAAATCAATAATCTTCCTCTGAAATATTTTGACAAAGTCAGCTATGGCGATGTAATCAGCCGTATGACCAACGATGTGGATGCAATCGGTCAGACATTGAATCAGAGTCTTGATAATTTGGTTAGGTCGATTACCATGTTTGCCGGCTCGCTGGTCATGATGTTCTACAATAGCTGGATTTTAGCACTTGTAGCTATTGGCTCATCCTTTATCGGGTTTGCTCTGATGATAATAATCATGTCAAAGTCTCAGAAGTATTTTAAAATACAGCAGCAAGGTCTTGGCAATATTAACGGTCATATCGAGGAAATTTATTCGGGACACAATGTTGTTAAGGCATATAACGGAGAAAGAAATGCGAAAAAAACCTTTGAGGACATTAATGGCTCACTGTATAACAGCGGATGGAAATCCCAGTTTATGTCCGGACTTATGATGCCGATTATGAATTTTATCGGTAACTTTGGTTATGCGGCAGTATGTGTTGTCGGTGCGGCGCTGGTGATGAAAGGAACCATTTCGTTCGGAGTGATTGTTGCATTTATGATATATATTCGCCTCTTTACGCAACCCTTATCACAGTTGGCTCAGTCTATGCAACAGCTTCAGAGAACAGCCGCCGCAAGTGAGCGTGTTTTCGAATTTCTCGATGAAGAAGAACTTGATGACGAAAGCCACAAAATTAAAAAATTAAAAAATGTCAAAGGTGATGTGGAGTTTAAGAATGTCCGTTTTGGCTATGAAAAGGACAAAACGATTATCAACGATTTTTCCGCAAATGTAAAAGCCGGACAGAAAATCGCCATCGTCGGACCTACTGGGGCGGGCAAAACAACTATGGTAAATCTGCTTATGCGATTTTATGAAATAGACGGAGGAGAAATTTATATAGATGGAATACCCATAAGCCGCGTTACAAGAGAAAACGTGCATGACCAATTCTGCATGGTATTACAGGATACATGGCTTTTTGAGGGAACCATAAAAGAGAATATTATATACAGCAAGCATGGTGTTACGGATAAAGAAGTGATTGATGCCTGTAAATCTGTCGGTATCCATCACTTTATTCGGACGCTGCCGCAGGGCTATGATACCGTACTAAATGATAAAGCAAGCCTATCCGTAGGACAAAAGCAGCTTGTTACAATCGCCCGTGCCATAATTCAAAATTCACCGCTTCTGATACTTGATGAAGCTACGAGCTCGGTAGATACACGTACCGAAAAACTCGTACAGGATGCGATGGATAAGCTGACGCAAGGACGAACATCCTTTGTAATTGCTCACCGCCTGTCCACAATCAAAAATGCCGATTTGATTTTGGTGATGAAGGATGGCGATATCATTGAAAGCGGCAATCATAAGGAGCTTCTTGAAAAGGGCGGATTTTATGCGGAGCTTTACAACAGCCAATTCGAATTAGCTTCATAAAACAGTATGATGTATTCCTCCGGTTCCCGTATGATGTGCAAAATAATTAATAAAAATTAGTTTTTCTTTATTTTTCTTTATTTATTTTTAAGAATCATGTGATAAAAATAAATTAATACATCTGAAAAAGATTAACTTGCATCTCCGGCACATGGTGTATGAATGCAACGGAAAATATTGTTTAAAGAAGAAAAGGAGCATAAGTATATTTGACAGAAAGAAATCCATAAACTTCAAAAATATAAATGATTTTGAAAAGTTAGAAGGCATAAAAAGCGTAACACCCGTTTATACCGTCAGTGCAACCGTTAAATATGACTTAAATAATACGGATGTAAGAATAACCGGCGGAAATGAAAATTATATGAGCATAAACAATTATGAAATAGGCTCCGGGAGGTCTATAAATCCCGTTGATATTGACTACAGAAACAAGGTTGCCGTAATAGGGCTGACTGTTGCCGAAGATTTGTTTGGGGAGGACAGCCCCGTCAGCAAGGACATATATATAAACGGTGAAAAGTACACCGTGGTTGGTGTCCTCAAAGACAAGGGGAGCTCCATAACCGGAGACAGCAATGAAATTGTTATAGTGCCCGTAACAACTCTTATGAGGCAGAACAGCACAAATGCGATAAGCAGCATAACAGTGCAGGCAAACTCTGCCGAGGAATCTGCGGCAGCAAAAAAAAGCGTGGAAAACTACCTGCTTGATTATTTTGAAGATGAGGATTCTTATGGCGTTTTCAGTCAGGATGAAATGCTCGACACATTGAATGAGGTTACAGGAATGCTGACGGCAATGTTAGGAGGAATCGCAGGAATATCACTTCTTGTTGGCGGCATAGGAATAATGAACATAATGCTTGTAACGGTTACGGAAAGAACGAGGGAAATAGGCATAAGAAAGGCAATAGGGGCAGGAAGGTCTAACATATTAATTCAATTTCTTATTGAATCCTCGGTAATGAGCGGTGTAGGCGGAATTATAGGTGCGGCTTTAGGCATTGCGGCATCATATGTAATAAGCAATATGATGAAAATAAGCTATAGGGTCAATTTACCCGTAATAATAGGAGCATTTATATTTTCTTTGGCAGTGGGTGTATTTTTCGGATTATACCCTGCAAACAAGGCATCAAAATTGAAGCCTGTAGATGCGCTACGTTATGAATAATACAGGATTTTCATCCACGGAGTAATCCTTTCAAAAATTGTTGCATATACAGTAAAATTATGGTAAAGTGCATTTATAAAACTGCAATTTAAGGACGGATAACAAGATTTGCGGAGTTTGATAAGTGCGAAGTATTGAGATTATATAATTTTTATGAGGTAACGTATGTTTTTTATTGCGGGTGTTTATCCAAAAAGGGTAGAATTAGATTATTATGAGCCGATTATGTGCAGCTGCTGTACAAAATATGGACGATATGAAGCGTTTGTGGAATACAGTGTATTCAGCCTATTTTTCATACCCTTGTTTAAATTCAACAAAAAGTTTTATGCAAGAACTACCTGCTGCAACAGCATGTATTTGATAACAAACAAAGAAAAGGGCTTGATGATGGAAAGAGGGCATGGGCACAATGTATTTTTGAGAGATGATGACCTGAAGCTTATGCAAAAAGGGATATGTGGTTCTAATACATGCCCAAACTGCGGATATCAAGCAAATATGGAGCACAAATATTGTCCGAATTGCGGAAAAAGCTTATAGCCATGATTGGCTGACAATACTTTTTTATTAAATGTCAGGTTTGTAATTTGCCAAGGGGGAAGAAAGTTATGAGCGGAAATAAAAAACCATGGTACAAAGTGTGCCCGCCGTGAGTATTGATATATATCCTGCTGTTTGCAGGAATAGGTATAGTGTATTTAGTCAGATATTTATTAACATAATTCCGGGGAGTATGGGTATGCACATGATAAAAATCAAAAGAGTGTATGCCGAATCTTCCATAGATGATGGTTACAGGATATTGATAGACAGGCTATCGCCATGGGGCATCAGAAGAATAAAAATGAAAAATATAATCATGCAACTGTTTTAAAGAAATGGATTGGGAGAATTTTGGGGACATAAAGGAATTTCAAGGTCCGTCCCCAAAATGTCTTTTATTGATTGTTGTTGTCGAGCTTTATTTCAGCGATTTTTCTTTTTAATTCTTCTATGTTTCGCAAAGAAGCAATAATTTTACCGCAAGCTTCGGCAACGGGACTTTCGGGATTATTTCTTTCCTGCTCAAACACATACTTTCCGATTTCTAAAAAATATTGGTTAATTTGCTTTTCTTCGCCTGAAATAGCATTGTTAAGCTTGGTTGTTTCAGCGAAATCCTTAGCCTTTTCCGTTGCTGTGCCGGCAGCATCGCCTATTGCTTTGCCTATTTTATTTAAGAATGCCATAACTTTCCCTCCGATTAGAATTTTTTATTATTATTTATATACCTTATATTATTGTGTTTAAACATTTCAGGTAATGAAAATTTTACTGCTTTTTTACTATAATAAACTTAAAAATTTGTAATCACCCTCAGGGTGAATTTATGCAAAAATTTTTATTGCATTTATGCAAGATTCGACATTCTTTTCCTTAATAACCGCTATATAATTATATTTGTGAGTTTTTTCGATTCTATTTGATTATTTACGATTAAAAAACATAAAATTATTAATGCGGGGGGGTGATGAAGTGGAAGAGTCGGGCAAAGTAATTGTGCTTCCTTTTGTAAGAAGCACAAAAATCGAAAATGCAGTAAATACTTTGAATGTAGCTGTTAAACATGCTGAAACGGAAGTTAGGGAAGACAACATCTATAACGGATATATGAATGTTACCAATAAATTAAACAATCTTATCAGTAATATTCACGGTGAAAGCCAGCTTATAGAGCTTTTAGCACAGAATGAAAAAAAATCAGACAACACGTATTTGATAAAAATTATTGATTCAATAAAGCAAAATTGTCTTAAGTTAACAAAATCTTTAAACTATATAATTGAACTGCAAAAGATAAAAGAGAAACAGTTTTATTTATGCTTCGGCAATGCAAATATTGTCGAAATTATTGATAACATTGTCATTAACACATCTAAAATTATCAAGGATAAAAAAATTATTTTTGATACCAATGTTGAAGAAAAGTTTATGTCATGTGATGCGGATGAATTTCAAAAAGCAATCCTAATTATCTTATCTAATGCAATCAAATTTTCCACTGACAAAGAAGTGTTAGTCAATCTAAATTTTTGTGAAAATATTATTAATATTACTATTTCGTTTAATACTAAAAATAATGAAATATTAAATGCTTTTATAGATAAAGTGGACAACTTTAACTTTAACAGCTTTGAAGACTTGCCGATAAGTTTCTATTTATGCAGGTCAATAATCGAGCTTCATGAAGGCAACATTGAAATTATAGTCAATGGTGATGAAGTTTGTTTTTCGATACAGCTGCCATGCGAAAATACGGATTCAATTTATTATTTGTTCAGAAATGACAAAACACATAACAACGAAAATTTAACCGAGCAAATACTGATAGAGTTTTCTGATTTATATGATATATAACGGTAAATGGGGTTATGGCATATAAATGAGAAATGTGGTTAGGGCATCTTTAAATGAGAAATGTGGTTAGGGCATCTCGCAGTCTCATTCACCAATTTATTTGCTCCTTACGTCGCATAAATTGGGAATTCGTTGCGAATGACCTACCAGACATTTCTCAGAAAAAAGACTCTGAGAAATGTGGTTAGGGCATCTTTGAATTGATTTTTGTCGAAATATCTGATATATTTATTTAAAAAACATTGAGGCAAAATAATGGACAAATTAGAGAAGATGATAATAGAACACGGCGAAGTGAGGGAAGGAAATATTTTAAAGGTGGATAGCTTCCTGAATCACCAGCTGAATCCGGATTTTTTATACCAAATGGGAGAAGAGTTTTATCGCCTTTTTAAGGATAAGGAAATAACTAAAATTTTGACGATAGAAGTAAGCGGAATAGCAATTGCGATAATGGCGGCTTTGATTTTTAAAGTGCCTGTCGTGTTTGCGAAAAAAACAGAAAGCTTAAACTTGGATAAAGACGTCTATATCAGCAAGGTTTTTTCATATACCAAAAATAAGGAATACAATATTATGATAAGCAAAAAATACCTTGATAATAAAGATAAGGTGCTTATAATCGATGACTTTTTGGCTGAAGGAAATGCTATAAGAGGCTTGATAGATTTGACAAAAAAAAGCAATGCCCAGATAATGGGAATCGGCGTTGCGATTGAGAAGGGATTTCAGCAGGGAGGCAAAATCTTAAGAAGTGAAGGATATAACCTGAAAAGCCTGGCAATAGTTGATGAATTAAAAACTGATAACATAAAATTCAGAGTTCAGCAGTGAAGTATCGCAAAGTGAGGAAGAGAAAATGCCTACAACCTATGCACATTACACATTCGGCATGAAGGTTTTAAAAGAAATAAAGGGAGAATTAAGGGAATACATCGATAATAATACGGACCTGTACAACATTGGATTGCACGGTCCCGATATACTGTTTTATTTCAAACCGTTAAAATCAAATAAAATAAACGAATTAGGAAATGAAATTCACAAAGACAATGCTGATATTTTTTTTAATAATGCAAAAAAAGTAATATTATCATGTGATGATTTCGACAAAGCATTTGCTTATATTGCAGGCTTTATTTGCCACTATATGTTGGACAGCCGGTGCCATCCGTACATTAGAACAAAAGAAAACCGGATTTCACACAATGAAATTGAAACTGAATTTGACAGAGCAATAATGCTTGAAGATAATTTAAATCCAATCACATTTAAACCAACATCGCACATTGTTTCAAGCATTGAAAATGCATGGTGCATCTCCCGCTTTTTTTCGGACATTTCACCGGAGGAAATTCTTAAGGCATTGAAATCAATGAGGTTTTATTTAAACATGTTAGTGGCACCCGGGAAAATCCAAAGAGCTTTGTTGATAAGCGCCCTGAGAATTTCAGGAAGCGATAGCAAGATAGGACTGATAAAAGGGTATTCTCCAATCGAAGAGTGCAATGAAACAAATGATGAATTGATGGTATTATACAATGAAGCAATTAAGCCTTGCGCCTTGTTGATTGAAGAATATTTTAATATGTGCACGAATACATCTTTTATTAAGGGTGAAACGCTTAACGAAATATTCAACAGAAATTTTGGATAACTGTTTTTTCATGCGGTCTGAATGTCAAACAAACACCATTTATGCAATTTGAAATTGCAGGTTAAGAATCTCCTGTTTTTCTTGTAAAATCCTTAAATATATAATATTATTTATATAAAGCTTTTTTAAATATAAATTTGCTGTTATAAGGTGGATATTATGAACAAGTCTGAAGGAAAATTAACTAAGTTGGAAAAGTATTGGATTCTATACGATGTTGGAAATTCGGCATTTATTCTGCTCATATCTACAATCATACCTATTTATTTTAAGAATATTGCCTCATTGGATGGTGTAACACCCGCTAATTCTACAGCTTACTGGGGATATGCAATGTCGGTTTCAACATTGATAGTGGCGATATTAGGACCTGTATTAGGAGCGTTGGCGGATACAAAGGGCTATAAGAAGCCTTTATTTACGTTATTTTTAATGTTTGGGGTACTTGGGTGCGCATCTCTGTCCATTCCATTACCTTGGATTATATTTTTGATATTGTTTGTATTTGCAAGAGTCGGCATTTCCGGAAGCTTAATATTTTACGATGCTATGCTGCCTGATGTTACAACTGATGACAGGATGGATTTATTGTCATCCCACGGTTATGCATGGGGCTATATAGGAAGCTGCATACCGTTTACCGCCAGTTTATTATTAATTTTATCTGCGGGCAAAATAGGAATTACTTCATCCTTTGCAACAGGAATAGCTTTTATAATTAATTCCTTGTGGTGGCTGTTAATAAGCGTACCTCTTTTGAGAAATTATAAGCAGCTGAATTATGTCGAAGTTGAGAAGAATCCGGTAATAACGGCATTTAAACGTATTGGCGAGACATTTAGGGATGTGAAAAAGCATAAGGAAATATTTGTATTTTTGCTTGCTTTTTTCTTTTATATCGACGGAGTCCATACAATTATAGGAATGGCAACATCTTACGGCAAAGACGTGGGGATAAGCGACAATAATTTGCTTTTGGCTCTGTTATTAACTCAGGTGGTAGCTTTTCCGTTCGCAATTATATTTGGCAGGCTTTCCAAGAAATATAAAACAACAAATTTAATCAGTGTTTGTATATTGGGGTATTTCTTGATTACGTTGTTTGCACTTCAGCTTGATAAGGCTTGGGAATTCTGGTTTTTGGCTGTTTGTGTTGCTGTGTTTCAAGGGGCGATACAAGCTCTGTCACGATCCTATTTCGCAAAAATAATACCTAAGGAAAAGTCAAGCGAATACTTCGGATTTTATGATATTTTCGGAAAAGGAGCCTCCTTTACCGGTACAATGCTTATGGGAATTACAACGCAAATTACGGGCAACTCAAAATTCGGTGTATTGGTAATTAGTTTTATGTTTATAATAGGATATATAATATTTAAAAAACAGCAAAAATGAAATCTGCACAGACGCCTTACCCGCGGCACGAAATGAAAAAAGAGCATGAGGCTTTTCGCCTGCGGTACAGAGTAATAAAAAGTGAAAGGAGCTTAAATTATGGCAATTAAAGCAGCTTTTATAGTTCCGCATCCTCCCTTGATTATTCCCGATATCGGAAGAGGGGAGCAAATAAAAATTCATAAAACTTCGGATGCATATCAAAAAATCGCAAAACGCATAGCTGAAATTAAACCTGACACAATAATTGTAACCACTCCGCATTCAATAATGTATTCGGATTATATACATATTTCACCCGGGAATGCCGCAAAGGGCAGCTTCGGGGAATTTGGCAACAGAGATATATCCATGGAAGCAGAATATGACATCGAACTAATTGGTGAAATTTCAAAAGAGGCGGAAACACAGGGTATTCCTGCCGGAGTTTTAGGCGAAAAAAATAAATCATTGGACCACGGTGTAATGGTACCTCTTTATTTTATAAACAAGTATTACAATGATTATAAGCTTATACGCATATCCGTCTCGGGGTTGTCTTTCTTAGAGCATTACAGGTTTGGCAAATGTATCAGAAATGTTGCGGAAAAAAGCAACAAAACAATAGTATTTATAGGAAGCGGAGATTTATCCCACATGCTAAAAGAGGAAGGTCCTTACGGTTACAGAGAAGAAGGTCTCATATTTGACAGGGAAGTAACCAAGGCTATGAAGTCGGGAAACTTTTTGGAGTTTCTTAAATTTGACGAGGATTTTTGTGAATCTGCCGCTGAATGCGGACTTCGCTCATTCATCATAATGGCGGGATCATTGGATGGGAAAAGTATAAGTTCCGAGCTTCTGTCCTACGAAGGACCTTTTGGCGTAGGATATGCGGTCGCAGCGTTTTATGTTTTGGGAAATGATGAAGGACGCTGTTTTGACGAAATATATTTAAAAAATGAAACGGAAAGAATTGAATCGCTAAAATCAGAAGAGGATGAATATGTGCGTCTTGCACGCCAAACATTAGAAAGCTATACTGTTAACCGTAAAATAATACAAAAACCCGATAATTTAAGCAAGGAGTTGACAGACAACCGTGCGGGGGTATTTGTATCCTTAAAATTAGACGGAAACTTACGGGGGTGCATCGGTACGATTTCTCCCACAACACAAAGCATTGCCGATGAAATTATTCAAAATGCAATCAGTGCCGGCACGGAAGACCCGAGGTTTCCCCCTGTTTCCGAAGAGGAGCTCAAAAGACTGATTTACAGTGTAGATATACTTGGGTGTGCGGAAAAAATACAATCAACGGATGAATTAAATCCCGAAAAATACGGCGTAATAGTTTCCGTGGGACACAAGAGGGGCTTACTGCTTCCAAATCTTGAGGGCATCGATACGGCGGAAGAGCAAGTTTCAATAGCACTGAAAAAAGCGGGAATTTCACCGGCAGAAAATTATAGGTTGGAGAGATTTGAAGTTGTGAGACACAAATAATGACGTAAAGATAGGGGAATGATTATATGAATTTTATGTCCGGGTTTTTAAAAGGTATGGCATTGGGCGCAGGGGCTATAGCTCCGGGAGTAAGCGGCGGGGCATTGGCTGTAATATTTGGTTTGTATGACAAAATTACATATTTTATTGCTAATTTTACAAGAAATTTTAAGGAAAATATAATATATTTCATGCCTGTGGGAATCGGAGGAGCTGCGGGAGTTTTGATTTTCAGTAGAATTATAGAGTATTTGTTTAAATTCCATGAGGTTGAAGTAAAATATGCTTTTATGGGTTTGATGTTCGGCACAATCCCTTCGGTAATACAGGAGGCAAATAAAAAAGGCTATAAACAAAAATATATGATAGCCTTTATCTTATCCCTTGCCATAACATTAATTGCCGCATATTTTGAAAATAACGGGGTTGATTTTATAAACAATGCGGGTACAAGTCCCCTGCATATGATCGTTTACGGCATAATCATCGGTTTCGGCACAATCATTCCGGGCATCAGCGCATCTATAATTCTAATGTATATGGGAGCCTATGAAATAGTTATAGCTGCAATTTCCAACATACAGATAGTTGTTATTTTTTATCTTGGAATAGGATTTGTAATCTCTGTGTTATTATTCGCAAAAATAATATGTATTCTTTTTGAAAAAGCATACGGTATCACATATTATACAATATTGGGTCTTGTTTTAGGCTCTGTGGTCTCCATATTCCCGGGTTTTGAATTTACCGCGGATTACTTTCTTAACTTCGTAATTCTAATTGCATGCTGGGTTTTGTCATACTCCTTGAGCCGCATAAAGATTAATAAATAGAGTGTGAATATTCTATGCAGATAATATTGTTGGAATATGTTGCAAAAAAGTTTCATTTTATTGAAAAGTTAATAGTAATCTCAAATAAATATTGACTGAGCCAAAGCTTAGTGGTAAAATTTATATAGAATAATAATTCATTAATAGGGAGGTGAATCGGACTCAAATATCATTATTCATTATCTTTATTTCTATATTTTTTATTCTAAATATATTTAAAGGAGGTTTGAATTTATGGTTACTTTTATGATCGGTATTATAATTCTTATCGGCGGCGGATTTTTGTATGGTAATTTTTGTGAAAAGGTTTTCGGACCTGACGACAGACAGACACCGGCAGTTACAAAAGCGGACGGAGTAGACTTCGTGGTAATGAAAAAATGGAAAAACTCCTTGATTAATCTTCTTAACATTGCAGGAACAGGACCTGTTTTGGGACCAATACAGGGTATTTTGTTTGGACCAATCGCATTCCTGACTATACCTATAGGCTGTGTTCTTGCAGGTTCAATGCATGACTATTTCTCCGGAATGATTTCAATGCGTAACGGCGGAGCGCAAATGCCTAAGCTTATTAAAAAATATTTGGGCAATAAGGTGTTCGGTATATACAATATTATTATTTGGATACTGATGTTATTGGTTGGTGTTGTTTTCGTGTATACACCCGGAGACTTGATTGTATCTGAATTGCTGAAACAAGAAGCAGTTGCGGCAAATCCTACGACTTGGATTGTTTACGCATGCATTTTCTTATACTATATTGTTGCAACGATATTCCCGATAGATGCAATAATCGGCAGAGTATATCCTATATTCGGTGCATTCCTGATTATTTCGGCTGTCGGTATTTTCTTAGGCATATTATTCGGAGGAGGACAATATTTGACAAACTTGTCTTTGACCGGAGGTATCTTTAGTCAGCATCCCGGTGGATTGCCATTTATTCCGGTATTCTTTATAACGGTTGCCTGCGGTATTTTGTCAGGATTCCACGCTACTCAGAACACTTTGATTTCAAGAACCGTTTCAAGTGAAAAAGAAGGTAAAATGACATTCTACAACATGATGCTTGTTGAAGGCTTCATAGCAATGTGCTGGGCAGGCGGTGCCATGGTATTGTTCAATAAGGGCACTGAGATGTCCACAAGCGCCACATTGATGGTAGGACTTGTATCAAGAGATTTCTTAGGCAACTTCGGAGCAATCTTTGCTATAATCGGTGTTATTGTTCTTCCGATAACATCGGGAGATACAGCATTCAGAGGTCTTAGATTAATGGTTGCCGAACAATTTAACATTGACCAGACATCTGCAAATAAGAGAGTAAGCTTAAGTATTGCATTCTTTGTTCCTGCAGCTATCATTCTTTATATTGCTAAAACAAATCCTGCCGGATTCTCAATTTTGTGGAGATACTTTGCATTTACAAACCAATTTGTTGCAACATTTGCATTGGCAACAATATCAATTTACCTTTACATTAACGGCAAGAATTATTTGGTATCGCTGATACCCGGAACATTCTACTTCTTCATTACGTTAAGCTTCATATTTAATGCAAAAATCGGTTTTAACTTAGAGAAATTGCTTGGAATGGATCCTGCAACATACACCGCATCATATGCATTGGCGGCTCTGTGCTGCGTACTTTATATATGGTTTGTAAGAAAAAGAGCGGCAAGTCAAAAGGATCAAATACTGCAAAACGTATTATCATAATAAGCTATATCATAACTGTCTCCCGTTATCGGGGGGCAGTTTTTTATTGACGAAATTTATAGAATGTGATAACATAAAAAAATCGAAGCCAATATTTTTACTTTTTAATTTAAGAATTGGCACTATATTTTACTTCTTAGGAGGGAAAGATGACAACATTTTTAGTCGGAATTATTATTCTTATTGTCGGCGGTTATTTTTACGGTGCATATTGTGAAAAAGTGTTCGGTCCTGATGACAGAAACACACCGGCAATTACTAAAGCGGACGGAGTTGACTTCGTCGTAATGAAAAAATGGAAAAACTCATTGATCGAATTGCTTAATATTGCAGGAACAGGTCCTATATTCGGAGCAATTCAGGGAATCTTGTTCGGACCTATAGCATTTATTACAATACCGGTTGGTTGCGTACTTGCGGGTTCAATGCATGATTATTTCTCAGGAATGATTTCAATGCGTAACGGCGGAGCACAAATGCCTAAATTAATTAAAAAATATTTAGGAAACGGCGCTATCAAAATTTATAACTTCTTCTTATGGATTCTGATGTTCCTTGTAGGGGTTGTATTTGTTTATACACCGGGAGATTTAGTTGTGACTCAAGTTTTGGGACAAGAAGCTTCAGTATCCAATCCTGTAGTTTGGATTGTTTACGGCGGAATATTTGTTTACTATTTAATAGCTACATTATTCCCTATCGATGCAATAATCGGAAGAATATATCCGATTTTCGGAGCATTCCTGGTTCTTTCGGCAATAGGAATATTTGGCGGTGTAATAATGGATGGAGGAGCAAATTTAACTAATTTATCATTTGCGACAAATCCATTTACAATGCATCCCGGTAAATTACCGTTCATACCTGTATTCTTTATCACCGTTGCATGCGGTATAATGTCAGGCTTCCACGCTACACAGGCTACTTTGATTTCCAGAACAGTGAAGAATGAAAAAGAAGGAAGAATGACATTCTTTAACATGATGCTTGTGGAAGGCTTTATAGCTATGGCATGGGCAGCAGGAGCAATGGTATTGTTCGGAAGAGGAACAGACATGGCTACAACTCCAACTGTAATGGTTGGTTTGGTATCGAGAGAATTTTTAGGTACGGTAGGCGGAATGATAGCGGTAATAGGAGTTATAGTATTGCCTATAACATCGGGAGATACGGCATTCAGATCACTACGACTTATGGTTTCGGAGCAGTTTAACATAAATCAGCAGGTTTCAAGAAACAGAATAATTACAACAGCTTGCCTGTTCGTTCCTGCAGTATTTGTATTGTACTATGCAAAATCGAGTCCTCAAGGATTTAACATCTTATGGAGATACTTCGCATTTACAAACCAATTTGTTGCTACATTTGCATTAGGTACAATTGCTGTTTATCTGTATATCCAGGGAAAGAATTACCTTGTTGCATTATTGCCGGGTATATTCTATATTTTCGTAACACTAAGCTTCATATTCCATGCACCTATCGGATTAAAGTTAGACGAAAGATTAGGCCTGGATCCTGCAAGCTATACAGCATCATTCATAGTTGCTGCAATTATTTCTGTAGGTTATGTATGGTTTATTAAGAAACATGGAGAATCAAACAAAGAGCATATTTTGAAAAATGTAATATCATAACGAAGTTTGTTCCATGAAACATATTGTCAATAATCTAAGGGCTGCCTGAGGCAGCCTTTATATTTTGTATGTCTCACCCTTTTACAAACTCATTTACAAATACTTTAATATTTGATACAATCTACTTAATATACAAGGGAAAGGTGGTTTAATGGAAAAAATAATCAGCTTCTTATTTAGAAGAGTCACGTTGGTATCACTGGCAATTTTAGCTCAGATAATTACATTGTCGTTAACGGTATGGAGATTCAGCAAATATTTCCTGTTGTTTGACTTGATTTTCTTGGTTATCAGTGTTTTAGCGGTATTATACATATTAAATCGTAAAATCGATCCCACATACAAAATTGCATGGATTATACCAATTATGATTTTTCCCGTTTTTGGCGGCTTGTTTTACGTTCTGCTGGGAGGAACAGGAATATCCAACCGAATGAAAGATAAGATGCATTTAATAATTGATAAAATGAAAGAATGCCTTTATCAGCATCCTGTTACCATGGATAATCTCAAAAAGGTAAATAAAATTGCTTTTAACCAGGCTAAATATATAGAGAAATATTCTTCCTGCCCTGTTTATGATAATTCAGCAACAAAGTTTCTGCCCTCAGGGGAGGAGTTTTTTAAGCACTTGATCGAAGAATTGAAGAAAGCCGAAAAATACATATTTTTAGAATTCTTTATAATAGAAGAAGGACTGATGTGGAATACAATTTTAGACATATTAAAAGAAAAAGCAAAATCGGGCTTGGATGTCAGAGTTGTTTATGACGATTTCGGATGTGTAACAAAGCTTCCAAGGGGATACAATAAAACGTTAGAGGGATTCGGAATTAAATGCAGCGTCTTTAACCCCTATATTCCGGTTTTGTCATTTCGTCTGAATAACAGAAACCATAGAAAAATAGCAGTAATAGATGGGAAAACAGCATATACTGGGGGGGTAAATTTAGCTGATGAATATATTAATGCCGTTGAAAAATTCGGACACTGGAGAGACAGTGTAATAGAAATAAAAGGAGATGCCGTATGGAGCTTAACGGTAATGTTTTTATCCATGTGGAGCTACCTGAGGAAAACCGATGAAGACTACGATTACTTCAAGCCTGCAGATTATGACCAAAGCGTTGAATGCCACGGATATGTGCAGCCCTTCGATGACAGCCCCTTAGACGATGAACATGTCAGTGAAGCCGTTTATTTAAATTTGATCAATCAGGCTGAAAAGTATATTTATATAGAAACACCCTACCTAATCATTGATAATAAAATGATGGTTGCACTCTCGATGGCTTCCAAAAGAGGAGTGGATGTAAGAATACTTACTCCCCACATACCGGACAAATGGTATGCATTTGCAGTCACCCAATCAAATTATGAAGAATTGTTGGAAACAGGAGTGTCTATTTATCAATACACACCCGGTTTTAATCATGGCAAAACATTTATCGTTGACGATGACTATGCGGTGGTAGGTACGATTAATTTGGATTACAGAAGCCTTTACCTGCATTTTGAATGCGGTGTGTGGATGTTTAACACGGACAGTGTCTGGCAGGTAAAAAACAGCACATTGGAGGCTTTAAAAATAAGCAGACAAGTAACGTTAGAGGATGTTAAAAATACTCCTAAAATCAGAAAATTAGGAAGAGCGGTTTTTAAAATATTTGCACCGTTAATGTGAGGATTTACATGGGAAAAAACATTAAGTTTTACTGGACATTATTTTCATCAGCATTTTCGCTCAGTGCTTTTACTATCGGCGGAGGATATGTAATAGTACCTCTCATGAGAAAAAAATTTGTAGAAGAGCTTAAATGGATTGATGACGAGGAAATGCTTAACTTAGTTGCCATATCCCAGTCGGCACCGGGGCCTATAGCGGTTAATGCTTCCATTATGGTTGGCTACAGACTTGCGGGAGTATTGGGAGCTTTTATCACTACAGTTGGAACTGTCCTGCCGCCGTTAATAATAATAACGGCAATATCAAAATTTTATGCTTCTTTTAAAGAAAACCGTGTTGCAAACGCACTTCTGTTAGGTATGCGTGCGGGAGTGGCTGCCGTGATAATTGATGTAATAATAAAAATGTCAAAAGATATAATCAAAAGCAAAAATATTATATCTGTGACAATTATGATTGTTGCCTTGATTGCCGCTGTAATTTTTGAAATAAATGCTGCCTTGATAATTATATTAAGCGGTGCCTTCGGAGCATTTTACTATAATTATTTGAAAAAGGAAGGTGAGCATAAATGATTTATTTAGATATTTTCATAAGTTTTTTTCAGATAGGACTTTTCAGTATCGGCGGAGGTTATGCAGCCCTCCCCTTAATAGAAAATCAGGTTTTGGAAGTTCATAAATGGCTTACTATTGAAGAATTTGCTGACCTATTAACCATATCACAGATGACACCGGGACCTATTGCACTTAATGCATCGACATTTGTGGGAACAAAGGTTGCGGGACTTTCAGGAGCCGTTATTGCAACAATAGGATGTGTCACACCCTCATGTATAATCGTATTGATTCTTTCTTATTTTTATTTTAAATATAAGAATTTATCATCCGTTCAAGGCATATTGAAGGGTTTGAGACCTGCGGTGGTATCACTTATAGCATCTGCGGGAATATCAGTTCTTATGCTGACCATATTTAAAACAGAGGTAACATCCTTGGCAAATATTAAATTGAGCGATATTAATTTTATTTCAATAATAATGGTGGCAATAAGTGTTTTTATACTAAGGAAATACAAGATAAATCCTATAAAAGTTATGGTTGGAACGGGAATAATAGGGATTTTGACATATGGTTTGTTTTGATTCCATGACAGCAGGGAATGAACAAATTGGTGATGGAGCCTGAAAAAGGAGAAAAAATGACAGGTAATAAATTTACTCATCTTCATCTGCATACCGAATACAGCCTTCTTGACGGGGCATGCAGAATAAAAGAACTGATTAAAAGAGCCAAGGAATTAAATATGAATTCCTTGGCAATAACCGATCATGGAAGCATGTATGGAGTAATTGAATTTTACAAACAGGCAAAAAAGGAAGGAATTAAGCCCATACTTGGTTTCGAAGCATATATATCTCCCCGTAAAATGACCGATAAGGATCCGCAGAAGGATAAGAATCAGTATCATTTGGTGCTGCTTGCTGAAAATGAGGAAGGCTGGCAAAATATAATTAAGCTGTGCTCAATAGGCTTTGTGGAGGGCTATTACTATAAACCGAGAATAGACCATGAAACATTGAGGAAATACAAAAACGGAATTATTGCGTTGAGTGCATGCCTTGCGGGAGAAGTGCAGTCATATTTATTGGAAGATAATTATGATGAAGCATTAAAAACTGCTTTATTGTATAAGGATATATTCGGTGAAAACAACTTTTTTCTTGAAATGCAGGATCACGGCATGGAAGAACAAAAAGCCGTGAACAATTCCTTGATTAAAATCAGCAAAGCCACAGGCTTAAAATTGGTTGCAACAAATGATGTCCATTACATAAACAAAGAAGACGCTTACTTTCACGATGTTCTCCTATGCATTCAGATACAAAAAACAATCGCGGATGAAGACAGGATGAAATTCCCCTCAGACGAGTTTTATTTAAAATCTTATGAGGAAATGGCTGAGCTTTTTCCTGCGGAAGCAATGGAAAACACGGCGGAAATTGCTGACAGATGCAATGTTGTGTTAGACTTTAACACGGTGCATCTTCCAGAGTATAAGATTCCGGAGGGTTACGAAAAATCAGAATATTTCAGAAGAATATGCCAAGAGGGACTAAGGCTGAGATACAAAGATATAACTGAAGAAATTCAGCAAAGACTGAATTATGAAATAGGCATAATAGAACAAATGGGATATGTGGATTACTTTCTCATTGTATGGGATTTTATTAAATATGCCAGGGACAACAATATTATGGTAGGTCCGGGAAGAGGTTCGGCAGCAGGGAGCCTTGTGGCATATTCCATGGAAATCACCAATATTGATCCTTTAAAATACAACTTGATATTTGAAAGATTTTTAAATCCGGAGCGTATCAGCATGCCGGATATTGACGTAGACTTTTGCTATGAGCGCCGTGAAGAGGTTATTGATTATGTTAAAGAGAAGTATGGTAAGGAAAGAGTAGCGCAAATAATAACCTTTGGTACCATGGCGGCAAGAGGTGCCATAAGAGATGTGGGAAGAGCCCTTGACATGTCCTATGGTGAAGTGGACTTCGTAGCAAAAAAAATTCCAATGACCTTGGGCATGACAATTACTTCTGCCTTAGAAGTGAACAAGGAACTAAAAGATTTGTATGACAGCGATACAAAAGTAAACAAGCTTATTAATTTAGCTCTTAAGGTTGAAGGGCTCCCAAGGCATTCTTCAACCCATGCGGCAGGTGTTTTAATATCCAAAGAAGAAGTTACCAGGTACGTACCCCTGTCAAGAAATAAGGATGTAATCACTACTCAGTTCAATATGATTGAATTAGAGGAATTAGGATTATTGAAAATGGATTTCTTAGGTCTCAGGACTCTTACGGTAATTCGCGATGCAATAGAATTAATTGAACAAAATCATAATGTAAAAATAGATTTCGGCAATTGTAAATATGATGACAAGGAAGTTTACAGGATGTTTGCAAATGCCGACACATTGGGTATTTTTCAGTTTGAAAGCTCCGGCATGAGATCATTTTTAAGCGAATTAAAGCCGACGGAATTTGAAAACCTGTCAGCTGCCAATGCACTGTACAGACCTGGTCCCATGGGACAAATACCGATATACATCAAAAATAAATTAAATCCTGAAAAGGTTTCATATCTCCACCCCAAATTGGAGCCCATACTTAATGTAACCTATGGCTGTATGGTTTATCAGGAGCAGGTTATGCAAATAGTAAGGGATATCGGCGGATTTACAATGGGACGTTCCGATTTGTTAAGACGTGCCATGGGAAAGAAAAAAATGGAAGTGATGCTTAAGGAAAGGCAAAACTTTATTTACGGTAAAAAGGCGGAAAACGGGGAGTCTGAAATATCAGGAGCCGTAAATAACGGCGTTGATGAAAAGACTGCCAATGAAATATATGACCTGATGGTCGAATTTGCCAAATATGCATTCCCTAAGGCTCATTCGGTGGCTTATGCAGCACTTGCCTATGAAACGGCATGGCTAAAGCATTATTACCCCGTAGAATTTATGGCAGCGCTCATTTCAAGCATTATGGGAAGCTCCGGCACGGTATCTCTTTATATCAGAGAATGCAAAAGGCTCGGTATAGAAATACTGCCTCCCGACGTAAATGAAAGTATGGGAAAATTTACGGTGCAAAACGGAAAAATTCGCTTTGGTTTGGCTGCCGTGAAAAACGTTGGGACAAATGTTATTTCGGATATAGTAAATGTAAGGGAAAAAAAGGGAAAATTTAATAGCTTCACAGACTTTTGCACAAAGGTTGACCCGGCTGTTTTAAACAAAAGGCAAATTGAATCGTTGATAAAATGCGGCGCCTTTGACTTTTTAAATGTAAGGCGGTCACAGCTTATGGCAATTTATGAAAAAACAATTGATTCAATCCTTGCTCAAAAGAAAAGAAATATTGAAGGTCAATTTTCACTTTTTGATTCATTATCATCGGAGGTTACAGCCTCAGATGAAGAAATGCCCGATGTGCCCGAATATAACGAAAAAGCAATTCTGTCCATGGAAAAAGAAATGGTCGGAGTTTATCTAAGCGGTCATCCTCTTTCCGAATATGAGAAAGTAATGGAAAAGTACGCCACTACGAATTCCAATGAAATTTCGGAAATAAAGGACGGACATGAAGAAACCGGCATTTATGACGGCACCAAAGTTGTTTTAGGCGGGATAATCATTAAAAAACAAAATAAAATAACCAAAAACAACAATATGATGGCATTTATAACATTGGAAGATTTATACGGCACTGTGGAAGGTATAGTTTTTCCTAAAATTTACGATAATTACAAGGATATTTTATATGAAGACAATATAGTATTGGTTGAAGGCTCGATAGACGCTTCCGAAGAGGAGGCACCAAAACTTATTATAAATAATGTAACGGAGCTGAAAAAAGAACATGAAAATCAAACGATACAAAAAAAATTGTATATTAAGGTAAAGAATTTAGAAAACTATAAAAATATAAAAAAAGAATTATTCTATACTATTTGCAGGCACAAGGGAGCTGATTGTGTTATAATTTATAGTGAAAAAGATAAAGCAAACATGGTTTTGCCGGAAAAAAACTGGGTAAATACAGAAGATGAAAAATTAATAATCAGCTTAAAGGAATTGCTTGGAGAAGAAAATATTGTGATTAAATAAGTTGTTGAATCGGAGGCTTAACATGAGAAAGATAGGAGTGCTTACAAGCGGCGGAGATGCACCGGGCATGAATGCAGCCATAAGAGCGGTTGTCAGATACGGAATATACAACAATATAAATGTTGTGGGAATAAACAATGGATTCTGCGGCCTGGTGGCAGGCGACTACAAGGATATGAACCTTTCATCCGTTGCAGACATTATTCACAGAGGAGGAACCGTTTTAGGAAGTGCAAGATGTAAGGAATTTATGGATGAAGACGGTTTTAACAAAGCATTAAAAAATATAAAATACTTAGGGATAGAAGGACTGGTAATAATCGGCGGAGACGGTTCTTTCAAAGGGGCATTAAAGCTTGAAAACGCAGGTATTCCGACTGCTTCCATACCCGGCACCATAGATAATGATTTACCCTACACAAAATATACCTTGGGCTTTTTTACGGCGCTTACAACTGTTTTGGAATCAGTTGAAAAAATAAGAGATACATCCTCATCTCACAACAGGTCAAATGTTATTGAAGTTATGGGAAGGGATTGCGGCGATATCGCACTCTATGCCGGACTTGCAGGAGGTGCTGAAATGGTTATTATACCTGAAATTGAATATAATATAGATGAAGTATGCGATAAAATAATGCAGGGAAGAGCCAGGGGCAAAAAACACAGCATTATTATCCTTGCCGAAGGAGCCGGCGATGCTAAAGAAATATCCGAGCAAATAGAAAATAAAACAGGAATAATCACAAGATATTCCGTACTCGGATACACACAGCGGGGAGGAGCGCCGTCTGCTTACGACAGATTGATAGGAAGTCAGATGGGAGCTATGGCAGTGAAATTATTATATAATTCGGCAAAAAAAAGAGTTGTGGGTGTTAATAGCAGCGGTATTTTTGATATGGATCTGGAAGAAGCACTTATGATAAAAAAAGTATTTGATGAAACTACGTATGAACTGACAAAGATATTGTCGATCTAAGGGAAGGGGGACACACCTCTTTTATAGGGATAGTCTTTGAGGTCGAGGAATGTCCCCGAATTG
>ENA-UOOE01000111-UOOE01000111.1-fermentation-metagenome-genome-assembly--contig:-NODE-111-length-81682-cov-32.376542_pt1 | contig 81682 bp, 79 predicted proteins | sample MGYA00245776_ERZ724021 | MGnify/ENA primary metagenome ERZ724021 (study PRJEB28704, sample SAMN03018321) | fermentation metagenome | biome: anthropogenic terrestrial biome; feature: soil; material... | reverse complement strand
AACCTTTCCTCTTATCGGATAGGAATGCCCGTTGATTTTGACTTGCAAAGCAAAACCGGGCAGGTTAAAATAAGCCAGGCATTTTTTAACCACAACTTTAATCAAATCCAGAAAATTAGCGGGATGATTATCCACTTGCAGTGCCAATCCATGATTAAAACCTACCGGAATAACTGCGATCTTGGCCTCCCGGCGCAGACGGGCGGTACGGGCATAGCCCAGATAGCTGCCGGCAGGCAAATTTCTTAAGGATATAACCCGGGTTTTAAACTTGAAAGGGTCAATCAATTCTATTTTAGCATCAAACCTGCCCGCCGGAAGTTCTCCCGAAAGCAAAGTTCCTATGCGCACTGCATCCAAATGCATCTGGGGATATTTTAAAAAAATGGCGCTGTTGGCACAGTGGCAGACCGGTATTTTGAAACCGGCCTGCTTGAGTTCATCAATCATAGCGGTAAAATGCCGGAATTGTTTATAGGTATAGGAACCATTCCTGGAAGCGGCTTCTGCCATATGAGTGTATATCCCTTCTATATATATGCCGGGATTATCTTTTAAGGTTGAGCAGACTTCAAGCAATTCCTCCTGGGTCATGCCGAAACGTCCCAACCCCGTATCAGCCTTGAGATGCACCCTAGCTTTCACGTTCATGCGCCGGCTGATCTGATCCAGGAGCTGCCCCTCATGAAGAGAGGTTATGGAAATGGTTATATGTTTGTCCAGAGCAGCAGCCATCTGTTCCTCGCTGACCAACGGGCTTAACAGCATAACGCTTGCCCTTATTCCCGCCCGGCGCAGAGCCAGAGCTTCTTCCAGAAAGGTTACGGCAAAAAAATCGACCCCATTCTGATAAAGTATCCGCGCTGTCTCCATCGCGCCATGGCCGTAAGCATCCGCCTTGATCACGGCAATCAGCCGGACTGATTCATCCAGTAAGGCCTTCACTTGCTCCAGGTTATGTTTAATGGCATTGATGTCTATTTCCAGCCATCGGTCACCGGTAATATTTTGCACTGACTGTCCTCCTGCTATTCTCAACTCTGAGTCTGAGGCCTGGTCAACTTGAGATACAAAGGTAAAACCCTGGTCCAGAGCCAGTAAAATACCGGTGAATAGACCCGGTCCCATTCTCCTATAAACTCAGTAAATTCACCATTGAAGCCTTTTTTAAACCGGTAAAGTCCATAAAGGGGATTATTCTCATCCAAATCTCCCGATACTCCCCGGAAGTCATACAAGGTACATTTCTTTTGCCGAGCCCAGCGAATCATTTCCCATTGAATAAGATAGTTGGGCATAACATTACGGTATTCATTACTGGAGGCGCCATATAGATACCAAGCCTTGTCTCCCAATACCATAGCCAGAGCAGCGGATATAACCTGTCCCTGGTATTCGGCTAGAAAAACCTGAGCATAGCCCGCTTCCACCATATAGTCCCATATCCATTCAAAGTATTCATAACCGCGGATAAGAAACTTATCCCGGACGGCGGTTTCCTCCAGAATACGGTAAAAAATCTTTAAGTCTTCCTTGTTTTCGGCCTCTCTTATCGCGACCCCTTTACGGCCGGCTAATTTTATATTATATCTCCACTTGGAGTGCATGTTTTGCAGAAGACTTATCTCTGATGGCGTAATATCCAGCCTGAAGACAAATGCCGGCTGGACCCCTTCAAAATTCAGCCCGGTTTTATTCTTGCTGAAAGAACATTTCTGCAAAATGTCGGTAAATACCTGGTTTTTAATCGGTACATCGGGGTCAATTTTCAGGAATATAGCTTTATGCTCCCGCGCCACCCGGCTGGCTCCCTCAAACAGAGCCCGGCATATGGCTTCACTTTCCACATCGGCTACCGGCCCTCGGGGAGCATAGAATATGCACCTTTTTAATAACGGCAGCGGCAGGTAGCGCTTTAAGATCAGCAAAGCCGCTCTAATTTCTCCATCCTCCTCCAGTACCAGAGGAAGAGGTTCCCAGCCCATCCCTCTTTTGACTTCACCCCATTCCCAAAGTTGGGAAAAGTTCCCCTTGGCATGAGAGGCAATAAAGTCATCAAAGCGGACTTTCTCTTTTATATCAATAATTCGGGTAGTAAACATTCAGAATCTCCCTTAGACAATATTAAATCCCAATCTGTTTTCTATATTAATATTACTATTTTACCGCACCCATGGAGAATAAAATCATGGGATGAAAAACTAATTTGCCTGTTTTACCGTTGTCAACCAGAAAAGCGGAAGTCGTTATCATTATTGCCCATCTCGACTTCCGGGATGAATTGACTAAAGAAGCGCCAGAGATGAAGATTGGGTTCAAAACCAACCGTATTCTTTTCTACCATAAAGAAACTCCTGGGCAGCCAAGTGCTTCTTGGCTGTTCTATTTTTTCCTGCGGTACTCAATAGCGTTGTGAATAAGACCAATAAAAAGGGGATGAGGCCGGTTAGGCCGCGATTTAAACTCGGGGTGAAACTGACAGGATACAAACCAGGGATGGTCGTTTAACTCCACTATTTCTACCAGCCTATGGTCAGGGGATAATCCGCTTATACTTAAGCCCCTGCTCATGAGCAAATCACGAAAGTCATTATTGATTTCGTAACGATGGCGATGTCTTTCTCCTATATTTTTAACACCGTAAGCCAGAGCGGCTTTACTTCCCTCCACCAATTCACAGGGATAAACACCCAGTCGCATGGTTCCGCCTTTGTTTTCCACCTGCTCCTGATCAGGCATAAGATGCACCACCGGGTATTCGGTATCAGGGTCGAATTCAACGCTATTAGCCCCATTTAAGCCACAAACATTACGGGCAAACTCAATTACTGCACACTGCATACCCAGGCAAATACCCAAATAGGGAATATAGTTTTCTCGGGCATAGCGAGCCGTAGCAATTTTGCCTTCAATCCCCCGATCTCCAAAACCTCCGGGAACCAGAATGGCATCAACGCCCTGCAAAAGCTGTTCACAGCCTTCTTTTTCAATCTGCTCGGCATAAATCCATTTAATATTTATCTCGCAATTATACTTAAACCCGGCATGCTTCAGCGACTCCGCAATACTTAAATAAGCATCCGGCAATTCCACATATTTACCTACCAGTCCAACTGTAACCTGCTTATCCAGGTTATGGACCCGACTCACCAGCTCCTCCCACTCAGCCAGATCGGCTTCCCGGCACTGCAGCCCCAGCCGCCGGATAACTTCCTTGTCCAAACGTTCCCGGGCCAGCATCAGAGGAACCTCATAGATAGAATCGGCATCTTTTAATTGCACCACCGCTTCCCGGTCCACGTCACAGAACAAAGCCAATTTGGCCTTCAGATCTTCGGAGAGATCCTTTTCCGTACGGCAAACCAGAATATCCGGCTGTATCCCTATACTGCGCAGTTCTTTCACACTGTGCTGGGTAGGCTTGGTTTTAAGTTCTCCGGCAGCTTTTATGTAAGGTACCAGAGTAACGTGGATATAAAGAACCCGGTCCCGGCCCACCTCAAATTTTAATTGGCGGATGGCCTCCAGAAAAGGCAAAGATTCTATATCGCCTACGGTTCCGCCTATCTCCGAAATAACCACATCAGGATGGGTCTCTTTTTCTATCATAGTTACCCGATCTTTGATTTCATTGGTTATATGTGGTATTACCTGTACCGTCTGGCCCAGGTAATCCCCTCTTCTCTCTTTATCCAATACCGACTGGTATATTCTTCCGGTAGTGCAATTGGCATGGCGGCTGAGCTTTTCATCCACAAAGCGTTCATAATGTCCCACATCCAAATCAGTCTCGGCGCCATCTTCGGTTACATATACTTCCCCATGCTGATATGGGCTCATGGTACCCGGATCAACATTTATATAGGGGTCGAACTTCTGCAGGCACACTTTCAGTCCCCGGCTCTTAAGCAGCCGGCCCAGGGACGCAGCAGTTATACCTTTGCCCAGTGAAGAAACAACCCCCCCGGTTATGAATATATACCTAGTCAAAACTTAGCCCCTCTCTTTCCCATATGTTATATCAAACCTTAAGAATTTTACCCTCTTCGCTGCTTAAAATCAATTAGCAAGGGTAGTCCAGAACTATTACCCGACTTTCTGCTGCCATCTTGGTTCGGCTTATTTCCAGGCAGGATTTTTTTATCACCCGGGGGAATTGGACCACAAATGCTTCTACCGGGCCCAGTTCCCGAATACTGACATGAGGAGTCAGGAAATGCATGGGGATGATTATCCCGGGCTGCAGTTGTTCTACTACTTTGTGGGCATCGGCGGCGTCCAGGGTATAACAGCCTCCAACCGGCACCAATAAGATATCGACTTTCCCAATCTCCTTGATCTGCTGCGCACTCAATACATGACCTAAGTCACCGAGGTGAAGGACATTCAGATCCTCGGCCGTAATTTTAAACATGATATTAGGGCCCCGTTCTCGTCCCTGGGTCCGGTCATGAAAAGACCGGATTCCCTGAATGGTATAACCTGAGATTTCGAAAATACCAGGATCCCTGATTACCCGGGGGGAACCGCTGAGTGTATCGACGGCATTATGGTCCCAATGCTCGTGGCTCACTGTAACTATATCCACTTTCTCATTACAGGGTCGGTAACCAATCCGGTCATTAAAAGGGTCGGTCAGTAACTTTACCCCGGAGCTCTCCAATAAGAAGGACGCATGTCCCAGCCATCTGATTATCACCGTCTATCTCTCCCTCTTTAAGCGGCTGGCATCGTAATACCAATAGCCATCCCCCTGGTAGACCAGGCGATTATCCATATTCAGGCGAGTGTAAATAGAAGTCAGAATATCCGGATCAGTCTTTTTCCCCATCTTCTGGGCCACGGTTTCAATCAAATCAAAATAATAGATTGCTTCCTGCTTTTCCGCCAGTATCTCTACCGCCCAATCCGCTTCACTCTTCTTTCTTGGTAGCAAATATATCCCTCCTACATTCGTTCTGGTGCACTTACCCCCAAAATATCAAGTGCGTTTTTGATAGTGGTGCGAGTTATATGCATCAGGAGCAAGCGTGCATTTTGCAAAGCCTGATCCTGGTGTAAAACCCGATGGTGGTTGTAAAAACTATGAAAAAGGCCGGCCAGATCCAGCACATAACGAGCTATGCGATGGGGCGCCATGGTCCGGGCCGCTATCCCAATCTCCTCCGGGAAATCAGCAATTTTTCGGAGGAGAGCCAATTCTTCTTCTTCCTGTAATAAAGACGGCTCTATACGGTCAAGAGCTGCCATCTTAACCCCGGCTGCCTCGGCCTGCCTAAAAATACTGCAAATACGGGCATGAGCATACTGGACATAATAAACCGGGTTTTCCTGGCTCTGCTGCTTGGCCAGTTCCAAATCAAAATCAAGATGACTGTCGGGACTGCGCATAACGAAGAAGAAACGGGCCGCATCCCGGCCAACTTCTTCTATCAGTTCGTCCAGGGATACAGTGGTGCCGGTACGTTTGGACATGCGAACAATATTGCCTCCCCGATAAAGCCTTACCAACTGCATTAAAAGTATATCCAGTTTATCCGGGTCATACCCGAGAGCCTGTATAGCTCCTTTCATACGGGCTATATGCCCATGATGGTCAGCTCCCCAGATGTTTATAACCCAGTCAAATCCCCGTTCAAATTTATTCTGGTGGTAAGCGATATCAGCCGCAAAATAGGTAGGCAAGCCATTAGCCCGCATAATCACTTCATCTTTTTCATCACCGAAAAGAGTGGACTTGAACCAAAGGGCATCATCCTCTTCATATATATAGCCCTTCTCTTTAAGGGAATCAATAACCTGCTCTATTTTACCTTCATGCAGACTCTTTTCACTAAACCAGACATCATATTCAACCCCGAAATTCTCCAGGGTCCGACGCATATAGGCAACCTTTTCCTGCAAGGCGTAATCAACCAGAATACGGCGTCTTTCCGGGGCCGAAAGCTCCAGCAGGCTGGCGCCGTAATGAGCCATGATCCGTTTAACGGTATCAACTACATCCTGCCCGGCGTAGCCGTTTTCCGGGAAAGGTATGTCCTGACCGTTCAATTGCAGATAGCGGGTCTCCAGGGAATCAGTGAAGATTTCAATCTGATTGCCGGCATCATTTATGTAGAATTCCCTTTCCACTTCATAACCAGCCCGGTCCAAAATATTGGCCAGGGTGTCTCCGATGGCGCCCCCTCGGGCATTGCCCATATGCAGGTTGCCGGTGGGATTGGCACTGACGAACTCCACCTGCACGCGCTGTCCGCAACGATCATTATAGCCATATCTATTGCCCAAGTTGTAAACCAGGCTGGGAATGGCATAAAGCCAGCTATTATTCAGGAAAATATTTATAAAACCCGGACCAGCTACCTCCACCTTCTCCAGACGCTCAATATTGTTCGCAGCAATCATATCCACAATCAGCTCAGCCAATTTACGGGGAGCCATGCGAACTTCCCGGGCCATCAGCATGGCTATATTGCAGGCAAAATCACCGTGGCCTTTTTCCCGCGGGACTTCTATAACGAAATCAGGCAGTGACTGGTAAGCAATCAAGCCTTGTTCCCGCGAAGCCTCCGCCGCGTCTACTATTATCTTTTGCAAAAAGGTTTGCAGTTCCTGAACCGGATTCATGAGTGCCCTCCTAAAAACTATTTTTTATAAATATTCTCTTATCTCTAAGGTAAAACTGATAAAAGCCCCAGGCTATGTAATTCCCCTAATAATTATTACAGGGAGGTATGACAAATGCAACTTCAACCAGGTGAACGTGCAGTCTTTGCCTATTTTGCAGATGATGACGCTGCTCGGGCCGCAGCTGACGCGCTGAAAGAGACCGGGTACAGTGAAATTCAGGTAGACCGGATTTCATCTTATCCTACGGCCACTGCCAGTCGTCGTTCTAAGACTAGTCTCTCTACCCTGACCATGAATAACAGCCAAGCCAATCTGTCCTATGGTCCCCTCATAGCTGCCGATCCTGCTGCCAGCGGTATGTCAGCCGACTATCCATCAACCGGCTCATCCATCGTGCTCACCCTGGTTTGCGACGAAAACGCTCGCCCTCAGGCAGTTGCTATACTCAGACAATACGGGGCTTCGGTTTAGGTTTAGAACCATTTATCAAAATAAGATTCCATATCCCGAGGGACTTCTTTTTTAATTGCTGCCAGCAAATCCTCAGTGGTAGCAATCTTAAATTTATTGGCCGCCAGGTAATTGCGCAACACCTTGATGACCGTTTCTTCTCCCAATTCTTGCTCCAGCCCGAACCAGAAAGCTCCCCCTCCATCATAAGCGGTATTATAATAATCCTGGGCGGAGCGCATTTCATCAAGCTGTCGGTTTAGTTTGACTCCTGATTGGTAGGCGGTCATATCCGGGGTGCTCTGTCCCCGGCATTTTTCCAAATACTTATAAGCTGACCAATTGGCCAGGCCTTCGTCCAGCCAGGGTTCGCGGAATTGGTCATTTCCCACCATTCCGTACCACCATTGATGGGCTATTTCATGAGCCAGTATAAACTGTATTTTATTCTCATCATATCCCGGATGCAGAAACTCTTCCCGCAAAAATACCAGTCCTGAATACTCCATGCCATGAAATCCCTTCATGGGAACAAAAGCAATCTTAAAATCCGCATAAGGGTAAGGACCTATAGCGGAAGAGTAATATTCCAGTATTTCTCCGCTTTGTTCCGCTATCTTATTTACTATACAACTATTATTGCTCGGTGCATAACATTTTATATTCCGTCCTTTGATTTCCTGACTGGATTCCTGGTAATCATACATTACCAACAGGCAAAAATCCCTTACCTGGTCAGCCTGAACCCAATATAAGGTGCGGCCGTTATCTTCGGCCGCAATATTTACGGTATCGCCGGTAGAAACCATATCATAGGTCTCCGGCAGATTAACCCTGACCTGATAGTTGGCCACCTGAAAACAAAAAGGGTCGCCAAATTTACTATTATAAGGATTGTGCCATTCCTGGCCCTGGAGTACATTTAAAGCAGGATAAAAATTCCCCAGCATATAGACCCCGTTTTGGTAGCCATAGCGATAGGCCAGTTTCGGAATCTTGCTTCTCCAGGTCATCTCGATTTTCAGTTTCTTATCGGATGGAAGCGGGGCCGGCAAAATCGCCCGGACCGAAATATCTTCTTCCTGGTACTCAACCGGGGTCCCATTAACTTTAAAGCTATCTATTTTTAACCAGCCTTCATTAAATCCGCTGTAGTAAGCATCAGCCGGCGCCGGAGTCCGGGTGGGGTCATGAAAGGCGTTGGGATAGGCCGTAAACCATAATTCCTCCAGAGCCTGACCGGAAGTATTGATGGTATCAATGACGGTGGTTCCGTACAGGGTGCGGTCATTAATATCCAGATATAAGCTCATATCATAGGCAGTAAGTTCCGTCTGGGGAAATATGCCTGCCGTCTCCAGGCTGGAAGACACCGCCAGGGTATCTCCTTTCTGTTCGGCATAAATAAAATAGGCGGCACAAAGGGCGCCGATAACTATGGCGGCCAAATAAAATCTGTACTTGCTCACGATCCTCACCTGTATCAAATATCTTACAGCATTATACTGTATTTTGGCTTCTCTGTCTTGATTATAAAGGCAAATAAAATCATACTTTTTAACCGGCCCCCAAGCTGGCAAGGACAGATATCAACCGCGCTTATCCTTGACTTTAGCGGCAGCATTATAGATTGAAGTTATCCGCAGCTACCGGGTGATAGCTCTAAGCATTACTTTTATCATCGTCAGGAGTCAGTAGGATCATCTGTGCCTAACGCTTCTTCCAAAGCCACCACCACCAGAGGGTCAAAAAGAGTCCCGCTGCCTTTTTTTATAACTTTGACGGCAGTGACGGAATCAACTTTATCTTCTTCAGGGCACAGGCTGGTCAAGGCATCATAGATATCAGCCACCGCGATGATGCGAGCCAAAAAAGGTATCTCGGTTCGGCTCAGGCCCAGGGGGCCGCCGCCATCATAGCGCTCATGGTGGTGCCTGACCGCTTCCCGCACCAGTTTAAAAATGCCGGTGGCCGGAATCAAATCTGCTCCCAGACTGGCATGGTCGCTACAGACTTCATCTTCACCCGGCTGCTGTTTGCTTATAGCAGTTGCAGCAATTTTACCAATATCATGCAGCCAGGCCGAATATTCCAGAGCCTTCATTTCTTCCGCATCCAAGCCCAGTTGGCCGGCTATTAAACCGGAAACGGCAACAACCCGCTCACTATGTCCTAAAAATGCGGAATCACCGGCTTCCATTCCTGCCAGCAGTGATCTGATAAGAATTTGTTCATCATGACGATCGCTTTGTCCGGCCCGCCAGCGGCCGAGCAGGACAGCACTGTGCCGGCCCAAAACTTCCAGCACTTCTCGAGCCTGCCGGTCAGGTTCACAAGGCCGGGCATCAGCCAGCAGCAAAACTGCCCGCCCCTCTTTATCCTCCCCGCCGGCTGCCGGGAAGGGATAAACGGCCAGCCAGTTAAGCCCTTGGGGCCAAGCCAGATCATTATTATCACTCTTATGAAACCGGGCTGAAGAATTGCCCGCCTCAATTTTCTGCCGGAAAAATTCCAGCAGGGGATAAAGGCTGGCATCTCCGGCCTGAAAGCCATTCTCTCCGGCCACCCAAACCATAGTATGCCTGACATGCAGCAGGCGCCCGCTCCATCTGGCCAACTCTTCCATAGATTCCCTGATACTGTTTTGCTGTTCTATCTCCTGACAGGCTTTAATTAAGTCCCACAGGTGACCGGATTGCTCCATTCGCTTCTGGTTAAGAGCGATATAATAAGTCAGTAAAATACCTGCCGCCAGTATGAAGAAGGCCACGACTATATCTGCCGCCCAACCGCTCAAGGCTATCGCCGTAAACAGCGCGGTGGCAACCAAGCCGCAAAAAACGATCTGTTTTGATTCCATAACTGCTCCTTTTCAGCCCGCCTTTTATTTATATCTTCGCTATTAGGGGGCGTTTTCCTACCCGGCTATTAATTTAACCAATAAAAAGAGGCATGCTTTTTAATTGACATTCCGCTTTACCAGTAATAGCATATGAGTATAAACAAATATAATCATATAAGGAGGTGCGCGGTTGGAATTAGCGCAAGTAATGCGAGCGTTGGGAGATGAAAACCGTCTGAGAATTCTTAATCTTTTAAGGAAGGGGCATTTAAATGTAGGAGAACTGGAGCAGATTCTGGGTATAAATCAGTCCAATGTATCACGCCACCTTAGTCGGCTGAAAACTACGAACCTGATTACCAACGAAAAGCAGGCGCAATGGGTGTACTACCATATTAATCAGCACATGTTGCACAAATACCCTTTGTTAAACGAAATCCTTGATAAGGAGCTGGATAAGATAGAGCAATGCATCCATGACCTGGAAGTACTCCGGCAGTACCGCCGACTCGTAAGTGTTACTGAGGCAGATCTTACCTGAATATTATTACCCAATTTATTCACCCTAAGCTCAATTCTCCACTGTTCTCTTACTTACGGCACTTAGTCCGCCAACCATACTGTAAAGTGCAAGGAGGGAGAATAATATGAAAGTTAAGCAAATGATAAGCACTGCTGTACTAAACGAAGGAATCAAATATGTGGAAAAGAATCCTCTGGAGAATATGGGAAAACTTTTAAACTGGGGTGAAAAAATCCTGATTAGTGACAATCACAAGGACTATGCCCGTTCCATCCGCGAAATACTGGAACAGCCCGAAAATAATTGGAATGTCTATATCCATCGCCTGTTTACGGAATTCGATGCTAATGTGCGCAGGAAAGTGCTCACCAACTTTTTGGTTAATGCCAGCATTCTAGGCATTCCTGCCAATGAAAAAATGGCCCGGAAATATAACTGCAATGTCCCCTGGGCTATATTAATGGATCCCACCGCCGCCTGTAACCTGAAATGCACCGGTTGCTGGGCAGCGGAATATAAAAAGACTGATTCCATGGATTATAACCTATTGGATCGCATAATCAGGGAAGGTAAAGAACTGGGAATATATATGTACATTTATTCCGGGGGCGAACCTCTGGTCCGTAAAAAAGATCTGGTCCAATTGGCTCGTAAGCACAATGACTGTATGTTCCTCGCCTTTACCAACGGTACCCTGATAGACGATGAGCTGGCAGCAGAGATGAGTGCGGCAGGAAATTTCGCTCTGGCCCTCAGCGTCGAGGGTTTTGAGGAGGAAACCGATATGCGCCGCGGCCATGGTACCTATAAGAAGGTAATCCAGGCTATGGATATATTGCACCGGCACGGGGTGCCCTTCGGTTTTTCCACCTGCTATCACAGCCGGAATGTCGATAGCGTAAGCTCGGAAGCGTATATTGATTATATGATAGAAAAGGGCTGCATCTTCGGCTGGTATTTTACTTACATGCCGTTAGGGAAGGATGCCCAGCTGAATCTCCTGGCCACTCCTGAGCAAAGAGAGTATATGTATCACCAGGTCAGGAAATTCCGGAATATTAAACCTATTTTCCTTATGGATTTCTGGAACGATGGGGACTTTGCCGGAGGATGCATAGCCGGCGGACGCAGATATCTCCATATTAATGCCAATGGCGATGTTGAGCCCTGTGCCTTTATCCATTATTCCAATGTCAATATAAAGGATGTCAGCCTGTTGGAAGCCTTGCAATCACCGCTTTTCATGCAGTACCGGCAGAATCAGCCCTTTAACGGCAACTTGCTGCGCCCTTGTCCGCTGCTGGATAATCCTCATAAATTGCGGGAAATGGTGCATATTTCAGGAGCTCACTCCACCCAGCCTATTGACCATGAAGATGTGGATGAACTTACGGGCCGTACCGAACAGATTGCCCAGCAATGGGGTAAGGTGGCCGATCAGCTATGGTACAGCAGTGCTTCCCCAACCGGGGTGCCGATTCCCGAAGAGGTACTGCAGAATGCCCGCGAGGTCAGCGACCGGGCCCAGGTTATGTAGACCGATTGCTGCCTTAATAGCCGTGTAAGAAGCATCGTCGGACGAGAATTGTTAGTCAAGGGGACAAGGGTTGATGACCATCTGCCGAGGTTATCAACCCTCGTCTCCTTCTTGTTTGCCCCCGGCATTTTCATCTTCTCCCTTTCTTCTGTTATAATAGGCATATTAACTTAAGAAAGGGCGGGTACTATGAGTAAAAATCCAGAAGTGACGATAGAAATGGAGAACGGGGATATAATCAAAGCTGAACTTTATCCGGAAACAGCTCCTAACACAGTCAATAACTTTATTTCCCTTATAAAACAGAGCTTTTACGATGGTCTGATCTTCCACCGGGTAATACCGGGCTTTATGATTCAGGGCGGCTGTCCGGAGGGCTCGGGTATGGGAGGCCCCGGCTATAGTATTAAAGGTGAGTTTGCCAGCAATAATTATCCTAACCCGCTCCAACATGACCGGGGAGTGCTTTCTATGGCCCGAAGTGCCCGTCCCGATTCGGCCGGTTCCCAATTTTTTATTATGGTAGCCCCGGCTCCTCATCTGGATGGGGAATATGCCGCTTTCGGCAAGGTCGTTGCGGGTATGGAAGCAGTCGACAGTATAGTCAGCACCCCGCGTAATTTCAGCGATAAACCCAAACAGGCGCAGAGGATGAAAAAAGTCAGCGTAGAGCCCTTCGGTATAGATTATCCTGAGGTGGAAAAAGCGTAATAATTGCTGGAGGCGGAGAGGAAAATGTTAGAAAAAAACAGTAAACAGCCTAACTCGCGCAGTTGCTTTCTATGCGGGCGGGGCAATAGTATCGGTTTAAAGATGAGCTGGTACAACGATGAAAAGACCCAAAAAGTATGGTCCGAACTGGTGGTACCGGAGCAATTCAACAGCTATCCCGGGGTGGTTCACGGCGGGGTGGTAGCCGCGATTCTGGATGAGACCTCAGGCCGAGCTTTGCTCCTGGGTAATGATGACCAGCTGATGGTCACCGCTCATCTGGAACTTAAATACCGTCATCCTACCCCCACCAATCAGCCTATAACCGCAGTAGGCTGGATAATTAAAGGGGGTAAAAAACGCGCCCGGGTGGCAGGCGAAATCCGACTGGCCGATGGTACGGTCACGGCTGAATGCCGGGCCACGATTCTCAAACCTCCAGCCGGTTTCTTCGAATCCCACGGCTGGCAAGAGGAAAAACCCTACTGGAAAGTATACGATGATTAAGCCTCAGGCACTTTACTTATCCGGTAAAGCTCATGGTAGTATCGGGATAAGTTAGGTGCAGAGTTATATCTTTTCCCGGTCGGCACCCTTGCTGGGAGAGAAAATCACTAACCGTTTTCAGAGCCAGATCGGGCTGATTATTTTGCTGACTCAGATGAGCCAGGAATACCTGCATCTCTTCTTTATGGGGAATGCGGGCTAGAACTGCAGCCGCGTCGTGATTGGATAAGTGACCGTATTGACCCGCGATGCGTTGCTTGAGAAAGCCGGGATAAGGGCCGTTCTTCAGCATATCCCGGTCGTGGTTGGACTCCAGCACAGCCAGGTCGGCATCTGCCAGGGCTTTCATAATATTTTTAGTAATAACCCCCATATCAGTAGCTATCACCCATTGCTTGCGCCGGTAATGAAAAGAAAAGCCTACCGGATCGGCAGCATCATGGGAGATACTATGCGCCTCTACCTCTACTCCCCCGACCCGGAACTGCTCTTCTATGGCAATACAGCATTCCGGCGGTAATTTATGGCGGCAGGGTATGGCCTCCCAGGTTGCCGCCCGCGCAAATACCGGCAGATGATAACGGCGGATCAATACGTCCAAGCCCTTGATATGGTCAATATGCTCGTGGGTGATCAGAACCCCGTCAAGTTCTCCCGCCTTTACCCCGATTGAAGCCAATTTAGATTCAATTCTGCGGGTGCTGATACCCGCGTCGACCAATAATCTGGTATTACCGAACTTAAAATAAGCCACATTGCCAGTACTGCCACTGGCTAATATATGTACCTGCATCTATTGCTTCTCTTCTCCTCTTTTTGCTATGTTACCCGGCCGATTCATATACCGCTCAATCCCCGGCCAGCCCCTTTTAATTTATAACCTCTTGCCTGCCCCCCATCCTGAAAGCGTTCTTTCAGCCACGCTTTTTTGGATGACACACAAGTCTCACCCTTTTTATCCGATATAGCGCAGCATATATGTTCACGCTCAATATTGTCCGGGTTGACCGTGATAATATTCATTGGTCCCTGCTCCTTTGCAAAGCGATTCCGGCATAGGATTAACCTGGGCCGTAACTTGCTCGGCTTACCTTTGCTTCCAGCGTTTCAGCGTCGGCAAGAACTCCCGCATCATGTTGCGGGCTTCATCCGCGCTCATGCCGGCATGGGCTGAAATCATGTGAGGAACGCAAATCTCAATCATTTTGTCCATTGAGCAATCAATGGTAAACGCGTCGTTTTCAAAACAATACTTGCAATAGTCTCCGCTTTTGCTTCCATCCGCCTTGGTTCCGTACATTTCATCGGTTTCGCCCATCGGCATGCCACAGCTTTGACAGTACTTTCCTTCCATCAAAAATCTCCTTTCCATCAGCGGGGCTTGATTACATCCTTATCATAATCATATTACATATAACATGACAACAGGGCGTCACGCTATGTTTTCCCAATAAAAATTTTCTATTTTTCCAAGCAGGTTGGCTTAGACGCTTGCGGCTCCAGGACCTTAAAGGCTGTCCCCTAGATAAGAGGAAGCCGTATAGCCAATCATCATCGGATAATAAAAAGATAATACTAGTAAAAAATTCTTCTGCATGCTAAGATAAAATTGATACTAAGTAAACTATAATAGTAATATTAGTTTACCTGGCAAAGTCTAAGGAGGCGTGATTGAGCATGGATCGGAAAAAAGCGCTTGGCGCTGCTCTGGTACTTATACTGCTGGGATCCGCATCATATTATTTGTATTTCCGTTATTACCAGAATAGCGGCCAACTGCTCCAGGCCACCGGAACTATTGAAGCCACCACGGTTGAGGTATGTGCCCGTTTAAATGGCGCTATTCAAAACCTGCCGGTTAATGAGGGCAACCAGGTAAAAAAAGGCCAACTGGTGGCGGAATTATCCCGCACCGACCTGCTGGCCCAGAAGGAAAGGGATGCCCTGGGGGTGCTGGTGGCTGAAGCCAATTATAATAACCTGGCATCAGGGTTTCGGGCGGAGGAAGTGGAGGAAGCTGCATCCAACTTAAGTCTGGCTGAGGCTAACCGGGAACAGGCAGATGTCGACCTGAAGCGGGCGCAGCAGTTATTTGACGAAGGAGCCCTATCCCAGGAGAAGCTGGAAGCAGCCCGGCTGAACCAAACCACCCGGGAAAAACAGGTGGAGGTAGCCTCGGCCCGACTGAAAATGCTGGCATCAGGAAATCGTCCTGAAGTAGTCTCCGGAGCGGCGGCAGAACTGCAAAAAAGCCGTGCTGTTCTTAAAGCCACCGAAGCTATGCTGGCGGACCTTACCCTAACCGCCCCCCTGGAGGGCACCATTAACAGTAAAAATTATGAGGTAGGCGAGTATATCCCCATAGGGGCATCACTGCTCAGCATAAGTGATCTGACCCGCCTCTGGATCAAAGTTTATATTCCTGCCGCCGACCTTTCCCGGGTTAAACTGAACCAGCCTGTGGAGATTACCGTAAGCGGCAGTCCTCAAACCTTTTCCGGCCGGGTCAGCTACATCGCCTCCCAGGGTGAGTTTACTCCCAAAACCATACAGACTAAAAAAGAACGGGCCAACGTGGTCTTTGCGGTCAGAGTAATAGTAGAAAATCAGAACCAGGTGCTTAAACCGGGTATGCCCGCCGATGTCATTTTTACCGGGAGCTGAACACTATGATAGATGTTGCCGACCTGACTAAAACCTTTGCCGGTAAGGTTGCCGTAAATCAGGTAAGCCTTAAAGTACCGAGGCAAACCATATTCGGCCTGATCGGACCTGATGGCGCCGGTAAGACTACCCTTTTGCGCATAATCTGCGGCTTGCTTCGAGCCGACCGCGGGCAAGTGCTGTTGGATGGGGCCACCAGGGATAAAATGAGTAAGGGGAGACTGGGATATATGCCCCAGCGCTTCAGCCTCTACCGTGATCTCAGCGTGATAGAGAATACCTGCTTCTGGGGCTCATTATACGGACTGGCCCCTGACCTGATCCGGGAACGGGCTGATGAAATTCTAACTGTAACCGGGCTCAGCCCCTTTAAAAACAGATGGGCGGATCAGCTCTCCGGGGGTATGAAGCAGAAACTGGCCCTAAGCTGTGCTCTGCTTACCCGGCCGGATGTCCTGGTACTGGATGAACCCACCTACGGGGTGGACCCTGATTCCCGCAAAGAGTTTTGGAAGATTCTTTACCGGCTGAACCATGAAGGAATGACTATATTGCTCTCCACCCCTTATATGGATGAAGCCGAGCTCTGCCACCGCCTGGCCTTTATCAACCAGGGGCGGCTGTTGGCGGCAGACACGCCAGTCCACCTGAAAGAAAGGCTTTCGCACCAGGTAATGGAGGTCAGAAGCGGGGTCCGAGATCCCTATCTCTTTGATGGCCTTTCGGGAGTGCTGTACAGTTCGTTTTATGGCTACAAACATCGTCTTATCGTCGAAGATATAGCAATCAGCAGCAATCTGCTGAAAACTTTTCTTCAATCATCCGGCAGCGAAAACTACTCCCTGGAAGAAGTAGAGCCTTCCATGGAAGATCTGTTTGTCTATCTGACTGCAACCGCTTTTGCCGGATCGGGAGCTGAAGTATGACTTATGCTGTAGAAACATTCGACCTGAGTCGGAAATTCGGCAGCTTTACTGCCGTGGATAAGCTCAACCTCGAGGTTGGCCGGGGGGAAGTATGCGGGTTTCTGGGCCCCAATGGAGCAGGAAAGTCAACTGCCATCCGTATGCTCTGCGGAATCCTTAAGCCCAGTTCGGGAAAAGCTGAGGTTTTGGGTTTCGATGTGGAGCAGGAGAGCGAGAAAATAAAGGCCCGGATTGGATATATGTCCCAGAAATTCAGCCTCTACAATGATTTAAGTGTACGGGAAAACCTGGATTTCTACGCCGGCATCTATAGTATCCCGGCCCGGGAAAGAAGCAGGCGAATTGAAGAAATGATGGCCTTAGCAGGTATAAAGGGGGAAGAAAAGGTCCTGGTGGCCTCCTTGAGCCCCGGTTTCAAACAGCGCCTGGCCCTGGGTTGTGCTATCCTGGCCCGTCCGGCTCTGATATTTCTGGACGAACCCACCAGCGGGGTAAGTCCCACGGCCCGGCGGCAGTTTTTCAATATCATTCAGGAAATGGCCGCCGGGGGAGTCACCGTTATTGTCTCCACCCATTTTATGGACGAGGCCGAGCGTTGTGATAAAATCGCCTTTTTTAATCAGGGCCGCCTGCTCGCTCTGGATAGTCCCGACCAATTGGTGCAAGACCTTCCGGGATGTCTGGTAAGGCTGGATCTGCCAGACCCCTTCAGACAGATATCATTTCTGGAAACGCTTCCCTTTGTCCAGGAATGCAGCTTTCACGGTCCTTCCCTCCACCTGCTGCTTACCGGCAGCGACTGTATAGAGGATCTGCAGAGGATCACCGGGAGCGAACCAGTACGGCTAACACCTAATCTGGAAGACATTTTTATTAATCTGCTGCACCGGCAAGGTAAAGAGAGGCGGGAGTTATCATGAACAGGACCACAGCCATTATTAAAAAAGAATTTTTGCAGATGAGGAGAGACCGCCTGACTTTGGCTCTGATTTTTATGATCCCTCTGGTGCAATTACTGCTGTTTGGTTACGCTATTCAAACCGAGGTAAAGCATATTCCCACGGTGGTGTTCGACCAGTCCCTGTCCGCTTCCAGCCGCGATATGCTGGAAGCCTTCAGCGCTTCGGGCTATTTTGACATCACTCATGCTGCCGACAGCTATGATGATGTCACCCGCCGCATTGACAGCGGAGAAGCCCGGGTAGGCATTATTTTCCCGCCTGATTTCGCCCGTCAGGTCAAACGGGGAGTTCCGGCAGCCGTGCAGGTAATCGTAGACGCCAGTGACAGTATGGTATCCAACCAGGCTATTGCCACCGCCAATTCTATAGGCCTGCTAAAATCCCAGCAGGTCCTTTTCCAAAAAACTTTGGCCAGCGGACCTCCTTATGATATCCGGGTTCGGCCCTGGTACAATCCGGACGGCATCACCGCTTATTATATGGTTCCTGCCATCCTGGGAATAATCGTCACCATGACCATGGTTATAATCACTTCGGTAGCCATAGTACGGGAAAGGGAACAGGGCACCCTGGAACAGCTGCTGGTTACTCCGGTTAAACCTCTGGAACTGATGATAGGTAAAATCGTACCCTATATTGTTCTGGGCTACCTGCAGATAACCGTGGCTTTACTGGTGGCAGTCCTGGTCTTTCAGGTTCCTATACGGGGCAGTCTGCTACAGCTTTATATTCTTACCCTGTTTTTTATAACCGCCTCCCTGGGACTGGGGCTGATGATTTCCAACCTGGCCCAAACCCAGATGCAGGCTTTTCAGATGTCCTTTTTCGTAATGCTGCCCAGCATCTTATTGTCGGGATTTCTTTTCCCCCGGGCCGCCATGCCTAAGATAATCTTTTTCCTCAGCTATCTGATTCCCCTTACCTATTACCTGGATATAATCCGCGGTATTATACTTAAGGGAATCGGATTCAATTATCTGCTGGGACAGGTGACATCACTCCTGGTGTTTTCGGTACTGGTCTTAAGCATCAGTGTGCTGAAATTTAGAAAAACTATCAATTAGCAGAAAGGATTTGCTTATGGACATCAGGGAAAGAATTATAAATGCCTGCCGGGGCCTGACCCTGAATCAGGGACTGCGCAGGTTTACCATGGATGCCCTGGCTTCCCAGGCGGGAGTCAGCAAGCGCACCGTATACCGTTATTTTGACAGCAAGGAGGCGGTGATTGAAGCCACTCTGGACGATTTTATGCAGAGGACGGCGGCAGAGGTTAAGCAGATGCTGATGGGAGAACAAAACCCACTGGTTATTTTCAATAATCTGTTAAAATATCTTTGCCTGCAGGGGCAGTTTGTTATTAATCCCGCTACCCTGAATGACCTGCGCCTCTACTATCCCCAGCTCTGGAGCAAAATTGATGCTTTTCGCTTAAAACATCTGCACTCGGTCTTAAACCGGCTTATGGCAGCCAATCCGTCTTTACTGCAGGATATAGATCCCCGGGTACTGACCGCAGTACTGACCGCAGTCATCCAGAATGTCCTCAACCCGGACTTTATTCTGGAAAACAACCTCACCTTTGAGGAAACTGCCCGGCAGTTAAGTCTCATATTTTCTACTTTTTTCACCTCCCCCTCATAATATCAGCAGGTTTTTTACATATTTATTCCTTGAGCGCGCAAGCTATAAGTAAAAAAGGAGGAACTGTCTTGCGTATTAGTGATCCCAATAAGCTGGTGGCAAGCGTGATGGAGGTCAAAAGCGGGCCGGTGGTCAGTGAAGTGATAATGGATGTTGGCGACCAGGCTGTGACTGCAATGATAAGCACCGGCGCTCTTGATGATATGAAGCTCCAGAAGGGCGATCAGGTTTTTGCCATGTTCAATTCCACTATGATAACCATAATTAAAGATACTCAAAATGAGCACCGGGATGAAAACATGGCCTGGGAGCCTCGCTGGATGGAGACCGTGCTGGAAGAAAACCAGATCAGATAAGGAGGTGACTATGGTGGCACCATCAACCCGGCAGGAAAAAAGTCTGGAGCAGGCCCGCCAGTCAGTGCAACAAGCCATGCTTTCGGCTCAACAGGCACGCAGGGTAGTGCAGCAGGCTGAAGCCAGCCTTAGTCCTCAGGATATTCAGTATGCCCAAAAAAAACTGGAGGAAGCCCTGGGCCAGGTACAGCAAGTCCGACAGTATGCAGCCTCTGCTGTATCCACCCAGCAGCAGTTGGATCTTGAACAGGCGGAACAGATGTTAATGCAGTTTAACCGTGAAGTCAATGGTTCTGAATCCAGCCCGGAGCTGCAGTAGTTAATATGAAAATAGACGCAGATTCATTAGACGCGGAATCTTTTAAGGGAGTACGCGGATTTTATTAAAGTTCTCTTCCGCGTTATTCCCTTTAAATTCCTGGTATTCCGCGTCAAAAGCCCATTGTATTATTTCCTTGCTGGTCGCATCCTGCGGGCCATGGACAGTTAATAAGGCAAGCCCTGCGGCTGCAGTCCCTGACTGCCTAGCCGGCATAGAAATAGTAGCCGCTCTTGCCTTTCCTTTTGGCCGTATACATGGCCTCGTCGGCACTTTTAATCAGGGTCTCCAGATCCTTGCCGTCTTCCGGATACAGACTGATGCCAATACTTGCGCTTACCCGCAGTTCATGGCCGGCAATAGTAAAGCTGCGGGCCAGGGAATCTAAAATCCGTTCCGCCACCAGTGTAGTGGTTTCAGGTGCAATGGAAGTCAACAAGGCTATAAACTCATCTCCTCCCAAACGTGCCAGCAGGTCATTTTCCCGCATGACGGTTTTAATCCGCTGTCCCACCTCTTTCAGGAGCATATCACCTACATCATGCCCCATAGCGTCATTTACCTGCTTGAAATTATCCAGATCAATAAAAATCAGGGCTAATTTCTGTTCCCGGTTCCTCTCTCCGGCCATAGTGAGGGAGAAATAATTCTCAAACATGGTGCGGTTAGGTAAGCCGGTCAACTGATCGTGAAAAGCCATATGTTTTATCTTTTCTTCCCGGTTTTTTTGTTCGCTGATATCTATAATCAGACCATCTATCCTGGTTGTTTCGCCCGTCTGACTCTTAAACGGTATCGCCAGATTCTGCACCCATCGCGTACTGCCATCGGCCAACAGCAGGCGATGCTCAAGAATTTTATTTTTACCCGCCAACAATTCCTTATAAGCCTCAAACAGCCGCAAGGAATCATAAGGATGCACTAAATTGCGAATATGTTCCGGCTGCTTAATTAACCAATCTACCGGTAATCCTATCAGCTCTTCCGCCCCCCGGGAAAGAAACAAGCGTCCCGTATTTATTTCATAGGACCAGATGCTGACGCCAAGTCCCTCCTGAATATTACGCCACTGCTGCTGGTGGTTTTCGGCCCGCCGGCCCGCGACCGTATAAAAACGGTTAAGCACCAGCATTATACCGGTAAGAATTAAACCGGGTATGCTGAGCCAATAGACCTGCATCCCGGTCACGGCGGCCATCATACTGTCCGCTTGCAGGTAAACCCCTCCTATACTGACCAGGGTTATGGTTATCCCCGCGCTTAGAATCAAGGCCGGGTTTTGATAAACCATAACCAACAGCAGGCCTGGATAGAGGGTTAATAGGTTAATAAGCGAAGGGTGCCAGAAAAAGCGTACGCCGAGATAGCAGATAAGCAACATAGATAAAAAATAACCGCTCCGGGGAAAGTTTTTTACCTTCAGTAACAAAATAGGCAAAAGCAGAAAAATGAGCATAACCAGATATTGCCAGGCGGCATAATGCCTGCCTGACACCAGGTCAAAGAAACAGGTAGTGAAAGCTATAAGCCATAACATTTTCAGCATTATAAAATTGCGCTGATCGGTTATTAGGGTGGACCCATCCATAATATTCTTTCCTTCCCTGAAACCAGGTCAAGATCAGCAAATGCTATAAACATGCCGCGAAAAAAATGCATCTTCATGCTTTTATTTTCCAATTGAATTATCAATAACACAAGACCCGAACCAGGTCCTAATCAAATATGATACAGGTTGCCCCTATCGACCAGGCAAATGCCAAGGCTAAAGTCCCGGTTAATTCTGCGATATAACCGGAAAGAGAGGGAAAAATAACAGCATAAGCCAGCTACTGAACTAAACCAGACTGAACTACCATATACATAAGTATTTAGAATGCAGTAAATATAATAGTTATAGTGTTCTTTTCAGCAGCCATGCCATCATATTTTACGGGGGAACTGATGCTCTTGCGGCCGCAAGGAAAGGTACAAAATCGTTACGGAGGTTTCAATATGAAATATCATAATGGTTATCAGGTAATGAAAGATTTTTACCTGCGGTTTCAAGAACACGAGATACCAGCCCTGGGGGCTCAGTTGACCTATTATCTCCTGTTGGCCTTTTTCCCTTTCCTGGTTTTCCTCCTGACCCTTTTAAGCTATACTCCCATAAGCAGCGAACAGGTTCTTAATGATTTGTCCCGTTTGCTTCCGGCGGAAGCCTTTAAAGTGGTTAAAGAGGTAGTACGCCAAACACTCAGTTCAAATCGCCAAACTTTGCTTTCCCTGGGGGCACTTTTTGCTGTCTGGGCCTCTTCCAATGGCATTAACGCCGTTATTCACGGGATAAATAAGGCTTACGACGAGAAGGAAAGCCGTCCTTTCTGGGAAGTGCGGGGAATGGCTATTATTTTTACCATCGGCTTGGCCCTGGTGATTATTTTGGCTTTAGTGCTTCTGGTATTAGGCCGGCAACTGGGGCAGGCTCTATTCATCTATGCGGGCGATAGCGTACTTTTTATGAAAAGCTGGCATTTCTATCGTTTTGCCTTGCCGCTGCTGGTAATGCTGGTGGTTTTCGCCTTCTTTTACCGCTATGCTCCCAATAAAGAAATCAGCTTCCGGGAAACTATTCCGGGAGCTGTGTTCTCCAGCCTGGGCTGGGTTATTACCTCCTGGGCCTTTTCCTTTTATATTAATCAGTTCGGCAATTTCACCCGCACCTATGGCAGTATAGGCGGTATTATAATTTTACTGCTGTGGCTTTATCTGAGCAGTATGGTAATCCTCATCGGCGGCGAAATCAACGCTGCCCTTTCATTCAACCGCAAAAGCAGGAAAACTTAGAAAAGTTTAGCCATTAGAGCAGCCCTCCTCGCCCTTCCTTAGCGCCAAAGGCCTTATATCCCCTCTTCTGGAATCAAAACCAGCTTTTCCGGAGGCAAATAAAGGCGATAGACGCCCCCGGGGATTAACCGAGGCCCCGCCATTTTCGGCACCCAGGCTTTGATTATGACCTGGTCTGGAGCCGGCTCCAGATTAAAACGATAGCTAAAGGAAGAAACTTCCTCGCTACAGTCCAGCAGCCGGGCTGATAAACAGTTCTCCCTTTCATCCGCAGCCAGCCTCACATACTCGGCACGAATAGCTGCAGATACGGTTTGATTTACCTTTATTTTTCCCGGATTCTCCGGGTATACCGTTAAGTTTCCACCGGCCAGGGCCAGTTGTACCCGGTTTCCCTGGATTTGAGTTATCCGGGCGGCAAAGATATTATCCATCCCGGTCAGACGGGCTACTTTCTTGCTGGCAGGGCACTCAATGATGCTCTGCCGGTCTCCCCACTGCAGTATAGCGCCGGCCTCATAAACTGCCATTTTACTGCTTAAGCGGTAAGCCTCGGCCAGATTATGGGTGACAAAAAGCACATGCCCCCGGTAATACTCCTGAATCTCCAGTAATTCTTCGGCCAGCCGCTGTTTTACTATGGTATCCAGAGCGGAAAAGGGTTCATCCAGCAGCAATACTTCCGGTTCTGCAGCCAAAGCCCGGGCCAGAGCCGCCCTTTGCTGCTGTCCTCCCGATAACTCGGATGGGCACCGGTGCCCCAGACCTTCCAGCCGCATGCGGGGCAAAAGCTGCTCCACCCTGGCCCTGCGCTCCGCAGCGGGCAGATGGCGGATGCCAAAGGCTATATTATCGGAGACTGTCAAATGGGGAAACAGGGCATAGTTCTGAAAGAGGAAACCAATTTTACGCTGGCGGGTGGGAAGGTCGATCCCTTGCTCACTGTCAAACAAAATCTGTTGGTTCAGCCTGATAAAACCCTGGTCAGGCAGCATCAACCCCGCTATGCACTTTAAAGTCATGGTTTTCCCACAACCGGAAGGTCCGAGAATAGCCATTATTTCCCGGTCAACCCGGAACGCCACCTCCAATTTAAATTCCGGCAGGGTCTTCCTGATGGCAAGGTCAAGCATCAGAATACACCTCCCCAGCCACAGGCTGCAGCCGGCGCTGCTGATATTTCCTCCAGTAATTCAAAGCTACAATACTGGCCAGGGAGATTATCAGTATTATCAGCACCCAGGTTATAGCCTGCTCCGATTTGCCCGCCTGCACCAGGAAGTAAATGGCTATCGGTATAGTCTGGGTCTTTCCCGGGATATTGCCGGCCAGCATCAGGGTGGCCCCGAATTCTCCCAGGGAACGGGCAAAAGCCAGAATAGTTCCGGCAGCTATTCCCGGCCAGGCCAGGGGTATAGTAATATGCCAGAAAGTAGTCCATTCGGATGCTCCCAGGGTACGCGCCGCATCCTCAATGTTGGCGTCAATTTGTTCAAAAGCCCCCCGGGCCGTCTGGTACATTAAAGGGAAAGCCACAACTACAGCTGAAATAACGGTTGCCGACCAGGAAAAAACAATCGGTCGCCCCAGCTCAAAAAATAGCGCTCCCAGCACTGCGTTGCGCCCAAAAATGTAAAGCAGGATAAATCCAACTACCGTGGGGGGTAAAACCAGGGGCAGTATAAAAATACCGTCCACCAGGCTTTTGCCCCTGAAGTCCCGGCCTGCCATCCAGCGTGCCGCCGCAATACCCAGGATAAAAGTGATGGCAGTTGCCAGCAATGCCGTTTTTAATGATATCCATAGCGGATCTAAGTCCATCACTGTCATATTTTCCAATCTAAAATATTGAAGATACTATTATTCTATAGTGGTAAAGCCGTATTTTTCAAAAACCGCCTGAGCTTCATCACTGGAAAGGAACTCTACAAAATCCCGGGCTGCTTCCTGGTTCTCACTAGCTTTTACTACCGCTACCGGGTAAACCAGAGAGGAATGGGTACTTCCCTCCGCCTGGGCCGCTATTTTTACCTTATCGGATATTTGGGCGTCAGTCTTATAAACTATACCCGCTTCAGCGTCCCCGCTCTCAACATAAGCCAAAACCTGGCGAACATCTTGGGCATAAACTGCCTTGGCCTGCACCTGGTCCCATAAATTCATACTGGTAAGCGATTCCTGAGCATACTTTCCCGCCGGAACTGATTCCGGTTCGCCCAGAGCAATTTTACCTTTAGCATTGTTCAGGTCATTGAACCCTTTAACAGTAGTGTTATCTTTGGCCACTATCAAGACTATGCTATTTTTCAGAATATCCTTGCGGGTTTCTTTAATAATCAAATCCTTCTCTTCCAGGGCATCCATCTTGTCTTCGGCCGCAGAGATAAACACATCCGCCGGGGCTCCCTGCTCAATCTGCTGCTGCAGCTTGCCGGAAGAAGCCGGGTTGAAAGTAAAGCTAACATTGGAGTGTTCTTCTTGGTATAGCTTTTCCAGATCAGCCGCAGCATCGGTCAGACTTGCAGCAACTGACACCAGCAGAGTAACCGGCTCGGCGGCAGTCTTTGGCGCCGGCTCTTTTTCCTGGTCCGCCTGCTGGCCGCAACCTGCCATACCCGCCGCCAGCAAAACGATTATCAGGCTGGCAGCTAGCCAAACCCTGGATACTGATTTAAACTTTATCATCTTATATCCTCCTGATCCAATAATTTTAATAAAAAAACTGAATAAAACTGCCCTCCTTTAGTTTATTCTGAATATATCCATAGCATTTTGAGGTTTTCTTGTTTACAATTAAAGTTAGCTGGTTTAATTGAACTAATTGAGGTTAAGCCAAACTTTTACTAACATAAACTAAGTCAAGCTACCTCAAATCTAAACATAATATAGCATAACTAATTTAAAAATAACATTCACTGTCGATAATAAACATTAATTATGTTAAGATATGGAGGATTTTAACCATGAGCAAAGAGGATACTTCCCTGACGGCGGAAGAAGTAGCCAAGATACTAAAAATAAGCAAATACACCGTTTACGAAATGGTGAAGCGGGGGGATCTGCCAGCTTATCGCGTAGGCAAGAAAATCAGAATTGACATCAATGATCTGGAGGGATATATCAGACAGGGCAAGGTCAGGGAACAAACCGCCCCCGGACAAAGCCATCTGCCTGCCGCTCCCTCCACCTTTACCGCCGAGGCGCCTCTGTTAAGTGGTGAACCGGGAATCAAAGTGCCGGGACTGGTTATCTGTGGTCAGGATATTGCCCTGGATATTCTGGGACGCCGCCTGGAGTACCAGCCCTTCGGGATCAGGGCTTATCGGCAATATGTCGGGAGCTTCGCCGGACTCTTGGCTATGTATCAGGGGCAGGCTGATATAAGCGCAGCTCATCTCTGGGATGGCGACAGCGACACTTACAACATTCCTTTCGTACGCCGTCTTCTGCCGGGTATTCCCGCGGTGATCGTCCATTTGGCCATTAGGATGGCCGGTTTTTATGTGGCCCGGGGCAATCCCCACCAAATTAAGCAATGGGAAGACCTGGCCAGGCCGGGAATTCGTTTCGTCAACCGGGAAGCCGGATCAGGAGCCCGAGTGCTGACTGACGAACATCTCCACCTGCGGGGAATTGAACACCGGCTTATCCAAGGCTATGAAAACCTTGAATTTTCTCATCTGGCAGTGGCCAGTACCGTATCCCGGGGCATAGCTGATGTGGGGGTAGGCAACAAAAAGGCTTCCCTGCAGGTACCGGATATTGATTTTGTGCCGCTGCAAAAGGAAAGATACGAATTGGTTATTAAAAAGGAAGATTTTGAACTCCCGACCTTTCAGGCTGTTATCACCAATCTTAATTCCGAAGCCTTTAAAACCGAATTGATGGGGTTAGGCGACTACGACGTGAGCGAAACCGGGAAAATCGTGGCTGAACTATAAATCATTGTCCGAATCTATTCCGAACCAATAAATACTGAATGATATGGCAGCCATAGACAAGCGGGGAGAAGGGAAAATATGGACTTGATTATGCAAGTCTGAGGCTATTCCGCCTGGAATAGCCTCAGACTGTTGCCCAAGACCATGTTTTATTAATTGGCAACGCTCGGTATCCATAATTACGCTAAACAGCATGAAGATCTTTTTTCAGTCCTGCCGTCCCTTGATAATCTATTTACAGGGTGATAACCTGGTCTATGCTGGCGTTGCCCAAAACCGCGTAAAGATTAGGGAAGCAGCCTATGCAGGCGCCATCAACCAATTTGTCATCAATACCCCTTTCAATAGTACACATATCACACCCCATCAGAACAGTGCCGAATTTCTCATGTATCTCCTGGAGCCTGTCGCCGGTGCTGCTGCCTTTGGTCAGCAGGAAGGTGTTGTCAAAGAAAAACATCATCCCTGCCACTTCAACTCCGTGACGGTCTTCCAGCATCTGGGGGATAATCATTTTATCCAGGATTCTCTGGGCATTGTTGGTTGAAAATATGTAAGCGACTCTCATTCTGAACACTCCTTATAATAATTATTTGGCTATCCTGCCATTGGTAACATTATTGGTATATTGACTGAACATCCGGTTATAAGCGTCGACAAAGCTGAACTGGTTCTTATTTTCATTTGAATCGGGCGGGGGTTCGGCAGCAACCGTCTTTTCCCGAAAAGCCTGCCGCACTAATTCTGTGAGATCGGAGACATAAGCTTTAAAACCTGCACTTTGCCGGTTACGGGGACGGTCGAGATCAATATGAACATCCTGTATTATCCGGCCTTTATGGGCGGACATAACTATAACCCGATCACTCAGATAAACCGATTCACCCACATCGTGAGTTACCATAACCACAGTAGTTTTTGCTCCTTCCACCAAGGCTGCCAGCTCTTCCTGCAAAAGCTCCCGCATTTGGAAGTCCACCGCTCCCAAGGGTTCATCCAGCAGCAGTATTTCCGGCCGGCTGGCTAAAGCTCTGACCATCGCAACTCTCTGCTGCATGCCTCCGGAAAGCTGCACCGGATACTTATTTTCGCTGCCGTGCAACTGCGAAATATCCAGCAACTCCTGTAAACGCTCATTCTGTTCCGCTGAGGATACTTTTTTTACCCGCAGCGCATAGAGAATATTGTCTTTTACCGTCATCCAGGGGAAAAGAGCATAGTTTTGAAAAACAAAGCCGCGATCCGGTCCCGGATCTTCCACTTTCTGGTCCGCTAAAATTATTTCCCCGGCATCGGGGGCTATAAAACCGCCCATCAGGGTTAAGAGGGTAGTCTTGCCGCATCCCGAAGGCCCTAAGAGGGAAACGTACTGCCCCCGTTCCACGCTGAAGGACATATTTTCCAAAACTATATGAGCACTGTTTTTCTTCTGGGCAAATACTTTGGTAATACCTTTAACTTCCAATAAAGCCATCTTTAAATCTCCATGCGGTCAATCTCTTTTCTAAAGTTATAAAACCTTTGTCAATAAAAAAGCCTACCAGTCCTGACATAAACATCAAAGCATACAGCTGTGCCGTTTCCAGCCGCACCTGGGCTTCCACCATCAGAAAGCCGAAACCGGCACTGGTGGCAATAAACTCCGCACATATTACCGACATCCAGCCCGCCCCCATAGCCAGACGACAGCCGGTCAAAATGCTGGGCAGGGCTCCCGGGACCACGATAGTGCGAATAATATCAGACCAAGAAGCCCCCATGCTGCGGGCCGCATTGTAATAATTGGGATCAATCCCCTGCACTCCGGCGATGGTGTTAATAACCAGAGGGAATACCGCGCTCATAGTTATCAAAAACACGGTAGGGCCGTCTCCCAAGCCAAACCAGATAATGGATAGAGGTACCCAGGCCATGATCGGCACCTGCCGTACGGAATTTAAGATGGGTGAAATCGCCTGCATGGCCGTTGCCGAATAACCCATCAACAGTCCTACCGGTATACCGATTATCAGGGCATATATAAACCCGGTAAATACCCTTTTTAAGGTCAAAGCCAGATTAGACATGATTTCGTAGTCCACCCAGGCGGTGATAAACTCCTTGACGGTTTCGTGAAAATAAGGCAGCAGCAAAGTATTTTGGAGCCGATTGGCAATTATATACCAGATCACCATTAAAAGAATCACCACCATAAGGGTATATAAAGTGCCCCGGTATTTTTCCCCAATCTCCTCCAGGTTCAACTTCGCAATTTTAACGTTTGGAACTGTATCCCCATTTCTTGCCATAATTCTACCTCTTTATTGCCATTGCCAATTCCCGCTTTTTTGGCTAATTCAACCTTAAGTATCTCCTGCCGGTTAAGTTCTTCCGCCGCTTGATTATAGGCCTGGATAAAGCTTGCCAATTCAGGGCGGTCCAGCAGTTCCTCATGCACCACCAATACCGAAGTCGGATAGGGCGAAGGTAAAGGAGTGTGATAACCGCCTATCTTCAGAGCATCCATAATATCAAGGACGATCCCTTCCACGGCATTTCTTTCCAGGGCATAGGGCAATCCTGCCGGAAGTATGGGTTTCATTACAATACTGTCATTCAGATTGGACCATACCAATCTTTTTTGGGTTTCCCGGCCGTTCATATAACCGACTGTCTGCGGCACCTTATCCTGATCAGTCACTAATATTTTAGCGTTGACCACTATTGTCCCCAGAATCTGATAAGGCTGACCACTGGCAATCAGTTTGTCGGCACCATCCGGGCAAAGCACTGCCATATCAAAATTACCTGCCGCCAGAGCCAGCTCGGTCTGGCTGCTGCAGCAGTCCTGCAGTTGCTGATAACTCATATCAACCACCTCCAGGGCGGCGCTGCCCTCCCCGGCTAAATATCCGATAAGCAAACCGGCAGCATCATTATTGCAGGCAATCCGCAATCCCTTCATTTCTGTCTGGGAGCCGCGCCAGGTGGTTAGCCCCAGATAAATGACGATAATTACAATTGCTGTGTATAGCAGTCCTCTCCGATTTTTCATTATCAAGCTTTCCGAACTTACGCTTTAATATTGTCCACTTCCATAGCTTTAGCCTTCCAATCCGCAAAGCTCATATCCAGCGGGAATACCGGATCCACTTTTTCTTTAATAAAAGTCTTGAAATCTATGGCGCCGCAGGCGTCAAGATAAGTAGTATTCACATAATCCTCTACCTTAACCGTATTGATATCGTCTTGCACCCCGTATTGCCGCATAGCCGCCAATTGATTTTTCAGTTCATCCATATTCAGATCCCAGGAAATAGTGCGTCCCTCTTCATTAGTCTTTTTCCACATGGTCATTAAGCCCACTTCCAGAGGAACATTGTAATTCTTGGCGAATATCTCGGCCGCCTTATAAGGATGTTCGTACATGTATTGGACCGATAAGGTATGGGCCAGCAAAATACGTTGGGCCAATTCGGGATGGGCTTGGGCAAAATCCCGGTGCATGGCTACCTTGCAACAGGTGCCCAGCTTACCCTCTCGCAGGGTATTTTGCCTCATCATAACCTGGCCGGTCTTTTCATATTCCGCCATAGAACCCCAGGGGTCACAGCAAATATAGGCATCCAGCTTACCGGCTTTGAGAGCAAAGTATTCGTCCTGGTCGCTCATATCAAAGGTTTCATATTTGCTGCTGTCAAGGGGGATCCCCAACTGAGTAGCCCATTCCGCCCAGTTAAGATTCTGGGTTTCCGGGTCGGTCCCAATTGATATTTTCTTGCCGATTAAGTCTTCCGGTTTTTTTATGTCGTTGCTTACTACCAGGTATTCCGCTCCCCCGGTATGGTTCTGGGCGGCGATAAAAAGAGGCGTGCCTTTGGGAACCGCCCTCAGGGTAGTGGTCCAGCCGGCATAGCCGACATCCATTTTTCCTGCCGCCATAGCTTCAGGCACCTTGCCGTTACCGGTCAAGTTAACTTTTAAGCCTAAGGCTTCGTATATCCCCGCATCCTTTCCGATACAGGCAGCCGTCATATGATCGCAGTTATAATATCCCATATTAATGGTATAATTCGCATCTTCAGCACTTAAAGGCTTAAGATCATAACTTTCCGCCAACTGCTTCGCCAGGTCATCCCCGGAGCCTTCAGGCTGCTGTGATGTCTGGCTGCTGCCGCAGCCTGCTAAAGCCAGTATACCCATAAGCAAAACCAGCATCATAATACATGTCCTGGTATTTTTCATTATAAAAACACTTCCTTTTTGGTCTTTCTTACCTTACGAGCTAACAGCAATCTTCCATACCTTCTCCGAAGACATTTACGAAGTCTCCGTTTTCCCAACGGTATATGGCATAACCCACATTCACCCCCTTAGAGCCGGAAACGATCAGTTCGATCGGGTCCCGGTCATCAATATCCTTCCATTCCAGCCGGCAATTTTCCACCGGTGCCGGGGCAGGCTCAGAAATAGCTATAGTTCCTTCCTTTTCCCAGATGGCTATCATTTTATTGGCAGCAGAAGTATCCTGATAAATGACAATTAAATCTTCCCGCCCATCATTATTGATATCATTAACCCCGGTAAGAAGAGGCTTTTTCCCTTCATAGGCATCGGTGAAATATTTATACAGCTCATGCTCTTTATCTATGGTTATATTTTTCTCTTCCTTCTGATCCTCGCTGCCGCAGCCTACGATGCCAAGCATCAGCACCAATAAAAGCCCGATCAAGCTTTTTTGGGTAAACATTTGAGCCCTCCTGCCCCTAATTTTCTAACCCACTCCCAGCATAAGGGCCACCAGGCGATAATACCCATGGCAATAATCATGAGCGAACAAATATATTCCACCCAGGCCGGAACCGTAAAAGACATTTTATCAGCTAAATCAATGGTATTTTGGGCATGGCTTAAATCAAAGACCGGGGAAAATCCCGGCAGCAGCAAAGCATTGGTAATATAGCCCACCAGGATACTGACGACTATTAGCGTGACCGCATATATAACTACCGTTCTCTTCCCGATAAGTTTGTAAATACTTATTAATTCCGGCAGATTGGTGGCTACTCCGGACAAAAGAAAGGTAAGGGCTACTCCCGGCGCTGCTCCGGCTGCAATAATTGCTGCGATAAAAGGGATATGGCCAACTGCGCAGACATACATAACCGCGCCTAAAATCACTACTCCTAATAAAGAAATCACATCAGGATTGCTCAGATAATCCTGGATAAAGCCTACCGGAATAATTACCAGTAAAATAGCCGCCAATAAGATTCCCACCAGAACATAGCGGCTTACCTGCAGGCCCAGGCTGCGAAATCCCCAATCCAAGCCGCTATAAATCTTTTGCGACCAGGAATTCTTAACGGTCGTAAAGGCTTTCGGCTCTGCTCCTGCCGGGGTATGGGCCTCATTTTCCTGCAGGGCTGCCGCCATGGGGGATACCAGCTCCTCTTTTCCCCACTTGTTTCCTATAACACCGATAATCATAGGCAGCATGAATCCGGTGATAACATAAATTATTGTCAACTGCGGACCCAGCAGGGCCAAAGCCATTAAAACCGCGGCGGGATTAATAATCGGGGTAGCGACTAAAAATGCCAGGGTAGGGCCTAAATAAGCTCCTGAATAATAAAGACTTAAAGCCAGAGGTACTACCCCGCAACTGCAAATAGGCAACAGCATTCCCGATATGGTGGCCTTCACCAGTGAGGATAATTTGCGATTACCCAGTGCCTGCTGCAAGAATTCCGGCCGCAATACTATATGTAATAAGCCGCAGAGGATGAAACTTGCCACCAGCCAAAATGAGCTTACATTCAATAATTGCCAGCAGGATTGCAGAAAATCATTAATCATTTAGCTTTATCCAGAGCAACATTAATTGCTCCTTCAATTACCCTCCTGCTTAATTCCTCATAACGCTCACTTTCATTTATAACTAAGGTTCCGCGGCTTACGGGACCATATTTAGGCAGATAGTCAAAGTCTTTCCCCATGTAGTAAATCTTTAAATCTATCTGCTGCGGATATTTAGCGGCTAAATCCCGTAAAACTTCACCATAGCCGTCACAGCAAGAACAAGTATTGATAAATTCCACTTTGACCTTTTCCACTTTCCAGTCCTCCCCTTACCGTCTTTTTTATTATACTTTGCATATCTTACGTTTATGCTTCATAAAAAGTATATCCGAACCTCCTAAGAACCACAATACTATTTTGCAACAGTATCAAGACAACATGATGGGTGCCATATAGGGAAACAATAAGTTTCCCGGCATAACACCCATAACGTTGTATTATTACATTATTTTAATTACTGTATATCGGCATGTTATTTCTTTCGTATGTTTATCCTTATCGCCCGGCAAGCCGGAAAGCCGGTGACCGGGTCCAGTAGCCGGTCATCGCTTAAGATATTGACATTAGCCTCCCTCCAACCGTGCAGTAGATAGACTACCTGCCCGGAAAGTTCCTCGGTAAATTTTAATCGTACCGCTACTCTGCCTTGAGACGATTCCAGAAAAACCTGGTCCCCATCGTTCAAACCCATGGCAGCCGCCGTAGAAGGATTAATCTCCAGCCAAGGTGCGGGCGACAGCCGGCGCAAGGATGGAATATTACGATAACGTGAATGCAGAAAAGCCATGGACCGGGCGCCGCTGCTGAGCAACAGAGGGTAATCTTCATCAGGATAGCTGTTCTGGTTTTCTTCGTTTTCGTCATAAGCCGGCAGCGGGGAATAACCATAGGCCTCCAATTCCTCACTGTAGATCTCTACCTTGCCCGAGGGAGTAGCAAAGCCCTGTTTTTCATATTTTTTCTCCTGCCAGTGGTCATAAACCACCCCCTCCGGATACTGCCTTAAGCGGGAAAGGCTTAATCCCAAGGCTTTTAATCTGAAGTCCAGGGCTTTTTCCTCGCTCTCCCAAGGGAAATATTCCTTATACCCCATCTCTTCCGCTAATTGCTTCCATAAATCCCAGTTGGTAAGACAGGCTCTGTTCCCCACTATCTTACCGGCCGCTCCGACCCGGTTCTCACCGGGAAAACAGGAGTTTTCCCATATTTCCGTCTCGGCCAGAAACAATGCTGCCGGCAAAACCATGTCAGCTTTAAGTGCAGTTTCAGTCATGAAATTATCTATTACCACCAGCAGTTCCAGTTTAGAAAATGCTTCCTTGATTTTACCGACATTAGGCCAGGTAAGGAGAGGATTACTGCCTGCAATCACCACCGCCTTGATCGGATAGGGGTGTTCACTCAGAATGGCTTCGGCCAGCAAATTGGCCTGGGCCTGGCCGCTATGCTTGAAAAACAGGGGATATTCCTCCTGCCCTACAGCTTTTTTAAGGACCGGCACTTTTTCTTTCAAGGCCAAAGAGGTTAAAGGCAAATGGCGGGTTGCCATGGCGCCTCCCCGTATATCCAGATTACCGCATATAGCCTGGATAATCGTGATGGCACGCAAAGCCTGGAAACCTTCAATGTTAAGTTCAACCGCATTCCCGGGGGTAATACAGGCCGGGGTGCTGCGGGCGTAAATGCGGGCTGCCTGCCGGACAGCATCAGCCTTGACTCCGGTAAGCTGCTCCGCTTTTTCCGGACTCCATTTATCTACGGCTGCCGCCAGTTCCACAAAGCCCTTGGTCCACCGGGCCACAAAATCCTGATCGTAAAGCTGCTCTTTGATAATCACGTGCAAAAGACCCAGAGCCAAAGCCAGATCACTCCCAGGTCTCAACTGCAGGTGCAGATCGGCCTGACGGGCTAACCCATGCGCCCGGGGGTCTATTACCATTAACTTCGCCCCTTTCAGCCTGGCTTGCTTTATTAATTGCATGGCTTCCGGGGATGATTGCCGGGGGTTACGTCCCCACAAGACGATAAGGCCGGCGCTCATGAAATCCGGCTGAGGATGAAAACCACAGGTCATCCGGCTGGCCATTACCCGGGATTGGTGGCAGTGGCTCTCTGAGGTGGAAAAATTAGGAGTACCAAAGACATGGCAAAATCTCTCCACATAGGAGGTAAACTGCTTGCCTACTCCCGCCTGCCCCACATGAACGGCTACCGCCTCGGCGCCATACTGTTTTTTTATAGCCTGCAGCCTGTCAGCCCATATGCCTATGGCTTCGGCCCAGCTCAGCTGTTTCCAATCCCCCTCGGTAGTTTTCTGCAGGGGCACTTGCAGCCGTTCTTTGGAGTTATATATCTCGGCAATGGCTTGTCCTTTAGGGCAGATGTATCCCGGGCTGAGAGGATGATCTGCCCGGCCTTCCACTTTAGCCGGTACGCCATTGGCAAAAGTTACATTAATACCGCAATGGCTGCCGCATAGCATGCATACAGCCGGTATTACCGATACCGGATTGGAGCAACAGCTTGGTCTACTGTTCATCTATTCTACCCCCAATATCAAAGTATAATCACCTTTACTTATAATAAGTATTCCATTTTATAAGTCATTAGTCAAAAAAAAAGACTGCTGTAAATTTTCAGCAGTCTTTACGGACAAAGGCTAGTTTCCTTTTATTTCTTTTGCATTCGCGCCCAGCTGTCTTTCAAAGAGACGATACGGTTAAATACCAGTTTTTCAGCGGTGGAATCCGGATCAACGCAGAAATAACCCTGGCGCATGAACTGATAGCGGCTTCCTTCCGCCGCTCCGGCAAGGGTAGGTTCCAGCATGCAATTCCCCAGTATTTCCAGGGACCGGGGGTTAATCTTACGGATGAAGTTCACCTCTTCATCCTCTTCCGGATTCTCATCCAGAAAAAGGTAGTCATACAGTCTGACTTCAGCCGGCAGGGCATGAGGTGCCGATACCCAGTGCGAGGTGCCTTTGACCTTGCGCCCCGCCGTAGTTCCGCCGCTTTTAGAGTCAGGGTCATAGCTGCAGCGCAGTTCTACAATCTCCCTTTTTTCATTCTTGACCACCTGTTCGCACTTGATGATATAAGCGCTCTTTAAGCGGATTTCACCGCCCGGAACCAGGCGGAAGAATTTTTTAGGCGGGTTTTCCATAAAATCTTCCTGTTCAATATATATCTCGCGGGAAAATGGTATTTTCCTGCTTCCGGCTTGCTGGTCCTCGGGATTATTTTCAGCTTCCAGCCATTCCACCTGGCCTTCCGGATAATTATCTATAATAAGCTTTAATGGCTGCAAGACCGCCATAATCCGGGGAGCTTTCAGGTTTAATTCTTCGCGGATGCAATGCTCCAGAAGAGCTATGTCCACCATGCTATCCCGCTTGGCCACCCCGATGCGTTCACAGAAATCTCTGATCGCTGCCGGAGTATAACCCCGTCGGCGCAGCCCTGATATGGTAGGCATGCGAGGGTCGTCCCAGCCTCTCACATATCCTTCCTCTACCAGTTGCCTTAGTTTGCGCTTGCTCATTACGGTATGACTAAGGTTCAAGCGGGCAAACTCAATCTGCTGGGGACGTCCGTGAGCTGCGACATCGTAGTCAACATTGTCAATGGCCCAGTCGTAAAGGGGACGGTGATCGGCAAATTCCAGAGTACATATGGAATGGGTGATGCTTTCCAACGCATCGGAAAGGGGATGGGCATAATCATACATGGGATATATGCACCATTTGTCACCGGTACGGTGGTGGGTAGCCCTCAAGATACGGTACAATACCGGGTCGCGCATATTAAGATTGGGTGACGCCATGTCTATTTTGGCCCTTAAAACCCGGGAGCCATCCTCAAACTCCCCCCTCCGCATACGCTCGAATAAATCCAGGTTTTCCTCCGCCGAACGATTGCGATAAGGGCTTTCTTTCCCCGGCTGAATCAGGGTACCGCGGTAGTCTTTTATCTCCTGAGCAGAAAGGTCGCATACATAAGCCTTCCCCGCCTTTATCAACTGAACCGCAAAGTTATACAGCTGCTCAAAGTAATCTGAGGCGAAAAACATTCGCTCTTCCCAGTCAAATCCCAGCCAGCGGACATCGGTTTTAATGGATTCAACATATTCCACTTCTTCCTTACTGGGATTGGTATCATCAAAACGAAGATTGGTTATCCCGCCATTGGCGGCCGCCAGGCCGAAATTGAGGCAAATGGACTTGGCATGGCCGATATGCAGATAACCGTTAGGTTCGGGCGGAAAACGGGTATGAACGCGCCCGCCGTTCTTGCCCGTACGCAAATCCTCGCTGATAATACTTTGGATAAAGTTTCCCGTAGACGGGCTTTTCCCATTTTCATCCGCTTCCCGATTTACCTTTTCCAGTTCCGGTTCCATTATCTATATCCTCCTTTTAGCCAAGTGCCATCACATTATTATATTATATCCTTTATACAATAGGGTTTAAGCAGGATACTGTCGATCAACACCATTATTTTTCTTTACTCCGGATCAAGCCGATCCGGGTTTTCCCGTTTCAGAACTTAATTGTTCCACCGGTAATGCCGGATATTTAATAATTATAGCGCAAACCAGGACAATTTTTTAGAGCCTTAATAATTTCCGGGATACAAATCCAGCCGGTATAATTCATCCAGCCCGGACCCATATTACTTAATAAAACTATGACAGGAGGTCTCTGGGTGCAAGCAGGAAATAAGCGTCAAAGATCCCGGCCCTGCCAATCCATCATTATTGTTATATTGTTTATAGCCGCTCTATCTCTTGCTCTATACTTCTTGCCATCTAAAGAGAGGGTGGTGCGCAATACCTATCTTAAAGCCACCGCCCAGGATATGGTCGCTTTGGATGAGTATATCCCCGGAATTATAGTGGACCTGCGCTACGCTACGGCTAATAATTTCACCGGGGCCAAAATTTATGACGATAATACAGCTTACCTCAGGAGAGGAACCGCAGAAAAGCTGAAGGCGGCTCAAGCCGATTTTGCTGCCGGCGGATATACCATAAAGGTTTGGGATGCTTACCGCCCTCCCGCCGCTCAGTTTAAGTTGTGGGAGAAGTACCCTGATACCCGTTTCGTAATCAATCCTCATCAGGGTTTTTCTTATCATTCCCGGGGAGTAGCGGTTGATGTTACTCTGGTAAATAAAGAGGGCCAGGAACTCCCTATGCCGACCGGATTTGATGATTTTACCGCCAAGGCCGACCGGGATTTCAGCGATGTCAGTCAGGAATCTGCCCATAATGCCCTTTTACTGGAACAGGTTATGAAAAAGAACGGTTTTGACAGTATTTATTATGAGTGGTGGCATTTTATAGACAGCGATAAAAAAAATTATCCGGTTTGGGAAGATAAAGAGTGACTAATTTTATACCGGTCTTTACTGCCATTCATCTTCTGGTATTTTATTTTTTCCCGGCTTTCTTTTTAAGCAGGAAAATAGCCAGAATGATTGCCCCCGCTGTCAACACTATATAGGTTATGGTCGAGTAGGTATTGACAATGTGCAGTATATCTCCCCAGGCATGGCCTAACAATGCGCCCGCCCCCACCAAAAGGGTATTCCAGATAAGCGACCCGGCTGCCGTCAATAAAATAAATTGGGATAAATTCATTCCCGCCATACCTGCCGGTATGGAAATCAAGCTTCTGACTACCGGAACCATACGGCCAAAGAATACGGTTTTATTTTCGTATTTTTTATAAAATCGCGTGGTTCTTTCCATGTCATTCATGGTCAGTCCTAAGATTGTCCCATATTTTCCGATTATGTTTCTGATAGCCTGGTTATTAAGCTTTTTACCTAATTGATAAAGAATTAGCGCACCTGAGACTGAGCCCAGGGTAGCCACTAAAATAACTATAATAATGGACATTTCCGTGTAATGGGTCATAAAGCCGCCAAATGAGAGTATAACTTCGGAAGGAATGGGCGGGAATATATTTTCTAAAACTATCAATAAGAATACGCCTAAATACCCGAATTGCTGCATAATGGAAATAATCCATTCCTGCATAATAACCTCCTGAATAATTTGCCATATTAGTTTTCCCAAGCATGAAGGGGGATGGTATGAATCCATCCCCCTTACAATAGCATAAATAATATCGGTTATGGTATTATTCTGCTCATTTTCAGCCTAGATATTGATTGATTTTAGCTCAGCGCCTGGTTAACTTTTCATAAAACTTATAGCTTTCATAGCCTCCGCTTATATTCTTAACATCAAACCCATTCTGCCGTAAAATTCTGCTGGCAATATAACTGCGCAGCCCTACCTGGCAATAAACCAGGATCTCCCTGTCCTTAGGTATCTCGTCAAGTCTGGTTCGCATCTCATCGACGGGAATATTATGCGCTCCGTTTGCCATACCCTTTTCGGTTTCTTTCCGGGTACGGACGTCAATAAGGTAAGATCCGTCGGCAACCTTGTCGTCTACCTCAGTCCAGGGTATCACTGTGACATCCTTATTGACCATATTTCCGGCTGCGTAAGCGGCCATATTTACCGGGTCTTTGGCGGAGGAATAGGGAGGGGCATAAGCCAGCTCCAATTCCTGTAAATCAAACACCGTAAAACCTGCCCGGATAGCCGTGGCCAGTACATCAATACGCTTGTCGACTCCGTCATAACCGACGATCTGGGCTCCCAACACCTTTCCCTCTCCGGGGGTGAAAAGCAGCTTGATCGTCATCATGCTGGCGCCGGGATAATAAACAGCATGGGAATTGGGATGAATATGACAGGCCAGGTATTCCCTGCCTATTTTCTGCAGTTGTTTTTCATTTTTCCCCGTAAAGGCCGCCGTCATAGCCATTATTTTGATTATTCCCGTACCCTGGCTGCCGGAATACCTGATCCGCCGTCCGGCAATATTGTTGGCTACTATCCAGCCCTGGCGGTTGGCGGGACCGGCCAGCGGTACCAGCCCATCCTCGCCGCTGACAAAGTCTTTAATCTGAATAGCGTCGCCGGCAGCGTAAATGAAAGGGTCGGAGGTTTGCAGATATTCGTTTACCAGTATGCCGCCGGTGGAGCCCAAAGTAAGCCCGGCCTCTTCAGCCAGCCACACCTCCGGTTTTACTCCCGTACCCAAAATAACCATATCGGTGGCTATGGTCTTCCCGCTGGCAAGTACTATCTGCTCCACCCGGTTGCTTCCCTCCAAGGCAACCGCCCGGTCATTCAATATGATATCGACCTCTTGGTTCTGCAGATAATCATTGACGATAATCGCCATTTCCTCATCCAGGGCATTGATAATCTGGGGGCCGGCTTCTATGAGGGTAATCTCAATTCCCTTCTGAGCAAGTATTTCCACCATTTCCATGCCAATAAATCCACCGCCCAAGACAGCAGCCTGGTTTACTTCCATTTGCTCTATATACATTTTAATCCGATCACTGTCAGGAATATTTCTCACACTGAAGACATTGTCCTTATCATTGATACCGGGAACGGGTGGCACTACCGGCTGGGCCCCCGGACACAGAACCAGATAATCATAGCTTTCCTGATAAGTTTCATTATGGGGCAGATCGGTTATTTCAATTATTTTGTTCTCTTTATCAATGCGCCTGACTTCACTCAAGGTACGTACGTCTATGTTAAACCTCTCGTACATAGAATACGGCGTCTGCACCAGGAGACGGCTCCTTTTTTTTATGGCGCCGCCGATATAATAGGGTAAACCGCAATTGGCAAAAGATATGTCTTCGCCCCGTTCGATCATAATGATTTCGGTATTTTCATCCAGCCTTCTTAACCGGGCTGCGGTGCTGGCTCCGGCAGCCACCCCTCCCACTATTATGATTTTACTCATAGCGATTCCGGTCAGCATCGGCCAAGAATCGAATAATCCTACTTAACCTGCTAACCGGTTTACTCACCACCTTTCCCTATTCTAACCCCAGCATACTAATTATTTTCTTAACTGTCATCCCTGTTTTCTATTCCTCAAATTATAAAGGCGGGTTGGCACTGCTGTACCATTTTCCCGCCTTACCAGCCCGCAATCCTCAACCGCCATTATTTAAATTCAAATGCCAGGATATTATGAGGATCAACCCTCTTAAGTGCCGCCAGTTCCTGCTCAGTCGGGGGATCCATAACCGGCGCTTCCTTCTCGTCAATAATCCAGCCGGTATTCTCCTTGACCTCCTCGACGGTAGTATAAGGGAAAATGCAATCCAATTTCAGGTATTTTTCTCCTGCCGGTTTACGGAATATACACAGGGGCGTTATCAAAGTAAAATCTTTATTGATATCCGGGGCGGTAGTAGCAAAATCTACGTGCTCGACAAAGGTTCTTTTATCATGCACTGTTTTCCAGATAGTAGTCCTGGGAGTAACCGGGGTCAGAGTTGCACTTCCGGCGCCGCCCGGCCCTCTAAGTTTGGGATGGTCATAATCGCCGCCCAGATAAGACATGGCGATACGGCCTGATTTATCCATCTGCAGGCAGGATAAGAAAGCAATATCACCTTTGCCCGAAGCATAAAGGTCAAATATTTCATCCAGGCCAAAGGTGGCCACCGATCCTTCATAGGTGTTGGCAGTCAGGGTGGAAGCTACCGTAGGAGGATTGCTCCAGTCGTGATCCAGGCCATCACTTAACGTGACATAGGTAAATTCTTTACCCAAGGCTTTAGCTGCCTTCATGGCAACCATAGGAGTAGATGAAGCCAGGCCATGGAATACTACATCGCCTTCTCTTATTTCACGAATAATGGCTGCTGCCATCATTTCCGGCTTGCCGTAATCTTTGCCATATTCCATGCTTATAGCCTCCCTTCCAGCATTTTAGCCGCAAACTGAGGTACCTCGCCAGCTTTAACCGCCTTTTGATAAGCCTTGTGGTCATCCCAGGTTACAGTCTGGTATTCCGGGTAACAAATACCGGGCCGGGCTCCGCCGGGAAGCTCCACCACGGCTTCCACCAGCATATGGGGTATAGCCGTAAGTTTTGGTTCTTCCTGCATGCGGTAAGTCCCTACTATTCTTTCCGTCGTTACTATGGTCTTTCTGGCCGCCCGGGCCAGCAGGGCATCCTGATAGCTTGGTCCCAGTATACGGCAGTTGCCGTAGATATCTGCTTCCTGGACATGGACTATGGCATAATCGGGAACCAGGGCTTTGACACATACTACTTCCGTATCATCAAATGGACTCTTTACCACCTGGAAGAACTCGGGCCGCTGGGCTACCAGGTCACTACCCCACATACCGCCAACCGGAAGGAAAGGGACTCCATAAGCTCCCGCACGGAGAGCGTGAATTTGAGCTGTTCAGGAGCCTTCCATAGCCCTGGCTTTAGGTTCAGGCCCTTCCATGGCTTTGCGCATGCCGGGAGCCAGTCCGGCCTCATTTTCCAGGCCAAAGAATCCAAAATACGCGGTATCAGCCTGGAAAGTGGCAAGCAGGATGTCGGCGCCAATACCAGGGGCAGCTCCGCACACCTTTAACTCTTTAAGAGGTTTCCGGGTCAGGGCCAGGGAAAACAAAACCGGGTTGCGGTGCATACCATTTCCGCCTATCCCCAGCAACATGCCGTCTTTAATCAGGTCGGCTGCCTGGGCCAGCGACATTAATTTTTCTCGCATATTTATATATCCTCCTTATATGAATTTTATGAAACAGCCTCCATAATCAACCATTTTTAGTTCTCCAAAATCAAATCGCGGGTAGAGAAAACATTATTTCTCTACGGACTATAACCTATTTCCGGTACCTTAAAACGCCTGCTATGAAGCTGAAACAGTTTTTTTCTGGGTTAAAAATATAGCCAGGGCTACCAGCAATGCCGCCAGACAGAATACGAAGGCTGATTTAAAGCCGGAGGTGGCTATAGCTTCATTAACTACCGGCGCTTTAGCTACAATAGCAGCTGTAATCTGTTGGAACAAAGCGCCGCCTACAAAGACAAAAGTATTTAAAAATCCGGTAGCTGTCCCCTGTATGGCAGGTTCCACGTTCTCCTTAAGGTTAGCGTACATTACTACAAAGTGACCGTTGAAATAGCCATATAGAAACATCAATACCGACAGTATTCCGGGAGACAGGTTATCAATCATGAACACCATGGGTATCCAGACTGCAATCGCTCCGACGGCGCCCATCACCACAACTTTGTATTTCGATTTGAGAATCTTATCGGCTATTACCCCGGACAGGGGACAACCCACTATCATGCCAATGGGAATCAGGGTTATATACTTGCCGGCCTCAGCCTTGGTCATACCATAGACATTCATCAGCCAGGGGCTGGCCCAAAGTCCCTGGAAAGCCATTATGGTACCATACCATACGAAGAATAATATGATTATGGTCCAGACATTCCAGCTCTTAGCCGTCATACCAATGGCCTCACCAACAGTAAAGGAGGTTGAAGCCTTGGTCTCAGGACGGCCTTCCATTTGGGCCGGACTGGCTCCGCCGACTTCTCCCGGTTTATTCCGTATAATCAGGAAGCAAAGCACCGCTATAATTATTGAGACAATGCCAACCGAAGTCATGGAGCTTCTCCAGCCTATGGCCCCCATCAGGACCACCAAAGGGGCAGCCGCGGCCAGAGCGCCGGCATTGCCTATACCCAGCAGGATACCGGAATAGGTGGCAAATTCAGTGGATTTAAACCAATCCGCCAAAAAGCGCATGGCAGGTACATAGACAAAACCTACCCCGAATCCAACCAGGAAACGCCCCGCCAGAGCCATGTTGAAACCGCTGGCCATACCGAAGATAAGAGCGCCGACACCTGCTACGCCGACAAATATACTGATTGTGGTCCGCACCCCCAGGCGGTCAGCCATAATCCCCGAAGGCAGCTGACCAATGGCATACGCCCAAAAGTACATGGAACTGAACAACCCCAGGCCGGAAGCGCCTATGCCGAAGGCTGTTGTAAGCTCGGGAGCCATTACTGATGGCGATACCCGGTGAAAATAGACAAAGAAGTATGCCAGGGCAACCACCAAATAAATAGCATAGCGGTAAGACATGGTCTTTTTAATTGCCGCCTCGGATATTGCAGGAATTTTGCTCAATAAAGCCACTCCTCTCCTATTATTGAGTCCGGTAATCCGATACAGGAGGCCGGAGGCCGTAACCTCCGGGAACCAACCGGCCAGCCCTGCAGCCCCTGCCAGCTCCTACAATCCTTTGTCCTGTAACATCGGCCAATTGCAACCCGCCCGGTATTACCAATTATTTTTTGCGTAAAGATCCAGTTTCATCTACCGCTCTCAGATTTTCCAGTTCTTTTTCGGTGGGTTCGGGCACCATTTTGACCCGGGGGGAAACTTTAAGTTCCCAGCCCGTATTTTCCAGGATTTCTTCCACGGAAGAAAAGCTGAAATAAGCATCCAGAATAAATTCCCTGGTTACCGGGTCTGGTCTTAAAATTCCCAGATTGGTAATAATGGCTGCCGGGCCGCCTCCGGGGAAGCCGTATTTTTCACGGTCATTGCCGCCGTTAAGGTATCCCGGGGAAGAAACATAATCCACTTTTTCAGCAAATCTTTTCTTTTCATGGGCCGCCATAATCAAGTATTTTTTGGCGCCTACGGCTATTTCATTGGCGCCGCCGCTGCCATTCAGCCTTACTTTGGGCAGAGTATACTTTCCTACTTTCCACGGCTGGGTGCCAGGTTCCCAAATGCCGGTGGTGTTGACATTGCCGAATTTATCAATCTGGGCCGCGCCGATAACGGCATTGTCAACTTTACCGGCAGCTACCAGCATGCACAATGCGTCGACCGCATTGGTGAAACTGGTGGCATTGGCCGAAATGCGATTGTCTTCAATACCCCAGGGCAGTCCTCCCACCGGAGTGGACCCATAAACGCCGCCTTCGGTGAAAGCGATCAGATTGGGGGCATGATTCTTCTGAGCGAAGAATCCCGCCAGCATACTGAGCCCTACCCCAAATATGGCAAGCTCACCATCCTGAAATTCTCTGCCGGTCGCTATAGCCATCATTTCGTTTTTTGAATAATCCATGATTTTACCTCCCTCCCATGAGTTCTTGTACTTCGGCGTCACTCTTAATCCATTTTCTGTAGGGATCCATCAGGAAGGCAGTAGCCGTGTCGCTCAGTTTGGTGATCTTATCCTTGCCTATTACTTCCCGGAATTCCTGGTGGTTGCTGTAGCTCTTGACGTATTTTTCAATATATTCCTGAGTTCCCTCTTCAGTTTTAAGCATTTTGTTCATGGCAAAGAAGTGCTCTTCATCACTGTCATAGCAGCCGGTGGAGCATGCCGGCCAAACTCCCATGGGCCAGTATACTACCGCCTCTACGACCAGGTCGGGAATACGAACCAGATTGGGGAACTGCCGCATGCAGTCGGTGTCGACAATATAATCGGCCTGTAAAACTACCTTTTTGGCCGCCCGGGATAGTTCAAAACGGCTCCACTCAGTACCCAGCATAATGCCATTACCTTGTTCATCAGCCATGGTTACATGGATTACCGCCACATCAGGAGTGATGCTCTTAAAGGCTCCCATCTTTTTACCGGTAAAGGGATCGGTAACTTCACGTATTTTGTTAGGGTTGGGATATATATCGGGTTCGTCGGCTGAACACCAGGCCTGGTCACAGCCGTAGTTTATGAAGGTGGGTACAAAGGGCCAGCCCAGAGCGCCGCCCATAACCCTGATGGGGATGCCGCCGTTGGAATAGTCCTCCAGAATAGTTTGCCCGCTTTCCACCGCTCTTTTTAAACCATTGGCAAAACCATAGACCTCCAGGCCGGAGAATCCGACTTCCATACGGGCTATGCCGCCTGCGGCAGCCAGCAAGTTGGTTCCCTGGGTATTACAGTTGGAAATGCAGTTTATGCCTTTGACTCCCTGACGCACCATCTCCCGGAAAAAGGCTATGCAGTCGGATCCGACCGGCAAGGCTCCGCCATGGGCAAATGTCATGCCTTCCCACGTATACTTGGAAACTGCTTCCTGCATCGTGATAAGCTTATTATTCAAGACAATACCTCCTTTTAAACAAAACTCCAATCTCCATTTCCTAACCTCGGGATTATGATTTAAAATGGTAGTGGTAAGTTTTTATGTGCGGCTGGCTGTCTTGGCTGCAGTCAGCCTCTTTTTCACCTCCTCTGCTGTTTTAATAGATCTTCTATCCCCATCCCCGTTGTTTTAACAGGGTAACGGCACTGTTTAATTGTTGGTTGAAGCCTAACTGCCGAAGAGAATAGCCAAAGGCCAACCCCATCAATTGGGTGAAATAGATGATGGGCAGATTATATTTTTGCCCCCGGTTCACTTCAATCGCCTTCTGCCGGGTATCAAGGTTGGCCTGACACATGGGGCAGGCTACTACTATGGCTTGGGCTCCGGCCTGCCGGGCCGCCTCCAGAACCTGCCCCCCCAAATCAATTACGATATCCGTTTCCGAGGCGGCATAACCTCCACCGCAGCACTCGGCCTTATGGGACCAGATCACGGGTTCCGCCCCCAGCGCTTGTAAAAGCTGATCCAGGGAAACTGGTTGCTCCGAAGCGTCAAACTGGGCTATCCGCTGGGGTCGGGTTAATAAACAACCGTAGTAGGCGGCTAATTTAAGTCCGCTTAATGGTCTCACTACTTTTTGGGCGATAGCAGAAACACCCGTCTGCTCCACAAAAAGCTGCAGAAGATTGCTGACCTCGGTTTCTACCGGAGCCGGAGCCTTTATGATAGCGGCAACTTCCTCAGCCATAGAGGGATTATGGCGGAGTTCATAAGAAGCCGTCTTCAACCGGTTGAAACAACCGGCACAGGGCGCCGTCACCATATGCAAATTCATTTTCTTAACCAGGTTAAGGTTGCGCGCCCCCAAGCTTACACTTAATTTATGATCCAGACTGTGGGCGGCAGTTGCTCCGCAGCAGTTCCAGTCTTCAATCTCCTCCAAGTTAATGCCCAGATGTCTGCAAACCAGACGGGCAGACCTATCGTATTCCGATGCCAGGCCATGCAGTGAACAGCCGGGGAAATAAGCAACATTCATTGGTCTTCCTCTCTTTCTATAGACTCTTGAAATATCCGCCGCAGGTCTTCCCGGTTCTTGATTTTGGAGCTAAAGGGCTTAATTTTACCCTTCAAAAACAACCGTCGTCCCAGGTCGGCATCTTTGAAATACCGCCCCGTTTTCAGGTTAAATCTGATTATCAACTGGCCTTCGGCTACCCGGCCGGTTTTTTTAATGAAACCGAGCATAAGCTCGTGAAACAGTTGCACCTGGTAGCGAGTCGCCTTAATGCCTTTTTGGTAAGCTTTTTCCCTCAAATAATCCATAATACGGGCTATATCTATTCCAGCCGGGCAGCGGTCCCCGCATAGCTGGCAGGACACACAAGCCCAAAGGGCATCCATGGCAAGCAGCGGCTTTTCCTGCCCCGTTTTTATCAGCTTGACTACCTGACGGGGAGTTATATCGAATATACGGACATTAGAGCACCCCCCTGAGCACTTACCGCATTCCAGGCAGGTCTCGACATCCACCCCGCAAGCTGTCTTTATCTCCTGGGGCAGGGAATCGTCTATGGCATCTAATTTTATGGTTTTAAAAAAGGCTTGGGTCTCTATTCCGCTGGCATCAGGCATTTTTCTCCTCCCCATTCGGCTGGTTAAACAGGGCTATTACTTCTGCTGCCGCTGCTGCCCCCTGCTGTATAGCCCCCAAGGTTTCCACGGCAAAGCCACAGGCACCGGCAAAGAATACTCTGTCCCCGGCCTTGGCCGGTTCATTGCGGTTATAGTCAATAAATCCATATTCATCGCTCTTAATCCGGAACAGACGAGCTATCTGTCTGGTTCCCGGGCCCGGTACAATCGCCGCTGCCAGCACCACCATATCCGCCGCTATTTCTACCGGCATCCCCATCAGAGTGTCTTCCGCCCGGATAAGGAGCCGGCCGTCTTCCGGTAAAACTTTAGCCGGGCGGCCCCTGACGTAACGAACATGCCTCTGTTCAATAACCGAACGGACGAACTCTTCATACTCCCGTCCGGCAGCCCGATAGTCCATGTAGAATACATAGCATTTGCTGTCAGGGAAAAGCTCCTTTACCAGCCCGGCCTGTTTAGCCGTGTACATGCAGCATATCCTGGAACAGTAGGGCAATCCCTTGGCCCGATCCCGGGAACCTACGCATTTGAAGAAAGCTACGGTTCCGGGAGAAGCAGTTTTTCCCTGGTTTTCTTGCCATTCTTTTAAAAGCGCCTCAAATTCCAGAGAATTGACCACATTATCAAAGCTGCCATAGCCATACTCTCCATAAACGGAGGCGTCAAACAGTTCAAAACCGGTAGCTATTATGACCGCATCCGCCTGAATTTCACTGGTTAGGCCGTCGCTACCGAGAGTAACCAGATAGCCATTGCCGTTTTTTTCAGCCGCAACTACGGTAGTTTTAGTTTTTATGGTAATAAGCGGGCATTTATTTATCTGTTCGGTTTTATAGGCAATCAGGTCAGCCGGATCTTCCCAGCGTGGAAAGCTGCTGCACAACTGGCGCAGGGTCCCTCCCAGAGAATCTGCCCTATCTGCCAGTATCACCCGATACCCCGCCCCTCCTATTTTTACTGCGGCTTCCATGCCTGCCGGCCCGGCGCCGATTACCAGAGCTGTTTTCACTGTACTCATCAAGCTAGTCCCCTTTCCCTAAACCCAGTTGGTTTAACACCCCGCTGACCGGAACTGTATTCGCATTAAATCCCAGCTTCCAAATTGGTACTCCCAGGGCCAAAGCAATGAGCTGCCCCAAATCAATAACCGGGATGGCATAAGGCCCGAAGCCTCTTGCAGCCAGGTTGGGCTGTTCCCGGTCCAGGGCCACATTGCAGCCCGGGCATACCGTAGTTATGAGTTCCACTCCTTCTTCTTGGGCACTGTCAAACTTGCGGGCCAAGTGGGGCTGCACTACGCTCTCTTTATGAGTAAAGCCTCTTCCCACCGCATAACCGCAGCACATTCTGCGCTCTTTGTAGAACACTGGAGTTCCCCCCAGGGCAGTGATGATCTCCTCGTGAAAAGTAGGCAGGTCGCCATCGTCCAAAACACCGTATTGCCGGCCCAGATAATGGCAGCCATAATGGCATGCTACCCTCAGTCCATGTAAAGGATGCACTAGCAGTTCCCGTATTTTGTCAATTAGAAGGTAGTATAGTTCCTGGACGTGGAATATCCTGGTCTTGGCCTGATAGTTGTAGCCCCATTGAGCGATAAGCTGGTTGGCCATGTCCTTGTAATCCTGACTGGCGTTTAGAATATGGGCCAGTTCGGTTATATAACCAAAGCAGCCATTGCAGAACACATAGGTATCCAGGTCATATTTCTGCTCAACTATAGCCAGGTTGCGGGCGGTAATGGTCAGGGAGGGTTCCGGTGTATATCCGGAACAGGTGAGTATATAGCCTGAACAACAGGTCTGATCCGGATCCATTATTACCTCTATCCCCAGGAGCTTGAGAACTTCTTTAACGGCATTTTCGGTGCCGGGATATTCCATGCTGCCCGTACAGCTGCGGAACAGGAATAGCTTCTCCGGCGGTTCTCCTATGCGTTCACAGGGTGTTATGACCCGTTGTTTATTCATGAGCCAGTCTCCCCTCTGCATAACTTAATCTCAGCGGTTTCCCGGACCGGCTTTCCAGGTTCTGCATCCATTCCTGGGCTCCGGTCTGTTCAAATATCTCTCTATATTCCTGAATTGCCTTAGGGGAAACCTCAGGCCAGGGTTCCACGCCTATGGAAGTACGCAGACGCATTATTTTTTCAATTCCCTTCCGGCCCGGGACAAAGGTCAGCCCTTTTTCCATTGCCCGGAAGGCAAATTTATTGATCGGAAGCACATACTGCAGTCCATAACCATTCTCCAGAGCCATATATCTGATCTGCATCATTAAAAGCGGATATTGGATATCGACCGGACAAACCCGATAACAATTGCCGCACCATAAACATCTCCAGATCTCTTCACTGTCCAGCAGACGCACCGGGCTTCCCGCCAGAATATCATTGACTATAGCCCGGGGATTGTATGATGGGGTCAGGGCAGCTACCGGGCAATTGCCGGTGCATTTTCCACACTGCAGGCACTGCTCCAGATTCTCCACCAGCTTATATCGGTCTATTGCTGCATATAGATTGTCGTTCCAATCCTTCTCCCTTTCTCTGGGCACACAACCCACTCCCTTGTAATAGAATCCTGTCAGGAAGTAATTTCGCCTTTATATATTGCAAATGATATGCCAGAATAGATCGGCTTTATCTAATTTCATTATCACGATGGCTGAATAGCGTGCTTATCAAGATATATAAGCAGAGCGGCAACCATGATTATACGAACCTTAGTCAGCAGGAGGTTGTGATGAAATGTACATACTATTATAAAAAAGTGTCAGCTTCTTAAAAAACTGTTTAAGAAACTGACACTATCATAAACAATTATGAAATTAGGGATTGCGCTTCAATTATTCAGCCCTTGCTTTGCACTTATCCCCAGAGATTTTAGCTTATAATATAGAGTGCTTCGTGGTATTCCCAGCATCTTAGCGGCTTCTGCTTTATTATTGCGGCACTTTTCCAAAGCCCTGATAATCACTTCCCGCTCATGCTTTACTACCATATCATCCAGGCTGGCAGGGAATACTGCCGAATCATTATCTGCCGCCTCAGCCGATACTCTGGAATTATTGTTTGCTGTTTCATCAAGCAATAATTCCAGAACCCCGGCCTCCTCCAGTGATTTTTGGCAGATCTGGCTTCCCTCAGCTAAAATAACCACGCTTTCCAGAAGGTTATGCAGCTGGCGTACGTTACCGGGCCAGGAATAATTCGCGAATATATCTATAACTTCATCTTCCAGTGTATCAATCGTACGTTCATATTCAAAGGCGAGCTGTTTCAGAAAACGCCGGGCCAGACCCGGTATATCATCTTTTCTCTGCCTGAGCGGCGGTATCTCCAGGATCACTACATTAAGACGATAGTATAAGTCACTTCTGAACTTTCCTTCTTCAACCAGCTGGCTAAGATTCTGATTGGTAGCCGCTACCACTCTTACGTCACAAGTAATAGGAGTGGTGCCTCCCACCCGGTAAAAACGCCTTTCCTGTAGAACCCGCAGCAGTTTAGCCTGCATTTCCAAGGGTAATTCTCCAATTTCGTCAAGGAAAATGGTCCCCCCCTGTGCCAGTTCAAATTTGCCCTTTTTGCCGTTTTTCTGTGCCCCGGTGAAGGTTCCGGATTCATAACCGAACATTTCGCTCTCAAAGAGGGTTTCCGGAATAGCACTGCAGTTTACCTCAATAAATGGCTGCCGGTTCCTTTTACTGTTCTCATATAAAACCCGGGCCATCAGCTCTTTTCCGGTTCCGCTTTCGCCCTGGATTAAAACGGTAGCGTCAGTACAAGCCACCTTTTGGGCTTGAAGCAAGACCCGCCTGGTCTTGGGATTCACGGTATAAAATGATTTGTCCTTTTCTTCTTCCTTCAGCCCGATTATCCTCTCCAGGTTTCTTACCCTGGAATTGGCTTTATCCAGTCGGTCCATAAGAGTACGGTAGTGGGTGACATCCTGGGTGGTGCAGACCGCTCCCACGATTTCACCGCCGGGAAGGATTACCGGTACCGCACTGCGCATTACATACTGGCCTTCTTTTAACTCACAGGGAACATTATGGTAGGTGTCAAGGGTATGTATCACCTTGAGTAAGAGATCGTCCGGAAAAAAGTCGGCCATTTTTTGACCGGCTATTTCCTCCGCCTTAATTCCGAACAGCCTTTCCGCCTCTTGATTCCAGAAGCATACTATACCTTCACAGGTTATAACCTGAATGGCCTCAGCGATGTTCTCCATGACCGCATACATATGCTCTCCCAGCATCTCCAGTTTGCTGGAAAATCCGTTGCAGACATCCCTGGCAGTCAACATGCCTATGATTGCCCCGGAATTATCCAAAACCGGTAGACGCCCTATCCGATATTGACGCATAACGTCGCGGGCATCAACCAGTTCTTCTTCGTCACGAGTGGTAATCACATCGCCATAGCCGATTTCCTTTATAGGCATATCCTGGGGTACGCCCCCGGCAATACTCCTAACCAAATGTTCCTGGGTAATAATCCCCTGCAGGGTACCGTCACGGTCAATAATCAAGGCTTCACCCCAATGATTTTGGAGCATTAAGTCAGCTACTATATGAACGGGTGTATCCTGATAAACAGTACCGAAATTACGGGTCATAGCTTCAGCAACCCTCAGGTTGGTCATACACATATTAGCCATTGCTAATCCCCTTTCATATATTGATGTCTACCACTAACCACCAGCCCTTAACGAAATTGGGTTAAAAAGGAATTTAGCCGCCTTCTGCAGCAGATACTTTTACTTGTTAATTATAGCACAAAGTATTAATGTATATTTATGTCTTTTTTCGCCAATTATAGGACGCTAACTAAATGGCAATCAGTTGAAAATGGCATCCAAAAACCTGGGAAAGAATTTAATAATGCTATAATGCTGTCAGCCACCCTGTCCCCGGATTACTTGTGGTAGGGCTCACCCTTAATTATCTTGAAGCCGCGATAAAGCTGCTCGCTGAGGATGAGAACGGCCATCTGATGGGGGAAGGTCATGGGGGAGAAGGAAATGCGGTGATCGGCTCTTTGCTTTACTTCCGGGGACAGGCCATGGGAACCTCCTATTACCAGATCGACCCGGGGCCTGCCGGAGAGGTTGCACTGCTGCAGCAGATTGGCCCATGCTTCCGAGTTGACACTCCTGCCCTTGATATCCAAGACCAGCAGAATATCATCTTCACCCACCAGCTTTAAAATCCGCTCCCCCTCCTTAACCAGCGTCTTTTTTATTTCGCTTTCTCCCGCCCGGGGATTGATCTTTTCCTCCAGCCCGTCAATCAGTTCAATACTGGCATAGGATTCCATTCTCTTCAGGTATTCTTTAATTCCATTCAAATAAAAGGCTTCTCTGATTTTCCCTACCGATATAATACGGTAGCGCATAGCTGTCTCCCCCCTTTAATATAAACCGCCTGGCACTGCTTTGTATGCAAATATCATACCAGGCAAAGTAAACAGAAATGTCTATATTCCAGCCTATTCCATAAACAAATTTCTGCGATTTGGCACCACCATTTAACAGATATGTATACTGTGGCTCCATTAGCTATACCTTTCTCCTAGCCGCAGTGGCTTTTCTGCCATAATATACCTGTTATATAGAGTAACCGGGTATTGTTCGCACGCATAGTATACACCAAGTTAAGTAAAGGAGGTATAATGTGATGATGCCCCACAGAGAAAATTGCTACGGGGAAAAACACCACGGGGAAAGACCCCATTGGGACAATTGCCACGGCGAAAAGCACCATTGGGAAAGACCTCACTGGGACAATTGCCACGGGGAAAAGCACCACTGGGAAAGACCCCATTGGGACAATTGCCACGGGGATGATTGCCACTGGGGAAAGCACCATTGGAAGAAACACCGCGGAGAAAAGCCCCTCAATTTTATCCGTTCTATACCTGCTGATGGTTGCAGACATGTTTCGCCCCTGATCAGAACTATAACTCTGGTTTTTGATAGGAATGTATGTGACCACTCAGTATGGATGCATAACCGCAAACAAATCCAGGTATGGGAGGGTATGCAGCGTCTGGTGCCGGGTAGGGATTACCGATTAGTCAGATCTTCCGACTGCCGTAAGATATTTATTAAACCAATAGGCCGACTGGCTGCCAACACCGAAATCACCATAGCTATTTATCCCCATCTGATGTCCCGGACATGCGAAAAGCTGTGTAGAACTGTTATCATCAAGTTCAGAACCGGCAGAAGAAGAAGGATATTTCTACCCATTGAAGAGTAACTCCGGTGCCAAGACTTTATAAGCAACAGCTCCATTTTCCGCGTCCGGATAGACTGTAGCCTGCATGCTATCCGGACTTTTCTTGGGCACTGTCCGCTCTTTATTTATCCAGCTTAACTTTGAAGGTCTTAATTTCAGCTTGACCCGTCTCGCTGCGGGGCAACCTCAATAATTCCAGCTTAACCGTCTGGCCGATTTTCTTGCTGAATATCAATTCCTGCAGCTGGGATGCGGTTTCGATTTTTACCCCATCCAACTGGGTTATTATATCATAAGGCCTGATACCTGCTTTATAAGCCGGACCGCCTTGGGTCGGCTCCACCACTACCCCGCTTTTGGCCGGGAGATTGAAATAACGCGCCTCGTCCTGGCTGATTTCACCAACTATCTTTATCCCCAACAGGGGGCGTAAAACCTTGCCATGTTTTTTAATATCCTCTATTACCGTTTTCACCTGGTTGGAAGGAATAGAAAATCCCATGCCTTCAAAGCCTTCGGCTGCTATTTTGACTGTATTGATACCTATCAATTGACCATCCAGGTTTACCAGGGCGCCTCCGCTGTTGCCCGGATTAATGGCGGCATCAGTCTGTATAAGGCGGGAGGTAAACCCCTCTTCCGTGGTCAGCAAACGGTTTAAACCGCTTACGATACCAGCCGTAACCGAGCGGGCAAATCTTAAGCCCAGGGGATTGCCGATAGCTACAACCTCCTGTCCTACTACCAGCTGCTCGGAGTCACCAAACTGTACCGGCGTCACCTTCCGGCTCACTTGTATCTTAATCAGAGCCAGATCAGTGCGGGGATCAGTTCCGATGATTTCAGCCTCTTTTTCCGTACCGTCAGCCAGGGTTACTATCAGGCGCTGGGCCCCTGCCACCACATGGTTATTGCTGACAATATAGCCATCATGGTCTATAATTACTCCCGAGCCGGTTTTCTCAATACTGCGTTGATTGAAGAGATCGTCATCCCGGCTCAGGTTGGTTATTCCTACCACGGATGGGCTGACGGCCGCGGCCACTTTACTTATCATGCCATTTACCGCCGCTTTTTCTTCCCCTACCATGGGTTTACTTGACGGTGGCTCATAATTGAATATTGCTATGGCGCTTAACCCAATAGCGAAGAAAAGCAAAAAGCATAGAATGCCCCTGACTGCCTGCCTGTTCACATTATTCCTCCTTGACCCTTTATTTTTAAAATATGATTAGGAAGCAGTCATATTTTCTATCGCTTGGTTCTTTATTATACTGTTAAATATCTTCCATATAAAAAAGACCGCTTGCGTAGCCCATACTCTTAAGCAAGCGGCCTTTAAGCTCTATTTTCTGTTTTACTGTTCTTTAACCTTGGCACCGAGGTCGCGCAGCTTACTGGCTATATTTTCATACCCTCGAAAGATATGAATGGCATCCTCAATTATGGTTTCACCCCGGGCTACCAGGCCGGCCAGTACCAGCGCGGCGCCGGCCCGCAAATCAGTAGCCTTTACCCTGGCTCCATAAAGGGTAGGAACCCCCTCTACCACTGCCGTATGTCCTTCTACTTTTATATGGGCGCCCATACGCTTGAGTTCATCGACTATCTGAAAACGGTTTTCAAAGACGTTCTCCACTATTACACTGGATCCCTGCCCCAATGATAACAAGGCCATCATCTGGGACTGCATGTCCGTAGGAAAACCGGGGTAGGGCAGAGTTTTAATATCAACCGGCAGTATCTTTTGGCCCGCCCTGACCAGAATTCCCCCATCGGTTTCGCTGACCTGGGCCCCGGTTTCCTGGAGCTTGGCCACAATAGGATGTAAATGGGTGGGGATCACATTCTCCACCAATACTTCGCCTCCGGAAACAGCCGCCCCTACCATGTAGGTGCCGGCTTCAATCCGATCCGGTATAATGGCGTAGCGGCAAGCCTTAAACCGCTCTACCCCTTCAATCTTTATGACGTCGGTACCGGCTCCCCTGATTCTTCCCCCCATGGAGTTCAAAAAGTTTGCCAGATCGACTATTTCAGGCTCTTTAGCCGCATTTTCAATTATGCTTAAGCCCGGGGTTTTGGCTGCCATCATCATTATGTTTTCAGTAGCGCCTACACTGGGAAAATCCAGATAAATCCGGGCTCCCTTTGCGTTTGCGGCCCGGGCAAATATATAGCCGTGCTCAATAACCACTTCCGCCCCCAGAGCCTGGATTCCTTTGATATGCAGGTCCATCGGTCGTGAGCCAATATCACAACCACCAGGCAGAGAAACCGTAGCCTCTTTTAAACATCCCAGCATCGCCCCCAGAAAAAGGTTGGAGGCCCGCAGCAATTTACTCAGTTCATAGCAAGTGTGACTCTTGACCCCGCCCGAGGCCGGACAAATAGAAAGGCTACCGTCCTCGTTCCAATGCGTATCCACGTTTACGCCGTTAAGTATCTCTATCATTACTTCAACATCACGAATCCGGGGCAGATTATCCAGTATAGTTTCGCCGTCAGCCATAATACTGGCAGCCATTACAACCAGTCCGGCATTTTTGGCGCCGCTGGCCCGTACCCGTCCGTAAAGGGGATTTCCTCCGTCAATTATCAATGTATCCATCAAGATTTACACCTCTTGTTTAACATCTTGTGTTATATGCTGATAAAAATTATTTTCCCATTCAGTATAGGATATAGCCAAAACATTTTCGATAGCCTGTTCCAGGCTTTGGCCCTGTCCCAATTGCCGGGTAATGGCAAACAGGCTCTTCTCTCCGTAATTATAGGCAATATACTCTGCTGCCTGTAAAGATTCCCAATAGGCAATGGATTGATCCAACTCGTCAAAATGTTTGCCTAATTGTTTCAGCTGGTAGTACTCAAAGTCCTTACCCTCCGCAAAAGGGCTGGAAAATTCAAAACCGGTTATCTTTTTTTCAATATACTGAGCCATACCTTCCGTCCACCAGCGATTATAATTGCCCCGGCTCATTTCGTCAACCATTAGATGGGCAAATTCGTGTACCATGGGTCCCTCCCGGGCAAAGTAAAGCCGCATATCATCTTCCGGCAACCACTCCCGGGGCGACAAAATCCGGATGGAGCCTGCCCAGTATACGCCCATGGCATTGGCATCTTTATCCCAGCCGAAGCTCTTGGACAGACTGCTGCTGTCCGGATAGACGACCAGCACCGTCCGGCAGGACGGTTCCCGGTCGAAAGCAGCGCTTACCGAATCATACGCCTCTTCAGCCACATCAGCAATAAGTTTCACATAGGGCTTATCGACAGAAGTATATTTAATATCATAATGTTCGCTCTGATAGTAGTCGAAATCAGCCGTCTTTAAATTTATTTCCTGTCCCACCATGAAACGCATCACAGACTGGCTGTTCCTGCTTACCAGCAATGCCGCCACCAGAATCAGTATAAGGACCAGCCCCAGGTTTTTAGCTGAAGCCGCGGTTTTAATCCCCAACATATATATCTCTCCCCTCTGTCCCCCATTATACTATGGGCGATATTTCGGAGGGGAAAGCAAATAGTGGCTCTATTCCTTCAAATACTCAGTAACGGCTATTCCTGCCAGAGCTCCGTCACCAACCGCAGTAGCTACCTGCCTGGCGGTTTTGCACCTGATGTCTCCGGCCGCAAAGATCCCGGGCACTGATGTAGCCATATGCTCATCTGTGACTATGTAGCCGTCTTCAGTTGCCAGCAGTCCTTCAATAAAATCAGCCGCCGCCACCAGCCCGATGCTGACAAACAGCCCTTCTGCCTGCAGGCTCTCTTCGGCCCCACTGTTTACATCCTGCAGGATAACATTCTGCATCATGCCATTGCCAGCAATCCGCTTAACCACCTGATTTAGCTTCAATTCAATCCTGTCACTGGCAAGCATCTTATCAACCGCAGTCTGGTTGGCTCTGAAGCAATCCCGGCGATGGATCAGGTAAACCCGGGAAGCTATATCTGCCAGATAGAGCGCTTCTTTCACCGCCGAGTCCCCCCCCCCTACCACTGCGACCGGAACGTTATGAAAAAAAGCTCCATCACAGGTAGCGCAGTAAGATACACCGCGGCCCAGAAATTCTTTTTCCCCTTCAACTTCCAATTCCCGCCGTCTGGCTCCTACGGTAATGATAACAGAGCGAGCCAGATATTCACCCTGACTGGTGACGACCCTTTTGCCTCCCGGTGATTCTTCAATACCGGTTACTTCTTCTATTCTCAATTCAGTTCCAAAACGCTGCGCCTGCTTCAGGAAGTTTTCCATCAAATCGGCCCCGTTTATGCCAAAGGGGAAACCCGGATAATTATCAATCTGGTCGGTCTGTCCGGCATTTCCACCCGGCATGGCGGATTCCAGAACCAAAGTCTTAAGCTTGGCTCTGCCGGTATAGATAGCAGCGGTAAGGCCAGCTGGTCCACCACCAATGATTATTACATCATACACAGACTATTCTCCTTTCATGCCAAAAATAACAAAAAAACCCTGACACTGCCGGTCAGGGTTTAGCATTATTTAGCGCAGGCTATTAAGGGGATTAGTGAAAGAGCCGTTAACCAGCACCTCGAAATGCAAGTGAGGTCCGGAACTTCTACCGGTTGAGCCTACGGCTGCAATCGTCTCGCCTTTGCTTACCTTCTGTCCGGTAGATACGTTTACGGTACTGCAATGGGCATAACGGGTAATAATTCCATTTCCGTGATTAACTATAACGAAATTGCCATATCCGCCCTTATAGCCCACAAAACTGACATACCCGGAATCGGCCGCTTTGATGGCCTGCCCGATTTTGCCCCCGATATCAAGCCCGGTATGGCTGGTGCCTTTATAATACTGGGTTATGGTACCGTAAACAGGCCAGCTCAGTGAACCTGATCCACCGCCACGGGAAGCCACCATGGTTACCTGGGTTCCCTTGACTATAACCTTGTTAACCGCCTCTTTCAAAATCTTTTCTTCAATGATATTGGTTTTTTCTATTATGCCGTTACGTTTGCTCGCTTTATATACTATGTGTTTTTCTCCGTTTTGCCCCTCTGTTTTTACCCTGATACTGCGGGGAGAGTTCTTGTCTACCAGCACTTCGGTCTGAAATGGTATCTGCTCAATTTTCTCCCCTTCCACCTGGGTGACGACATTTATGTACGGCTTGCTTTTAACCAGGATCAGCTCCTGCTCTAATTGCAGATTCTCCGTGGTCAGGCGGTTGGCTTTAACTATATCCGCCACATACATGTCATTGCGCCGGGCAATAAGCCAAAGGTTATCCCCTTCCTTGACTGTATATTTTTCCGGATTGCTGGTCCCGGTACAGATAAGCTCGAAAGCCTTATCTGCCGACATCAGCTTTTTAGCCGGTATTTTCTGTTCTTTGATACTGACCTTCTCAGCAAAAGATACCTCTACCACCTTTTCCCCTGCTTCCGGATGTCCGTATTCCTTTTTCAGCTTTTCCAACAGGTTATTGGCTGATGCCTTACTTTCCACGTAGGCAATAGCCTTGCCATTGACCGTGATGGCGGCGGCAGGAACCTTAAATTCCAGTACTGCAACCAGTTTTTTCTGAGCCCCATCCAGTGACAAAAGTCCGGAGCGGCTGACAAACCCCCTTTTGCATTCTACCTGGGTGGCCAGTTCCAGCTCCTGGGAGCAGGCTTTTTCCTTAGCCCTTTCAATTTTATTTATGGCCTTTTCTAAATCAGCCTTATGCTTGATGGCAAATTCCTTTTTACCGTCTATGTAAACCGCATAACCCGGTGTTCTTATACCAAACAGCCAGGTCAAACTTATAAGCAAAATCGTAATTACAGCCACTGCCGGCAAACAAGTCTTATTCTGTCGTATATAATCTATCATAATTCTGCTCCATATTTTATTTTTTACTCCGCATTTAATTCTATTTGTTTCTACATAATTCCTCCTTCCTCATCTAATTTTTTGGTTCTTATCCACTCTTTTGTGCAAATCCTGGTAAATAGCCCCCTCTATGCGCTTTTTATGCATAGTACAGGAGATCTCCGCCGGAACGGCAATATCGCCATTACTGAAAAAATTATTGGCATGACACCCTCCGCCGCAAAAGTTCCGAGCCCAGCATTGCCTGCACTGGGCTTTATTCCCCAGATGATTAGTCTGAAAACGGTGCCGTACATTACGATCAAGCAAACCGTCGGCTACATTGCCCATACAGAAATTCTTCTCGCCGACAAACTGGTGACAGGGGTAAATATCGCCCTCCGGGGTAACCGCCAGATAGTCCACCCCCGCCCCGCATCCGCTGCGGCGCTTGGCCAGACACGGTCCCTGTTGGAGATTAAGATTATAATGAAAAAAATGAATATCTTGTCCCCGCTGGTCATATTCAAGCAGGGTGTCAGTCAGGGTCTCGTATTCCTTAAGCACCCGGGGCAGGTCCTGCTCCCGAATGGCGTAAGGGCTGTCGGCCCCAATGGCAGGCTCCAAAGAAAGGTTATTAAAGCCAAGGTCGATGATGTGGCGCAAATCCTCGACAAAATCAAGATTATGCCGGGTAAATGTACCTCGGATATAGTAGCTTACCGGATTGGCAGCCACCATTTGCCTGATGCGGGGCAACACCAGGGCGTAACTCCCCTCATCATTATTAAGGATACGGTGACGGTCATTAGTCTGAGGCCTTCCGTCCAGGCTCAAAATTACCGCCATATCATGTTCGATAATAAAGTCTCTTATTTCTTCGTCCAACAGCAAGGCATTGGTGGTAAGAGTAAAATTAAAATGCTTGCCGGTTTCCTCTTCCAGTCTGCGCCCATACAAAACCAGACTTTTGACGACTTCAAAATTTAACAGCGGTTCACCCCCGAAGAAATCAACCTCCAGGTTTTTTACCTGACCACTGTTCCCGATAAGGAAATCGAAGGCTTTTTTACCTATATCAAAGCTCATCAGGGCAGGTTTCATTCCGAAGTTACCCTGCTGGGCGAAACAATAGCTGCATTTCATGTTACAGGCATGAGCTACATTAAGGCATAATGCCTTTAAGGGCAAAACGGAAAGGTCAAGGGATATTTCTTCTTCCGCGGTAAAAATTTCTCCTTCCTCATACAACGCCAGTATCTCCCGGGCAACTTCCATGACTTCTGGAGCAGGATGACGACCACTGCAGTCCTCAGTGGCCAGATAAAAATCCCCCCGATGCTGTATGAGACTATTAATAAAATCGCAGGCCGTTTCATCAAGAACATGAATGGCGCCGCTATTTACATCCAATAATATAGTGAGTTCTTTCCATTGATACAAATGGATATGGGCGGCAAAATCGTAACTGGCCAGTCGGTACACTTTTTTCTCCTTTCCCGGTGTCAGTGCATAAAAAAAGGGGCTCTGCCCCCTTCCTGATGTAAAATTACTGCTTACGGCATACCTGATTGCCAACCGTACAGGAAGTCTTGCAGGCTGACTGGCAAGAAGTAGCACATTCACGACAATTAATTTCTCCATCCCGTTTAAGGTTCGCTTTTACCATGGTAACGATATGTTTTTTCATTATTCCAACCTCCCATTTAAACCAGATAGGTACACGCTTTAAACACTTCTCTGCCGATCTTTTTTTAATTAACCGGGACAGTTAAATAGCCTTAAAAATGGCTTTTATTTCCGTCCCCTGCATTATATCTTATTTGTTTTCTTATTGTAAAGGTCGGTTCCGGTGCGTTATCTGCAAATAAGTTTTACTAGGATGCTCTTACTGCCAAGTACTCACTATTCACTATTCCTGGGTTATTCCGACAGGCATATTTAAGCTTGGGCTCCCGGGCAGCTTTACCGTTTCTGGTAGAAACTCCCTCCTAAGCTGACGTCATCGGCCAAAAATTCTTTTATGTCACCACCTGCTAATCGCACCAGTAAACCGCCATTGTCACTTATAGCTACCGCCTGGCCCGAAACCGAATGTGACCCTTGGTTGACAGTTACGCTTCGTCCCAAAGTATGATTGTAGGCCAGCCACTGCTCCTTCACATAGGGGATACCTGCCTCCAGAAAACATTGGTAGTGTTTATCCCAACTGCGGATAAACTCTTCCAGGACCCGAAGCCGGGGCAGGTTATTACCGGTCTCCAGTTTCAACGAGGTAGTGGTTTCACGGCAATCCGGAGGCAGCTCGGACTGTTCCTGGTTCACATTGATACCCACACCAACGATAACCGCCGCTCCATAGCGATGGGATACCATGCTTTCCGCCAGGATACCGCAAACTTTTTTCCCTTCAATAATAATATCGTTAGGCCATTTGATGCCTGCGTTACAACGGCTTATGCGGCGCAGAGATTCTGCTGCCGCTACTCCGGTCAGTAATGTGAGGTGAGGAATCTCCCTGATGGCAATTGGCGGCCGCAAAATCATTGACACCAGGATACCCCTGCCCGGCGGACATTTCCAGTAGCGGCTGCGCCTGCCCTTGCCTTGGCTCTGGGATTCGCTCATAACCATAGTACCTTCTTCAGCACCGCTAGCGGCCATCAGCCGGGCAATGAAGTTAGTGGAAGATACCTGGTCATAGTGATAGACCGTCTTCCCTGACAGCCGTATAACCCTTCCCTGGCAAAACCGGATTTTTAAAGCGTCATTATCAGCAATCTCTCGCACCCAGCAGCGGATGGAAGAATCGGAATCTTGGTCATACTTGTCCGACAAATTAATCACCCCTATTTCAATATCACCTGTATAAAGAGAAAATTCAAATTGCAATGACCCGGTGATATACTCTGTAAAAATTATAAGCTAAACCAGCTCTAAGGGAAATTAATCCGCCATGACTTCCGCTAGCAGTTCAACCGGCAATACCGGTAACGATAAGGACAATTGCTGCTCAGCGGGCACGGCCCGAAAAGACCTATCTTAGTCAATTACGGCCAATACCTCCCCTTCGTTTACCTGGTCTCCAACCTGAACCCTGATCTCTTTGACTGTACCCGAAAGTGGGCAGTAAATAGGATTTTCCATCTTCATGGCTTCAATAACAATTACTTCATCATCTTCATTCACCTGTTGTCCTACTTTCAAATTAAGCTCCAGTATTTTCCCGGATAAAGGGCTCTCAAAATTCGTCATTGATTTTCTACCTCCTTGATTTTGAAATATTTTTCCCCAAATCCGATAAAAAACTCGTCGCTGCCGGTTTATCATTGTCCCGCCTGATTTAGCCATTCCCTAATTGAGTAGGAGGCTACCCATTATTTGAGTAGCCGACCTCTCAGCACACCACCACCACTCAAGCGGTTCCGCAAGCGGCGGTTCCCAAGTTTACACCTGGACAGCTCTGAAGTAATCCGAGAAAAATGTGTATCCTGTCTGTCTTAATCGGGCATCGGTTACAGTGATTTTTAGAATTTGGCTATTGGCAACCCGCCAGTAGCCTTTTCTTGTACAAGCGAATTTAAGGGCTGTATTGTGGTCGAGTCCAAGTTTCTTCAGCATGGCATATCTGGTGCGGACTTTCTTCCACTGTTTCCAGATGTACATGCGGATTCTCCTTCTCAACCATTTATCGGTGGTCTCAAGCATCTTCTTCATATCCGCGAGTTTGAAGTAATTCGTCCATCCCGTTATGAATTGTTTTAGCTTTAATTTCAGCATTTCGTATCCAAGCCCGTTACTTCTCGACGTGAGCTCTTTTACTTTTGCTCTCATCTTACTAATACTCTTGGCATGGACGCGGAGTTTGATTCCGTCTTTTGACGGATAGAATCCGTATCCCAGAAATTTGATTTTACCGATGTAGGCAACCACTGTTTTCTCCCTGTTCACCTTAAGGAGCAGTTTGCTTTCAATGTAGGGCACGATGTGCTCCAGTATCCTTTGCGCCGACCGTTTTGTCTTTGCAAAGAGAAGCATATCATCCGCATATCTAACAAATCTTATTCCTCTACGTTCTAGTTCATGGTCGAGTTCGTTTAGCATGATGTTACTGCATAAAGGACTAACATTTCCGCCCTGAATTAGACCGAGTTTCGTTTCCTCAAATCTCCCTCTGTTCATTGCTCCTGCTATGAGATACTTGTGTACCAGGGATATGACTCTGCCGTCTTTGACCGTTCTCGACAGTATTTCAATCATTTTCGATTGGTTCACTTTATCAAAGAACTTTTCAAGGTCCATATCGACGACGTAGCTATATCCTTGGTTTGCGTATTCCTTACACTTTCTCAATGCGTCATGAGCACTTCTCTTTGGTCTGAAACCATAGCCGGTTTCTGCAAATTGAGGCTCGAAGATAGGCAACAGTTCCTGTGCTATCGCCTGTTGTATCACTCTGTCTACTGCCGTTGGTATTCCCAGTGTTCGCATTTTTCCGTTGTCCTTAGTATTCCTACTCTTCGGACTGGATTCGGATGGTATTTCCCATCCAGTACCGACTTTCTGAGTTTATCCCCGTTCTCTTTAAGATATTGTAGAAGATGCTCTACTTACATCCCATCAATCCCGTGCGCGCCTTTGTTTCTCTTAACCTGCTTGTATGCCTTGTTAAGATTATCCCGACTCAGGATTCTCTCTAAAAGTCTGCCCTCTTTTCTGTCGGCATCGGTGTTGTTGTTTTCAGTTATCCGCTTGTCGGTAAGCGCTCCCGCATACCCTTCGTGTTCCGCACTATCTCTTTGCGGGCAGCCCTTGCCATAGCAAGGTATTCTGCTTTCTTTTGTCCCGACTTTGGTAACATTCATTGACTTAACACCTCCTTGGGTTCAACCCTTCACAACGCCGTCGACTGCGTTACTAATATGGTATCTGCTGACTTCTCACGATAAATCTTGTTTCAACCGTATTTCGCAAATATGCTCCATACGTCCGTGAGACCTCCCACGGTAAGACGCGTAACTTTCATCCCATATACCCGCCGTATCTACATCCTCATGTCCGTGCAGTTAATTGGATTTTGTCTTGAATCGCAGACTCATCCCTCTTCGAATGCCTAATACGATTCGTGTTCCTCGGGCCGGAACTTTGCTCATCACGCTTCCTTCAGATTCCACCTCGCGATGGACACCCTTGCGCTTGGCTAATGGTTCGCAACTGCCAGCCCCCATAGCGGACTTTCACCGCCGAGTTACGCGCCATGCGTGGCGCACAATATGACAAAAGCCATAAACAACGTTTACGGCTTTTTAAGTCTTTTTAAAACTATATTAATTGTCTTGGCTTACCTCTGTGGGACAATGATGAGCCAACTCTGTTTGCACCAATAAGGCTGCAATTAATGGAGCCCTCGCGAGGACAATGATGTAAGCTGACGCTTACAATTAATGGAGCGGGAAAAGGGGTTCGAACCCTCGACACCCGGCTTGGGAAGCCGGTGCTCTACCACTGAGCTACTCCCGCATCAAAATTATTTTATAACAGATAAAGACAGGAGTCAACTCAGCCGGCTGCTTTTCAGCACGGGAATAATTAGTGTTGTCGGCTCCGGAATATTTGCTTGATGATTTAAATTGATAAAAAAATAGCCACGTGCGGGTTTGCAGCCTGCCGTGGCTATTTTACCGGGACGAGGAAATCATTTTCGGCGTAAGGAAATCAAAGTATCATCAAGGGTAATGCTTTCAACCTGCTCCTGGTCAATCAGCTTTTTCATCTGCATGCTGATCTTGTACTCGTCTCCCTCGGTCGAAGTCCCCCAGCCTGATGAATCCTTCTGGGTGAGGACAGTCCCGTCTTTCAAGGTTACCGCCGTTATCTGAATAAGATCCCCTGCTTCCGGGTCCGGTGGAACGGAATCATATTCTTTGATGTAGTCTCCACTGATCTTTACATTAACGGCAATGGGGGAAATCTCCACCACATCCACATTGACGGTCTCTCCGTTGACGGTCAATTTCTGATCAACCGGATATTTCAGGGAGCTGTCTTTGTAATCCAGCTTCCACTCAAGTTCCCAGATGCCCTCAACATCGGTGACATATCCTTTTTCAGCCCCCATGTAATGCCTGAGGTCTTTAAAGCGCAGGTTAATTTTTTTGTCGTTTATGTCCTTATTGGCGCTCATCGTCAACAGCATCGCAGCCCGGTTGTCGTTTTCCGATTCATCCGGCAGAAAATCACAGCTGTATCCGAGACTGGTCGCGCCGTCCACTTTGAGGTAGATCATTTCAAAACCTGAGTTGGGAGCGATCCTGGTTCCTTCCGGAGAGGTAACATCAAACAGAACGTACATGTTGTGCGCGTCTCCCAAAGTCTGAACGGCTTTAATCGTTACTCCTTTTTGTTCGGCGCTGGCGCCGACAAGCATCCCGCTTTCGGCCAGCTTGGCACTGTTGCCGGTATTGATTCCCAGATAGTTGGCAATCCGCTTGTCCCATTCAAAGACTTCTGCGGCCCAGGCGGACGTGACAAAAATAAAAACGGTCGCTACCGCTGCTGCCAGTAGCCTCTTCTTGGGAGCTCGCCTTTTTGTTCGGTTTACCGTCCTAATTTGAGCCTTTTCATTTTTTTCAGTTCCCATTTTAGCCAGAACCCTATTCCATATCCTGTCCCCTTCTTCCGGGGACAGTTCCCCATGCAGAAGATCAGAGCCATCCTGCGCATTCACGGTCTCAATCTCATGGATATTGTCCAGAAGTTCGTCAATAATGATTTTTCTATCTTCTTCTACTCCGTCCTGTCTGTTCTTTTTATCTTCCATTTCTCAGATCCCCTTTTCCAGCAGCATCTGACGCAGCTTATTTTTTCCGTAATACAACCGGTTTTCGACCGCTTTCGGCGCCAGCCGGAGATTGGCCGCGATATCTTTTATTTTTTCGAAATAGAAATACCGCAGGATGAAAATTGACCTATCCGGTTCATCCATTTGGTTTACCGCTTCATGCAGGATACAGGCGCTCAGCTTACGGTAATAACAGGATTCGATATTCACCGGCGCTTCCAGCTGCATTTCCTCAATCGGCAAAACCGGAGACTGCTTTTTCAGTCTTCTCCTTTTGTCAAGAGCCGTATGCCGGGTAATTCCATAAAGATAGCTTTTTAAAGAGCATTCTGAATCCTCCCGAAAGCCTCCTATGGATCGCCAAAGACCGATAAAGCTGTCTGCCGCTGCTTCCTCAATATCCTCCGGCTGACAATCAAATAAGATGTTCCGGCAGATAGTCATGACTGATCCGCCGTAGGTCTCCAGCGCCAGTTTCAGTCCTTTCTCCGGGTTGCTGCGGAGAAGCTGCAAAATTTCTTCTTCTATGTTTTCTTTCATTCCGGCTTCCTTTTCCTTTTTGATCTTATATTGTTGTCATGGGCATGATTGAAAAGTACTTTTCACTAATCTATTCGAAAAGCAGACAGCTTTCACTGAAAAATAATTTTATTTTTTTAGAATTATGCGAAATAATAAGCTTTCAACCCCTGAAGATTGTTAAACATTACTTAATACAATGAAAGAAAAGCTCATGAGAAAATCGGCGCCAGGGAATTTCCCCGCCGCCGCGTATGGGAATGAAAGGTTTGATTTACTTATCAAATACATTGTAGCCTGCCTGTGTCAAATTCCAATAAAAAGAGGGTAAAATCTATGTAAATTTTATGCACTCCCAATAAAGCTGAATAATGCTTAAAACGCAACCATCCCATATTATCCCAAACATTGGCCTTTAAAAGGGCAATGGATATTTGACTAATTTATTATAAAGCAGCTATAATGTTTTTGGTAAACAGGTATCCCCATAATCAAATAAAATTTTAAAGTTTTCTAGGGTTCCGCAGTATAACTGGCCTGTGACCGAGAGAAAACTCACAACTTTGAAGTTGTGTCACGGAAGGACAAAAGCCTGGGAGAGATATCAAGATAATATCTTTCAGGCTTTTTTATTTTGGAGGTATATGCATGGCTTGGGTCTATCTGATAATTGCCGGGGTTTTTGAAGTAGTTTGGGCCATAGGACTTAAATACTCTCATGGATTCACAAAATTATACCCATCTTTGATTACATTAGGAAGCATGCTGGTCAGTTTCTATTTGCTGTCACTGGCGACTAAATCACTTCCTATTGGTACAGCATATGCTATTTGGACAGGAATTGGGGCCTTAGGTGCAGTAATATTAGGCATTTTCCTTTTTAATGAGCCGGTTAATCTCTTGCGCATTATATTTCTCGGCTTAATCCTGGCAGGTATTTTAGGACTAAAACTTACTTCTGGATCTTGATTTATATGGAGGCCAACGGATGCTGTGTTGAGCATTTAAATTATCCGGAGGCTTTACCCTTTCTTTCCACAAAATAAATTACCGATAATAGTATGATAGCCATCCAAATACTAAAAACCCAGGTATTTATATGTGACCCATAGTTAGGGAAAATACCGGTTGTGATATTGATCATGGTATGAAAAATCAATCCGGTAAATAAACTTTTTCCGCCATAAATATAAAAAGATACCATGCTGTACTCATCATTTGTCCAGCACAGAATTTTACGTTACTGCCTTTTCAACAGTTTTATAATCTCCGCAACCACCAGCGGCACCAGGCTCAGTCCCAAAGCAACGGCTAAATCAATGCCCCAGAGCAAATCGGTTTCAAATACTCCCCGTAAGAAGGGAATGAAAATAACGGACAACTGTAACATTGCTGAGGCAAGAAAAGCGATCACTAAGGCTTTATTAGACAAAATCCCTGTAACGAATATGGATTTCTCTAAACTTCTGATATTAAATGAGTGAATTAATTGGGAGAAGGCCATCGTGACAAATGCCATGGTATGGGCTTCCGCTAAAGTTCTTCCCCATTGTAAGGCAAGCCAATAACTCGTTAAAGAAACCAACCCGATTGTTGCCCCCAGTATAATGATCTCCCGTCCCACTCCATTGGCAAAGACCGTCTCTTTGGGGTTTCGCGGTTTTTGCTTCATGACCCCCTTTTCCGGCGGCTCCAGGCCCAGGGCTAAAGCCGGGAAACCGTCTGTAACCAGATTTAACCAGAGAATCTGGATCGCGGTTAAAGGACTCCCCCAGCCAAAAAGAATCGCGGTAAAAATCGCCACTATTTCCCCTGTATTACAGGATAATAGATACTGAATTGACTTTCGGATATTGGCATAGATAGTTCTCCCTTCTTCCACAGCGTTAACAATGGTGGCAAAATTGTCATCCAAGAGAACCATATCGGAGGCTTCTTTGGAAACTTCAGTACCCGTGATGCCCATGGCCGATCCGATATCCGCCCGCTTTAAAGCCGGAGCATCGTTCACACCGTCACCGGTCATTGCTACCACATGACCATGGGATTTCAAAGCATCTACTATTTTCAGCTTATGCTCCGGAGAAACTCTGGCATAAACCGTGGTTTTTAAAACATGGTCCTTTAATTGATCTGTACTCATTTTATCCAACTGGACACCGGTTAAGATGTCGTCGCCTTGGCGCCAGATATCCAGTTCCCTGGCTATAGCCACGGCGGTATCCTGATGGTCGCCGGTGATCATTACCGTTCGGATCCCTGCAGTACGGGCCAGGGCTACGGCATCCTTCACCTCTTCCCGGGCCGGGTCAATGATCGAATAAAACCCGATAAAGACAAGCTCCGTCTCGGCTATTTCTGATGTAAGACTCTCTGGTTTCTCAGGCCATCGGCGGAAAGCCAAAGCCAAAACCCTCTGCCCCTGAGAAGCCAGCCGAGAATTCACTTCCAACAGCGTTGATGCCGTTTCCTGACTTAATTGAACATTACCTTTGGAAGTCATAATTTCACGGCACCTGGCCAACAGCACATCAGGTGCGCCTTTGGTCAATGAGATTACCTCATTTTCCATCTTATGAAAAGTGGTCATCATTTTTCTGGCCGAATCAAAAGGAATTTCGTCTATTCGGGGGTATCTCCGGTCCAGCTCATCCTTCTTTAAGCCTGCCTTCTCAGCGGCCACTACTAGAGCTCCCTCGGTAGGATCGCCTATGATCTGATAGCGATTATCAGCATAGTCTAAGCGAGCGTCGCTGTTTAAGGCTCCTCCAATCAGCATAAACTCAATATTCTCATCTTCCAGAGGAGCCATTTTTGTATCCTTCTCTTTAAGAAATTCACCCTGCGGCCCATAACCGATCCCGGACACGTGCAAGAAAGATTCGTTAATATAGAGACCGGTTACCGTCATTTCATTTTTGGTTAAAGTACCGGTTTTATCTGAACAAATATAAGTGGCTACACCCAGAGTTTCTACAGCAGGCAGTTTTCTGATAACGGCATTTCTTTTGCTCATGCGGGTAACGCCGAGGGCCAGGACGATAGTTACCACGGAAGGCAGTCCTTCAGGTATGGCTGCTACAGCTAAAGCAATGGCAGTCATGAACATTTCAATAACGTCTTCCCCCCGGAAAAGCCCGGTAATAAATACCACTGCCACGATTCCTGCAGCCGCCAGGCCCAGAGTTTTTCCCAGTCCAGCCAACTGCCTTTGTAAAGGAGTTGCTTCAGCAGAAGCTTCCTGCAGCATCTGAGCAATCCGTCCAATCTGAGTTTTCATGCCGGTTTCCACAACTAAAGCTTTTCCCCGGCCTGCTGTTACTGCAGTACCTTTGAAAACCATGTTGGTGCGATCCCCCAAGGAGACATCTTCTTTATTTATGGGGTTCAAGTTCTTTTCCGAAGGTACCGACTCCCCGGTCAAAGCCGCCTCATTTACCCTTAAGGAAGCAGCCTCAATCAGCCTGGCATCAGCGGGAACGGAATCCCCCGCATCTAAAAATACCACATCACCGGGAACCAGTAAGCCCACTTCCATCTGAGACACCTTGCCGTTTCTCAATACCTTGACGGAAGCCTTGGTCATCTCTTTTAAGGCCTTTAATGCCTTTTCCGCTTTATTTTCCTGATACATACCCAATACGGCATTTAATACTACGATAATTAAAATTACGGTTGTGTCTTCCCATTCACCTAATGCTCCGGACACTAAAGCAGCTCCGATAAGGATCAGCACCAAGACTTCCTTCAGTTGATCAATAAACATAGAGAATAAGCTTCTCGGCGGAGCTTCATCCAAAGCATTAGGGCCGTAAGTTTCTAAACGTTTCCGCGCTTCTTCTGAGGATAAACCATTTCCCAGATCCGTCTTCATTTCTTGCGCTATTTGTGAAATATCTGAAGAATACCATCTTTCTCCAGCCAAATTTTTATACCTCCTGCTTAACTTTAGTATTTGTTTCCCGGAATTTTATAACCCAGAAAGATGAACTTTAAATCTTTTGGAATCATTCACCTCCTAAAAATTTTTACCTTAAAAACAAAACAGACCTCTACCTGTTATAGGTAAAGGTCTGGCAAACAACTTAATCTCGTTGCCAATAAAGCCGGAGTTATTAAACTCGCAATGACGACTTTATTGTGGAGCTACTCCCCTTCGGTTTGGTATTCTGTTTTGTATCATTTTATATAAAAAATTTCCATTTGTCAACGTTCTAATAAACGGCTCTTTTGCCTATTAGCTTTATCCAAATATAATTATGTAAAGCATGCTATTCAAATTGTAAATAATATTTTACATTTTGAATAGTTTGTTATACAATCTAAATTATAAAGAATCAAAAGAAGGAGGCTAGCATTATGAAGAATAGGCTGGTTTGGTTTGTGGTATTCGCGGCAATGTTCCTAATTATAAGTGTCATACTCCAGTTTTTCAAAGATGGTATTATTGATCCATGGCGGCTTTTGGCAACAGCCACTGGAATTGCGATAGCTTTTTTTATTAATATAGCACCCAAAAAACCAATTGTGTTATGGATTGGATTGCTTCTTACCGCACTTAGTATGCCCATTATTCTAGTAGGAGTAGTTTTACTTGTTCTTTCCACATTTTCTATTCATCCTACCGGGGCGATCATGCTTGGTATTTATGTTTTAGGAATTGTTATCATTTTATATATCGCTAAAAGGTTTGGAGCCAAGCTTTTTTTTGCTGACCCGGTTATGGACGAAAGAATTGTGCTGCATTATGCTTGGTCGGGCTCTTTGTCCTTTATATTCCTTAATTTCCTCATCATAGGGGCAATAATACAACCCTGGATAACCCTTGACCAATTAGGGTTATGGATAGGTATTTTAATCGCAGGACTGTTTTTTTGGTTTGCCAGCTTAGTTCTTTTGGAGATGAAAAAATAATGAAGAACAAGCTGAAAGTTTACCGCGCAATGCATGACCTGACACAGGAGGAATTGGCAAATAAACTGGGTGTTACCCGGGCTACTATTAACGCCATTGAAAAAGAAAGATACGACCCCTCCCTTAGACTGGCCTTCAAAATAGCACGTTTTTTTGAAGTAGCTATTGAAACTATTTTTACTGAAGAAAATTTATAAAATTGTCGTGTCCCTGCAAGGTCACGACAATTAGAGCTTATGAGGAAACGCGATAACGCTCAATAAAACTGTTTAACCAACAAATGTTGAATTGTGGGCATAACGCAAAGCCGAGAAATGCAATTTAGCGGTGAGTTTGTGAGCACAATATAATTTAAGTCCTTCTCCATGACATCCATTTGATGCATATTGGGTCAAGTTCAGAATTTGTGCATTTGACTTCTTGCCTTTACACGATCCTTTCTTTCTTTTGGCGGAGCCGACGGGATTTGAACCCGCGATCTTCGGCTTGACAGGCCGATATGCTAAACCGCTGCACCACGGCTCCGCGAATTAAATTATCTGTAATTATAAACCGGCAGTATATGAATATTTTAACCATAGCCGCGGCATTCTTCAATACATTTCAATGAATTCAGGTCTTCACTGTGATTGCACCGCCTCACCTATATTGATTCCCATCCCCCTGACTCAGCCCGATTCCCACCGATTTTTCCGGCTCTGTCCGCCTTATAAAATAATGCAAAATATTCTTTGACTATTATTGACTATTAAGCATCAAGGTATTATACTCAGAATCAGAAGAAGACACAAATTTTCCCCTTACCAGGGAATATCTGATCTTGTCTGACTAACATTCAAATAAGCTTCATTAGCTTTATAAGGAGGTTGTTAACATGGCAAAAGCTTTAGGTATTGATTTAGGTACGACTAATTCGGCCGTTGCAATAATGGATAATGGCAGTCCGGAGGTTATTGCCAATGCCGAGGGAGCCCGGACTACGCCTTCGGTAGTAGCCTTTAAAGGAGAAGAGCGGTTAGTGGGACAGATTGCCAAGCGGCAAGCCGCCCTCAATCCCGAGAACACCTTTTATTCCGTGAAAAGATTCATGGGCCGGAGGTTTAAGGAAGTGGCCGATGAGAGAACCCTGGTTCCCTACAAGGTAGTATCCGGCAATGATGATGCGGTTCGTTTCCAGGTGAATAATAAGCTGGTTTCTCCCGAGGAAATATCGGCTATGGTGCTCACCAAGCTGGTAGAAGATGCTTCCCGTTATATGGGAGAAAAGATTACCGATGTGGTAATTACCGTCCCCGCTTACTTTAATGACGCTCAGCGCCAGGCTACCAAAGACGCAGGAAGAATTGCCGGTTTAAATGTATTGCGCATTATCAACGAGCCCACCGCAGCCGCCCTGGCTTATGGCCTGGATAGTAAGAACAGTCAGACTATCCTGGTATTCGACCTGGGAGGAGGTACCTTTGACGTATCAATCCTGGAAGTAGGCGACGGCGTCTTTGAAGTAAAAGCGACCAACGGCGATACTCACCTGGGAGGAGACAATTTTGATAAGCGAGTGGTAGACTGGCTGGCGGATGAATTTAAAAAAGATTACGGTATTGACCTGCGTAAGGATAAACAGTCTTTGCAGCGGCTGACCGAGGCGGCGGAGAAGGCCAAGGTGGAATTGTCCAGCGTTATGGAGACCCAGATAAGCTTGCCCTTCATCACTGCCGACGCCGAGGGGCCCAAACACCTGGATATGAAATTGACCCGGGCCAAGTTTGACGACCTGATCCATGATTTAGTAGAGAAACTAAGGGTGCCGGTGGAAAACGCCTTAAAAGACGCCCGCCTGACTAAAAAAGATATTGAAGAAGTCATTCTGGTCGGCGGTTCCACCCGGGTTCCGGCGGTACAAAAACTGGTGCGGGATTTAACCGGTAAAGAACCGAACATGGGGGTAAACCCGGATGAAGTGGTAGCGGTAGGCGCAGCTATTCAAGCGGGAGTGCTGTCCGGCCAGGTGAAGGATGTGGTGTTGCTTGACGTCACCCCGCTCTCCCTGGGGGTAGAAACCATGGGAGGTATCATGACCAAGATCATTGAGAGAAATACCACCATCCCGGTACGCAGAAGCGAGGTGTTTTCTACGGCGGAAGATAATCAGCCCGCGGTGGACATACATGTCTTGCAGGGAGAAAGAGAACTGGCCCGGGATAACCGGTCCCTGGGGCAGTTTAAACTGGATGGAATTTCTGCCGCCATGAGGGGAGTTCCGCAGGTTGAAGTTACCTTCGATATTGACGCCAACGGCATTTTGACCGTCAGCGCCCGGGATAAATCCACCGGCAAGGAACAAACTGTTACTATCAGCAATTCATCCAATCTGAATAAAGCGGAAATCGACCGGATGATAGAAGATGCTCAGCGCTATAGCGAAGAAGACCGCAGGAAACGGCAGGAAGCCGAGACCCGCAATCACGCCGACGGGGTATGCTATGATGCCGGCCGGCAGCTGGAAGCGATGGGAGCGGCGGCAGCGCCGGCGGAAAAGGAAAAAGCCGAGGAAGCCGTCAAGCGTCTGCGTCAGGCCCTGGAAGCAAAAGCGCCGGTCGCCGACATTGAAACTATGGTGCAGGAACTGGAAAAAATAATGGCCGAGCTGGGCCCTGCCGCTGCCTCTGAAAATGGTCGGCCTGCAGGTGATTCCGAGGTTATTGATGCTGAATTTGATGAAAACTAAACCCAAACGGGGTCAGGAGGCTTAAAACTATGGCGGTAACCTTTCGTGATTATTACGAGACTCTGGGAGTGCCTCGTGATGCGGATGAGAAGAAAATAAAAGCAGCCTACCGGAAGTTGGCCCGCAAATGGCATCCTGACCTCCATTCGGGCAAAGCCAAGGAGCAGGCGGAGGAAAAATTCAAGGAAATAAACGAAGCTTACGAGGTATTGAGCGATGCTGAGAAACGGGCCAAGTACGACCGTCTGGGCAGCAACTGGAAAAACGGCGATCAATTTGATCCGGGCGATATGGGCAGCACCTACTATTCCAGCGGCGATTTCAATCCCGCCGATTTTCAGGGTTTCAGCGATTTCTTCGCCAGCATTTTCAGCAGCCGGCCCGGAGGGAATCAGCGGCAGGCCGGTTACTATGACGGGTCCATGCGGGGGCAGGATGTGGAGAGTGAAATCGGACTGACCCTGGAGGAAGCCTATCATGGCGGCAATAAATCTCTGCACCTGTCTGCCGGCCAGGTCTGCGGCAAGTGTCACGGCCGGGGCATAGCGGGCCACGCCGTCTGTACTCAATGTGGAGGTACCGGCTCTATATCCGCCCCGCGCAATATTGAGGTAAAAATACCGGCCGGAGTCACCACAGGCAGCTCCATCCGCCTTAAAGGCCAGGGAGGAGAAGGTATGGGCGGCGGCCCGCGGGGAGACTTGTATCTCAAAGTGAAGCTGCTGCCCCACCCGCTGTTTACGGTACAGGGAAAAGATATTGAGTATATCTTGACCCTGCGTCCCGACCAGGCGGTTCTGGGTGATAAGATTACGGTTCCCACCCTGGATCGTTCCCTGAGGGTTACGATTCCACCGGGAACCCCCAACGGCAGAAGGCTGAGGCTCAAAGGCCAAGGTTTACCAGGACGCCAGGGCAATAACGGCGATCAGTATGTCAAAATAGATATCAGCCTTCCCTCTGCCATAAGCGACGAAGAAAAAGAGCTGTATCGCAAGATAAGGGCCATCCATGAAAGGCAGGCGGACGTATGATGAAATTGGTTAAAGTCATTCATCCCGGCAACGAAAATTGGCTGCCCGTATCCCGGCTCTCTATTCACCCCGGTATCCTGGATATTCTGGAAGAACTGGGGGTAATAGAGGTGGTAAATGAACAGGTGGAACAAAGATCCCTGCAGCGCCTGAATAAGATCATACGGCTGCGGGAGACGCTGGGAATCAATCTTAACGGGGCCATTGTGATTGCCGATTTATTAGACCGGGTGGCCGAACTGGAGGATGAAGTCCGCCGGTTGCAAAGAGAGAGGTGAAAAGCATGAATATAGAAAAACTGACCCAAAAATCCCGCCAGGCTTTAGCCGATGCGCAACAGCTGGCAGCGGAAAAACATCATCAGGAAGTAGGCGGAAAGCACCTGCTGCTGGCCTTGCTTGACCAGGAAGGCGGGGTTACCGGGCACTTTTTGGAACAATCCGGGATTGACCTTCCCGCCTTACGCGACGAGTTGAATAAATTGATTGATAAAATCCCTGCCGTTTATGGTTACGAAGGTTCGGTATACATGAGCGGGACCGTTTCCCGGATTATAGCCCGGGCGGAGAGAGAAGCCCAGAACTTGAAAGACGATTTCGTAAGTGTGGAACACCTGGTCCTGGGTATAATGGCCGAAGGAGAAAATGATCTGCGCGATCTTCTGACCCGCCTGGATCTGACCCGGGAACATTTATTAAACGCCATGCGCAGCGTGCGCGGTTCCCAGCGGGTAACCAGCGATAATCCGGAAGACAGTTACGAAGCTCTGCAGAAATATGGCCGCGATTTGACCCGTATGGCGGCTGAAGGCAAGTTGGATCCGGTTATCGGACGGGATGAGGAAATCCGCCGGGTGATGGAGATATTATCCCGCCGCACCAAGAATAATCCGGTGCTGATCGGGGAACCCGGAGTAGGCAAAACCGCGATTGTCGAAGGCTTGGCCCGCCGCATTACTGCCGGTGACGTGCCGGAAGGCTTAAAGGGCAAGCAATGCATTGCCCTGGATATGGGGGCACTGGTTGCCGGCGCCAAATACCGGGGTGAATTTGAGGAACGTTTAAAAGCGGTACTGAAAGAAGTGGAAGAATCAAACGGCCGCATTATTCTTTTTATTGATGAATTGCATACGGTAGTGGGAGCAGGGGCAGCCGAAGGGGCCATGGATGCCAGCAATCTCTTGAAGCCGATGCTGGCCCGGGGAGAATTGCGGGCCATCGGCGCCACCACCCTGGATGAGTACCGTAAACACATAGAAAAAGATCCTGCCCTGGAGCGGCGTTTCCAACCGGTAATGGTTGACCAGCCCTCGGTGGAGGACACCATATCCATTCTGCGGGGGCTAAAAGAGCGCTATGAGGTCCATCACGGGGTAAGGATCCAGGATGCCGCCCTGGTAGCGGCCGCAGTGCTGTCGGATCGCTACATCTCCGACCGTTTTCTGCCGGACAAGGCGATTGACCTGGTTGATGAAGCCGGCGCCAAACTGAGAACGGAAATCGACAGCATGCCGGCCGAGCTGGATGAGATTACCCGCCGGATAATGCAGCTGGAGATAGAGGCGGCCGCCCTGGAAAAGGAGAAGGATAACGCTTCCCGGGAACGGCTTAATAACCTGCTTAAAGAGCTGCAGGATTTAAAGAGCGAATCGGGCGCCATGCAGGCCCGCTGGCAGGCAGAGAAACAGTCCATATTGAGGATACAGAATATTAAAAAAGAGATTGACGAATGCCGTACCGAGATGGAAAGGGCCGAACGGGAGTACGACCTGAATCGCATCGCCGAATTGAAATATGGGCGTTTAAATGACCTGGAGCGCAAACTGAAAGCAGAAGAGGAACACCTGGCCGACAAGCAGAAGGGTAATCTGCTTTTAAAAGAAGAAGTTGACGAAGAGGATATTGCCCGGATAGTGAGCCGCTGGACCGGGATACAGGTCAGCCGTTTGCTGGCCGGGGAACGGGAGAAACTGCTTAACTTAAGCGCAATCCTGCATCAGCGGGTAGTGGGGCAGGATGAAGCCGTAGAAGCAGTGGCGGATGCCGTGCTGAGATCGCGGTCGGGACTTAAAGACCCACAGCGGCCGGTAGGAAGTTTTATCTTCCTGGGCCCCACCGGAGTGGGCAAAACCGAACTGGGCAAAGCCCTGGCCGAAGCTCTCTTTGATGATGAACGCAGCATGATCAGAATCGACATGTCCGAGTACATGGAAAAACACAGCATTGCCCGTTTGATAGGCGCGCCTCCCGGTTATGTAGGCTATGATGAAGGCGGTCAGCTTACTGAAGCCGTGCGGCGCAAGCCTTACACCGTCATCCTGTTTGATGAAATCGAAAAGGCGCACAACGATGTGTTCAACTTATTGCTGCAGATCCTGGATGACGGCCGTTTGACTGACGGTAAAGGCCGCACCGTGGATTTCCGCAATACCATCATCATTATGACTTCCAACATCGGCAGTCAGGAGATTCTGGAATACCAGCATCAGGGCGGCGACTTCGCCCAGATGAAAGCGCAGGTAAGCGGGATGTTGAAAGGCTATTTCCGTCCCGAATTTCTCAACCGGATTGATGAAATCATCGTATTTCACGCCCTGGATAAGGAACAGATAAAAGCCATTGCCGAGATACTGCTGAAAAATCTGGCCCTGCGCTTTCGTGAAAATATCGGGGCCAATCTGCGCTGGGATGACGAAGCCCTGGAACACATGGCCCAAAAAGGCTATGACCCGTCATACGGAGCCCGTCCGCTGAAGCGGCTGGTGCAGCATGAAATCGAAACCATGCTGTCGAAGTACATCATTAAAGGGGAAATTGAGCCGGGTGCTACGGTGACCCTGAGCGCGGAAGCGGATCAGTTTATAGTTAAAATGGAGAGAAAGGCCAATGAACCTGAGTAAATAAGGCGGAGCAAAAGCTCCGCCTTATTGCTTACCATTTCCCCCAAAAGAGGACTAATCCCTAGTTACTTCTGCATCAAAGCTACCCGCCGGTTGACATCATCCCAATTGACCAGATTCCACCAGGCTTCCACCCAGGCTGCGCGTTTGTTCTTGTACTTAAGGTAATAGGCGTGTTCCCACACATCCACCACCAGTAACGGAACTGCTCCCCACTGGGTCAGATCCTGGTGTTTCTCCGCCTGCAGCACGACCAGTTTTTCGAAAGCCGGATTACAGGCCAGTATGGCCCAGCCCGAGCCTTCCACCGCAACGGCGGAAGCGGAGAACAGTTTTTTGAAGTTATCAAAGGAACCGAAATCACGTTCAATCAGTTCAGCAATCGCACCGTCAGGCGCTCCGCCGCCACCAGGTTTCATGTTTTCCCAAAAGATAGTGTGCAGGATATTGCCGGAGGCGTGGAAGGCCAATTCCCGTTCAATATGTTTAATTAAAGCGAAGTCGCCTTTTTCCAGGGCCTGGCTCAATTTGCTTTCCGCACTATTCAAACCGTCGACATAAGATTTATGATGCATGTCATGGTGCAATCTTACGGTCTCTGCATCATAAAAAGGTTCCAGCGCATCGTAGGCATACGGTAAATCCGGTAAACTATGACCCATTCTAAACACCCTCCTCGTTTTTCTTATTGGGCTGTATCCCCAATTAATTATACCTGCTCTTTATCGGGTTTAGCAAAATTGTTGAAAATACTTTTCCTCATTAAAATACAATTTATTGACTGTTCCAAGTCTCCCATATATATAAATTTATAAAAAATATCAGGGTTTTTAAACTAATACAGTTGTTGGTAACATAATCCCTGCGGGTAATATCACCTACTCTCAATCAATACCGTCTTCGTCCTGTCATCCCAGTTCACGGTAGCCCCCAAGGCCTCCGCTACAACACGGATCGGCGCATAAGCTGTATCCTCACCGGCCACGTTCAGGATTACCCCCGTAGAGATATACTTACCATTCACCTCTATTTTGGCTTCAGGCAAGTCTACATCTGTTTTTAGGTTTAATTTTACCAGCATATCCTTGTCTTCTCCTTTCACGCCCAGGTACTGCGCCACTCCACCTGCAATGCCCCGGGCAATCTTTTTCAGGTTTTCCGGCGACCCCAAAATAGCGGCATCGGCTCCAGAATCAATAAACCCGCACTCTACCAGCACAGCCACGCCCATCGGCTTACGCAACATATACAAATAGTCCGCAGTGCCGGCAGCGTTCTTTCCGGTCTTCAGTCCCCGATTATGGAAAGGGACTCGGCTCAGGATGCCAGCCTGGATGGCCTGGCCCAGCATCTTAGATTCTGCCGGCCGATTAAAAAGGGACACCCAGGTTTCCAGGCCCTGCCCGCCGCCTGAATTAACATGAATACTCACGCTAATGTCCGCTGCTGGGGTCCGCTCAGCGGTCAGGTCGATATACCGGTCAGTTTCCCGGGTTAAGATTACCATCTGTCCCGCGGCTCTGAGTATCCTGGCGGTTTCAAGGGCTATGTGTAGGGTAATATCCTTCTCCTGAAGACCGTTTCCAACCGCTCCCGGGTCTTTCCCGCCGTGACCGGGGTCAATACAAACCTTGAGGTTAGTTTCTACCACTTGCATTTATTTTTGTCCCCTTTCCCACGATTCCTTCAGGGTTGTTGCCAATACTCCCGGCAGTGACAATCCATAGGAGTTCAAGTACTACATTAGCTTTGGATTCAGCTGTGTAACGATTTCGCTTTTCCATACTCTTAGTTTAGCTTATCTTTGGCTTATATGTGTCTCTCACTACTTGGGAGCATTATACACCTGGGTAACGGCTTCATTTTTTGCCTGCTCCTAGGATCACCCCCGCACTCGCGGGGAACACGATCGAAGAATTGCACCCTATCATTGTGGGGGTAGGATCACCCCCGCACTCGCGGGGAACACACTAAAATATTACCTATAAAATGGATTCTCTATTCCTTGCCTTGCTGGATTTCAATGAGTTTGTCATAAAGCTGCTTGGTACTCAAACAATCCTCAATACTGCGATGCCTATCTTTAACTTCGATTTTAAAGTATTCCAGAAGGGTTGCTAGTTTATAATTTTCCACATCGTCTATCAAACGTCGAGAAAGATTCAAAGTATCAATACAAGGATTAGAAAACAATGGTAAACTGCAATGTTCGCAGGCAGATCTTAAAAATTTATAATCAAAATCCGAATTATGCGATACTACTGGTAAATTTCCTGTAGAAGATATTAATACTCTTTAACTTCCCAGGCTACTATCTTATCAAATATCAGATAATCCTTAATTCTGGTATAAGCCCCGGCAGCTGGTTTCTCAATTATGTAGACATTACCACCGGTAGACCGGTTATTATACCAATTAATGAATGCCTGGATCTCTGACATGGTCAAATTATATTCGCGATCTTCATTATTGGCTACAGTTACAATCAGGGTCCCGTTACCTGTTGGTGGAGTGACGCCCTGTTGCGAAGTTACCGAAGCCTCATTGGAATTGGCACTTTCGCCACTGGCGGTAATAGCGGTAACAACATAGTAGTAGGTTGTTCCATTGGTTAATTCAGTATCAGTATACTCGGCATATACACTACTTCCGACCGTTTCGTATGGCCCGCCTGTAGTCAAAGACCTTTTGATGTTATAACTTGTTGCTCCATCTACCGCAGTCCAGGATAGGGCTGCTTGTGCATCCCCGGCAGTTGCTGTTAGATTGGTTGCTGTACTGCCTGTAAAAGGATCATAAGGTTTAATTGATCCGGAATCATTAATATCAATACAGTCCCAATTAGCTCCATAATTAGTGTTATAATAATCTTCAGTTACAATCCTTACATAATGTTCACCATAGGTTAATTCAGCTTTTTCAAATAAAAGCTTACATTTTAATAAGGTTGTCTTTGGTTGATTTTTATAAATTCCACAGTTAATCCCATCTATATAAACAGTATGTAGGCCTCCAACATTATTTGCGCTATCTTGAGTCGCAATTATCCTCAACGCACTACCGATGAAATTAAATTTCACCTCTGATCCTATTTCCTTTGTAACTTTATAATTTGAATTATAATGATAATTATTATTATCGTAAGAAGTCCAGCTACCAATATAAGAAAATTGACTTGAAGTATCATCAACCCTTTGCCAACTATCTTCTGGTGATAATAATTGTTCACCGACTGTTGCCGCACTAGCTCCTGCTCCCCCTAGCGCGAACATAAACATCAGTGCCAATAGTAATGAGAGTAAAATATTGCTCTTTTTCATAAAA